>Ga0268293_110_pt1 | contig 337283 bp, 314 predicted proteins | sample MetcoculturR22M_FD_191344 | JGI IMG/M metagenome (GOLD analysis project Ga0268293, IMG submission 191344) | Soil microbial communities from Anza Borrego Desert, Southern California, United States - Methanotrophic co-culture R2.2-M | ecosystem: Environmental > Terrestrial > Soil > Desert | place... | reverse complement strand
AAAGACTTTCCTTTCCGTGTCAACCCCTCTCTCTCCCTCCCCGCCACCCGCGGCACTCAAAACCGCCAGCACCGGAAGAGCTGCACATTATTCCCTAACCCACCCCCCCTGTCAACTGCTCGGGTTTTAAAAGTCAACTTACCACCCAAACCCAAACCAATCCTGCGGCGAGTTAATCGACCGCATATCTATCACGAGCTTGACGCATTAGCTCAATGATCTGATTGCCATTAAATTTTAGAACGCAGCAACAGCAATCTCGCCTCCCCTTAGGAACCTCAGTCTTTAAGACGGTCTATTACTGGCCCTCGTTCGCAAGGGCATAACCATTAACTGGCCTATTCTGGTCGTCCCTCGATCGCGGGATATCGATGCCTGACGGCTATACGTTCGACGAGGCGAACGCGGTTCGTCATTGTCATACGTTCGTAATATTTCGGTAACGAAATAGTCATAGTCTCCCCTTAATCTTTTGTTGCTTTGGCGCGATCGATTGTTGAGATGTAACCAACAGCCCAAAAAATGGGCATATGCCAAAAAGTTGCGTCGGCTCTAGAGGCGCAATTCTTCGAGCACAGTTTTACGATTGGGGGAACAATGAGATTTAAACACTTAGCCTGTGCGATGTCCGTTGCATTTACCGGAGTCGGCGCGAATAACGCGTATGCACTCGACCTTTATATGGACAGCAAGACCAAGCAAATTTACGCAGAACCCGGTCCGGGGCGCGTACGACTCGGCAACTTTGAAAGAGTCGACGAAGAAGCGACCGAAGAACCCAAAACGCCTAAGAAAGCCGCAAATTCCAAGGGGGACGGCGACCAGATTAGAGCCGTAGAGGCACGCCTTAATAAAAAAATCGATGCTTTAGCCAATAAGCCCAAAGCTCCGGATGACGCCAAGGTCACTCTTGGCGCAAAGGGACTTCAGTTTCAATCGAACGACGGAAACTTCAAATTCGCCATCAACGGGCGCCTCCATGCGGACGCCGCCATCCAGTCCGGCGACAAGTTTGTAACTTATAACGACAACGATCCTAGTAACGGAAGCTTCGATCCTGCCGACGAAGAAGCGACAAAGAGAGATCTCGACTCCGGCACCGAACTCCGCCGTGTCCGTATCGAGGTCGCCGGCCAGTTCTTCAACGACTGGAAATTCAAGCTGCAACCGGACTATGCCGACGAGCAAGTCAGACTCAAGGACGCGTTCGTAAAATACACCGGTTTCGACTGGGGCGAATGGACCATCGGCCAAAGCAAGCAACCGTACAGCTTTCAGCAGATGATGAGTTCCAACGACATGCCTTTTATGGAACGTTCGTTGGAGTATGCTTTCACCGATGTTTCTGTGAACCGTGCGATTGGCCTCCGCTATGATCATTACGGTCGCACATGGACCGCCGCAGCTGGCATTTATGGCGATACGGCAACACGGCAAGCTGACAGCGCGGCGGACGACGAAGGCTGGGGCGCGTCGGGGCGCGCTACTTGGGCTCCCTGGTTTAAACCGGGCGAGCTGTTCCATGTCGGTGCTTCTGCCGCTTACCGAGTACCGCAGCAGGGCGACAAAACCGTTCGGTATCGCAATCGCCCCACTCACATCGATCACTTCTATCCGATCGATACCGGGAATATCGGAAATATCGACGATGAGGTGTTTTTCAACGCCGAGGCAACGGGCGCCTACGGCCCCGTTTCGTTCGAAAGCGAATATAACGTGGCCTATTTGCAACGGAACGGGGATGGAACCGAAGACGCCAAGTTCGACGGTTGGCACTTCGACGTGATGTATAGCCTGACCGGCGAATCGCGGGCCGCCGCCTACGATCCGAAAGATGCCGTCATTAAGCGTTTAACGCCCAATCGAAACTTTGACTTGGCCGGCGGCTGGGGCGCCTGGGAACTCAAAGGCCGCATTTCGCAAGTCAACATGAACAAGATCGGTACGCCCGGCGAACGTGGCGGACGCGAGACAGCGGCGACCCTCGGCGTCAACTGGTATCTGAATCCGTGGTTCCGGTTGATGCTGGACTACACCCATGTGATCGATATAGATCTCGGCACCGCCGGGACAAGTCGAGCACTTCTCGAAGGGGATCCGTCAGATCTCGACACGGTTCAGATGCGTGGCTCCCTGGCCTTCTAAACGAGCCATTTAGCTCATCTGTCAAACCGAGAACCCCGCGAAAGCGGGGTTCGTCTTTGATACGCCGCAGATACCTGCTCCAAAGCATGCCACCTGACCGGCGCAGCTGTGCTTGCTTGCTTTACATTGTTATGATTTCTAAGGCTTTTCAATGTCATAACTTACCCCGCAGCGGTAGCCTTATCCAAAATCTAACAGGGAACACTGTTTCATGGAATTCAAGGATTATTACAAGATCATGGGTGTATCCAGAGACGCCTCGCAAGAGGATATAAAGCGAGCCTATCGCAAGCTCGCCCGCAAATATCATCCAGACGTCAGCAAGGAACGTAATGCCGAGGAGCGCTTCAAGGAACTTGGCGAGGCTTATGAAGTTTTGAAAGACCCGGAAAAGCGCGCGGCTTACGATCAAATCGCGGCCGGTCGCCAGCACGGCGAACGTTTTACGCCTCCACCCGACTGGGCATTTGACTTCGACTTTGGTGGTGGCGGTTTTACGGGGAGCGACGCAAGCGGATTTAGCGATTTTTTCGACAGCCTATTCGGCCGGGCTACGCGAGGCGGGCGGCGAGAACCCCGTAGCGGCTGGACCGGACCTCTATCTGGCCAGGATCAATATGCCAACATTTACATCAGCCTCGACGAGGCATTCTCGGGAGGGACTCAAACGGTTACTCTTGCGAGCCCGGAAATCGATGCAAAAGGCAGGGTTGTTAACAAGACCCGCACCTTAAACGTCAAGATACCGAAAGGCGTCAAAGAAGGACAACGCATTCGCCTGTCCGGGCAGGGCGGATCGGGTCGGCTGGGCGGCACGGCGGGTGATCTTTATCTGGAAATACGATTTAAGCCTCATCCATTCTTTCGCGCCGAAGGCGCGGATATCTCGCTGGAGTTGCCAGTAACGCCCTGGGAGGCCGCTCTCGGACTTTCGGTTCCCACACCGACGTTAGGCGGCAAAGTCGAACTCAAGCTCCCTCCTAACTCTCAAAGTGGGCAGAGGCTGCGCTTAAAAGGCCGCGGGCTGCCCTGCACTCCACCAGGAGATCAAATTGTAACTCTGCGCATCGTGATTCCGGAGGCCACAACCGCGGAGGCCAAGTCTCTCTATAGAAAGATGGCCGAGGTCATGCCGATGAATCCACGGGCGCATATGGGAGCGTGAACATGACGAATCGGACCGCTACCTCCTCGTCCGGTATGGTATTGGACGAAACGATTAAACTATCTCTGGTAGATGTATGCGAGGCATGCAGAGTCGACGCGGAATCCATTTTTGAAATGGTTAACGAAGGAATTGTCGATCCAGAAGGCTCGGAGCCGATGAATTGGCAATTCAATACCGCCGCGTTACGGCGCTTGCAAACGGCGTTACATCTGCAACGCGATCTCGGGGTTAACCTGCCCGGCGCGGCACTGGCATTGGATTTACTCGAAGAACTCGAGGCTTTACGCCGGCGCGCGCTGTAAGTGACATTTTAGGGCCTTCTATGAACACGCTGAACCACATACACCACGGTCTACACCATACTTTGCATTCGCTTGCCGAAGGCTGGTCTGCCTTGAAACAACGAGCGTCCCATGCACTCACGCGCTTTACACTTCGCGAGCCTCCTCACGAAGGGGGAAAATTGACGCAGGGAGCGTCGCGATGGGGTTTATTGCCAGCGGAAGTGCGGGAGGAGAATGATCGGATTACGATCGATATAGAAATCCCGGGAATGGAGGCCGACGATTTCGAAATACAAATCCTCGAAGATCAGCTAATCGTCCGGGGCGAAAAGCGAAATGCGCACGAGGGAAGCATTGGCGAACGTTATTTTCTGTTGGAACGAGCCTATGGTTTTTTTGAGCGGGTCATACATCTGCCTGCCGAGATTGACCAGGACAACATAAAGGCGCGTTACCGGCGCGGAGTTTTATCGATTTCGTTGCCCAAATCCAGCCATAACCATTCGCAACGGATAACGGTGACTACAGCATGAAAAGCATACCAATCAGTTTCGCACTACTACCGGCGTGCAAAAATTCAGGGAACATGAGGTTTGTTTGACGCAAGCGTATCCTGCAACGCCAGCCCTAAGGTGTTATACAAAAACTTAAAGTCCTGGCCCTGAAAACGCTTGGGAATCACCCGCTGACTCCCCAGCATCAACTCCGCCATTTCGCCGGCACCCAGCCTGAGAAGCCATGCCGGAACGGTTAGTAGCGCGGGCCGTCTCAAAACGTTTGCCAAACATTGAGTAAACTCATCGTTGCGCACCGGTTCAGGTGCCGTTAGGTTGAACGCTCCGTCGAGAGCCGGCGACTCCAATAAATACTGAGTCATCGCAACGTGATCGTTTATGTGAACCCAAGACATCCATTGCTTACCATCGCCAAGCCGCGCACCTAACCCAAGCTTGAACGGAAGCAGCATTTTTTGCAGAAATCCGCCATTCTTGCCGATGACCAATCCGGTCCGAAGCAGGCATACCCGAACGACGTATTCCCTTGCACTTAATGCGACACGCTCCCATGCCTCGCATAGTTCTTGGCCGAACTCGCCCCGTACCGGGGGCGAATTTTCATCAAGGATTTCGTTCCCCTGATCACCGTAGACTCCAACCGCTGATCCGCTGATAAGCACCGTCGGCTTGGAATTGGCATTACGGATCGCGTCGATGAGATGCTCGGTCAGGGTGACTCGACTATTCCATAGAATTTGTTTTCGTTGCTCACTCCAACGGGGGCCGATAATGGGTTCTCCCGCTAAATTGATCACAGCGTCGAAATGTTGATCCGACGTCCATTCGGCTAAACTTTTCAGCGCGACCACTCCGATCCCGCACTTTCCGGGCACTGTCTCAGGCTTTCGACTAAGCACGGTCAACTGATGACCTGCGCCAAGCAGTGCTTTACATAAGCTCCTGCCGATAAACCCAGTTCCGCCAGTGATGAATATTCGCATATTTCCTCCCCTTCCCTTGGCAAGGATGTAAACAACCCCTTATTTCCTATCGACGAACTGCTTTCCCAGAGGGCGCGAGCTTCGCACCCGAAAAACAGCTCTCGTAGAAAAAGAGGGCAAGCAATTATAACGGGTGGTGGATTTGGGGCACCAGAATCGATTGGTTTCGGGAATGGCTAGGCTATTTGCCCAGCTAGACGAGCGGTGGAGGAGAAGTCTTACGAGGAAGTGGCAAGGATAGGATTGTTAACTAAGATTAAAAACTTATAAGGTAACGCCTATGCTTGCCACATTTGGTGGCCTATTTCTTGTCGTCGTCGCTGAAAACCCAACGGACGAAGAAGACGGCAGCAGCTATAACTACGATAGTGACCACCATACCCATCGGGGTTCTCATTTTTTCAACTAAATCTAGTATGGCTCCCATTTCTTAACCTACCTTATTTGGTTTTATCGAAAATCTTAATAGCAGAACAATGCTATCGCGCCGGTTATCTTACCGTCTGAGCTAGCGCTGTCAAGTCGCTGGACGTCTGTCACGAGCGTCCCAACGGATCGATCCGTTAATCGTAGCAACAAAAACGGTACGTAAATCAGCCGCGCCTTTATGATTCAGTGACACAAAAAAACCTGGATGAAGAAACCTTCATCCAGGTTAATATCGGTGCCTTTAAAGGCTAAAAGCTAATTATTAAAAGCTACTGCCGCTTCGTACAAAGGGCAGAAAGACTTATCAAAAAAAATTAAAGGCTCGGGGATACGGTGGTCGAGATCTTCTGTTTGTCACCGTCAGGAGAGTTACCGCAAGCAATCACTCCCAGAGCTACCATGACCAAGCTGATAACGCATGCCAATTTTTTCATAAGATCCTCCTCAATTTCCAAAGCTTTAAGATTTTTTAGTTGGTAGTGCATGTAGCACGGAATCTTTTATAAAGAAGATTTCCCGAAAATGCAAGGGGCAGAAAGGGCGGAACGTTTGAACCCACGCACCCGCCTAGCACGGGCAGAAAACACGAGGTACCGATTGGATCATTCAGAGAAAAAGCACTTCCAGCCCGGCGGAGACGGAAGCATCCTGATTACCAGTCACATCGCCTCGTACCTGATCGAGCCCGATGAAATCGAACAAATTGCGATCCGCAAGCTGAGATAGCGCTATATTCTGCAGCGCTGTAAAAATAGTTTCCAAGCGCCCTGGGAACTGCTTTTCCCATGACTGCAGCATTTCCTTCATCGCCTTACGCTGCAAATTTTCCTGCGAGCCGCAGAGGTTACACGGGATAATCGGAAACGCTTTGATGCGCGCGTATTCTTCAATATCCTTTTCCCGGCAGTACGCAAGTGGCCGAATAACGATATGGCGCCGATCATCGCTCAACAGTTTGGGCGGCATTGCCTTAAGGGTGCCGCCGTAAAACAGGTTGAGAAAGAAGGTTTCAAGGATATCGTCGCGATGGTGACCCAACGCGATCTTGGTAATGCCGTGCTCAGCGGCATATCGGTAAAGCAACCCGCGTCGTAATCTGGAACACAAACCGCATGTCGTCTTGCCCTCCGGTACTACCCGCTTGACGATGCTGTAGGTATCCTGCTCAATGATATGGTAAGGAATCCCGCGACCGGCGAGATACTCCGGCAGCACGTGCTCGGGAAATCCCGGCTGCTTCTGATCCAGATTAACAGCAATGATGTCGAACTGAACCGGGGCATTCAGCCGAAGACTGAGCAGGACATCCAGAAGCGTGTAGGAATCCTTTCCTCCCGAGAGGCAAACCATCACCTTGTCGCCGTCCTCGATCATTCGATAGTCGGCGATGGCCTCGCCGACTAAACGGCGCAATCTCTTTTGCAGCTTATTGAATTCGTAACGCTGCTTTTCGGTCAGAGCGCCTGCCGCCCTATCCACCATAACGCCCGAAGATCAAACTAGCATTAGTCCCGCCAAACCCGAAGCTGTTCGACATGACCGTGTCGATGCGGGCATCGTCGATCCGCTTCCGCACGATGGGAACGCCTTCCGCGCCCGGGTCCAGCGTTTCGATATTGGCCGAAGCGGAAATGAAACCGCCATTCATCATCAATAAGGAATAAATCGCTTCGTGCACGCCCGCAGCGCCCAAAGCATGGCCTGTCAACGACTTTGTCGAACTAATGGGCGGAACCTCATCGCCGAAAACGGATTTCACGGCCTGCAGCTCTTTAATATCGCCGATCGGCGTGCTCGTTCCATGCGCATTGATGTAATCGATCTTGTTGCGCACACTTTCCATGGCTTGCCTCATGCAACGCGCAGCCCCCTCGCCGGAAGGCTGCACCATGTCGAAACCGTCGGAGGTCGCGCCGTATCCGATAAGCTCGCCGTAAATCTTGGCTCCACGGGCCTTGGCATGCTCCAGCTCCTCAAGAACCAGTACCCCGCCGCCTCCCGAAATAACGAATCCGTCCCGGTCGGCATCATAGGGACGCGATGCAATCTCGGGCCTGTCGTTATATTGCGAAGACAACGCTCCCATCGCATCGAAGAGCACGGTCATCGTCCAATGCACTTCCTCGCCGCCGCCGGCAAAAATGATGTCCTGCTTGCCCAGATGAATAAGTTCCGCCGCATTTCCTATGCAGTGGGCACTGGTCGCGCATGCGGAACTGATGGAGTAATTGACCCCCTTGATCTTGAACGGCGTCGCGAGGCAGGCGGAATTGGTATTGGACATGGTCCTGGGCACCATATAAGGCCCAACTTTCTTAACGCCCTTCTCACGATAGTTGTCGAACGCAAGCAAGAGATTCGCCGTGGAAGGACCGCCCGACCCCATGATCAAGCCGGTTCTAGAATGCGATATTTCGGATTCGTCCAAGCCCGAATCGGCGATCGCCTCCTGCATGGCGAGGTAATTGTACGCTGCGCCATCTCCCATGAATCTGCGAATCTTGCGATCTATAAGATCGTCCAAATTCAGATCGATCGGACCGTAGACCTGACTGCGGAATGCCATCTCCCGGTATTCTTCGCTGGACCGAATACCCGAACGCCCCTGTCGCAGAGACTCGGTTACCTCCTGTTGATTGCTGCCTATGCTGGAAACGATACCGATGCCGGTTACAACAACGCGTCTCATATCTGTATAGCTCGCTCAGAACGCATCTGTAGAGGTAAACAGGCCGACCCGAAGATCGCTAGCCTCATAGATGACCTTGCCATCGCACTCCATTTCCGCGTCGGCAAACCCCATGACTAACTTGCGCATCATCACCCGCTTGAGATGAATACGGTAAGTCACAAGCTTATGATGCGGCAGTACCTGGCCGCGAAACTTGACCTCTCCCACGCCTAACGCGCGCCCGCGCCCTAACCCGCCCATCCAACCGAGGTAAAATCCGATCATCTGCCACATGGCGTCAAGGCCGAGACAGCCCGGCATCACAGGATCATTCTGAAAGTGGCAGGAAAAAAACCAAAGGTCCGGCGTTATATCCAACTCGGCGATGATCATACCTTTGTCGTAAAGCCCCTCATCGGAACTGATACGGGTGATGCGATCGAACATCAACATCGGAGGAAGCGGCAACTGGGCATTGCCGGGGCCGAACATTTCACCGCGTCCGCATTGAATCAATTCGTCCCGACTGTAACTGTGCTGTCTCTGTTGTAATCTAGATTCCTTAACAATCATAAAAGTGCCCGATATCGCTGTTGTTTTATGTTGCCTCTCGGCACCCACTGGTTACCGAGGGCGACCAGGCCGTACCAAAATTCCAAGCCGATTGCCAAACTTTATCGTGGGCGAAAATCCATTTATCGATGAGAACTTCCGGATAGCACCCTCGGAACGCACGAAAGTTTATTTCCCGTCAAGGCCTAGCAAAGAAAAGGCTTATTGTATCAGGAAAACATGAATTCCAGCAGCGTGCGGCAAAGTCGGTATTGAGACACCGTCATATTTCCCAACAAGAAATGAAATCTATCCACACGTCCGCCAACGCGGAATTCACAGCCGATGCTTTGGCCATCGGCCGTCATCTCGTCAAAGTTGGCCGACACAGAGAACACGGTTCGACATACCGGTCGGGTTATCATTCCCGGAAGCTGATCCAATCGGTGATGTGCTTTTATAGACCGGCCCGAGCCTACACGGGCTAGAATACCGAGCGTGTAAACGACAACGAGCAACCTTCGCGGGAAATCAGCCATGCAGGATCTACCGTCGATCGAAATTTTGCGCAGCTCACAGCCGCCACGGGATTTCTTTGGGTATTCCGGCGCAGACCTGCCACCCGCAAGATCCCACCGTCTCATGGTGTTTAGCTGTGCGTTCTTGCTTGCCTTCGTGACCGGCGCGACTTTTGTGTGGCTGCGCGAGCCGGTCTATGAGAGCACGGCCGCATTGCTTACGGTAGCGCCTACCGCCATAGACGAAGCAGAGGCGAAAGCCAGCGTCCAGCACGTTACTGTACAAAGCGAGATCCTGCTCGGCGTCCCTTTGCTTGAAGCAACTTTGAGAAACTTGAGAGCCGCCGATGACGCATCCGAATTGTCCGACTTGACTGTCGGCGATCTTCAGGCCTTGCTCTCGGTCGATGTCATAACCGAGACCAACATCGTTAAGCTGCACGCCAAAGGATCGAACCCCAAGGTTCTGGCTTCGGTCATTAACGCTTGGATCGATGCCTATCAAGCGCGCCGTGAACGACAGACCCGCGAAACGAAAGACGGCACCGCCACGGCCTTGCAGCTCGAATTTCAACAGCTCGCCCAAAAAATCGAGGCAAAGCGCTGGGAACTGGATCAATTTCGCCGTAAACACGGCATCGTTTCGAAAAACGACGCGGACAACCGCGCCATGGCCCGGCTTTCCGGTCTCAACACCGCACTCAACAAAGCCACCGAGGATGAGGTCAAAGCGAAAGCCCAGCTCGACGCCATCAAAGAGGCCATCGCCCGAGGCGAACCCGTGGTGCCGCCCAGCGATGAGCAAGGATTGGCGAATCTGGAAAAGAAAGCGCACGACCTGCGCCAGCAGCTCAAGGATTTGAAACGCCGTTACACGTCTCAATACCTTTCGCTACAGCCTCAGTTCAAGCTTATTCCGGAACAGCTCAAACAAACCGAAGACGAGATCAAGAAAAAGCTCGAATATGGGAAACAGAACGCATTGAGCGAAGCACAGCAGGCTTATGCGTCCGCTCAACAGACCGTCAGGGAAATACGCCGTCAAATCGAGGCGCATGAGCAGGAGGCGACCGAGTTCACAAGCCGTTTCGCCGAGCATGAGGCTATGCGCGCAAACCTCGAAAAGCTCGAAGAGGTTTACCGCGACGCCGAAATCCGGCTGGCACAGGTCGAAGCGAAACCTTACGAAAACCTCCCTCAACTCCAGGTCTTGGAACGGGGCTATGCCCCGGTTCGACCTATCTGGCCGAATTATTGGCGCGACAGCGGAATCGCCTTCGGCGGCAGCCTCGGCCTCGCCCTGATCACCGTGTGGCTTTACGAATACCTCACGCGCAGGGAAACCCCGCCGTCTGCGACAGTCTTACCCGATATCCACGTTTATTCGGTGCCGGAAAAGGTTTTGATTGAGCGTCGAATGACAACGCCGTCGGCACTTCCCGCGGAACAATTTCCCGCTTTGGAAAGCCCGATGATACGAGAACTGACCGAACCGGAGGCCCGCGTATTGCTGGAAGCGGCCAATCGCAAAGCCAAATGGACGATAGGCCTGCTTCTATCCGGCCTGAGCCTTGAGGAAATCGTGGAACTGCGTGCCGAGCAGTTCGAACACGCCGGTGATACGCTGCGTATCGACGGCAAAAATCCTAGGGCCGTGCCCATCCCTCGGCGCGTCAAACTTTGGTTGGCCGAAAGCGAAGACTTTCCCAACTTGGAAACAGACGACCCGGCATCGTTGATCGCCTGCGCGGCCGTCGATTCCGGCCTTGCGCAGCCCGAAACGATCGATGCATCCGCCCTGCGCCACACTTATATTAGTTATTTGGTCCGCCAAGGCATTCGGCTGTCCGAACTGGAGCGTATCGTCGGCCCGCTGCCGGCGAAAACGCTCGCTGGCTACGGACGCTTTTCTCCACCCGGTCCTGGATTGCCTGCCGAAAGCGTGCCGCTGATTTATCCCGCTCTTAGGGCCTAACGACTTAGAAATGGTTTCCGATTCCAGTCCTCAGAATTCCCACCGCTTCACCTGGGCTTATATCCGATCCGTCGCATTGGAGCACAAGCGCGAATTGTTCACCGCTCACCTGATCGCCGTGTTCGCGGCCTTGAGCGCGGTCCCCGTGCCTTTACTCATGCCGCTGCTGGTGGACGAGGTCTTGTTGAACAAGCCCGGCATGGCCGTCGGCCTGCTCGACCGGCTTTTTCCCGCCGAATGGCATGGGCCGGCCCTGTATATTTCGGCCATACTGGGGCTTACTTTGCTCCTGCGCCTGATCGCGGCGATCTTCAACGTGTGGCAGACGCGGCAGTTCAGCTTTATTGCCAAAGACACCATCTATCGCATCCGCTGCCGGCTGATCGGCAAGCTGCAGCGCATCTCCATGGCGGAATACGAAAATCTCGGCAGCGGCTCCGTCGTGACCCATCTGGTCACCGACCTCGATACGCTCGATACGTTCATCGGCACAACCGTCGCGCGCTTCGTGGTGGCGTTACTGTCCTTGACCGGCACCGCCGTCATTCTACTGTGGATGCATTGGCAGCTTGCGCTGTTCATCCTGTTCCTGAATCCAATCGTGATTTTTTTCACCAAATCGCTGGGAAAACGGGTAAAAAATCTGAAGCGCGAAGAAAATTCCGCGATCGGCGCCTTTCAGCTCGCACTCACCGAAACCCTGGATGCCATCCATCAAATCCGGGCCAGCAATCGGGAGAAGCACTACATGGGGCGGCTGATGGAAGCGGCACGGACGGTTCGCGAGAATTCGGCCGCCTACGCCTGGAAAAGCGACGCCGCCAACCGGGTCAGTTTTCTGGTCTTCCTGTTCGGGTTCGACGTCTTCCGCGCCTTGGCTTTTTTTATGGTGATCTACTCCGACCTCACCGTCGGCGAGATGATGGCGGTCTCGGGCTACCTGTGGTTCATGATGACCCCGGTGCAGGAGATTCTGGGAATACAGTACGCCTGGTTCGGCGCGAAGGCGGCGCTGGAGCGGATCAACCAATTGAATGACCTGAAGCAGGAGCCGAAGTACCCGCATCTGATCGATCCCTTCGAAAAGGATAGGAGAGTGGGCATCTTCATCGACGATCTTCACTTCGCCTATCCGAACGGCAACGAGGTTTTGCGCGGCATCTCCATGGACATCCGCCCCGGCGAGAAAGTCGCGTTGATCGGTGCAAGCGGCGGCGGCAAATCGACCTTGGTGCAAGTATTGATCGGCCTTTATCCCCCGACTTCGGGCATGGTCTATTTCAACGGCGCGCCTATGGACAAAATCGGGATGGACGTGATACGGGAACATGTGGTCACGGTATTGCAGCACCCGGTGCTGTTCAACGACACCGTCCGAGCCAACCTGACCCTGGGCCGTCCGGCGCCCGACGAAGCACTCTGGCGCGCGCTCGAAATCGCCCAACTCAGGGACGTGGTGGAAGACAGCCGCGACCGGCTGGATACCGTCGTCGGCCGGCTGGGCATGCGGCTTTCCGGTGGTCAGCGCCAAAGGCTGGCGATCGCCCGCATGATCCTGGCCGATCCCAAGGTGGTGATCCTCGACGAAGCGACCTCGGCCATCGACAATGAAACCGAGACCCGCTTGTACGAAGGTCTGGACGAATTCCTCGCGGACCGCACGACGATCATCGTCGCCCACCGCTTGAGCGCGATCAAACACGCCGACCGCATTTACGTGTTCGAGGACGGGCGCATTTGCGAGCAGGGCGATCATGAAACCCTGGTTTCCGGCAAAGGTTTGTACGCGCGGCTCTATGGCCAGAAACCCGCGGTGCGGCGCGCACGGGATCTATCGTTCACCTCCTAAGCCGTGCCCTACGGCTCGATTCGCCGGAGGGAAGCCGAAAATCGCCAGCCGTAAATCGGGTACAATACCCGGCTTTCCGGACTCAAACCTCGGGCGTGCCTTTGTACGATCTCCACACCCATTCCACTGCTTCCGACGGCGCCTATTCGCCGTCCGAATTGGTTCGCCAGGCCGCAGCAGCCGGCGTAAACGTGCTCGCCCTTACCGATCATGATTCCACCGCGGGCCTAGACGAGGCGGAGACCGCCGCCCTCGATGCCGGCATTCAACTGATTCCCGGCGTCGAAATATCGGTAACCTGGGCGGACAAAACCATCCACATCGTCGGTTTGCGCATCGACCGTCACTGCAACGTCCTAAAACAGGGACTGAGCCGCCTCCAGGCAACGCGCCTCGAACGGGCGCAAGAGATCGGCCGGCGCCTCGACCGCTACGGTGTTCCTGGCACCTTTGAAGCGGCGCGGGAAATGGCCGGCGACGGCATGATTACACGCACCCATTTCGCTCGCCATCTCGTGGAGCTAGGTCTGGCAGGAAGCATGAAAGACGTGTTCGAGCGTTTCTTGACCCGCGGCAAGCCGGGCTATGTTTCGACCCGGTGGGCCGAAATGGCGGATGCCATCGCTTGGATTCGCGAAGCAGGCGGTGGCGCCGTGCTGGCCCATCCGCAGCGCTACAAACTCACCGCCAGTTGGATGCGACGGCTGATCGGGGAATTCAAGGAATGCGGCGGCGAGGCGATCGAGGTCGTCTCGGGAACGGCCTCTCCTAGCGATACCCAGTCCAGCGCCGAATACGCGCGGCGTTTCGGATTGCGCGCCTCCAGCGGCTCCGACTTTCACAGCCCGGAAACAGCCTGGGTGAAACTGGGCCGATTACCCCCGCTTCCGTCCGATCTGACTCCGGTATGGACCCATTGGAACCATTGACTCGTTGTACTTGGGCCGAGCGCAGCCTGCTGGAGCAGGCTTATCACGATCATGAATGGGGAACGCCCGTCCACGACGACCGCCTGCTGTTCGAATTCCTGATTCTGGAGGGCGCACAGGCCGGCCTTTCCTGGACCACGATTCTTCGTAAACGAGACGCCTACCGCGCGGCTTTCGACGGCTTCGATCCCGAACACGTGGCCCGCTACGACGAAGCCAAGACCGCCGAACTGCTGGCCAATCCCGGCATCGTTCGCAACCGCCTCAAAATCGCCGCGGCGGTAAACAATGCCCGCCGTTTTCTGGACGTGAAGGAGCAATTCGGCAGCTTCGACGCCTTTGTCTGGCGCTTCGTCGACGGCTGTCCCAGGCAAAACGCCTGGCGGAGCATGGCGGACGTGCCGGCCCGAACGCCCGAGTCCGACGCGATGAGCAAGGACCTCGAGAAACGCGGATTTCGTTTTGTCGGCTCCGTCATTTGTTACGCCTACATGCAGGCGATCGGGATGGTCAACGACCACACCGTCGATTGCTTCCGCTGGAAGCATTTGCATCCGGCCGAGTCGCCGTAAAACCTGCTTTACACTCCCCGGACTAATCTTCCCGCTCTTTCCGCCTCGAAATGCTTCCTTCGAGGCTATCGCCATTCCAGGGGCTTTTACGTATCGGAGGCGGGAGATCTCCAGTTTCTGCCAGCCCTTCAATGACTTATAGCCATAACCGTGCGGTCCGCGTCTGAACCGTATCGGGTGTCGCCCTGTACGACACACTTCATTTGTCGAAAAATTTTACAGTTGCGGCGTCCGAGCCGCGGGCTTGCCCCAAGTTTGCAGGCGACACACGCATTCCAAACGATTGGCACATACGCTGCTTAACCAGTGCCGTCGGTTTTGGAGAGCCCAATTTGATTGCAATTCGACTCCTGCTTGGTTGGCTGCTAAGTATCAGCGCGACGCTTGTCCTGGCGCAGGACAGCATCGACACGGCAAGCGATCTGCGCACCCTGGCTCTGCGCTACGAGCACGGCCGAGGCGTCAAACAGGACTACGCCGAGGCTTACCGCCTTTACTGCAAAGCGGCGTTGCTCGGGGATGCGCAAGCGGCGTACAACCTCGGCTGGATGTACTTCAACGGCCGAGGCCTTTCCCGCAAGGCGGACGTCGCCGTAGGCTGGTTCATGCGTGCGGCCAAGACCGGCGATGTTTATGCGGCGCGGATGCTGGTGCGCTACCAGGGCATAACCCCTGCGGACGACTCCGACTGCCAGCCCGAACCGGCACCGGTTACAGCCAGCATCGAGCCCAGTTCAAATCCAAGCCGGAAACTCGTCGAAAGCTGGGTCAGCCAGATCGCACCGCAATATTCCATCGATCCGCAACTGGTATTGGCCGTCATCCAGGCGGAATCCGGTTTCAATTCGTCCGCACTCTCCAGCAAGAACGCCCAGGGACTGATGCAGCTCATTCCCGCCACGGCGGAGCGTTTCGGCATCAAGGATGTCTGGAACCCGGTGGAAAACATCAAGGGCGGAACCGCCTATCTCCACTGGCTGTTGCGGCATTTCGGCGGCAACGTCGAATGGGCGGTGGCCGCTTACAACGCGGGCGAGCGAACCGTTGAACAATATCAGGGTGTTCCCCCTTATCGGGAAACCCGCAACTATGTTCAGCGCATTCTGGCGACTTACCAAAAGACTGTTCATCCGGTACCGCCGCCGCGATCGGACGATCGTTTGTTCTAATCGGCCCGGAGCCGCTCTCCGTCCATCAAAGCCGCCCCGCATCGACAATCGGCGAAACCCAGTAGTGAATCGCCGATCCTGCGAAATCCGTCTTTAATCGATCCAGCAACACCTCCAGGTCGGAGCCGGCGAGCTGCACATCGAAGCGAACCTGCCGCTTGCGTCCGGTCACCTGCTCAACCAGGGTCAAGCTTTCCGGATGGCTCGAATGGCCGCTGATCGGAAAGCTGCTGAATCCGCTCGGATGCTCGTACTGCAATAGCCAATCGATTATGGGTTCCTCGTGACCGGGTGGGGCGATCAAGGTAAGGAGAAAGAATTCGCTCATGGGATGCTCCGAATGGGTAATTCCAAATCGCTTTCAATCAGGCATTCATTTTCGTAGGGTGGCTTAGGCGCACATCAGCACTGACCGACTGCCGATCACTGTGCTTCGCGTGCGCCGTAACCCACCAAGCGACCTCCAATCGGCGGGTTACGCGGAGCCTGTCCTGAGCGGAGCCGAGGGGCTATCCCGCCATCGATGGGTTTCGCTTCGCTCTACCCATCCTACGATGAATGTTCACTCGAATGCCGAATGGAATAAGGAGGAAATCATTGTTTTGGCTCCCCCACCCTAATCTTCTCCCAGAGGGAGAGGAGATTGGACCCGACTTTGGATTCGCCGTAGCGACGGTAGAGAATGGGCAGCAGCACCAAGGTCAGCAGCGTCGACGTGAAGAGTCCGCCGACGCCGACCACCGCCAGCGGCCGCTGGATTTCCGAGCCCGGGCCGGTCGCGAACAACAGCGGAATGAGTCCGAAGGCGGCGATGCCGGCGGTCATCAGCACCGGCCGAAGCCGGCGCATTGCGCCTACCACCACCGCTTCATCCATGGGTAGCCCCAGTACCCGCAGTTGATTGAAATAACTCACCATCACCACGCCGTTCAGCACCGCGATGCCCAATAGGGAAATGAAGCCCACCGAGGCCGACACCGAGAGATATTCTCCGGAAATCCAGACGCCGTACACGCCCCCGATGAGCGCCAGGGGCACGTTGGCCAAGACCAGAATGGCCTGGCGCACCGAACCGAAGGTGGAAAACAGAAGCAGGAAGATCAGCCCGATCGACACCGGAATAACCACGGCCAAGCGGGCGGCGGCCCGCTGCTGGTTTTCGAACTGGCCGCCCCATTCGATGTAATAGCCGGTAGGCAACTGCACCTGGCCGGCCACGGCCTGCTTGGCCTCTTCCACGAAGCCCACCAGATCCCGTCCCTCGACATTGCTGCGCACCGATGTGTAGCGCTGGCCGCGCTCGCGGTTGACCGCCACCACGCCTTCCACCGGCTCGATTTTGGCGACTACCGACAATGGCACCCGGCGCCCGTCGGGCAAGGCGATCTGCAGGGTGGACATATTGGCCGGCTCTCCGGAGCCTCTGAGCAGCAACGGCGTGCGGCGGATGCCCTCCTGGACGATGCCGAGCTTGAGCCCCTCGATCTGGGCCCGCAAGGTGTCGGCCAGAGAATCCGCATCCAACCCCAGGCGTCCCGCGGCCAGCCGGTCCACTTTCACCACCAGGTACTGCATGCCTTCGTTGCGGATGGTGAACACGTCCGAAGCGCCGGGAATCTTCCGCATCACGGCGGCGATTTCCTCCGCCTTGGCGTTGAGCACAGCGAGTTCCGGGCCGTACAGCTTGACCGCCACGTCGCCGCGCACTCCGGTCAGCATCTCGGTGACCCGCATCTGAATCGGCTGAGTGAAGCCGTAAGCGATGCCGGGAATGGTATCCAGAACCTTACGGATTTCGTCGATCAGGGCTTCCTTGCTGTCCATGCGCCATTCGTCCGGCGGCTTGAGGACGAAGAAGTTGTCGGTCTCGTTGAGTCCCATGGGGTCGAGGCCGATCTCGTCCGCGCCGACGCGGGATACGGCCCGCGTCACTTCCGGCACGTGCTCCAGGATAGCCTTTTGGATTTGCTGGTCCAGCCGCACCGACTGCTCCAGCGTGATGGACGGCAGTTTCTCCACCTGCACGATGATGTCGCCCTCGTCCATGGTGGGCATGAAGGTCTTGCCGATCTGGAAATAAACGCCCACAGTGGACAGCAGCAGCAGTCCCGCGCCGAGCAACACGGTGCGGCCGTGAGCGAGGGACCAGATCAGGACCGGGCGGTACCATTCCGAGAGCTTCCGCGCCAGCCAGGGCTCCTCGTGTTTGACGCGCTTCATCAGGAAAGAGGCCACGACCGGGATCACGACCAAGGAGAAGATCAACGATCCGCTCATGGCGAACACGTTGGTGAAGGCCAAGGGCTTGAACATCTTCCCTTCCAGGCCCTCCAGGGTAAACAGCGGCACGAACACGACGCCGATGATGATCGTCCCCGAGACCACGGGCGCGGTGACTTCGCGCATGGCGCGGTAGATCGCGTGCAGTCGCGGCACTCGATTCGTCTTGCTCTGCTCAGCGAGATGGGTGGTGATGTTCTCCACCACCACCACCGCCGGGTCGACCAGCTTGCCGATCGCGATGGCGAGCCCGCCGAGGCTCATGAGATTGGCCGTCAGGCCGAAGTGGTTCATCAGCAGAAAGGTGAACAGGGCCACCATGGGCAGAATGAAGGCGACGGTCAGCGCGGCCCGGAGATCGCCGAGGAACAGAACCAGCAGGATCAGCACCAGAATGGTAGCCTCCACCAAGGCCCGGACGATGGTGTTTATTGCTTTCCCGACCAAGTCGCCGCGGTTGTAGAACACGCTGACTTTGACCTCCTTGGGCAAAGCCGGGCGGATTTCCTCGAGCTTCTTCTCGACTCCTTCCACCACCTGCCGGGCATTCGCTCCCCTGAGGCTCAGCACCAGGCCCTCGACCGCTTCGCTCTGGCCGTTCTGGCTCACGGCGCCGTAGCGGGTCAGGGCGCCTATGCGGACGTCGGCCACATCGCCCACGGTGATGGACGTGCCGTTCCGCTCCGCGACGACGATGGTGCGCACGTCGTCCAGGTCGACGATCCGCCCCTCGGTACGCACCAGAAGCGCCTCCTCGCCTTGGGCCAAACGGCCGGCGCCGTCGTTGCGGTTATTGGACTTGAGCGCCTCGGCCAGTTCTCCGATACTCACGCCGCGAGCCGCCATCCGCATGTTGTCGGGAATGACCTCGAAGCTTCTCACCATCCCGCCCAATGCGTTCACGTCGGCGACGCCCGGCACCGTGCGCAGCGCCGGTCTAATCACCCAGTCCAGGAGGGTTCGCCGCTCGGAGAGGCTCAAGCCATCGCCTTCCACCGTAAACATGAACATCTCGCCCAAAGGCGTGGTCATGGGTGCGATACCGCCTTCCGCGTTGCCCGGCAGATTTCCCCAAACCTCGTTCAGGCGCTCCGCCACCTGTTGGCGCGCCCAATAAATATCGGTGCCCTCCTCGAAGTCGATGGTGATGTCGGTAAGCGCGTATTTCGCGATGGAGCGGAGCATGGTCTGCCTGGGGATGCCGAGCATTTCCACCTCGATGGGCGCCGTGACGCGCGCTTCCACCTCTTCCGGGGTCATGCCGGGCACCTTGATGATGATCTTGACCTGAGTCGGCGAAACGTCCGGAAAGGCGTCGATGGGCAGATTGGCCGCGGCGAACCAGCCGGCGCCGGCCAGGAGCAGGGCGCTCAGCAAGGCGAACAGGCGCTGGGTCAGCGCGAACTGGATCAAACGTGCGATCACTCTTCTTCTCCCATGCCGAGCCAGGCGGCCTTCAGCGCGGCCACGCCTTGCACGGCCACTTCCTCGCCCGCGTCCAAGCCTTCGTGAATGACGACGCTATAAGCTTCCAGACCGGCCACCGCCACTTCGCGCGCGACAAAACCCTCAGGCGTTTGCACGAACACGTAGTTTCGGCCTTCGTGGCCGACCAACGCGGCGACGGGCAGGCGGAAAATCAGGTCGGTGCTTTTGTGCATCAGTTGCGCGTTTATGTGCATGCCCGGCCGCAGATCCTCTGCTGGGCTGTCGACCACGGCCCGTACCAAAGCGCTTTGGCTCTTGGGATCCACGTGCTGACCGACCTCGATGATGCGGGCGGTGGCCCGAGAATTTTCCAGGCTGATGCGGTCGCCGATTCTCACCTCGTGCAGCCGTTCCTGAGGCATGTCGACCTCCAGCCACAATTCGTCCAGTCTGCCGACCCGAAACAGCGGCGCGAGTCTATCCACCCGCTGCCCCACCACGGCCATGCGTTCGAGCACGACGCCGTCTATCGGGGAACGCACTTCTATCAGACTGCTCAGCTGCCGATTAGTCTTAAGGCGCCGAATCTCGCCTTGGCCCAGCCCTGACGCCGCCAGGGTCTGTTCCGCTGCCCGCAGCGCTGCCTGAGCCTTGTCGAAATCGCTCTTGGTTTCCTGCCAGCGCAACCGGGAAATAATGCCCTCCTTAAGCAGAGTCTCGTCCCGTCTCAGCCGCGCCTGGGCCAAATTGAATTCGGAGGCGGCATCGAGCAATTCCCGTTGCAGGGCCAGCAAATCGGGACTCTGAATACGGGCGAGCACTTCGCCTTGTTTCACCCTTACGCCCAGGGGTACGGCGACGTTGCTGATCACTCCCGCTTGCGGGGCGCTGACGACGAATTCGTTCTGCGGCGGTAAAACGACACGGGCCGGCGCCCGCGCCAGCGGCATGGCTGCAACCTCTTCCGGCTTCACCGTGCGGATTCCCAAATGTTTCGCTTGTTCCGCCGTAACCTGAACCGCATTCTCGGCCGCGAGTCCCGTCGCGCAAAAATATAAAAGCATGGACAAAAAGACGAGTCTCATGGCGTGACTCCGACCACTTGGTTGTAGACCGCGATATCCCGCTGCAACAGGATGGCCCGTTCGGCGGCATCGCGAATGGCGGCCTGGGCGGTGGCCTGGATCTTGAGATAATCGATCAGCGAAATCTCCCCGGTCTCGAACGCGAGCCGGCTCATTTTGAGCTGGGACTCGGCGATTTCCCGCCGCCTCTCGGCGATCGTCAGGGCGGCGCGATCGACATCGAGATTGTGTATCGCCTCATGCAGCGCCTTCTCCAACTGCCGGAACAGGATGTCCCGATCAGTCAGGCGCTGGGTCAGGACGATATTGGCCTCGGCCACGAACGGCGCGTTATAGGCCTCACCGCCGATGGGGATTTGCAGCACGAAGTTGGTTTCGTTGTTATAGCCTTCTTTTCGGGTGCCCCGTTCGTGCTGGGTACCGACCAGAATCGAAGGCTGGTTGCCCTGCTTGGACTTGCGGGTGAACTCGACTTCGGCCTGGGCGCGCTCGATCAATGCGTTGGCGACGGCCAGGGCCGGATGGCTCTCGTCGAACGTGCTGCGGGGGCTTTGCTCCTCCTCGAAAAATTTCGGCGCACGCTCCAGGCGGGTCAGATTGGAATAGCTCTTGCGGGCATGCATCACCTCCGCTTCGGCCTGAACAACCGCGGTCTTTTTCTCCAGCTCGTCGCTTTCCGCAAGCAGCAAGTCTGCCCGCGCGAGGTCGCCGACATCGACACGCCGTTGCACCAGGGCGGTCAACTGCCTGGAAACCTCGTAGATACGCTCGGCAAGCTCATATCGGTTTTCCACCAGCCGAAGGTTCCATAGGGCATCGCGCACTAGGCCGGCCACCTCGTGCCTTATCGCCCGCGCGAGCAAAGCGGTGCTCTGCGTCGCTTCCTCGGCCACGGCCCTGCTCGCCGCGCGCTGGCCCCACATCCATACCGGAATTTGATAGCCGGTCTGTATTTCCACCGCGCCGCGATCGTTAAAGGCACGATCGTCGATCCATTGCAGATAGACCGCAGGGTAACCCGCTATCCAACTGGCACTGCGGCGCTCCAGAGCCTTAGCCTCATTCTCGAAAGCCGCGATGAGAGCGCTTTGCGGGTATTTTTCGAAAGTGGCCTCGATGACCTGGCCAAGGCTCAGCGATTCGTCGAACACCAGCTCATCGTAATGATCGACAAAGCGCTCTTCGGAGGCGACGGGCGCGATCGCGAAAAAACAAGCCGCGCCTGCCACACACACTAAAAGCTTCATTGGTATTTTTCTCCCAAAGTCACGAGCCGGGACGACGGTGACCGCTGCTCAAGCTGGACGGGAAACGCTCCCGTGCCCATTGCCCGATGTCCACACTGAATTCTTTTCGTTAAAGGCCACCCGCCCACACAGGGCAGGCCCCCGATAAAGCCGGGAACAGAGAGCGAAAGTCCTTTAAAAGGCGAATTTGGTCAAGCGTTTAACGGTGGGGCGCGCGGGGCGGTATTGCGGTAGAAACACGAATCCGGCGAGGGTGATTCCTCGACAAGAGATGGGGTCGCGATTAGTTGTGATCGCCGAATCGACGCGGCGATGGAGGGAAGGCAAGGCTGATCATCGGCGATCGGCGAAAACTTGGCTTTGCCGGCCTCGCCCCAGAATCCGGCCTGAACGCTGATAATGACGTCCTGATCGAGCGGCGGCGCATCGGCTTGAACCGATGTCTCTCCGCTTTTCGAAAGGAATTCCAGCCCCGGAACATGCAGAAAGCCGCCCGTTTCGCCCCCGGTGTGCGCATGAACCCACGGCGCGATGACTTGCATCAGCGTCAAGAGAACTAGCAGGATCGTACGGGAAGCGAGCGTTGTCACAGTTCGACAATAGTACGGATGGTAAAAACTTGTACAGTATAGTCCTTATGGAAGGCCGAAAAAATCCAGTGATGCGCCATGGCTGTACAAAAGAATCCCGACACCGATGCGTGGAGCGTATAGGCTTTGACACCGGCCGCAGTCACGGATTTCCTCGACAGCTACTCGAAAGGAAATGCCGAGCCCGCATGTCTCTATCGCGACCTTAAAGCCGATACTGTGGTTTGGAGCTAATGCCGACGCGGTGTTTCGAACATCCGAAGAAGAGATTTGCGCCGCATTCAGCTGAGATTTTGGCTGTACGGCTAATATCCGTCTGCTTGGCTATCACGATATTCGGATCGAGGCGGACCCGCTGCTTGCCAGTGCCAGTGTAACTGTCTAGTCACCGATTTCGTATCGAAGCAGAGGGAAAAATCTCGAATTGAGTCTCATCGAAATTCTCGCATCCCGTGAATACCAGAATCCTTTCCATCCCGGTCAGGCCTGTTGGGAGCACCGTATAATGCGACTCCTGCCTAATCTACGATGCTCCGATCTCGGGTGGTTCTAAGACATTCTCTCAGTCTGGAGCCGATAGACCGGCGACCAACCATATGCCTTGCACATCCAGAGCTTTACGCCTTTTCCATAGCGTACATATACTTAGCCGGCCCTCATCGAGGGTGTGCAAGGAGGACTCGATGGAAATTCAGGGAATCCGGCGCCGCAAAACCGCGCTATTCACATGCCTTACGACAACATCGAACGATGTTGAACATCATGGAGATTAGAGTATGAAAAGGCTTGTCACACTGCTGGTTTATTTTTCTTTACTTGCTTTGCTTGCTGGTTGCGATCGCGAGACTCCGCCCAAACCACCCGAAACCGTATGCGGTACTATCCGCGGGTTGTCTTGTCCGGAGGGACAATACTGTGATCTTGGCGTCGGCCAGTGCAAAGTTGCAGATGCACAAGGGGTCTGCAAAACCAAACCAACCGCTTGCACCAAGGAATTCGATCCCGTCTGCGGTTGCGACGGCAAAACTTATGGCAATGCCTGTGAGGCAGCTGCCGCTGGAGTTTCCATCGACCATCAGGGCGAGTGCCCGAAAACTGAACCCGTAGCCTGTGGCGGGATCGCGGGAACCAAGTGCCCCGATGATCAAGTCTGTGTCGATGATCCGAGTGACGACTGCGATCCCACCCAGGGCGGCGCGGATTGTCCAGGTATATGTAAAGCCAAATAGAGGAAATGCCGACATTCGGGTGCGATGGCTGCCGGCTATTGCCCCGGATGTTGCTTCCGCATGCGCGGAAGCTGGATCAGTAACATGACGCTCAGAGCAAACGGTTCACGGGTGACGGTCGGTCCTGCCGCGTCAGGCCTAGACGCCGGGCGATATCCAGCACTTCTCTGTATTCCGTCGCGGCAATGCGGCGGGATAGCTCCGGCAGGTCGCTGGCCCGATAGCCGGGATAGTACTGTCCCATCAGATTGACATAAGTCTCCGTGGAAATCTCGCGGGCGATAAATTTCAGAACCTTTTCCGTTCCGGCCAAGCCGGCCGGCAGAATCAGGTGTCGAACCAACAACCCCCTGTAAGCCAAGCCATTCTCGGCCAACCGAAGGTTGCCCACCTGTCGGTACATTTCCTTGACCGCCGCCCGGTTGACCTCCCAATAATTCCGCACATGCGAATATCGGTGGGCGATGACGGAATCGCCGTATTTCATGTCCGGCATATAGATGTCGATGATGCCGTCCAGCAGAGCGAGAGCTTCGGGACTGTCGTAGCCGGCGGTGTTGTAGACCAGGCGCAGCTTGAGTCCCCGCCGGGCGGCAATCAGCGTCGCTTCGAGAATCTGCGCCACCACATGGCTGGGGGTGACAAAATTGATGTTGTGGCAGCCTCGGGCCTGCAAGTCCAGCATCATTGCCGCCAGTTCGTCCGGCTCCACTTCGCGGCCCTCGCCCTTTTGGCTGATTTCCCAATTCTGGCAAAACTCGCAGCGCAAGTTGCACCAACTGAAGAAAATCGTTCCCGAGCCGTTCCAGCCGCGCAGGACGTCTTCTTCCCCGTAATGAGGACCGTAGCTGTAGACGACGGCGCGCTCTCCGGTCCGGCAAACCGCGCCTTGGGTCGTCCGTAGCCGATCGACCCGACAATAGCGCGCGCAGAGATCGCAGGATTTAAGATGCTGACGGGCGATGCGGACCCGTTGCTCCAATTCGCCGCTTTCGAGCAGGGTGAGATAACCGGCTTGAAAGCCTTCCGGGAGGTTTTCCGCTGGATTCATGGCTATGCGACTTAAAAATAATCTTCAGGGCTTCTCGATCACAAAATCGATCAGCAGATAACACCATTGGCCATTGACAGGCATCCGGCTGTTTCGTATCACGAAGCGGGAAAAAATTTGCTGGCTAAAGCGTTTTTCACCGTAGTTTAGCGGTAAGAATCGGGAAATTCGTAGGTCGGCAATCCTTTGCCGACACATTGGGTCGGCGAGGGATTGCCGACCTACCGCACCTTCGGGGCGCTACGCCATACCAGAAAATGCTCAAATAGCAGACTTTTCTCAGTCCAAACCCAGGAACGGATAAGTCCGCAATTGCTCGCGCGTCCACAGCGAAAGCCCGCCTCGCTGTCCGACCGTTTCGACGGCCAGTATGGCATCGGGATCTTGGAAGTCGATCGAGGCCGGCATTCCGGCTTCATCCAGCTTGGTCAGCAGGAATTCGTCGAGAAAACGCTCCTCGTTCTGGCTGGATAGGCGCCCGGCGAATCCGCGGCGGTGCATGCGCACATGGAATCGAGCGCCAGCTAGATCTCGCAGCCAGCGGGCGGTGGCCTCGCGCGCTTTTGCCTCGAACTCCGGCGGGGTCTGAAAACCGAACAGAGCCGTGAGGGGAATCGCGCGGGAAATGCACTGCGTGAAGATTTCGGGGTCTCTGTCGGACCACTCCTTTAAGGTCCTGAGAAATCCTGCCGTATCGTCGACCTTCATCACCAGCACATTGAAATAATCGGTTTTGTGGACAGGACCGAGCGTTTCGAGCAGATCGCGGGCACGCCTGAACCCATGCTCGAACACCGAAACGACGACATTCCAGTCGTGCATACCGCCTCCCCAAGTATGTGGCTTGGATTTCGAATATCCTGCCTATGCAGCGCAACTCGGCAGCGCTTATTGCTCAGGGTCGATTTATTCCGGAAAAGTTCCCGCAGGCACGGAGCCGAACCGACGTTCCGGCGTTTTCATCTACGCTTTAGTCATGGAGCTTGCCGGCACCCCATAACGAGACGCGGGAAGGCCGACATGAAGCCATCTGGAAATTCGGGGGGAAGCCGCCACGTGAAGACGAATTACGTACTCATAGACTACGAGAATGTGCAACCGGAGGCGATCTCCGTTCTCGACAAGGAGCATTTCAAGGTTATCGTGTTCGTCGGAGCCAATCAGTCGAAGCTTGCGTTCGAGATCGCTGCCACGCTCCAGCGCATGGGAGATCGAGCGGAGTACGTCAAGATCGCCAGCAACGGCTCGAATGCGCTGGATTTCCACATTGCTTATTACATCGGCCGGCTTGCGGTGTCCGAGCCAGACGCGTATTTTCACATCGTCTCTAAGGACACAGGCTTCGATCCGCTGATTCAGCATCTCAAGAGCAAGAAGATCTTGGTGTGCCGATCGCGGGACGTCACCGACATACCGATCATAAAGGCAGTCAATCCGATGCCCGCGACCGAGAAACTCGACCTCATCATCAGCGATCTTAAGCGGCGCGGTGCTTCAAAGCCGAGAACCGCCCAGACATTATCGAGTACGATCAACTCCCTTTTTCAGAAGCAACTCTCTGAACAAGAACTGGCGTCCCTGCTCCAGGAGTTGCAAAAGCAAGGCCTGGTCACGGTCAACAACACCAGGATTTCTTATGCGCTTCCGGCCTAGAACGGTTCATTGGCGTGGACCGATTAGGAAACGGCGCGTTTTGCCGTCCATTGCACATCAACGAACAAGGCCATGTACGTTCCACCACATTTCGAAGAATCGCGAGTCGAGGTCCTGCACGAACTGATTCGCACTCATCCGTTCGCCACGCTCGTCACATTGTCGTCCGGCGGGATCGACGCGAATCACATTCCTTTGCATCTTTCTGAAGAATCGGGCCGATTCGGTACGTTACGCGGCCATGTGGCGCGCTCGAACCCGATATGGCGCGACTTCGTTTCGGATGTCGAGACGTTGGCGATATTCCACGGCCCCGACAGCTACGTCACCCCATCCTGGTATGCCACGAAACGGGAGCATGGCAAGGTGGTTCCGACCTGGAACTACGTGGCCGTGCATGCCTACGGTCCGCTTCGCATTATCGATGACCCGGTCTGGCTGCGAAGCCAGCTCGAAGCGCTCACCGACCGGCATGAAGCCTCGTTCAGCGAACCGTGGTCCGTATCGGACGCTCCTCGCGAGTTCACCGACCGCTTGATCGAAGCGATCGTCGGCGTCGAGATCGTCATCACCAAACTCGTGGGCAAATGGAAGGTAAGCCAGAATCAGCCTGAGCCTAATCGGGCGGGCGTGATCCGGGGACTCCGGGAATATGGAAACCATGATGCCCAGGAGATGGCTGCCTTGGTCGAGGAGTTCGACAAACACTCGTCTGCCGCCAAAATGGAAGACACGTAGGTATCATCAATGGCAATCGATGAGATCAAAAACTATGTCGCTCTTTCCGACGAACTGGCAACCGGGGGTCAGCCGACGGAAGAGCAACTTCGGCTGCTGGCGCAGGCAGGCTTCGAGACCGTCATCAATCTCGGGTTGCTGGACCCGCGCTACTGCCTGGCGGACGAGGCCGGTCTCGTCCGATCACTGGGCATGACGTATCACCACATTCCGGTCGATTTTCAGGTGCCCGAGTGGAAAGACTTCCGGCAGTTCCTCGAGCTTATGGACAAATCGGAAGGCCGGAAAGTGTTTGTCCATTGCGCCCGCAACTATCGGGTCTCCTGCTTCATCGCGCTGTATGGCCAAGCGCGGCTGGGCTGGTCTCTCGACCAGGCCCGGGCGCATATCGGACGCGTATGGGAGCCGAACGAAATTTGGGCGAGGTTCCTCGATGCCTCTCGCCCGGCAGCTGATAGTTTGGTGCCGACGAATAATCGGGAGAATACGGCGGACGAAGATAGACTTCGGGAAGATTGACGAAGCGGCACCTACTTTGCTCTATCGAAGCCCGACCCCTACGCACGCGTGCGCCTCGCCCCACCGCTCCTTGGCATTCTTTGCGATGCGACTCACGCGGTGCAGTCAAGGTCCCGGAAGATGGCGTTCGCAGCGCTACTCCGAAGTAATATTGATACCGACGATCTTCGGCCGGTCGTTGAAGCATTGAGCCTCGTCCACGACCATTATCACGCGGCGGCGGGCAACGAACGCAGTAAGCGCGGCGGAATAGAACGTCTCATAGCCGGGAAACGATTTATCCGAGATGTAGCCGTCCGGAGTGGGGCAACCGGCGGGGTTGACGATCGGCTCGGCGGTTACGACGGCGAAGCTATCGGCGTTCCAGCCGGTGCGTACCATGGTGATCGATCCGGGCTGATGAACTGGCTGACCGACGGCTGGCGCGGATAATCCGGCGGCGACCGCGGCGAGCATTATGGCTATAGGGCGCATGTAGTCCTCCGTTGAGGTGGGTGGATGGTGTCAGTCGGCCGTCCGCATGGCGCCGCGAACGATGGGTGTAATGGCGCAGGCGGGGCCGAGCGCGCACTCCGCCGTCTCTTTGACGGCGTTGCTGATCTCGCTGACGAAGGGCTCGGTCGACACGTATTGGCACGCGCTGGCACCCGTCGCCCAAAACCAATTTTGCGAGGTGGCAGGCGTGTTGGGAATGTATCCTCTCGGTGTGCAGGTGGACTGGACCCCCGCGATGCCGACGCCGAATCCGTTGACGGTGACCACAGTCGGACCTCCGCTGTCACCGCCGTGACCCACCTGGTTCGCGCTGTTCATGACAAGCTCATAACCAGTATCTGTGATAGACGAAGGCATGAAGGGCGCGCTGCGATAGGTACCTTGGCCATCGGATGGCTGTGCGGTGGGCGTGCCGAATACGCCGGTCGCGAAAGTCGAAAAGCCCTGGCCATATTGGGTGACCGTATCGGAGGTAGTCAGTCGGCCGCTGAGCACGACCGATCCGCCACCTTGGTCACGTGCGACGACGTGGATCCGCTGGCTGTCCACCGGGCCGAGATCGGCGGCCCCTAGGTAGACGAGGACAATGTCGCGACTAGGCACCGAACCTGGAGCCGCGTTAATAGTGAAATCATGAATGCGCGAAGCGATGCCGACGCGGTCGGGTGCCCAGTCGGCAGTGATGCGCACCTGGTCGGGCGGCACAAGGGCGCCGGAAATCAGGCCGTCCTGAGTGACACAGTGGCGCGCGGTCAATACCCAATACTGGTTAAGCAGGGTGCCCGAGCAGCCGTTATTAATCGCCACGAGCCCCAGTTGGCGCTGGGTCTCGAGATCAACCTCCGTTCCCGCACCAATCGGCTGTCGTACTCGGCAGATGCGACCTTCCGGGGTATCTTCGCATTCCTGCGCTTGGACATCGTTGCAACCGAGTGTCGCACCGAGCGACAGCAGTGCTGGTAAACCAACGCGCCAAGCAATGCCTCGGAAAGCAAACCTTCCGACTTTCTTCGTCCCGCGCCAATGTGCGTAGGAGCGGTTCAAGGTATCGCCGCAACAAAGGAACGGGTCACTTGTCTGTTGATTGCTTGCCATGCCTTTTCCCTGCTGTCTGCTACGACACGCGGCACCTGCTATTTATTGCATTCGATAGCGCCCCGCCTCCAAAGTTCGTATCTTCCGTGCCCGACGAAAAGATCCTTCCGATTGGATAAGTAATTTGGCCGGCCAGTAGCTTTACTGGACCGACTTTGAAACGAGCCGGGACGGCGAAGAAACCGGATGTCGCGCCAGACCGAGCCGTTTATGAACTTCCTCGCCTGCCTTTAGTCAGCTATTAATCAGGCCCGTAAATACCCTCCTGGTATTTCGGGTCGCCGCCCAGGCCGGTACACGCTTAGGCCTTAGCTCACTCGCTTGTCGCCGCGCCAGGGCGTCCCTGCCCCGGATTAACCCGGCCTATATTTATAGGCCGGGTTAATAGGAAACCTCATCGGATAGGAGATCGCTATGAAAATTCATAGCCTGGTCACATTAGGGACAATATTGACGACACTCCTCACGGCGCGCTCGATACTCGCCCTGGAACCGGGTCAGGACGAGCCGAAACGGCTCTTTTCGATGGGCGATTCCATGACGCGGGGTTTCAATGCCAACACTCCCCTGGACAATCCGCACCTGAGCTGGGTCAACGGTTATCACGGCTTTTGGGAGGATCTCTTCGGTTTGCCGGATGTCGAGTCGCATAACCAGCGCATCGATGCCAATTTCGGAGACAGCGATCGCAGCAATCAGACGGCGGCCGAAAACGGTGCGACGATGGGCAATCTGGCGGCTCAAGCGTCCGGCACGGCCGGCAAGAACGTAACCTATGCCACGGTGCTGCTGGGTTCGAACGATGTGTGCAAGGACTCGATCGCCGATCTTCCCACCGACGAGCAGTTCAGAACGCGATTCGAGGGCGGCATGGATACCCTGCTCGCGAATTTGGCTGCGGGCGCTACCGTGCAGGTAGTGGCAATCCCCAATATCGTCGAGGTCTATAACCAGGGCCGAGTCAAACAATCGCTGGGGCTGGTCGATTGCCCGGAGGTTTGGGCGACGTCGGGCAGTTGCGGCTCGGTGCTTTCGCCCGATGCGACCGATTCGGACCGTGCTTTTGCGCTGTCCCGGATCATGGCGTACAACCAGATGCTCCGGGAAATCACCGAGAACAAGGCCGCACAGCATCAGGACAAGTTCATCTCGTTTACCGATGTGAGCTTCACCTATCCGTTCACGCAGAGCGAACTCTCCAACCTCGACTGTTTCCATAGTTCCTGGGAAGGACAAAAGGCTCTATCGAGGGAGACCTGGAATAGCGGTCCGTTCAGGGAACATCAGGAACTTGACTAAGCCGTTATGAGCCGGGTCGCCGCATTCTTATCAGGCGCGGGAGTGGCGGGCGCGATCGCGGTACTTCTGACTACTCATTCGCCGCCGGTTCCGGTCGGCGAAGATGTCGAGCAATGGCAGGCGCGCGCTCGGAAGGCGGAACAGGAACTCACGATGTTGCGGACTCAGCTGGAATCTTCCGCCGCGCGGCAATCGACAGCCTCCTCCACATCCATTCCCGTCACAACCCCTGGTCCGATTTCTTCGCCAACAATCCCTCCGCCGCCTCCCGATCCCGATGTCGAGTTTGATCCCGTGCGCCACGAGCAATGGGACGCCCTGGTTAGCGGCGCGCTCGAGCGCGAAGTGGAGCAGCGCCTCGGCCAAAGGCTCAGCCCCGATCGGACGGCGCGGCTGCTCGAGGCTCTACGACGGCTGCGCGATGCCTCGGCCGGATTGCGCTCGGAATTTCTCGATCCCCAAAATCCCGATTCCCTGCGCGATCACCTGGCGCGCACGCTGGTGCTGGTGGAATCGGATCGCCTTTTTCGCGAAGAGCTCGGCATCGGCTTCTCGGACTTCCTGCGGGGACTCGACGGCAATCCCGTCGAGGAAGTCCATTCGGCGGAGCCTGGCGGATCGCGTCGATAACATCGCCCAATGTGGATCATCCTCCTGATGCTCTTGGCCGGAAGCCCGGCCGCTCTTGGCGACGAGGCGGCGGCCAGAATAAACGGACAGACGCTTTTGTTATCCGAGATCGACGCGCCTTCGCGCTCGAAGATCGTCCGATTGCACCAAGCCTTGGTCGACCAGGCTGCCCGGACGCTTGATCGGCTGATCGACCGGCACCTTCGGACGTCCTCGGCGGCAATGAAATCCCCTTCGTCCAAGCCGGTCATGGATGAAGCGATCCGCGACTTTCGTTCGTCACGGGCGGAAGATTTCGAGGGGCCTTTCGCGCCCGCCGAGACCAGGCGCCATCCGAGTGCTGCGCAGCCCGCGATCCGGCACTATCTGGAGCAGAAAGCGCTCGAAGCCAGAAGCGCCGAGACGCGCCGCGATCTCCGGAAAGGCCATGCCATTAAAATCCTGATCCCGGAAGCGCGGGAGCTCGAACAGCCGCAGCCCGCTAAGCGAACCGTGGCGCTGGTGGATGGTGTCCCCATCCCGGCCGGGAAACTCGAGCAAGCCGCAGCGCTTCGCCTCTATCGGCTGAGGAAGGAGATCCATCTTGAACGCAGGCGCAATATCGAGACGGCCATCGAAAATCGGCTGCTGAGCGAGGAGGCCCGGCGACGCGGCATTACCACCGAGAATCTTTTGACAAAAGCGACACAGGACGCGGCCGTCGGCGACGAGGAGTTGAATGCATTCATCCAGTCGGAAAGCGCGGCGGGCCGGCCGGTATCGGACCCCGAACGTGCCCGACAATACCTGGCTTTCCGTAAAGCCCATGCCCGTCGCACCGCGTTTGTCGAGAGGCTGCGGGCCTCGGCCCGCATCGAGATCCTGCTTAAGGAACCCGCTCCACCCCGTCTTCCCATGATCGAGGCGAATGCCCCCGTCTTGGGCGCACGGGAAGGACTGCGTCTCGTCGTCTACACCAACTACCGCTGCACGCCTTGCCGGAACTCCCATCGGGAAATCGATCGGCTCCTGGCCGGCGACCGAAAAGTGCGCGTCGTCTTCCGCGATTTCATTCCCGTGTACGATCCCGTGGCGAGCGAGGCGGCCCGCTTGTCGCGCTGCGCCGGCCGGCTGGGCGCCTTCCAGCGCATGCGCAAGGAGCTTTTGACGCTGGATCCGCCGCCTTTCGGAGAAGCCTGGTACAAAGACGAAACCCTCCCGGTACTCGCTCGCGGGCTGGGTATCGATCCCGCCGCCTTGGTACAGTGCCTTTCCTCCGAGGAGATCGGCGAGGCCATCGCCACGGACACCGCGGAGGCGCTCGAATTCGGTTTCGAGGAAGCGCCTTCCTTTATCGTCCAAGGCATCCCCCTCTCGGGCATGCAGTCGGCCGAAAGCCTGGCTGAAGTACTCCATCGGAGAATATCGCGGGATGCGCGGCATCCGGTTAGGCAGGGAGCGAATCCACACTGATTCTGAAAGACCGGCCGGCTTATGGCTCTCCGTTCGGGACCAAGCCGCGACGGCGGGCCTCTCGATCGTTGAGAACGCGTGCGAGCACTTGAGCTGGATCGACCATGTTGGAATCGCATCATCCTAGAAACGGCAGTTGGACGTGCCGGAGTGTGCGGCGGGCGGGTCGGCTGGCAAGGCGCGACGCCGCCGCGGGGTAGTCTCCCGCAAGAAGGAGCAACGCCGCCAGGTGGCCCGCCCGCCGTGCAATCGGGTGCGTAGCGGCTTCACCCAAAAGGTGAGATTGATGCAGGGCGGGACGTTCAGGACTCATCGGGCTTTTCAGGTGCATCGAAGCGGTCAACTGCCGTTTCTAGGATCATGCATTGGCAAGCGAAATCGATTCCGGACGAGGCTTGGGAGCTAGAGCATTTTCATACCGACTGTACGGGCACTCGCGAGTAGGTCGGGAATCCCTTCCCAATCGCAAACGGCGTCTTCGGGAAGGGCGTGGCCGGCGCTCCCGGCCAGGCCGTTTGCGATTGGAAGGGTCATCCCAGCGCTCCTGGGATGACCGTTTGCGATTGGAGCGCCGAAGCCGCCCTTCCCGACGACACGTCCCCGCCGAGCGTCTTCGTCGGCAAAGGATTGCCGACCTACGAAAGCTTGAGTCGAGCTACCCTGGCCGAAGGCGCCAACGACTCCAGCAGGCCTGTTTTGCCGTACGAGCGAGATGAGAACGCTCTAGCAAACGCTTCGGGTCAAACTGCCGCTAGCCCGCTTGGCAAATGGGATCAGGCTTCCATGATTTCGCCGGCGACTTGAATGCCCCGGCTGACGAAAAAGCATATGAGGAACTTGCGTGGACGGCCGACAACATCGATGGATTTTCCCGATTGTCGCTCGCTTCGTTCACATCCAATCCTTCGCCTTTTTCCTGACCTGCTCGTAAAAGGCCTCCATCACGTCGACGAAGGACACGTCCTTGGGCCAGAACGGCGGGAAATCGCCGCCTTTTTTGACCAGAATGCCCGAAACCGGAGCGGGTTCCGGCGGTTCCACGCCGGAGGGCAGTTTCTTCGCGCCGCGCCAGTAGTCCCTGGGAACGACTGTGTCCGGCACGGTGCTGGGCACGGGACGACTGAAGTAGGACTCCGCCGGGTACAATTCGCCCCCGTTCTCCGTCAAGGCGGTAGCTAGCGCCGCCCCCAAGGGCGTGCTCTGAAGTCGCCGGGCCAGTTCGGCGCGGGGAAGTCCCCGGAGTTCGAACAATAGAAAGGGATCGTGATCCAGCCGCGAGGCGAGCAGGTAATACAAAGCGGCAATGTGTTTGCACGGATTTTCCGGATCGGGACATGAACAGCGCGTCTTGATGTCTTTGCGGCTCCGCGGCAGGAGATCGATTTCCAGATTCTCGAACGGCTTTTCGATCTCGTCCGGCATTTCGTTGAGAAGCAAGCGGGCCAGAAATCCCGCACGACTCCCGATGAGCCGGATGGCGTTATCCCAGGCGGACGCCGGCAGGGACAGGAACTCGATGTGAATCTCATAGATGGGCTCCTCGTAAAATCCGAGGTAGGGGCTCATCCGTCCCCGCACCCGCGCCAGGACTTTGTTCTGCTCCACCCGCCATCCGAGAATGCGGTGGGTGCTGAGATACTGGCGCCCACGCATCAGCCGCTTCGGGTCGGTGAATGTTTCCATCGCTTCGATGAACCGCTGGCCCCACCAGGTCTTGCCGATCTTGCTCATGGGCTACTCCATAACGGCTTGACGATTCAGGGCGATCAGTTCCTTGAAGGCCTCGTTGTCGAGTCGCGTCAGCCAGGATTCATCATTTCCGACGATCAGCGAAGCCACCTGTTTCTTGTCTTCGATCATACGATCGATACGCTCCTCCAGCGTCCCTATGGTGATGAATTTGTGGACGAAAACATTCTTGCACTGCCCGATTCGAAAGGCGCGGTCGGTGGCTTGGTCCTCGACCGCCGGATTCCACCAGCGATCGAAGTGAAAAACGTGGTTGGCCTTGGTTAGCGTGATGCCCACCCCGCCCGCCTTCAAGGACAATATGAACACGCCGGGCTCGGTATCCGGATCCTGAAATTCGGAAATCATCCGCTCGCGCTTTGCCGGCGGCGTTCCGCCGTGCAGGTAAAATACCGGGCAGCCCAAGGCATCGCGCAAGTATTTGTACAGGCTCTCGCCGACTTCGGCGAACTGGGTGAACACCAGAGCGCTTTCGGTCTCGGCGATCACGTCGGTCAACATGTCGTGCAACCGATCGAGTTTCGGAGAACGCTCGGGCGTGAACTCGCTGCCGTCGCGCAAAAATTGGGCAGGATGGTTGCACACCTGCTTGAGCCTCATCAGTGCCGACAGCATCAAGCCCTGCCGACCGATACCTTCGGCCATCGTCAGGCGCTGCTCCACGTCCCGCACCACGGCCTCGTAGAGCGAGGCCTGCTCTTTGCAGAGATGACAGAACTGCTTGTTTTCGACCTTGTCGGGCAGGTCCTTGATGATATTGGGATCGGTTTTGACGCGGCGCAGGACGAACGGCTCGATCAGCTGTTTCAGGGTCTCGGTCTGAGCCGGATCGTTATCGCGCTGGATCGGAAGCTCGTAACGCTGGCGGAACTGGGTCTGCTTGCCCAAATAACCGGGATTCAGAAAATTGAAGATCGACCACAGGTCGAGCAGCCGATTCTCCACCGGGGTTCCGGTCAAGGCCAGGCGATGCTCCGCATTGAGCCTCAAAACCGCCTTGGTCTGGGCGGACAAGGGGTTCTTGATATTCTGGGCCTCATCGAGCACGATCCGCGCCCATCGGATCTGAGAAAACAGTTTCTCGTCCCGTCGCACTAAGGCATAGGACGTTATAACCGCATCATGCTCCGCGCAGATCTCCCGAAAACGTCCGACATCCCGAAAACGTCCGCCGCCGTGATGGACGATGGCGCGCAGGCCGGGCGCGAAGCGCTCGAGCTCTTTCTTCCAGTTGCCGATCACCGACGTGGGCACGACCAGCAAGGTCGGGGCATGCTGATTCGTCTCGACCCGCTCGTGAACCAAGCGCGCGATTACCTGCACGGTTTTCCCGAGGCCCATGTCGTCCGCCAGGCATCCGTTCAACCCCAGACTTTCGAGATAACAGAGCCAGGCGAGCCCGCGCCGCTGATAATCCCGAAGCCGCGCAACCAGGCCCGGCGGGTCGTCCACCGGCTGCAGCTGGCTGTGATCGCGGAGCTTCCCCAGCATTTCCAGCAACGTTCCCTGGGGATCGATCTCGAAAAGATCCGAATCCTCCGCCGTCTTCCGCATCAGTTCCGGCAGGCTCATGCCGCCGTCCTCGCTCCGGTGCTTGCGCCAGAACTCCAGCATCGTGCGCATCTTTTCCCGGTCCAGCGTCAGCCACTGACCGCGGTAGCGAACCAGCGGCGTCTTGCTTTCGACCAGGCGTTCCCATTCGGCCTCGTCGATGGTCTCCGCTCCCAGCGCCAGCTCGTAGCGGTATGCGATCAGGTTCTGCAAGCCCAAATCGCGCCGAGTACCCGCATCCGAGGGGCTGCGGCGGCTGGCGTAAAGGCGGATTCTGGTACGTCGCCGCCCTTGCGGAGTCCACCAGGTGGGCACCATGACGGTAAACCCGGCATCTTCCAATACCCAGGCATCCTCTTGGAGAAACGCGAAGGCCTCTTCCAAAGCCAGATCGACCCCGGTGGGGCGCTCTTCGTCCAAGCCTTCCCACAATTTCGGATAGATGCGAGCCGCCTGGCCCAAGCCGAGCAGCAGGTTTTTCTCGAACTCCGGACCGACCGGCTTGGCGAAAGCCTGTTTCTCCTCGGCGCGCAGCCCCCAGTATTCGGCCAAAGGCAGGCGCAGGGCGGGATCGCGGCGCGGCGAGAGGAGAATTTCCAATCGCCAGGCATCGTCCTCGGAGACTGCTTCCTGCAAGCGGAACACCAACTCCAGGTCCGCTTCCTCGCGGCGCCCGAGCAGATTGCGCCGCCAGCCGAGCCATTGCCGGTAGAGCTCGATACCCTCGTCGGTTTTCCACGGATGCCCGGCCGGCGCGCCGTTGCGGCAGGCATTCAACAGCGTGCCCTCGATCTTGCGGCCCAACTTGGTGGCAGACGCCGCCTGGACGATAGTGCGATGCACCAGGACATCGGCGCAATGCTTGAGCAGACTGGCGCTCTCGTAAAAAAAACCGCCGGCCGACGCACAAACCGGAGGCATCCGCTCGACGGCCTCCCGAATCAGGCGTTCATAACTGTCGGAAACGATTTCCCAGCCGGCGTAGATTTCATAGCCTTCGGGCGGCATGGTTCGATAGAGCAGCGCCGGGATATAGCGATCCTTCACGATCACCGACTTCAGCGACTGCGTGAAGTAATGCCAAAACAGCAGATCGATGCCCGCCTTGGTCTGCGAGGTCCGGTAAGCCGACAGAAAACGCAACTCGCCGAGCTGTTTGAAAGGGTGAGCCAGGCGATAGCCGTCCACTTCCCAGCCCGTCAAAGCCGCTTCGATGGGCTCTTCGTCCACTCCGCTTTCCAACTCTAGGCCCGGCAGCGGCCGACCGTCGACCGTCGGCAAAAGGACCGTCTGCGGCGCGAAATGAAACCGGCGTTCATAAGGTGAAACGTCCAGCCCGAGTTCGCCTTCGAGAAAAGCCACCAGCTCCGCTTTGGTGAGGTGCCGAGGATGACGGTTCGCGGCTCCAGAGACGTCGGCGGGTTCGCCGTCATGCTCTATCCAAAGCCAAAAATCGCCCGGCTGGACGAACTCGTCGGTACACTCGGGAATCCATGTGCAGTGCAGGACTTTCATGTCGCGTATGTTGCAAGCCGAAAATCGGCTATTGTACCCAGCCGGAGCGGGTTTGCGCCGATCTGTTAATTATTTGTTACATCCGCGGTCAACCCGCATCAGCCCGGCCTAACAATAAACCATCATGTCCGATCGAGCGCAACGCTTATTCATCGGAGCAATCGGTCGATGGCAGGGTGTCGGTTGCCGTCAGTATTGCCGGTACACGAGGAAGCGTGACGATCGAATCGGAGGCTTTAGGCCTCAGGTCGGTGAGGGAAACGAAGCGGCGGTGGCAATTCAAACCACCTTGCGTAGGATGTGCTGACAAAGGAAGCGCATCAATCGCGAACGGTCGCTTTAATCACGATCCTTCCCGACACAACTGTCGGCAAGGGATTGCCGACCTACGACTATAGTCCCCCCGAGATGTCTAAGGTCACGTAGGATGTGCTGAACGAAGTGAAGCGCATCAATCGCGAGCGATACGCTTCCTTCGTCAGCACATCCTATGACCCTGAGGCACGAAGCGCATAGTTCGAGCCTTCAAACCAGGCTGACCTACGCCACCTCCCGCTTCGCGATATCCACCCACTCCTTGTTCAACCGGTGGCTGTGCCTGGACGCGATCTTTGCGTCCTTGAGTATGTCCTCGAACAGAGCCCGCGCCTCCGATGTTTTTCCCATGCGTTTCAGCAGCAGGGCATGGCGGCATTTGGCTTCGGCGCCTGCGGAATATTTAGCCAGTGCCCGGTATTCGTCCAAGGCCCGATCCAGTTCGCCGAGCGCTTCGAGCGAGCGGGCGTAAAGCAGATGCGCCTCCTGGTTTTCGAATTCCGGATTAGCCCCGAACAGCATTTCGAGCGTTTCCCGCGCCCGTCCGAAATTGTTCGCTTCCACCAGCGCCTTGGCCAGGCCAAGCAAGAGGTCGGGATCGGTGCGGTACATCCCGGTGAGGGAGCTCTCGTAAAGTTCGATGGCTTCGTCGAGCATGCCATGCCTGAGATATTCGTGTGCCAGTGCGCTCCGGTTGCCTATGGTGTCCGAGACCTCCAATGCTTCGCGGCGTTTTCGGAGCTCCTTTTGTGGATCGAGCGTTCTCAGCAGGGCCTTGGAACCCTGCCGGGCGGTGCGGCTTTGGATCACTTCGGGCAGCAGCACCATCACCGAATAAAGAATGCAGCCGAGCAAGGGCAGGAAGATAATTAGAAATACCCAGAAAATCGGATGGCCGTGGCGGATCGCGTGAACGGCGAATCCGATCTGGATGAGCAACATGAAGATTCCGGCAATTTCCATCAGATGTCTCGTTTATTGTTGTTCAGCAAGGAATTGGACCCGGCGAGCAAGTCCGCTCGATGGACAGGAAACGGCGCGCTTGGTTCGCGCGATCTTCGGAAGGATCGTTTATTGGCGGTCGATCCGGCGCTTATCGAGCTCCTTGCGATGAAGACAAGGACAAAAGTCTGATCGTACCATGTATGGGATACAACGAAACCGGGACGTATCGATGCATCCGATGAAGCGCTTGCCAGACCGTTACGGAATCGCGGGCGCTCCCGCGCGGTCCAAACAACCATGAAACTTCGCCTGGTCCAGCTCTGGGAGACGCTCCGCTCGAGCTACTGGTTCGTCCCCGCCTTGATGTCGGTTACGGCCGCGATCCTGGCGGTCTTGCTGTTTCTGGTCGATCAGGAGGCCCGCGAGCGATATCTGCCGTTTCTCTCCGATCTTTACGTGATGGACGCACCGGGGGCTCAAGCGATTTTGTCCACGTTGGCGTCCTCGGCGATCACGGTGGCGGGGGTGGTGTTTTCCATCGCCATGCTGGTGCTCTCCAACGCCTCGTCGCAATTCGGCCCGCGCCTGCTGCCGAACTTCATGCGGCAAGGGGGTACGCAGATCGTTTTCGGCGGGTTCATCGCGACCTTCATCTACGCCATTCTGGTGCTGACCCGAGTCCGTTCGACCGATGACGGGGCGGAAATTCCCCATCTTTCGGTCAGCGTCGCTCTGGTGCTCGGGGTGCTCAGTTTCGGGCTGCTGATCTATTTCATCCACCGGGTCGCCACATTCATACAGGCGCCGAACATCGTCGAGAATGTCGGCGCACGCTTGATCGAGACTTTCGGCAACTTGTTTCCGGAAGCTTCCGATCCCGGCGGGCGGAATAATCCCGCGGACGAGGAGCGGCAACTGCCGACCGATTTTGCGGAGCACGCCTCCGGCATTCCGGCGCCCGGCAACGGCTACCTGGACGCCATCGAACTGGAGCGGATTCGGGACATTGCCGAGCGGCACAATCTGCTCGTGCATCTGCTCAAACGGCCGGGCCAGTTCATCATCGAAGGCCATGTGCTGGCTTTGGCTTCGCCGCGCGAAGCGGTAACGGAGGCGATCGTCGAAGAGATCGGAGAATGCTTTCTTTTAGGACCTCAGCGCACGCTGATCCAGGATGCCGAGTTTGCCGTCGACCAGTTGGTGGAAGTGGCGGTCCGCGCTCTTTCGCCCGGCATCAACGATCCCTTCACCGCCGTCAACTGTATCGATTGGCTGGGAGCGGCGCTGTCGTTTCTCGCCGGCCGGAAGCTGACTTCCCCGCTCTGCCGCGGTGCAGACGGGCGCATCTGCGTCGTGACCGATCCTTACACCTACGAAGGCATCCTCGATGCAGCGTTCAATCAGTTGCGCCAGCACGCCAGGAAGAACGAGGCCGTGGCGATTCGCCTCCTGGACATGATCGCCGTTCTGGCCGAGGCCGAACTGCCCGAGCCTTATCGTAACGCTCTGGCACGGCACGCGCGCTTGATCTATAAGGACACGCTGACCAATCTGCCGGACGCCAGCGACCGCGCCGATCTGGAAGAACGCTATGGGAAAGTGCTGCAAACGCTTCCGGACTCCGGTTCGCAGGCGAACTGAGGCAAGAACGGTGGACTCCTTTACCGCTGGTTTCGTCGAGCCGTCGATGGCCATCGTGCTTCGTCAAGCGTAATAATGGACCGTCCAATCGCCATCGTCGTACTCCTCGGAGTCTCGGGCTCCGGAAAATCGACCATCGGCCAGCGGCTCGCCGAGCGCCTGCGTTGGCCGTTCTTCGACGGGGACGATTTCCATCCCGTGCAAAACATCGAGAAAATGGCGCGAGGCCAGCCTTTGACGGATGCCGACCGGGAACCCTGGCTCGACCGGCTCGCCGAGCTGATAGAAACGTCCATAGCGACTGGGCGTTCCGCCGTCATCGCCTGCTCCGCGCTGCGGCATTCCTACCGGAAGCGCCTCGCGCGAGGACACCGCGAAGTGGTCTTCGTGTATCTGAAAGGTTCTTTCGAACTCATCCGCGAACGACTCGCGCGCCGGCAGGAGCACTTCATGCCGCTAGACCTTCTTCCCAGCCAGTTCGCGGCACTCGAGGAACCCACCGACGCCATCACGATCGATATTCGGCAAACGCCGGAAGCGATCGTGGAGACCATCGTCCGCCGTCTCGAAGACCGACTCACGGGGCTTTCCGCGGAATAAGTAATTTGAACGGCCGGCGCGACTTGCCGTTCAATCGTCCCCTCCCTACAATCGAAACCTTGTCCAACATCCGGTTGTCAAGGAGAAGATCATGCTGATGTTGTCGGTTGCGGTTTTTACTTTGGTGGCGTTCATGGGGGCGGGCATGGGAATCGACGCCTTCAAGGGAAGGGGCAGTTCCCGGTTGTACGCCCTGATACACGGCGGCTTGGCGTTGCTGGGATCGACTCTGGTGATCATGGTTGCCCTGAAAGGCGACACCCGGCTCTACGTGATTATCGGCCTGGCGCTGGTCATTATCGCCGCCGGACTGTACATTTCGTTTCAACGGGCCAAAGGCATTCAGCCTAGGGCCTTGATTCTGCTGCACGGCGGAACCGCCGCCACTTGCTACGGACTGCTTGCCTATTACGCACTGCGGACTTGATCCGGGCAGTCGGCACAGCGAATTCCGGGGTGCCGACGCAGCCTCCCGCCCATTTATTCTTCGGATCTCGGGTTAAAATACCCCCAAACCATGCTTTCGACACCCCCGCTCAGCCTTTACATCCACGTGCCTTGGTGCGTAAGAAAATGTCCTTATTGCGACTTCAATTCGCACGCGGCAGACACCACTCTGCCCGAACACGAATACGCGAAGGCGCTGCTCGACGATCTCGAACAACAAACGCCTTCCGTCGCGGGGCGACGGGTGGAAACGATATTCATCGGCGGCGGCACCCCCAGCCTTTTTAGTCCGGCCGCGATCCGCGCTCTTTTGGAGGGGATTCGGTTACGGCTCGACATAGCGGCTGATGCCGAGGTCACCATGGAAGCCAACCCCGGCACTGCGGAGATCGCCAAATTCCAGGGTTTTCGCGAGGCCGGGGTGAACCGCTTGTCGATCGGCATCCAGAGCTTTCATGACACGCATCTGAAAAAACTGGGCCGCATCCACGATAGCCGAGAGGCGCGGCTCGCCGCCGAAATCGCGCACTCAGCGGGATTCGAGAACTTCAATCTGGACCTGATGTTCGGGCTGCCGAACCAAACCGTGGACGAGGCGCTGACGGACATTCGAACCGCGGTGGGCCTGAACCCGACCCATATCTCGTTCTATCAGCTCACCCTGGAACCCAACACCGTGTTCCACAAGTACCCGCCACGCCTGCCGGAGGACGATCGCATCTGGGCCATGCAGCAAAGCTGTCAGGCGCTTTTGGCGGATCATGGCTATCGCCAGTACGAGGTATCCGCCTATGCTCGGGAAGGGTACCGCTGCCGGCACAATCTCAATTATTGGCGTTTCGGAGATTACTTGGGCATCGGCGCGGGCGCTCACGGCAAGATTACGAACGCGGCGGAGCAATCCATAATGCGGACCTGGAAGATCAAACACCCGCAGCATTATCTCGAGTTCGCCGGCCGACCGGATCGGCAGGGCGGGCGGGCCGCGGTCCCGAGGGAAGACCTGCCGTTCGAATTTCTGATGAATCACCTCCGCCTCCGGGAAGGTTTCGCCGAAGCGGCGTTCGGCAAATACACCGGGTTACCCTTGGCTGCCCTGGAACCGGAACTTTCCGACTGCATCGCCGCCGAATTAGTCGAACGGCGCGACGGTGCCATTCGCTGCACCGACACCGGCTGGAATTTCCTGGATAATGTGTTGCAGCGTTTTCTGAATTAACCCTTTACCTCCATGCCCACCCCATCATCCGGAAGCTCGGTGGCGACGACGAAGCCCGACAACTCGCTGGTCCGGCCGACGCTCGAGGATTTGATCCGGCTCAGCCAGCCCGCGGCGGGATTGACGCTGGCCCGGCCGACCGTACGCGCCTTGCAGAGCGGGCAGTATCTCTCGGCTTTCAAGGGGCGCGGCATGGAGTTCGACGAAACGCGGCTCTACGCCCAGGGCGACGATGTCCGCAACCTGGACTGGCGCGTCACGGCGCGCACCAGCAAGCCGCATACCAAGCTTTTCCGCGAAGAGCGCGAAAGGCCGGTTTTTCTGACGGTGGACTACCGATCGGCGATGTTCTTCGCAACCCGGGGCATGTTCAAATCGGCGATGGCGGCCAGGCTCTCGGCGCTCATCGCCTGGAGCGCCCGAAGGCATGGCGATCGCGTCGGCGGACAGATTTTCTCCGAGGCGGAAAGCATCGAGCTCAAACCTGAGCACGGCCACCGTGCGGTGTTGAGACTCCTCAAAATGCTGGTCGACCAAGCGTCCCCCCGAAGCGACGACACGCCGGAGACTGCCTTGCAAGACGCACTGATTCGTCTGCCGCGCCACGCGCGACCGGGCAGCCTGGTGTTCGTGTTCAGCGATTTCCGGCATCTGACCGCCGCCGGCGAGGCGAGCCTGAGCCGGTTGTCCCGCCACTGCGATCTGGTGCTGGTGTTCATCTTCGATCCGTTGGAGCAACGCCTGCCTCTGGGACCTCACCGGTTCAGCAACGGCCGCCGCGATGTTTTGCTGAATGCCGATGCGCGGACCGCCGACGTCTATGAACATTCGTTCCGGGTCCGCGAGGAACGGCTGCGCGAGCTGGCCCGCCGGCACGGCATACGCTTGGTTGCCTGCCGCACCACGGACGAGCCTTTTTTCGTTTTGCAGCAGAGCAGCCGCCCGTCGCTTTTCCACGCCTGATCATGGAAACCTTGCCGCTACGCGATATTCATCTGCCGGACCCGATAAGCTGGTGGCCGCCCGCGATCGGCTGGTGGATCGTATCGGTCGCGGCGGTTTTGCTGATCGCGACTGCGGTATGGCTTATTCGCCGCTGGCGGCAGGTCACGGTGGCGAAGCTCGCCTTGCGGGAGCTGGACGCGCTGCAAAAGGATTCGACGCTGGGCATGACCGAAAAATTGAGAAGACTGTCCATCCTGCTGCGCCGGGCCGGTTTGAGCGCCTACCCTCGAGAAGATGTGGCGGGGCTGACCGGCGAGGACTGGCTCGAATGGCTGGACCGGCCGCTCGGAACGCCCCGCTTTTCTCGGGGTGTCGGCCGGGCGCTGCTGGATGCGCCCTACCGGCCGGTGGGTGATGCGGATATGGATCGCCTGATCGCGCTTTGCCGCGACTGGCTTAAAGCCCTGCCTCGAACCGTCGTGCCGCTTCGGAAAAATTCCGCTCCTCAGCAGGCCGCCACCGAACCATGATCGAATTCGCCTGGATCTGGGTCTTTCTGGTTTTGCCCTTGCCCTGGCTGATGCGCCGCTGGCTGCCCGCCGCGCCGGAGCCGGGCGGCGCGGCGCTGCGGACGCCGTTTCTCGAGGAATTCGATAGCCTTCCGTCAAGCCAGGGCGTAACGAAAACCAAGCCGCATGCCATTTGGATCGCCGTCGCCGGCTGGGTGTTGCTGGTCAGCGCCGCGGCCCGCCCGCAGTGGCTCGGCGAGCCTATCGAGCAGGCGGTCAGCGGCCGCGATCTGATGCTGGCGGTCGATCTTTCCGGCAGTATGGAAATCGAGGACTTCTTCCTCCATGGCCGGGCAGTGGATCGCCTCACCGCAACCCAATGGGTGGCTGGCCAGTTCATCGAACGGCGCGTGGGCGACCGCATCGGGCTGATCCTGTTCGGCGAGCAGGCCTACCTGCAAGCCCCGTTGACCTTCGACCGCACCACGGTGCACATCCTGCTGGACGAAGCGGTCATCGGACTCGCCGGCGACAAGACCGCCATCGGCGACGCCATCGGCCTCGCCGCCAAGCGCCTTAGGGACAATCCCGCCGAACAGCGGGTTCTGATACTGCTCAGCGACGGGGCCAACACCGCCGGCGCGGTTTCCCCCCTGCAAGCGGCCGAAGTCGCGGCGCGCGAGAAGCTAAAAATCTATACCATAGGCGTCGGGGCCGATCAGATGATCGTCAACGATCTTTTCGGCACGCGGCGCGTGAATCCGTCCCAGGACCTCGACGAGGAAGCCATGAACGCCATCGCCGAAAAAACCGGCGGTCGCTACTTCCGGGCGCGGGATACCAACGAATTGGAGAATATTTACGCACTGTTGGACGAACTGGAGCCGGTGGAACGGACAAAGCATTTTTACCGGCCGCGGACCGAGCTCTATCACTGGCCCCTGGCCGCCGCGCTGCTATTGGCGGCTGCGTTGGCGGTAACCAAATTGCGAGAATGACTGCTTGGGCCGGAGATGATGGGCTACGACGCTGAATCCATGAATCGCGACAACGATTGCCGATGAACGAGTTTCATTTCTTGAGGCCCTGGTGGCTTTTGGCCGTCCTCCCGCTCGCGGCGATACTTTGGGGGTTGTACCGGCGGCGCCGGAGCACCGGAGACTGGAAAGGCATCTGCGATGATGCGCTGCTGCCCCACGTACTCATCGGCGGGGACGGCCGAGCGAGCCGCCATCCGCTGTTCGCCGCGGCCTTGGGCGGCATCGTCGCCATCATGGCTTTGGCGGGGCCGGTTTGGGAGCGTCTGCCCGCACCGGCTTTTCGCAATATCGCGGCCGTGGTCATCGTACTCGACCTTTCTTCGGCCATGGAGGCGGTCGATCTCAAGCCGACCCGTCTGGAGCGTGCCCGCTACAAGATTGCCGATATCCTGAAGACGCGCAAGGACGGTCAAACCGCTTTGGTCGTCTATGCCGGCGATGCGTTCACCGTCACGCCGCTGACCGACGATGCGGCCACCATCGCCGCGCAACTCTTCGCCCTAAACTCCGGCCTGATGCCCGTACAGGGAACTCGCATCGATCTTGCGCTGGAATCCGCTGCGCGGCTCTTGAGGCAAGCCGGCCTGCGGTCCGGCGATATCCTGCTGGTCACCGCCGGAGAACGGGCGGCGGAGGCCGAGGAGGCAGCGCACCGGCTGAAAACCGAGGGTTATCGCATTTCCGTGCTGGGCGTCGGCACCGAGGAGGGCGCGCCGGTTCCCATGCCCGAAGGCGGATTCTTGAAGGACGATACCGGCAATATCGTGGTTCCGCGGCTCGATACCGACGCGCTGCGGAAGCTGGCCCGAGCCGGGGGCGGCATCTATCGGAATCTCACCGCCACTGCGGGCGATCTCGATGCGCTATTGGGATTTTTCGAACAGCATGCCGCCGCCGATACGCAGAACGAAAAGACCCTGAACGTGGACCAATGGAAGGAACAGGGTGTCTGGCTGCTGCTGGCCCTACTGCCGCTCGCGGCCTTGTCGTTCCGGCGCGGATGGCTCGCCGCCTGGCTGTTGGTTCTGGCAGCCCCGGTTCCGAACGATGCCCAGGCGCTGGACTGGCATAACCTGTGGCAAAGGCCCGACCAACAGGCTCGGCAAGCCTTTCAAGCCGAGAATTACGATGAAGCGGCGAAAAAATTTCAAAATTCCGAATGGAAAGCGGCCGCCCAGTACAAGGCCGGACGCTATGAGGACGCGGCCAAACTCTTAGAGGAGTCGCATTCGGCGACCGGCCATTATAATCGCGGCAACGCCCTGGCCCGGCAGGGACGTTACAACGAGGCCATCAAGGCTTACCAGAAAGCCCTGGAGCTGGATCCTGGCCATGCGGACGCCCACTACAACAAGGAACTCGTCGAAAAAGCCCTGGAACAGCAGAAGAAGCAGCACGAAGAACAGCAGAAAAGTCAGAAGGATTCGGGCTCGGAATCCGAATCCAAGTCTTCGCAATCGCCGCAAGGGCCATCGGACGGTCAGGATCGAAAAAACGAAGAGGAAAAACCACACGAACAAGCGGGCAAGGAACAGGACGCCCAGCCGCGGGACGATGGCTCGAACGGTGAAAACAATTCGCCCGAAAGCGCCGACGCCGCCTCCGGATCGGAAAGCAAGGCGCAAGATCGGCCGGATAAGAATGGCGAAAAAACGCCCGACGACGGGTCCGACCCGCAACAGACCGCCGGCCAAGCACAGGATAGACGGCCCGACGAAAGCGGTGAGCGGGAAGCCGCTGCGGCAACAGCGGAAACGGGTAAGACAGATGAAACCCGCCAGGCCGAGGAGCAATGGCTGCGGCGTATCCCGGACGATCCCGGCGGCCTTCTAAAACGCAAGTTTTATTACCAGTACCGTCAACGACAAAGGACTCAAGGCGCGGAGCCTAGACCATGAGCGAACTCTTTTATTTATATTCGTGTTTTCTCTGGGCGCATCGCTCTGACCCAAGGTTGAACCCGGATTCCAATCGGGTGTTATCCGTTCTGCGCCGATTGATTCGCCTATGGCCCTTGATCTTTCTGTTCCATGCGGGAAGCGCTTCGGCCGCGGCGATCAGCGTGACCGCCGACCGCGACCCGGTACCGGTGAGCGAATCCTTCACGCTCATCTTTTCGGCGGAAAAAACGCCGGACGACGATCCGGACTTCGCGCCACTGGAAAAGGATTTCCATGTCCTCGGTCAATCGCAAAGCAGCCAGATTTCGCTCATCAACGGCCGTTTCAGCAAGCGGACGGAATGGCAAGTCACGGTCATGGCGAAACGGACGGGCACGCTGACCGTCCCGCCCATCGCCTTCGGAACCGACCGATCCCAACCCTTGACTCTCCAGGTCGCCGGATCGCCCCCGCCATTGGCGGGTGGCAACGGCGAGGATTTTTTCCTGGAAGTCGAGGCCGAACCGAAGAATCCCTATGTCCAGGCCCAGGTGATCTACACGGTTCGAGTGTTGAGCCGCGTCCATTTCAGCGCTGCAAATCTCAGCGAGCCTTCGGCCGAGGATGCCTTGATTCAAAGGCTGGGCGACGACCGGCGCTATACCACCCATCGCAGCGGCCTCCAGTACACGGCAATTGAACGTAAGTATGCGATTTTTCCGCAGAAGAGCGGGACTCTCCTTTTGGAACCGTTGACGCTCGAAGCCCGAAGCGCGGCCGGCGGGCGATCCCTCTTCAATCAGTTTTTCAATCACTCGACTCACATTTTGCGCGCGCATTCGGATTCGGTGAGATTGGACGTCCGGCCGATTCCGGCGGCTTTTTCCGGCAAACACTGGCTGCCGGCGGAACACCTGGAAATCGACGATTCCTGGTCGCAGAATGCCCCTCAAACCACGGTTGGCGAACCGATCACCCGGACCATCACCGTGCGGGCCGATGGAACGACGGTCGGCCTGTTGCCCGAGTTGGAGCCGCAAGCCTCTCGACAATCCCCGGCGGACATCAAGCGTTACCCGGATCAACCGCTGCTGAACGAGGAAAAACTGACGACCGGACTGGCCAGCGTCCGGCAGGAAAAAATCGCCCTGATTCCCGCGCGTTCCGGAACCTACCGGATTCCGCCGATCAAAATCCCCTGGTGGAACACCAAGACCGAGCGGATGGAGGCCGCGCGGGTTCCCGAGCGCACCCTGACCGTGCTGCCGGGAGCCCAATCGCCGGAATCCACCCCACCCGCTTTGCCCACGACACGTTCGGGATCGTCCGCCGCTCCGGCACGACCGGAATCTTCGCTGCCGAGCGAGGCGCTACCTGCAGGTCCTGCAAGCGGGCTCTGGTTTTGGCTGGCTCTGTTATTCGGGCTGGGCTGGATTGGAACCGCCGCGGCCTGGTGGCTCAGCGGCAGGCCCCGGAAGACGCCGGTCCCGCAGTCATACGACGACGGTCGGTCCGAGCGCTCGGCCGCAAACGCCTTGAGAATAGCCTGCCGGAAGAACGACCCCGCCGCGGCGCGGCAGGCTCTCTTGGATTGGGCGAGACAGCGTTGGCCTTCGGCTCGCGTTATGGGTTTGGAGGACCTGGAGCGGCGTTGCAAAGGCGAATTGGGTCGTGAAATCGAGCGGCTGAACCGCACACTTTACCGACACCCGGAACCCGGTTGGCAAGGGCAGGCCCTTTGGGCGGCTTTTCGATCCGACCCGATGATCTCGTCCAAGGCGGGCAAACCGTCCGTAGCCGCGGATCTGGAGCCGTTGTACAAGCTCTAGGCCGTGAGTGAGTGCGCTATACGACGGATGAACGCCGGAAACGACACGACACGACAAGACCGGACGGTGGCTGCTTGAGATCGCCCGAGACTATTCCGGCCATGGTGGGTATAGGCGCTTCGGCGGGAGGTCTGAACTCGCTGCTGGATCTTTTCCAAGCCATCGAGCCCGGCATCGGCTTCGCCTTCCTGATCGCCCAGCATTTATCGCCCGATCATGACAGCAAGCTGGCGGAAATCCTGGCCAATACCGCCAGATTGCCGGTTATCGAGGCACGCGAGGGGATGGCGATACAGGCGGATCATATTTATGTCATTCCTCCGGATGCGGATATAAGCGTTTCGGTCGGTTGCCTGAACCTTCAGCGCCGGCACGGACGTCCGTCGCCTCATCTGCCGGCCGATCATCTGTTTCTTTCCCTGGCTCGCGAGCTGGGGAAAAAGGCAATCGGAATCGTGCTGTCGGGGACCGGGTCGGATGGAGCGAAGGGGCTCAAGGCGATCAAGACCGGCGGCGGAATCGCGTTTGCGGAAGATCCGTCCTCGGCCAGATTCGACGGGATGCCGCGCAGCGCCATCAGCATGGGATGCGTCGACTACGTATTGCCGCCCAAGGAGATCGCACGGGAGCTCACAAACCTCGGCCAGCGAGCCGGGACCGCCGCCGGCGATCTGGAGACCCTGGCCATCCGGCAACAGGATCTGAAGCAGATATTCCGTGTCGTTCTCGTCACTTGCGGGCTCGATTTCAGCCAGTACAAACGCAAGACCATCTTACGGCGGCTCATGCGCCGAATGGCGCTTAACAAGATCCATAGCCTCTCCGATTATCTCGCCCTGTTGCAGAATCAACCGGCCGAAGTCGAGGCGCTGTGCCAGGATTTCCTGATCCGCGTTACCGCGTTCTTTCGGGACCCGGAGACATTCCGTGGATTGACGAGAGAAGTCTTTCCGCGGCTGCTGCAAGGCCGGTCTCCGAACGATCCGATTCGTATTTGGGTGCCCGGTTGCGCGACCGGCGAGGAGGCTTATTCCATCGCCATGGCGCTCATCGAGTTTCTGGACGAGAAGAAGGTCAGTATCCCGATACAGATTTTCGGCAGCGACATCAACTCGCAGGCCATCAGCCTGGCACGGGCCGGCCGCTATCCCGAAAACATCAGGCTTCATATCTCGGAAAAGCGGCTCAGACGCTTCTTCATCCGAGCCGACGCTCATTATCAAGTCATTCCGGCGATCCGGGAATCGTGCGTCTTCGCCGAACATAACGTGGCGCAAGATCCCCCCTTTTCCAAGCTCGATCTGATCAGTTGCTGCAATCTCCTCATCTACCTGGATCCGGAACTGCAGAGACATGTCATGTCGACCTTTCATTACGCGCTCAATCCGGGTAAATTTCTCGCGCTCGGGCCATCCGAAAATATCGGTCCCCAAGGTTCGCATCTCTTCGAACCTTTAAACAAAAATTGGAGCATCTACGTGAGGAAGAACGTTCCCGGCCGAATGTTGCTGAACTTCGGCGGGAAGGAACAAAGGACACTTCAGCCTGAAAAAACGCTGACAGAAACGGCTGCGCCACTGCAAAACCCCGGATTGGTTCAGCGACAGGCCGACAACATCCTGCTCGCACGTTACGCGCCGGCCGGCGTGCTGATCGATGACGATCTGAACGTTCTCCAGTTTCGCGGCCATACCGGACAGTTTCTCGAGCATCAACAGGGTTCGGCAAGCCTGAACCTAAAAAGCCTGACCCAAACCTATCTCTTCATCGAACTGTCGGAGGCCGTTCAGGAGACGCGGTCGACCGGACAATCCGTCCGACGGGAAAACATCCGCATCCGCACCGACGGGAAAGAACGGTATGTTCAATTCGAGGTCCTGCCGCTCAACGACGCCGAGGGCACCGCGCAATTCTTCCTGATTCTTTTCGAAAATTCGCCGTCCCGGCTTCCAATCCATGCCCCGGCCGATTGGCTTCGGCGAATTTCCTCCGTTCTGACGCGACAAGTGGGCCTGCTTTTCAAGTCCGCGCAAGCTGGAGGGCAGTTCCAATTCTCGGAGTTGAGACGAGAACTCGATGCCACGCAACGCCATCTGCAATCCGTTATCGAGGCCCACAAAGCCGGCCAGGAAAAACTGAGGTCGCTGGAAGAAGAACTCTTGTCCGCTCACCAGGAGTTCCAGAGCACGAACGAAGAGCTCGAAACCGCCAAGGAGGAATTGCAGTCGGCCAACGAGGAACTCGCCACGGCGAATGAAGAGCTGAGGGTCCGCAATCACGAGTTGAGCCAGGTCAATCTCACCTTGAAGAACGCGCAGGAATTCAACGAGGCCATTCTGGGAACCATGCGCGACGCCTTGGTGGTGCTCGATCGGGATCTCCGGGTAAAACGCGCCAATCGGGCCTATTTCGAAATGTTCCGGACCAAACCGGAGGCCATCCAGAACAATTGCCTCTACGACACCGGCAACGGGCTGTGGGATAGGCGGGAGATCAAAGAGTCGCTCCAGATCGTGTCGCAGGGCGGGAGAACCCTGGAGGATTATGAGATCATCCAGGCGCATCCCGAAATCGGCGAACGCATCCTGAACCTGAGCGCCTACAAACTGCTCGGAGAGGATCATCTGAACGATCTGATCCTACTGACGATTCAGGATGTCACCGAGCGTCGCAGTATCGAAGCGGCCCTGAGGCAGCGGAGCGAAATCTTGGACCAGGCCCACGAAGCCGTCCTGATGTGGGAACTCGGCGGCACCGTCCGGTATTGGAACCGGGGCGCGGAGGAACTGTACGGCTACAAGCGTTCCGAGGCGATAGGGAAAATCAGCCACACCTTGCTGAAAACCGAACGCGGCATCAGCTCCGAGGAATTCGAACGCATACTCGCCCGGGACCGGCAATGGGTCGGCGAAGTGGTCCATACCACCCGCACCGGAAAACGCATCATCGTCGACAGCCGCAACACCGTCGTCGTCCAGCGCAACAAGCCGCCGCTCGTGCTCGAGACCAATCGCGACATCACCGAGCGCAAGGATATCGAGGAGTCCTTGCGCGAAGCCCATAGGCAAAAGGACGAATTCTTGGCCATGCTCGCCCACGAACTGCGCAATCCTCTCGCGCCGGTCCGTAACGGGCTTCACATCCTGCAGAGGGCCAACCCCGACAAGACTCCCGTCAAGCAGATCCACGCGATGATGGACCGGCAGCTCACCAAGCTCACCCGCATCGTGGACGATCTGCTCGACGTGGCGCGCATCACCCGCGGCCAAATCGAGCTGCGCGAAGAAACGATCGATCTCGTGCCTCTGATCGTTCATGTTCTGGAAATCGTCAGATATCAGCTCGACTCGCGCCAGCACAAGCTCGCCCTGGATCTGCCGGGGCGTCCGTTGTTCGTCAAAGTGGACCCCACCCGCATGGAGCAGGTCGTCGAAAACCTGCTCGCCAACGCCGCAAAATACACTCCGCCGGGCGGCCACATCGAGGTCAGTCTCCATATCGTCAACGATGAAGCCGTGCTGCGGGTCCGCGACGACGGCAGAGGCATCGGCCCCGAGGCGCTGCCGCATATCTTCGACCTTTTCGTGCAGGCGGAGAGAGGCTTGGACCGCATGGAGGGAGGGCTCGGAATCGGGCTCACGCTGGTGCGCCGGCTGGTCGAACTGCACCGCGGCCGGGTGGAAGCCAAAAGCGCCGGACTCGGCCTCGGCAGTGAATTTTTGGTGTATCTGCCGTTATGGCAGGGAATCGACGAAAGCCCCCAAGACATCACCGCGCTGCAATCCGAAATGGTATTGGTGCCGCGCAGGGTTCTTATCGTCGACGACAACCACGACGCCGCCGAGAGTACCGCGCTGATCGTCAGCGCCTCCGGACATACGGTCGAGGTCGCCTACGACGGGCCCATGGCGCTGAATATCGCGGCAAATTTCAAACCCGAGGTCGCGTTACTGGACATCGGATTGCCCGGAATGGACGGCTATGAACTGGCCAGGCGTCTTAGGAGCTTGCCCGGCATGGAAAAGGCGCTCTTGGTAGCAATCAGCGGCTATGGCACGGAAGACGATCGCCGTGCCTCGGAGGAAGCCGGCCTGGACTGCCACTTGGTCAAACCCGTAGATCCCGATGCGCTGGCCGGCTTATTGGCCACCGTAGCGGAAAAATCTCGGACCCCCGAAATCGGTCCTATCTAAGCCGATAACACCGTTCGTTACAGTCCGCCAAAAGGGTATCGCCTGTCTCAACCCAGGCGCTCGACCAACCGCCAATAGCACCGCATCCGACGATACGTGCAGCGGTCGTCCGGAGCCGCTTTAAACTCGGGATGAGTGAGCAGTCCGTCCAAGCAGGCGGCGATATGCCCGGCTGTCGATGGCGACGGATTTCTCGCATACCGCATCAGCAGAAAACGCAAACTCTCCTCCAGCAAATCGGGTGATGGCGCCGCATCGGCGCATGCGCGACTTTCGACGATCATGTATCTCTCCCCGGCGTTTCAACAAATAGCCGACCCGTATTCAAGCCGGCCGACTGCAACAGGCGTCTGGAAAAATCTTTCGAAGGCAGATCCAGACAGTGGAAATCCTCGGCGTGCCGATTTCCGTTCTCGAGTAGTGCGACCAGCGTGATGGCGGACTTTGCAGCCGCATGCCGTCGGCGGACTGATTGAAAAACCGTACGGTCGACGGAGTTCACGGCACGACTCCCGAAACTAATGAACACGCCACAAATGATAATCGTTCTCATTTCGGTGTCAACCCCCGTATTCCGGTTACGAATTGATTTTTGAAACAAGGCGCGAAGCCGCTTGATTTGTGCGGCTCAGTTCACGGTCGGGCAGGATTCGGTATCTATACTTGGATCACTGGAGTGTCGGCGCCGGACTGCGATACATGAAACGAGGTTCTCGGCGTAACGACAGCGTTTCGATGATGCGGGACGCAAATCCGCGGTCGTTATCAAACTACCCTTTCAGCCGAGGAAGAATGCCTATGAAGTTCAAGAATTACCTCAAGCTCCTGGTCTACAAGGACGGCTCGGATCTTTATCTCACCGCTGGCGCTCCCCCCGCAGCCAAATTTCAGGGGAAGCTGACGCCTGTCGATACCATTGAACTGACCGACGACATGATCAAAGAGACCGCCTATTCGGTCATGGACGAAGGCCAGCGGCGGGATTTCGAGCGGCGTCCGGAAATGAATCTCGCCATCAGCGAGGAAGGCGTGGGGCGTTTTCGCGTGAACATCTTCAAGCAGCGCAACGCCCATGCGATGGTGGTGCGGAATATCAAGGTCAACATTCCCAAGGTGGACGACCTGGGTCTGCCGGAAGTCCTCAAAAACGTCATCATGGAAAAACGGGGACTGATTCTGTTCGTCGGCGCCACCGGTTCCGGCAAGTCGACCTCGCTCGCGGCACTGATCGACTATCGCAACAGCAACTCCGCCGGGCACATCATCACCATCGAAGACCCGATCGAATTCATGCACCCCCACAAAAAGTGCCTGGTGAATCAGCGGGAGGTCGGCGTCGATACCCAGACTTACGAAGACGCTCTCAAGAACACGCTCCGGCAGGCACCCGACGTCATCCTGATCGGCGAAATCCGTTCCCAGGACACGATGGAGTACGCCATCAATTTCGCGGAAACCGGCCACCTGTGCCTGTCGACCCTGCACGCCAACAACTCGAATCAGGCGCTCGACCGAATCATCAATTTCTTCCCCGAAGAACGGCGGAATCAGCTGTTATTGGATTTGTCCCTCAACCTGAGGGCTTTCGTCTCGCAGCGCCTGGTGCCGACGGTGGACGGCAAGCGAGCCGCCGCCATCGAGATTCTGCTCGGAACGCCCCTGGTCTGCGATTTGATCCGGAAGGGCGAAGTCCACGCGATCAAGGAAGTCATGGAGAAATCCGAAGGTTTGGGCATGCAAACTTTCGACAGCCATTTGGTGAAGCTGTACCAGGCCGGCCGGATTACCGCCGAAGAAGCCATCCGCAATGCGGACTCGGCCAATAACGTCAGATTGAAAATCAGCCTGGGCCAGCAGCGTGCTCCCAAGGACACATCGCCGGAAAATACGGAGTCTCCTCAAGATCAGAGCAGCGAAAAAACCGAGAGCGCTCAAACCGGCGAGTCGCCATTCGGCACGATGAATCTGAGCCTGGAGCCCGTCGGCGATGAGAGCGAGAAGACCGAGGAGTCCCATTGAGTCTTCCTGATCGCGAATCATGGAAGAGCTTTCAGGCCAGGACACTTCTCGCCGCCCGATGCATCTCCTCGCCACCGCCGACCTCGACGCGGAGATGTGTGGCGCCGGAATGCCAATGTCGTATCAGATTAATAACCGACCCAATTTGTAAGCTTTAGTTGACTTGACGGATGTCGCAATAACGATTCACTATCGCGGCGCCTCGGTTCTCCGTATGCCCGAAATCCGCAACCCGACCTCCCAGAACTACAGTCACAGGCATGGCCTCCCGATCCGGACACCGAAGACGTAATCGATTTGGAATCTAGGGTGCCAAAATGGCTTCGGTTATTTCGAACAGCGCGTCGGCTTTAGGATCGCGGTTTTTTATGCACCTTCAAGGCGTAAGTTTTGCGCCTTTTGGGGTGACTACTTCTAGTTATACGCATTAATCTGCGACTACCAGGCTCACACACGATGGAGCAAAAGACAATAAAGTGTTGGCACGACCTCGCAAATCTCGCTGATGAATTCAAACTGAAAAATTGGATATTCCGAGGTGTAGAAGATTCTACGTACGAGTTGGTGCCAAAAGTTGGACGCTCTGACAGCAGGAAAAACTTGGATGGTTCACACGCTGGGTATTCGGCAGAAGCCGAAACGCTAACAATTGATCGATTTCAAAGAGAAGCCCGTCCTCATTTGGGTATTGAGCCCCGCTCAAATCTCGACTGGTTATCTATTGCACAACACCACGGATTACCGACCCGACTTTTAGACTGGAGTGAAAGCCCCTTAGTGGCTGCATACTTCGCGCTACGGCCCGCGGGAATTCTTGGGGGAGAAAGAAAAGATGCAGCTATCTACGGTCATCCGGCGTTACCCATTGTAAAAACTGATGAAGATTGTAAGAAGGTCGGAAACGAGGTCTTTGCTTACTATCCTCAACACCTGACACCCCGGATCACCGCGCAACGAGGATTGTTTACCTATCACGAGAAACCAGAACAACCGTTCATCTCCGAAAGGCTCGTTAAGTGGATTATTCCGAGCTTAATTTGCTTTGATCTAAAACTTGCCGTGAGTAAGTGCGGAATTGATGAGGCGTCTATGTTTCCCGATCTCGATGGCCTTGCTAAACATGTTGGATGGCTTCACAAATGGAGTCTGTGATCCATGCGTATTACATTTAGTTCGAGCGGACGCGCAAAAACAGCGCGCCGGTCAACAAAACGTTGGGCTTCCATATGAAGGACTTCGTAATCGTCGAGATTCCTCAGGCAACGCGCCGGCGGAAAGCACTGATCACGCTGGGAGCAACACTCACCATCACTGGTTTGACAGTCGGCTACGTTTGGTCCGAAGGGCAACTCGGAGTCCAAACTCTTTCGGTGCTCCCGTTCTTTCTCCTAGGAATGATTCAGTCCTACCGGTATTGGCGCACCTCGCACGTCACTCAGCTAACGCCAGAGGCAGAGCGACGTAAACGAGAGGAGGAAGAGGCCAAGCGAAGAAAGCAGGAAGAGTTCGAGGACAAATGGTATTTCCGCTATCCCATGGCTGGTCTGTGCCTGTGGGGTGCATGGTATTTCCTTAATGCAAAGCAAGACAAATTTTGGCTCGCCGCTTTCGCCGTTCTTGGCGCCGTGATCTTCGCTCGCGAGCTTTCCGTTTTTCTCCTTCTTATCGGAATCGGCTACCTGCTATTTCAGGGTATAGCTTCATTGCCAGTAAGCGTCGCCGTCATTATCGGTGCAATCATCATCGCTAGTGCGCTCAAGAAATGAGCAGCCCGCGTAGAGCGCTTAGCGTTAGCGTAATGCGCCGAATGGAATGTCTCCATACGGCGGAATACAGGAGTATCCTATTCCGCCCTACATGGGTTGGCCCTCCCGACAATCACCGAAGAGATACACCCGCACTGGGTTTGCGCATGACGATGCCGCCCGACACGCAAGCGAGTACAACCGGGGAATCGGATGCGGGAAAACTGCACATCCGGGTAACTGGCGCTCCTACCGTAAGAGACACAGCCCAACCAATAGTGGCGCTTGACGATACTAACGCATTGCGCCAGCATTGTAATCATGATCGAATCGTTCAAATGCCGCGAAACGGAGGCCCTGTTCAGAGGTGAGCGAGTTCCACGTTTCGTCAATATCGAACGAGTGGCGCTCCGAAAACTGACGCAGCTTGATGTCGCGGGGCGCTTGGAGGACCTGAGAGTACCTCCCCAAAATCGGCTGGAAGCCTTGAAAGGTGACCGAAAGGATCAGTGGAGCATTCGCATTAACGACCAGTGGCGCGTTTGTTTCCGCTTTGAGAGCGGCAAGGCTTTCGACGTCGAGATAGTCGATTACCATTGAGAGGATACTTATGCGCGATATTGCTCCTGTTTCTCCCGGCGAACTGCTCCTCGAAGAGTTCCTGAATCCGATGGGTATCACCCAGTACAGGTTGGCGAAGGAGATCGGCGTGTCCCAACGCCGCATCGGAGAAATAGTCGCTGGAAAACGCTCCGTTACCGCGGATACCGATCTTCGATTGTGTCGTTTTTTCGGCTTGTCCGATGGTTATTGGCTCCGCGCCCAAGCTCATTACGACACTATGATCGCGCGCGAGACGATGGCCGAAACCCTCGCACATATTCGGCCTTGGGCTGAAACGCACCCGGATTCATAATTCGGTCTGACGCTTCCCTCAACCTGACCGCCCAACAGACCGCGTAGGACGCATTAGCGTTGACGTAATGCGCCGAATGGAACGTCTGCATACGGTGCACGATATTTCGCCCTTGGCTCACTCCTCAACCAACCACTCCACCCGCCACATCCCTTGGCCTTCCACCGCCAGTTTTTCCCACAGCCAAGGCAGCAGACTGCGCAGTTCCTCTTCCAGTTTCCAGGGCGGGTTGATGATGACCATGCCGCTGCCGTTCAGGCGGAGGGTTTCGTCAGGGTCGAGGATCGAGAATTCCGCGACCAATACCTTGCGGATGCCGGATTTCTTGAAACGGCGTAGAAAATCGTCCGCCGTGGCGCGATCCTGGATCGGATACCAGACTGCAAAAATACCGGTCGCCCAACGCCGATAAGCCTCCTTCACGGCGTCCAGCAGACGCCGCCACTCGTCTTTGAGCTCAAAGGCCGGATCGATCAGCACCAGGCCCCGCCGTTCGGAAGGCGGCAGCAACGCCTTGAGCGCCTGATAGGCGTCGAGATGATGGATCTTGACTTGCTTGTCGCCGGCGAATTCCTCGCCGAGTACCTTGACTTCGTTGGGATGAAGTTCGGAAAGCGTCATCCGATCGCCTGGGCGCAGGTAGTACCGGACGATATGGGGAGAGCCGGGATAAAAGCGCAGTTTGCCGTCGGAATTCAAAGCGCGCACGGCTCCGAGATAGTTCAGGATCGCCTCGGGCGCGTCTTTAACCTCCCACAATGGACCGATGCCGGTTTTGTACTCGCGATTCTTGCGGGCTATCGCCGAGCCGAGATCGTAACGCCCGGCCGCGGCATGGGTGTCCAGATAGAAAAACGGCTTTTCCTTGCGCAGCAGCGAGCGGACTAGCAGGGTCAAAACCAGATGTTTGAATACATCGGCATGATTGCCGGCGTGAAAGCCGTGGCGGTAGCTCAGCATGGATTACGACGTTTGATGGGAGGACGGGCTCTCGGTCGGAGACTGATCAGAAATTCGGCTTTTTCTTGGCCGAGTTGTAACGTTCGATGCTGCTGGTGATTTCCTGCTTCGCTTCCTCGCCGTCGTACCAGCCGTCGATCTTGACCCATTTGCCGGGTTCCAGGTCCTTATAGTGCTCGAAGAAGTGTGCGATTTGGGCGAGCAGACTGTCGGGAATGTCGCGGAAGGAGTTGACCTTGCTGTAAAGCGGGGTCAATTTGTCGTGGGGAACCGCGATAATCTTGCAGTCGCCGCCGGCTTCGTCGGTCATTTTCAATAGACCGATCGGCCGGCAGCGAACCACCGATCCGCTCAATAGTTTCCAGGGAGCGACCACCAGCACGTCCACGGGGTCGCCGTCTTCCGACAAAGTGTGCGGAACGTAACCGTAATTGCAGGGATATTGCATCGCCGTGCCCATGAAGCGGTCGACGAAAAGCGCTCCGGTTTCTTTATCGATCTCATACTTCACCGGATCGCTGTACGCCGGGATTTCGATGACCACGTTGATGTCGTTCGGAACGCTCTTGCCGGAACTGACTTTCATCAAAGACATGGGGTCGGATACTCCTTTAGCTGAGGTAAAACTGCGGGATTATAGCAATGTTTGCTGGTCGGCCGGTTGGTAAGGAACTGTGGACGATATGATGCGACATTCCCGGCAAGATCAGCCATCAAATAGGCTATTTCCTGGATGATGTCTAATTTTTGGGCATAAAGCCGTGAACCCTTTGCTTTTTAAAGCTCACCCTTTACTGTATCTTTCAGTCGATCTCTTACTCCGCCCGTCCGCGTACTCGGTCGACGATTTTTCCAGGCTGGTCCTGATTTACCTCATCATCAATCTTCCGTGGATGGCGGCATTGCGGTTCGCGGTGCGACGAACGGTCGGAATCCGCCTGACGCTCCCCCGCGCTTACGGCCTCGCCTTGCCGTCCGCCGTGGTTTACGCGCCGCTGATGCTCACGGTGTCGAGCGACATACTGGCGCATGCATTTCGCCTGGAAGAACGGTATATCCTGATTTTTGTAATCGCGGTGGCATCACAGATGCTCGGCGCTCTTTACGGCTTTGGCGTCCGCTTCGATCGGACTGGACGACCGATCGGCATTCGCGCCGGCCTCGTCGTCTCCTTGTTTCTTCTGTTAGCATCGATTCCGTTTAGCTTTCTGCTGCTCGGGCTGAATGCGGTTTTCCGGGTGATTTGAGACTGCGCCGGATGCCCATTGACTTTTGCCGCAAAAATTTGGTCGGTCTATCCCATTACCCTATAATGGCGGGCTTTTAGGCCCGCTCGTAATCACCGTTTTTAAGGAAGGTCATACTGTGAGCAACAACTTTATCTTTACTTCCGAATCCGTTTCCGAAGGCCATCCGGACAAGATCGCCGATCAAGTCTCCGATGCCGTTCTGGACGAAATGCTGAGACAAGACCCGAGGGCCAGAGTGGCCGTCGAAACCTTGGTCAAGACCGGAATGGTGATTTTGGCGGGCGAAGTTACCACATCGGCCTGGGTGGATACCGAGACGCTGGTACGCCAGGTCGTGCGCGAAATCGGCTACGACGATCCGTCGATCGGGTTCGACTGGGAAAGCTGCGCGGTGCTCACGGCCATCGGTAAACAGTCGCCCGACATCGCCATGGGCGTCGACGAATCCGACGACCACGAACAAGGAGCCGGCGATCAGGGCCTGATGTTCGGTTACGCGTCCAACGAGACCGATGTGTTGATGCCGGCTCCCATCACTTACGCCCACCGGCTGGTGCAGCGCCAGGCGGAAGTGAGAAAAAAGAAATTTCTGCCCTGGCTGCGTCCTGACGCCAAGAGCCAGGTGACCTTCCGCTACGAGGACAACAAGCCGGTCGCCATCGATGCCGTGGTTCTGTCCACCCAACACTCACCGGATATCGATCCGAAAATCCTGCGTGAGGCGGTGATGGACGAAATTATCCTCCACGTCCTTCCGAAAGAATGGCTGCACAAGGACACCAAGTACTTCATCAACCCCACCGGCAAGTTCGTCATCGGCGGTCCGGTCGGCGACTGCGGACTGACCGGCCGCAAGATCATCGTCGATTCCTACGGCGGCATGGCACGGCACGGCGGCGGCGCATTCAGCGGCAAGGACCCGTCCAAGGTGGACCGCTCGGCGGCGTACATGGGCCGCTACGTGGCCAAGAACATCGTCGCCGCAGGTTTGGCCGAACGCTGCGAAATTCAGGTGTCCTATGCCATCGGGGTGGCCGAGCCGACCTCCATCAGCGTCAATACTTTCGGCACGGGGGTCATCGCCGAGGAACGCCTGGTGCAGCTGGTGCGCGAGTATTTCGATCTGCGGCCGAAGGGGCTGATCCGCATGCTGGATCTTCTGCAGCCGATTTATCGCCCCACGGCCGCTTACGGACATTTCGGCCGCACCGAGGACACGTTTACCTGGGAGAAGACCGACAAGGCCGAGGCACTGCGCGAAGCGGCCGGCTTATCCGCTCTGTAATGTTTTACCCGGCCGCCGGGTGAGGCGGTGTTGTGCGGGCTGAGGAGCGCTGCGACGGGACATCCGCCAGGCTCGGTCGGCGCAACTGTTATGTCAACGGCGCTCGGTTCATCTCCGCTGGTCGGGACACCTGACCAGTGTTTGTGGCCGGTGGAGAAATTCACGCAATGAGGAGCATGAAACATGAACGCTGTCGCAAATCCTGATTCATCCAACGACTATCGCGTCGCCGATATTTCCCTGGCCGACTGGGGCCGCAAGGAAATCGCCATCGCCGAAACCGAAATGCCGGGCCTGATGGCGGTGCGCGAGGAGTATCGCGCACTGCAACCGCTCAAGGGCGCCCGCGTCGCCGGCAGTCTGCACATGACCATTCAGACCGCCGTATTGATCGAGACCCTGGTGGCTCTGGGCGCGGAAGTGCGCTGGGCGTCCTGCAATATCTTCTCCACCCAGGACCACGCCGCTGCGGGCATCGCCGCCGCCGGCATCCCGGTGTTCGCCTACAAGGGCGAATCCCTGGAAGAATACTGGGAATTCACTCACCGCATCTTCGAGTGGCACGACGGCGGCACGCCGAACATGATTCTCGACGACGGCGGTGACGCGACCCTGCTGATCACGCTGGGTTCTCGCGCCGAAAAGAACCCCTCGCTCCTGGACAAGCCGACGTGCGAAGAGGAAGAGGTACTGTTCGCCGCCATCAAGAAGCGTCTGGCTTCCCAGCCGGGCTGGTATTCGAAAGTGCTCGCCAACATCAAGGGCGTGACCGAGGAAACCACCACCGGCGTACACCGCCTGTACCTGATGGAGCAGGAAGGCCGCTTGCCGTTCCCGGCGATCAACGTCAATGATTCGGTGACCAAGTCCAAGTTCGACAATTTGTACGGCTGCCGCGAATCGCTGGTGGACGGCATCAAGCGCGCCACCGACGTGATGATTGCGGGCAAGATCTGCGTGGTCCTCGGCTACGGCGACGTGGGCAAGGGCTGCGCCCAAGCGTTCCGTGGCCTCGGCGCCACCGTATGGGTCACCGAAATCGATCCGATCTGCGCCTTGCAGGCGGCGATGGAAGGCTACCGCGTGGTCACCATGGACGACGCGTGCGACAAGGGCGACATCTTCGTCACCGCCACCGGCAACGTTGGCGTCATCAGCCATGATCACATGGCAAAGATGAAGAACAACGCCATCGTCTGCAACATCGGCCATTTCGACTCGGAAATCGAGGTCGCGAGTCTCAGGAAGTACACCTGGGAAAACATCAAGCCGCAGGTCGACCACGTCATCTTTCCGGACGGCAAGCGCATCATCCTGCTGGCCGAAGGGCGCTTGGTGAACCTCGGCTGCGCCACGGGTCATCCGAGCTTCGTCATGTCGAACTCGTTCACCAACCAGACCTTGGCCCAGATCGAGCTGTTCTGCCATGGCAACAAGTACCAGAACAAGGTTTATGTGCTGCCGAAACATCTGGACGAGCACGTGGCGCGCCTGCATCTCAAGAAGATCGGCGCACAGCTCACGCAGTTGACGCCGGAACAGGCGGCGTACATCGGCGTACCGGTGGACGGTCCGTACAAACCGGATCATTACCGGTATTGATCCTGCGAGGCAGCAAATAGGGTAGAAAACCGTTTGCCCTACGCTTACCGTTCTGACCACGAAGAAATCCTGCCTTGTGCAGGATTTCTTCTATCTGAGATACGATGACTCCCATGGAATCGCAAAAAAAATATCCGAGAATCTTCAGCCTGGAATTCTTCCCGCCGAAGAATCATGAAGCGGAAGACGCTTTCCGCACGAACCTGGCGAAACTGGCCGCGCTCAAGCCGAAATTCTGTTCTGTGACGTTCGGCGCGGGCGGGACGACGCGGGAGAAGACCTTCGAGACGGTGGTCGAAATCCAGCGGAATACCGGCATCGAGGCGGCTCCTCATATCTCGTGCATCGCGTCCACCAAGACTAGCGTGCGGGAGGTTCTGGAAGCCTATAAAAATCAGGGCATCCGGCATATCGTCGCGCTGCGCGGGGACATGCCCTCCGGCATGCTGTCACCGGGAGAATTCCGTTACGCCAACGAACTGGTGGAATTCATCCGTCGGGAAACAGGCGATCACTTCCACATCGAAGTGGCGGCCTACCCGGAAATGCATCCCCAGGCGGCCAGCATGGAGGCCGATTTGCGCAACTTCAAGCGCAAGGTCGAGGCCGGCGCCGACAGCGCCATTACCCAGTATTTTTACAATCCCGAAGCCTATTTCCGCTTCGTCGACGACTGCGAAAAAATGGGCATCGACATTCCCATCGTGCCCGGCATCATGCCGATCTCCAATTACACGCAACTGGCCCGGTTTTCCGACGCCTGCGGAGCGGATATCCCGCGTTGGATACGGAAACGGCTCGAGGTGTTCGGCGATGACCGCAAATCGATCCGCGCCTTCGGGCTGGAAGTGGTGACCGACCTGTGCCGACGGCTGTTGGAGCAGGGCGCGCCAGGACTGCATTTCTACACGCTGAATCGTGCCGAGGCGGTGTTGGGGATTTGGAGGAATATGGGGATTGCGGCGGATTGAGCCTCACGCCCACAAATCCGCCAGCGAGAAGGTGATAGCGTCGAAGGGCGGAACCTTGACCGGATCGTCGTCCTTGAGCGTCGCGATGAGCAACCAGCCTTCCTCGCGCAACGCGAAGGCTTCCAGGGTATGTACCAGAGGGTCGACCAGCCAGGCGTAGGAAACCCCGTAACGGGCGTACAATGGCAGCTTTCGGGCACGGTCCTTCTGCTCGGTCGAGGGCGAAAGAATTTCGCACACCCAGTCCGGTACCACTTCGAAACGGTGGTCTTCGGGCAGCGTCGGCATCCGTTCCCGCCGCCAGCCGGCGAGATCGGGCACGGCGACTTCGGTGTCACGAACGAAGTGGACTTCCGGTTCCACCAGGATCCACCACCCGCCGGGGTCGCCGTAGCGGAATGGCCCACCGATTTTGCTCTGCAGACCGGACTCCGCCGCGGCGTGGCGCCCGGCGGGGCGGGGCTGGGTATACAGCTCGCCGTCGAGCACTTCGCCCACCAGGTTTTCCGGCAGCGCGAGCAAGCGTTCGTAAGGATTCGGAGTCATCAGAGTATGAGGCCGGCTCACGACTGTATCTCCTATGCGATCAACGCCATTTTCACTTGATTCCTGTATTCGACCATGAACAACCACGACTGGTCCAGCCGCGACCTCGCCGTCCTCTGGCACCCCTGCACTCAGATGAAGGACCACGAAGCCCTGCCGCCGATACCGATCAAGCGCGGGCAGGGGGTGTGGCTGGAAGACTTCGCAGGCAACCGTTATCTCGACGCCATCAGCTCCTGGTGGGTGAATCTGTTCGGCCACGGCCACCCTTACATCAAGGCCGCGCTCAAGGATCAACTCGAAACGCTGGAACACGTAATCTTGGCCGGATTCACGCACGAACCGGCGGTCCGGCTGGCCGAACGGCTGATCGGCCTTGCGCCGAAAGGACTATCCCGCTGTTTCTATGCCGACAACGGCTCGTCCGCGGTCGAGGTGGCGCTCAAAATGAGCTTCCATTTCTGGCGAAACGCCGGAAAACCGGAGAAGACCCGCTTCATCGCCTTGAGCAACAGCTATCACGGCGAAACCTTGGGCGCCTTGGCCGTCGGCGACGTGGCGCTCTATAAGGAGACCTACGAGCCGCTCTTGCTGAAACCCATCACCGTCGAGAGTCCCGACTGCTATCATCGGGAGCCGGGAGAAACCTGGGCGGATTATTCCCGGCGGAAATTCGCCGAGATGGAACGGACACTCGCGGCTCACGCGGCGGAGGCCTGCGCGGTCATCGTCGAGCCCCTGGTTCAATGCGCGGGCGGCATGCGCATGTACGACCCCGTTTATCTGAAGCTCTTGCGGGAGTCCTGCGACCGCCACGGCGTGCACCTGATCGCCGACGAGATCGCCGTCGGCTTCGGACGTACCGGCACTTTCTTCGCCTGCGAGCAGGCGGATATCCGGCCGGATTTCATGTGTCTGTCTAAAGGGCTGACGGGCGGGTACCTGCCGCTGTCCTGCGTGCTGACCACCGAGGCGGTCTACGCCGCCTTTTACGATGAATATGCCAGGCTCAAGGCATTCCTGCATTCGCACAGCTATACCGGAAACGCTCTCGCTTGCCGAGCAGCGCTGGCGACGCTGGATCTGTTCGAGCGGGAAAACACTTTGGTGGCCAACAAACGGCTGGCACAGGCCATGGCCGAATCCGCGGCGTTCGAGGATCATCCGCACGTCGCCGAAGTCCGCCAGACCGGGATGATTCTGGCCATCGAACTGGTCAGGAACAAGGCCGATCGCGAACCTTACCCCTGGCAGGAACGGCGCGGGCTTCGCGTGTATCGTCACGGGCTGACGAGGGGCGTGTTGTTGCGTCCTCTGGGCAACGTCATCTATTTCATGCCGCCATACGTCATCACCCCCGACCAAATCCGTTTCATGGCGGATGTCGCGGGCGAAGCCATCGATATCGCAACGAAAGATTAGCTATGCGTGTTTCCAGGCTTTATCTTCAGAAAACGCTCGAAGAAGGCGCGGTCCTTCGGCTGGACGAGGAAAGCGCCCACTATCTCCGCACCGTGCTTCGGCTCAAAAAAGGGGCCGACTTGACCGTGTTCAACGGCGACGGGCGCGAATATTCGGCTCGGGTTTCGGCTATAGGACGCGATGAGGTTCACGTGGAAATCGGCGACGGGCGAAACCGCGAAGTCGAATCGCCGCTCACCACTCACCTCGGCCTCGGCATCTCGCGCGGCGAACGCATGGATCTCGCCATCCAGAAAGCGGTGGAGCTCGGAGTGAGCCGAATTACGCCCTTGTTCACCGAACATTGCGTGGTTCGCCTCGACGATACGCGACGCGGAAACCGGCGCCAGCACTGGCAGAGAGTGGCGCGCAGCGCCTGCGAGCAATGCGGCCGGAACCGCGTACCCGAGGTCGAGGAACCGATCGAGCTTAAGGATTGGGTGGTAGGACGCGAAGGCTTGCGGCTATTTTTCGACCCGCAAGGCGCGGTCGGACTGAAGAATCTTCCGCCGCCGGGAGGCTTAGTAAGTATCCTTTCGGGACCCGAGGGAGGCTTCGCGGAGAAGGAGCGCACGCTGGCCCGGGAAGCGGGGTTCATCCCGGTTAGGCTGGGACCCCGAATCCTCCGGACCGAAACCGCCGTACTCGCCGCACTGTCGGCGATACAAGCGATTTGGGGCGATTTAGGCTGATGCGGTCGCGCGAGCACATCGTCCTAGAAACGGCAGTTGACCGCTTAGAAGGAATAGAAAAGCCGTATGAATTGTGACCGTCCTACCTGCTACCGATCTCACCGTTTGGGTGAAGCCGCTACGCACCCGATTGCACGGCTGGCCTACTTGATTCCCAGTCGCCTCGCCAGGCGGTACAGATTGCTGCGGTCGAGTCCCAGCCGCCGCGCAGCTTCCGACCAGTTTTGAGAGGAGCGGTCCAAAGCGGCGCGTATCTCCTGCCGCTGAAGGTCCGCTACTGCTTCCGCCAGAGACCGCGACGTGCCGCTGGCCGACTCGACCTCTGGCACTCGCTTTGGCGCCGACATGCCCCCAATCGCGAGATCTTCGACCTGGAGCATCACCGAACTCCCCCGGCTGGAAGCGCGCAACGCTGCCCGGAGGATCACATGCTCGAGTTCCCGTATGTTTCCCGGCCAGCTATAGCGTGTCAGGGCCTCGACGGCCGAAGACGCCAACTGCACCCGATCAAGGCCCAGGCGCACCCGTGCCTGATCCAGAAAATGCCCCGCCAGCAACGGTATGTCCTCGATCCGCTCCCGGAGCGGAGGTACATGCAAGGGATAGATGCTCAGCCGATGGTAAAGATCGGCTCGGAATCGGCCGGCTTTCACTTCCTCCGCCAAATGACGATTGGTCGCCGCGATGATGCGGACATCGGCCCGATGATTCTTGTCCGATCCCAGGCGCTGAATCTCTCCGAACTGCAATACCCGTAGCAGCTTCGCCTGAATCGAGAGCGGCAGTTCACCGATTTCATCCAGGAACAAGGTACCGCCGTCCGCGAGTTCGAATTTGCCGGACCGGTCGGCGTTCGCGCCGCTAAAAGCACCGCGCACGTGTCCGAACAGTTCGCTTTCCGCCAGAGTCTCCGGAAGCGCCGCACAATTGACATGGACCAGAGGCTGGTCGGCGCGCCGCGAACGCGCGTGGAGAGTGCGGGCCACCACCTCCTTGCCGACACCGGTTTCCCCCGTCAGAAGAACCGTCAGATCGGACCGTGCGACGATATCGATCTCTCGGTTCAGGTCCCGCATGACCGGGCTTTCGCCCAGCATTCGACCACCGCGCAGCAAGGCTTCCCGCACCAGTTCCCGGCTGACCAGCCCGCGATGATTCGCCAAGGCTTCCAGCGCGTTGATGAAGGTTTCGTAGCGCATCGCCACGGCGGCTATCGAGGCGAAAATCTCGAATACCCGGTCTTCGATCCCGTCGAAGGCGCCGGGCGCCAGGGAGTCGACCGTTAATACACCGAATAAGTCATCTTCGGAATACAGGGCGCACCCAACGCAGGAGTGGACCTGCAATCGCCCTCCGGAATCATTGAGCAGCAGCCCGTCGTAAGGGTCCGGCCGCGAATCGTCGGCCGGAAAGCGGACCGGCTTCCGGGAAGCGAGAGCAGCGGCCAGGCGTGGCTGCTCTTCGGGCCGGAACTGCCGGCCCATGACTTCGGCGTTAAGTCCTTGGGAGGCGGTAGGCACCAGGACATCGCCCTGACAGCGCAACAAGGCACAGGCATCGTTCCCAACCACCCGGCTCAACGCGGCGAGGAGCCGGGTATATCTCTCTCTCGACGGCAGGCACGCGGTCAAATCCAGGACAGTGTCGAGCAGAGCGTTCTGCGAATCGCCAAACGTATCGAGTAAAAATGACATCGTTCTTAATCAAATCATTTTGTGTGGCGAAATGACAACGATGAGTCGGTCAGTCTTTCTCGTACGATTTGTTTGTAGCTCAGTAACTTATCTGATGACTGACGAGTGCATGTAGTCAAAATGACTGTATCTGACAATTTTGCTCAGAATTGCGTTTGAAAGTTTCTCATTTAGTTCAGTTAGTTACAAATTGGCACTGATCCTGCCACTGTCTAGCCGACAGGACCGGCCGAAACGGTGCCTAGGGTTCGCCGCCTGCAGCCTAATGCCTGGCGTTCCCGAGAAGCCCCCCGTCATCCGGAATGCTTCACCATCGGCAGCAACCCGTGTGAATCCGTCAGGTACTCACGGCCGGTCTCGTCCAATCGGTCATCGCCGACTTTTCCGAATGCGTGTCGAACGACCCTGCGCAAACGCCAGCTTCAGGTGACCAATGAACAGGCCCGGTGCCGCGAGCAATTTCGGCAAACCGGGGCGCCGATAAAAGTTTACTGCGAGGACAGTGGATGCTAGTGATTTTCTCAGGGCGCCTGCATAGCTGGCGCTTCAACTTGTCCACTCCCGCGTTTGCTAGAGGTCGAAGCCTTTGGGCCGGGCTCGCCGTCGGATGCGTACTCCTTGCCGCAGGGTGTGCCTGGATTCCGCCCGGCGGAAAGCGCGCGGAGTTCATGCCCGCCCCCGACATGGCGCATGGATTATCCGAAGCCCGCGAGAAGGAGCCCCTGACGCCGAGGAGAGCATGGCCCGAAGACCGATGGTGGCGGCAGTTCGATAGTCCCGAACTGAATCGTCTCATGGCGGTGGCACTCAAGGACAATCCCGGCCTCAAGGCAGCGGCGGCGAGGCTGCGCCAGGCGCAGGCCATGGCCCGAGTGGAAGGCGCGAGACTTTTGCCTTTCCTGGACGCGGACGTGGAGTTCGCCAACGAACGGATTTCGGAGAACGGCGTATTCGCCGCGCTCAATCGCGAAGAGGCGGCAGGCGCGAACGTCATTTTCGCCAGCATCAACCCCGTAAGTCTCCGCTACGAATTCGATTTCTGGGGAAAGAATCGAGCGGCGCTGGAAGCGGCGCTGGGCGAGGCGGAAGCGACCGCGGCCGAACAGGCGGAAGTCCGTCTGCAGTTGACGACCGCCATCGCCCGAGCCTACTTCCGCGGAGCGGCGCTCAAGCGGCAGCTCGATCTGGCCCGGGAAATGGTGGAGCTGCGTCATGAGCTGCTCGAGCTCGCCGATACCCGCTTCGAAAGCGGCCTCACGTCTGCCAGCTCGGTGAAGCGGGCGAACATCGCCCTGGAAACGGCCCAAAAACGAGAAGCCGGTACCGAGGATCAATTGGACGTGCAGCGGAATCTACTGGCCCGGCTGATGGGTACCAGCCCGGACGAAACCCGCCAACTGTTCGCCAATCCGGTGACCATCCCGGAAAGAATTCCGCTGCCCACCCGGCTTCCCATAGGCCTGCTCGCGCATCGGCCGGACCTGGCTGCCGCCCTCCATCGGACCGAGGCGGCGGCGCACAGGATCAAAGAGGCCAAGGCGCGCTTTCTGCCCACGGTCGATCTCACCGCTTTCGTCGGCGTGAATGCCCTGAGGCTCACCACCAAAGGGGCGAGCTCCCTGGCCAACGTTCTGTTCTCGGGTTCGAGTTTCGCTTACGGGATCGCGCCGGGGCTCAGGCTGCCCTGGTTCGAGGGCGGACGCCTGCGTGGCGAGCTGTCGGCGCAGCGGGCAGAGTACGACGGAGCGGTCGAGCTCTACAACGACACCTTGGTGCAGGCGATACAAGAGGTCGCAGACAGCCTGAGCAGCTGGCGCGAGACGCGCAACATATTGGAGGCGCACCTGCGTCTCCTGGTTTCACAGCGGGAAGATCTCGACCTCGCGCAGACGCGCCTCCAAGCCGGACTGGACGACCGCCGCACGGTACTCCAGAGCCGGCACGCGGTTCTGAATCAGGAATATGTGCTGAAGAGCCTGGAGACCAACCAACTCGTGGCCATGACCGATCTGATCGAAGCCCTGGGCGGGGGATATACGAACAACGCCGACATCACGCGCCCCCAATCGATCGCCGACTGAGAGCGCGCCGGCAGAAACGAGAACCAAGCGCCGACGCTGTCCTGTTGAGCAACGCAACAAGCAGAGGCAATCACCATGGCCGATCTGGTACCGAAAAATGATTCGTTAGAGGCGAACCGTGCCGCGCCCAGGCTCTCCGCTACGGAGCAACCGTCTCCGGAACGGCTCGGCCGAGCCGCGCCGAATCGGGACGGCAACCTGCAATCGAGTGATGTATGGCTATCACGGACTCCTCTAATGCTATCCCCCAATAAAACCGTCAACCGTTTGGCAATCTCCGCGAGCCATCGTCGCTCGGAGATGCGCGCCGGGAATGCTGACGGAAGCATCTCGATCCACCCGAGGTAAGCATGGGAAAAGAAATTCAGATCAGAAGTCTGATCACCCTGGTTCTGTTGGTCATCGCGTTTCAGGGCGATGCTGTTTTTGCCTTCCTATTGGAAGGACTTCATCTTTTCGTGGAGGTCGTGGAGCTCGCGTCCGAACACCTGCTGGAAACACACTTCGGGCTATCTACCCGAAGCGCGCAAATGGTCACCGCCTGGTTTGGCCTGGTGGTTTTTCTGGGTCTATCGCCCTTCATCGTCAGAAAGATCACGGCGATCCTCGGCGGGATTGTCGCGGCTGCCAAGGCGTGGTGGCTGAAAGAACTCGTCACCGCGCGGCAGTGGGCCGACAAGGTTCGCCCGAGGTATTGGGTGATCGCCGGCGCCATTCTGCTCGCGACGTTCTCATTTTTCTCTTAGCCCCGTTCGTACGTCGTCCGGCTTTAAACCTAGCCGCCTCGCGAGCTTGTGCAGATTGCTCGGGTCCACGTCCAGCTGGCGCGCGGCCTTGGCCCAGTTTCCGCCGCACAAGCGAAGCGCGTGCTGTATGCAGCGGCGTTGGCTTTCCTCAACCGCCGTACGCAGCGTGAAAACCACCGCCGGTTCGTGAACCGAAGCCGTGGAGTCCACATCGGGACCAGGTTCGAACTGATCGAGGTCGAGATCGAGCAAATCGACGGGCAGGGTGACGATATCGTTTCGATCGACGCCACGACTCATGATCTTCAAGGCGGCACGGCTGATCGCATGCTCCAGTTCGCGCACATTGCCCGGCCAGCGATATTGCCTGAGAGCAGTTTCCGCTTCCGGAGCGAGCCGCAGACTGCGCAAGCCCAGCCGTGCGCGATTGAGTTCGATAAAGCGGCCCGCCAATAGCAGCACGTCGTTGTCGCGCTCGCGCAGGGGCGGTATGTGCACCGGATAAACCGAGAGACGGTGATAAAGGTCCGCCCTGAAAGCCCCGTCACGTACTTGGTCGCGCAGCTTGCGATTGGTCGCGGCGATCACCCGCACGTTCACATGCCGTGGTTGATCCTCGCCGAGGCGCTGAACCTCTCCGTTCTGCAGCGTGCGCAAGAGCTTTGCCTGAACCGCGAGCGGCAATTCGCCCACCTCGTCGAGAAACAGCGTGCCGTTCTCGGCGGCCTCGAAGCGACCCGGACGCTCGACCGCCGCCCCCGAGAACGCTCCCTTGGCATGGCCGAACAGCTCGCTCTCGGCCAGCGATTCGGGCAAGGCCGCGCAATTGACGTGGACCAGCGGCTGAGCGCGACGGCGCGACAGGCGGTGCAGCCTACGCGCGAACAATTCCTTGCCTACGCCGGTCTCGCCCAACAACAGCACCGGGAGTTCGGAATCGGCCACGACATCGAGCTCCCGCAACAATTGAGTGATGGCCTGGCTCTGACCGACGATCTCGCCGTCGTCTTCCAACGGCGATGCCGAGAAGGGTTCCTTATCGTGAGCGAGGCGCAACGCACGGATTTCCGCTTCCAATCGGGCCACCCGTATCGAAGCCTCGATCAACGCCGTGTATTGGCGCAGACAGTCCCGCGCGGCATCGTCGAACACGCCGACTTCCAGGGCGTCCAGCGTGACCGCGCCCCACGGCTGATCTTCCACGGACAGGCTGATGCCCATGCAGTCATGCACCGGGAGAGGCTCGCCGACATGCGTCTCGATGAGGCCGTCGTACGGATCGGGCAGCGTGCTGTCGTGATCGAAGCACGTGAGCTCGCGACGCGAAAGAATGGCGGCGAGGCGCGGATGCTCGCTCATCGCAAAGCGCCTGCCCAAGGCATCGCGTACCAAGCCGTCGACGGCGACCGGACGCAAATGCGCTTCTTCCAAACGCAGCAGGGCAACCGCCCCGCAACGAAACTGTGTCCGCAAGGCGCTTACCAGTCTTTGCAAGCGCATAGCCTGCGGCAAGTCGGCCGCCAGGTCGGCGACCAGCATGTTCTCAATCATGGTGTTATTTACCGTATATGGTAGTAACAACCATAACACGCCATGGTTAAAAATACCTTCAGTTATTTAAGTTACGGATTTTATTATTGAGATTGTGTGGCCTACGGCTTGCTAAGGGAAGATTGGAATTCTCAATGGAGCCGATCATGAACACACTCGACCAACCTCCGGGCAGTCTCGCCGGAACAACGCAGATCTTTCAACAATACGCACCGAAATTCCGTCGCCCCGAAGGACAGAGTCTCCGCGAAGCGGTCCGAGCCAAAGGGCGGCGGGCACAGGAGATCGATAACAAGCTCGAAAGCCTTGAGGAGCAGCAGACTTCCGAGACGACCGATTGGAAGAATGCGCCTCCGTCGGCACTCATCGCGCATCTCCTCGACCGTTTTCACCAACGACATCGCCGAGAACTGCCGGAGTTGATCCACTTGGCGCGCCGGATCGAGCAGACGCACGGCGAGCATCCCTCATGCCCGCGAGGACTGGCCGATCACCTCAGTGTGTTGGAACAGGCGCTGGAAAGTCACATACAGACGGAGGAGCAGGTGTTGTTCCCTCTTTTGGCTCGCGGTGAAGGGGCCTTCGCGCGCACGCTGATTCTGGTCATGCGCATGGAGCATGACCATTACGGCGAAGCACTCAAACGCCTCAACGGCCTCACCGATGGCTTCACCCCGCCGCCCGGCGCCTGCAATACCTGGCGTGCGCTGTATCTGGGACTGGCTGCGCTGTGCGTAGACCTGATGGAAAACATCTATCTCGAGAACAACGTCCTTTTCGAAACCGCCACACCAGTCCATAAAACGGAGGCCTCTCATGGGTAATTACCGCAAGCTCTGGTTTACGCTGATCGGCGTACTGGCCGTGACCTTCACCGTGCTCGGTTATTACGGCACCGAAGTCTATCGCAGCGCGCCGCCGATTCCGCAGCGCGTCATCACGCACGAAGGTCGGACGCTTTACACCCAGAACCGCATTCTCGACGGACAGACCGCCTGGCAGTCCGTGGGCGGCATGCAGCTGGGCTCGATCTGGGGGCATGGCGCTTATCAGGCGCCGGACTGGACCGCCGACTGGCTGCACCGCGAACTGTCGAACTGGCTGGAGCTGGCCGCACAAGCGGAATACGGCATGAACTTCGACGCCCTTGATGGGGAACGCCAGGCGATACTGACGGCGCGCCTGAAGAATGAATACCGGCACAATACCTTCGATGAAGCGACCGGCACCGCGACTGTCTCGGCGCAGCGAGCCGAAGCGATCGCACGGACTGCCGCTTATTACGACCGGCTGTTCGGCGATGCGCCCGAGCTACGGAGCACCCGCGAAAGCTATGCCATGAAAGAGGCCACGCTGCCGAGCGCCGAACGGCGTGGCGACCTCTCGGCCTTTTTCTTCTGGACCGCATGGGCCGCCGCAACCGAGCGCCCCGGTTCCAGCGCCACCTATACCAACAACTGGCCGCACGAACCGCTGATCGGCAACCGGCCCACCGGCGAGAACATCGTGTGGTCGATCGCCAGCGTTGCCTTCATGATGGCCGGCGTCGGCTTCCTGATCTGGGGCTGGGCGTTCCTGCGGAAGCACGATGAAAGCGACCCGAAAGCCCCGGCGCGCGATCCCCTGTCCCTGATCGCGCTCACGCCCTCGCAACGGGCCTTGGGGAAATATCTGTTCCTGGTGGTCGCGCTGTTCTCTTTCCAGGTCCTCTTGGGCGGTCTCACCGCGCATTACACGGTGGAAGGGCAAGAGTTCTACGGCCTCGATATTTCGAGATGGCTGCCTTATTCATTGGCGCGCACCTGGCATATCCAGAGCGCCTTGTTCTGGATCGCCACGGGCTTTCTGGCGGCCGGCCTGTTTCTCGCGCCGCTCATCAACGGCGGAAAGGACCCGGCCTATCAGAAGACCGGCGTCGATATCCTGTTCTGGGCGCTGGTCATCGTGGTGCTCGGTTCTTTCATCGGCAACTATCTGGCGATCGCGCAGGTGATGCCGAAAGAGCTCAACTTCTGGCTCGGCCATCAAGGGTTCGAGTACGTGGATCTCGGCCGGCTGTGGCAGATCGGCAAGTTTGTCGGCGTCGCCTTCTGGCTGGTGCTGATGCTGCGCGGCATCGTGCCGGCATTCAAACGGGCGGGCGACAAAAACCTGCTGGCCCTGTTCACCGCCTCGGTCGTGGCCATCGGCCTCTTTTACAGCGCCGGCTTTTTCTACGGCGAGCGCACGCACCTGTCGGTGATGGAGTACTGGCGCTGGTGGGTGGTGCATCTTTGGGTCGAAGGTTTCTTCGAAGTGTTCGCCACCACGGCGCTGGCCTTCGTCTTCTCCACGCTGGGCCTCGTTTCCGTGCGCATGGCGACGACCGCCAGCCTGGCCTCGGCCTCGCTGTTCATGCTCGGCGGCGTGCCCGGCACGTTTCATCACCTCTATTTCTCCGGCACGACCACGCCGATCATGGCCGTGGGCGCGAGTTTCAGCGCGCTCGAAGTGGTTCCGCTGGTGGTGCTCGGTTACGAGGCCTGGGAGAACTGGCGTCTCAAGGATCGCGCGACGTGGATGACGAACCTGAAATGGCCGCTGATGTGTTTCATCGCCGTCGCCTTCTGGAACATGCTGGGCGCGGGCGTATTCGGCTTCATGATCAATCCGCCGATTTCGCTCTACTATGTGCAAGGGCTCAACACCACGCCGGTGCACGCCCATGCCGCACTGTTCGGCGTGTACGGCTTCCTCGCGCTGGGCTTCACGCTGCTGGTGCTGCGCTATGTCCGTCCGGAATTGGTGTTCAGCGAGCGGCTGATGAAGACGGGCTTCTGGTGGCTCAATGCAGGGCTGGTGCTGATGATAGCCACCAGTCTCTTACCTATCGGACTGTTCCAGTTCCATGCCAGCGTCAGCCAGGGCCTGTGGTATGCGCGCAGCGAAGCCTTTCTGCAGCAACCCGTCCTCGAGACGCTGCGCTGGGTGCGCACGTTTGGCGATGTCGTCTTCATCGTCGGCGCGTTGTCGATCGCCTGGCAGGTCGTCAGCGGCTTGTTGCAGCGATCGAGTCAGCTATCGCTGCAGGATGAAGAGCCCGCGTTCGCAACGGAACGAAGCTGATCCCAAAAGGATTGCCGAAAGCCGCCTGCCGACGAAGCGCGTCGGCAGGCGGCCTTGCCGGTCGGTAACAACCGCAGATTCACTCGCACACATCAGAATTGGGCACGACCGCGCCTGGCATACAAGCGCTGAATGCTGCGGGAGCGGTCCCCGTGCCACGCCGAAACCGGTCAATCCCGGAAATTGACGTACTGCAATGGCAATTCCAGCTTGGCCTCGCGCAGCAGTGCGATGACATCTTGCAGATCGTCTCTTTTCTTGCCCGTCACTCGGACCTGTTCGCCCTGAATCGCGGCCTGCACTTTCAGTTTGCTGTCCTTGATCAGCTTGACGATAGTCTTGGCCAGCGTCGAATCGATCCCTTGGCGCAAGGTCACGGTCTGACGCGCCTCCTTGCCGGAAACCAGAGGCGGATCGATTTTGAGACAGGCGATGTCGACCCCGCGCTTGGCCAACTTGGTGTGCAGGATGTCCATCATTTGCTGAAGCTGAAATTCGGTCTGCGCGTGCAGGGTCACGACGGCTTCCGCGAGATCGTAACGGGCGTCGGAACCCTTGAAATCGAAGCGTGTGCCGACTTCGCGGTTGGCCTGGTCGACCGCATTGCTCACTTCGTGCAGATTGACTTCCGATACGATGTCGAAAGATGGCATGACGTGTCCTCTCAGAACGTGTTTGAAAAGTGCCGCGAGCGCTCAGAACTTGCGTGCCTTGGCGATAACGTCATAAGCGCTCCTGATTTGCTGGGTTTTTTCGGTGGCTAGTTTGACCATTTCCTCGGGCAAGCCGTTGGCGACCAATTTGTCGGGATGGTGCTGGCTCATCAGCCTCCGGTAAGCACGCCTGATTTCTTGGTCGCTGGCCGACGGGGTGATGCCCAGAACGGCATAGGCATCGGCGGCCGACGGTCGGCGCGCGCCCGCGGCTCGTTCTCGGCGCCACTGAGAGTACTGGCTCCCCGTGCGGGCAAAGCGCAGTTCCGCTTCCATGCGGGCCTTGATGGCATGAAACTCGAAGCGGGAAAACTGAAGCCGGTCGCAGATTCGGAGCAGCAGCTGTTCCTCCGCTGAATGAAGGACGCCATCGGCATAGGCCGCCTCCAGCTGCAACTCGATAAACAGGCGCAGCAGCGAAGATCGGCGGCGACACTCGCTTCGAAATTGATCCAAAGTGTCATCCAGCGGGAAATCGGCGCGCTTACCTTCGTTAAACAGCCGGATGGCCGTTTTGCGCATGTCCTCCGAAAGCCCCATCCTATCCATGATGGCCCGGGTGGATTTGATTTCGGCTTCCGACACCCGTCCGTCGGCTTTGGCGATGTGCCCCACCACCGAAAAGGTGACGGTGAAAAAGACCATCTGCACGCGACTCTGCGTACCGGGAACGAAATCCGTTTGCAGCAGACCGACATTGCCCATGACCCGGTCGAACTGGTGCCCCAGGGCAGCGCCCAGAATAGCGAATAACGGTCCACCCATGAACAAACCGAACGTCCCGCCGACGACCTTGCCGAGCCAAGTCATGATTGAAAGGGTCTTTTATTCTTGCAGTGAAAGCCACAAAGTTACATGATTGGCGGTTATTCATAAAGCCCACAACGTTGGCGCAGTCCGTGCTTTACGGCCTGCCAAGACGCCGATCGGGTCTTGACCATAGTCCGTTTCAACCACAGTTGCCGAAGAGGAATGATGAACGCCCCGGACACCCTATACGAAAGCTCGCTGAAAAGCTTGAGCCTCCGCGGCCGCGGCAAAGTCCGCGACATTTATGACATCGACGACGATCACATGTTGATCGTCACGACCGACCGCCTGTCCGCGTTCGATTGCATTCTGCCCGATCCCATTCCCGGAAAAGGCAGGGTACTCACCTCGGTTTCCAATTTCTGGTTCGGAAGGCTTAAGCATATCGTCCCCAACCATTTGTCCGGCCTGACGCTGGATCGGGTCATTTCCGATCCCGCCGAACGCGCCCAGGTAGAAGGGCGGGGAATCGTCGTCAAGAAACTCAAGCCCCTTCCGGTGGAAGCCGTCGTACGCGGTTATCTGATCGGCTCGGGCTGGAAGGATTATCAAAAGAACGGAGCGGTTTGCGGTATCGCGCTACCGCCGGGATTGCAGCTTGCGGAGAAACTGCCTGAGGCCATTTTCACACCGTCGACCAAGGCGGAATTCGGCAGCCACGACGAAAATATCAGTTTCGAGAAAACCGTCGAACTGATCGGAAAAGATTTGGCGGAACAAGTCAGACGCATCAGCCTTAAGCTTTACACCGAAGCGGCGGCCTACGCCCTCGATCGGGGCATCATCATTGCCGACACCAAATTCGAATTCGGCCTGGATAATGCCGGCCAGCTCTATCTCATCGACGAGGCTCTGACTCCGGATTCGTCCCGTTTCTGGCCGGTGGATCAATACCGGGTCAGCATCAGCCCGCCCAGCTTCGACAAACAATTCGTACGGGATTATTTGGAAACTCTGTCCTGGAACAAACAGCCTCCCGCTCCTCATTTGCCGCCTGAAGTGATTACCAAAACGGCCGAAAAATATCGGGAAGCGGAGGAACGTCTGACCAAGCCGTAGGTCGTCGCGAAAACGGGTTGACGCAGATAGTGTTGACCCGATAATACCCGACTTGCTTTCAAGAGACAGGGTAGACGATGAAATACCGATCGAATCAGCGCCTCCGCTGGCTGTTGCCGGCAATTTTTTTGTCCGGGCCGCACGTTACCTCAGCCGAATCGCTCGAAGATTTCCAAACCTGGGGCAATGTCACCGCCGTCGGCGGCTTCGGGTTTATTGATCCGAAGTTCAAAAGCTTCCGCTATTGGCTGGAAGGCCAGGGGCGTTTCGGCGAGGATACTTCCCGCTTGTCACAAAGCATGGTGAGGCCCGCGCTGGGTTACGCGCTCAACGACAATGCAAGCGTGTGGCTGGGCTATGCCTGGATTTTCACCGATCGGCCGTTTACCGGGCGGCGCTTCGACGAAAATCGTATCTGGCAGCAATTCCTGTGGACACAGCCTACTTCATTCGGCACTTTCACCAGCCGATCCCGGCTAGAGCAGCGCTTCGCCGAAACCGGCAGCGATGTCGGCTGGCGCTTCCGGCAATTCGTAAAACTTTCGGTCCCGCTCGACTTCGCACCGGACTTCAGCCTGGTGGGCTGGGAAGAGGTGTTTGTCAGAATCAACAAAGCCGACTGGAGCGGGGACGATGGGCTTGATCAGAACCGGCTCTTCGTAGGATTGGGCTACAACTTCAATAAAGAAATCAGGACCGAAATCGGCTACATGAATCAATATATCCGGAGAGCCGAGGCTCCCGACCGAATCAGCCATGTATTGTCGGTCAGCCTCTTTTTGAATTACTGATGTCCGGGCGCGCGGCGTCATTTCAGAAAAAACGATCCGGAAAAATCGCCGCCGCGCCATCCATATCGCCGGTCTCCCGGTACGTCAGGGGTGCTGCATCCGGCTTCAGCAAAGCTCCATCAATTACCCGGCCAAGCGCCAGCACATGATCTCCGGCCGGGCATTCTCCGGTTAACTCGCACTCGAACCAGGCTAGGGCATCCACCAATAGCGGCGTACCGTCGCGCCCTCTCCGCCAGGCCACCGAAGCGAGTTTATCGGTGCTGGCCGGACTTCCGAAATGTCTCGCCACATCCATCTGCTCCCGACTCAGCACGTTCACCGAAAACGATTTCCCTTGCTTGAGCAGTTCATAGGAGGAATGACGGGGATTGATGCTCAACGCCAAAAGCAAAGGGTCGAAGGATACGGGCATAACCCAGGCTGCGGTGAAGGCGTTGTGGCGTTCGCCGACGGCGACACCGATCACGTAGACACCACAAGTGATTCGTCTGAATAAATCGGCTATGGCTTGACTCATGATTCTCTCTTTGCCCCCGAACTGGCTTATCGCGGCTCTATAATAGCGTCATCTTGGCTTTAGACTACCGTAGCATGAGCAAGCTTACTCATTTCAATGAATCGGGCGCCGCCCATATGGTCGACGTCGGCGGCAAATCGGCCACGCAACGGGTGGCGATCGCCGAAGGTTATATCGAGATGCGTTCCGAAACCCTGGCGTTGATCCTGCAAGGCGGCCACAAGAAAGGCGATGTGCTGGGTATCGCCCGTATCGCCGGCATCATGGCCAGCAAGAAGACCTCGGAGCTGATCCCGCTATGCCATCCGATCGCGATCACGAGTGTGGACGTGATCCTCGAACCGGAGCCGGAGCGCCACCGTGTGCGCTGCGAAGCCACCGTCAAAACCGTCGGGCAAACCGGAGTCGAAATGGAAGCGCTGACCGCGGTGCAAGTGGCGCTCCTCACCATCTACGACATGTGCAAGGCGGTGGATCGCGGAATGACGATTCAGTCGGTTCGCCTGCTCGAGAAAGCGGGCGGAAAATCCGGGCACTGGCAGCGAGAAAAAGGCTAGGCGCGAGCCGAGAACTCTTTCTGCGAAAAGGCAGGAAGAGAACTCGATCAAACGCCCTCGTCGCTCGGATTACGGTGCTTTCCTTTCGAGCACCAAGAAACTGTAGCTCAGACCGCTGTCCGGATCGTCCGTCACGTCGAGGCGCTCAATTTCAGACCATTCCTTCCATTCGAATTCCGGAAAGAAGGTATCTCCCGCGAACTCGCGGTGAATGAGCGTGAGATATAGCCGATCGGCCTTCGCCAATAACTCCTCATACAAAGACGAGCCACCGATGACCATGACTTCGTCGGCGTCGGCCTCACTGAGCGCATCCGCCAAGTTATGTACCACTACACAGCCGGGAGCGGTGTAGTCTCGGTCGGACGTCAGGACGATATTCTTCCGGCCCGGCAGCGGCCGGCCGATGGATTCATGAGTCCGCCGGCCCATGACCAAAGGTTTTCCCATGGTGATCTGTTTGAAACGCTTGAGGTCCGCGGACAAATGCCAGGGCATCCGGTTATCCACGCCGATCACCCGGTTTTCGCCCATGGCGACGATAAGAGAAATTTTCATCACTCAGCTTTTCTCCGCTGTGCCGATCGCGGTCATCGGTTCTTCCCCTCTTAGCTGCTTGAGCGTCGGGTAATCCACATACCCTTTGGCGCCACCGCCGTAGTAAGTCGATTCATCCGGCCGGTTCAGCTCGGCATTCTGTCGAAAGCGCTCCGGGAGGTCGGGATTGGCGATGAACAAGCGTCCGAACGCCACCAAATCCGCCCGCCCTTCCTCAAGACATGCGATAGCCTTGCGGTAATCGTATCCGCCGCAAACGATCAGCGTACCGCTGTATTTGGCGCGGATCAGCTTCATCATCGCCGATCCCCGCGGATCAAACGACGGGGAGGCAGGATCGCGGGCCATTTCTGGCTCGACAATGTGAAGATAAGCGAGATTGAAGCGGTTTAACTGTTCCGCGACATAACCGAAAAGCGCTTCCGGGTCGTCATCACCCATATCGTTGAAACTGCCCAGCGGCGACAAACGGACACCGACACGCTGCGATCCCCATACCCGACAGACGGCCTCCATCACTTCCATTAGCAGCCGGGCACGGTTTTCCACCGGTCCGCCGTACTCATCGGTGCGGTGGTTGGAACTTGTGTTGAGAAATTGGTCCAACAGGTAGCCGTTGGCGGCGTGGATCTCGACGCCGTCCAAACCTGCGTGGAGGGCATTGCTCGCACCGTGCGCATATTGCTTCACGATATAGGGCATTTCCTCGATAGCCAGCGCTCTGGGAGTGACGAAGGGAACCATTTCGCCTTTGCCTCGCTCGTTGACGATGAAGGCCGTACCCGATGGCCGAATCGCTGAAGGCGCCACCGGGAGCTGCCCGTCCGGCTGCAAGGCCGGGTGAGAAATGCGACCCACGTGCCATAGCTGCATAAAAATAAGGCCGCCAGTTCGATGTACTGCTTCCGCAACCGAACGCCAGCCGACGACCTGGTCCGGCGTATGTATGCCGGGCGTCCACGCGTATCCTTGGCCTTGCTGCGAGACTTGCGTAGCCTCGGAAATGATGAGCCCTGCGGATGCGCGTTGCGCATAGTAAAGTGCGTTCAGATCGGTGGGAACATTTCCGGGCTGCCCAGCCCGCGAACGCGTCAGCGGCGCCATGACCATGCGGTTCTTCAGTTTATAAGGCCCTAATGCGTAAGGTTCGAAGATCGGGTTGTTCATGGTTCGCCCCCGGTCTGGCTACGGTTCGAAGAATGAGCACAAAGGGCGATCGCGGTGGGGAACATATAGGCGCTTTCCGGTGTCAACTCTGTCTCAATTGGTTATTCGCTCTATTCGACTTCGGTACGTACAAAATGGTCGCGGTCTTTTTCTGACAAATGACTTGGGTTAGCATTGATTTAGATCGGACAGAAATTTCCTGAAAAAGCTTATGTGTTACGCGCAAAAAAAGGATGCGGCGTTCGGCTTCACCGATCAGCATCTCCCTTCAGGCAGTCACCTCTGCTACATCTACACCGATGAAGAAGAGCATTCCCGCACGATGGCGCAATTCGTGGAGAGCGGTCTGGTATCCGGAGAAAAGGTCGCCTATCTGGCGGATGTGTCATCGGGCGACGAACTCGAACAGTATATCGCTAGACTGGGCATTAATTTACCCGAGCATCTCCGGCCGGGCCAGTTCATTTTGAGCCAAGCTGAAAAGACGTATTGCCCCGACGGGGCCTTTCTGCCGGAACGGATGATCGACACCTGGCGGTCGATGTATCGGCAGAGTATCGATGAAGGCTTTTTGGGAATACGCGCCACTGGTGAAACCGGCTGGACCAGCAACGAGCATCCTGGGCTGGAGCGGTGGTTCGAATACGAGTCGATGCTCAACATCGTTGTAAACGAGGTCCCTTTTAGCAGCATCATTTGCCAGTACGATGCCAACCGACTGGGCGGTGCCAATCTGTACGAAATTCTAAGGGTGCATCCTCTGATGATCGTTCAGGGGCAAATTCTGCACAACCCCTATTACGAAGCACCCGAGCAATATCTGTCCCGGCTCCGGGCTTCAAGATGATCGTTACCCTTAGCGCACGGTCATTTTTTCGGCTTTGCCTTGCATACTCCGCGCTCCTGCCTGAGCTTGAGTTGGCCCCATCATCCACCTGAAGGTGGAAACAGCGTTATGACGAGTCCGGTAACGGTCGTTCTTCAGCCGCAGCCCGAAATATTGGGGAAACTGCTGATCGTGCAACAAACGCTCGGGATTTTGTCCGCAAGGGAAGAGCAGGCCGCTTTCCTTTGCCGCGCATTGCGTGACATCCCCGGGGTCGAGAATGTCCACTTTTGCTTTTGTGGATCATTCGTATCCGAACAGCGGAAAGGTGCCGGCCTCTCTACGTGCGATCATTGTACGAACACCACACCGTCCATTGGACTTAAACGCTGTGGCGCCATTCCCGATGCCGGGCATGAGTGTATCCCGTTGCGCACGAACACGACGCTGTTCGGCTTTCTCATCCTCAGAATCGCAAACCTGCAGGCGTTCACGCCTTATGCTCCCTATATCCTCAACACCGCCAATTTCGTGGCGACTTTAATGGAGAAACGGGAAACCAAGGAACGGTTGGAGCAGGTGCTAGATGATCTGGAGAATCAAGTCGCCGCTCGTACTGCCGATTTGTTGGAAAAGAACGCCCGACTGGAGGCGGAAATCCAGCGGCGGGAAGCGGCCGAGTCGGCGCTGCATGAAGCGTACGAGCAGTTGGAAAGGAGAATCGAAGAACGTACCGCAGCCCTAAAATTCAGTGAAGAACGTCTCCAAAGCATTATCACTACCGCCGTCGATGGGATCATCACCACGGACAGCGGCGGCTACATCGAGCTTTTCAACGCCGCTGCGGAAAGGCTATTCGGCTATACCGCTGCTGAAGTTATCGGGAAAAACATTCGAATTCTCATGCCGTCGCCAGACCGCGAACGCCATGACAGTTTCATCGAACGTTATCTAGCCACGGGCACGAAGACCATCATCTGCATCCGTCGGGATGTCGATGTACTACACAAAAACGGCTCTATTTTTCCGGCCGAACTTACCGTCAGCGAGATGCAGATCGGCGGGCAAACAAAGTTCACAGGAATCATACGCGATATTACCGAGCGCAAGTGGGCCGAGACGGCGCTTAGGGAGAGCGAAGCGCGATTCCGCGCCATGGCCGAGACGGTGCCGGATATCCTGTTTACCAGCGATTCGAGCGGGTTTATCGACTATATCAGCCCCCGATTCTATGAGTATTCGGGCTTACCGCCGGATTCGAAAAGCACCGAATGGATTGCGGCCATACATCCGGATGACGAAGAGCGCACTAGGCTGCAATGGCAGCATGCGGTGACAACGGGTGAGCCGTTCCGAACCAAGTATCGTCTTCGCTCGACCGACGGATCCTACCAATGGTTTCAGGTTCGCGCTCGCCCGATTCGTGATGCGAGCAGTCGCATCACCAAGTGGTTCGGAATCTGCTCCGACATCGACGAACTCGTCCGGGTTCAGGATGCCTTGGAAGAAGCCGATCGGCGCAAGAACGAATTCCTGGCAATGCTATCCCACGAATTGCGTAATCCCTTGGCTCCCATTCGCAATGCGGTTCAGGTGATGGGACTGCTGAATCTGACCGATTCGCGATTGCTGTGGGTTAAAGACATGATCGATCGCCAGGTCAAACATTTGGTTCATTTGGTCGATGATCTCCTGGATGTATCGCGCATCACCCGCGGCAAGATTACGCTCAAGAACGAACCTATCGAACTGTCCGTCCTCATCGACCGGGCAGTCGAAGCTACCGAAGCCATTATCGATTCCCAACAGCATCGACTTTCTATCTCATCTCCCGAGGAACCGGTGTTGCTGAGAGGGGATGCGGTCAGGCTGGTTCAGGTAGTTACCAATCTCTTGAATAATGCGGCCAAATACACGCCTCACGGCGGCCACATTCAGCTAACGGCGATCCCAAATGCACGGGAACTCATATTGTCCGTAAAGGACAACGGTATCGGCATTTCGCCCGAACTCCTGCCCCACGTATTTGACTTATTTACGCAGGCCGAACGCTCATTGGACCGGTCTCAAGGCGGGCTCGGTATCGGGTTGACTCTGGTGCGGAAATTGGTCGAAATGCACGGTGGAAGCATCGAGGCCCTGAGCGGCGGTCCGGGGAAAGGGAGCGAGTTCGTAGTTAGATTGCCGCTGTCAGACAACACCGCGATGAATGCTCGGCAGGAAATGGCGCCTGAACAGCCTGGAAACCGAACGGCGCCCGGCGGCCGAGTGCGGAACTAAATCGATTCGTTTTCGCCTGCTGCGCGTGCCGCCGCGTCGGAGTGTTCAAACCGCCACTTCGGCCGGTATGTGGGGATGGGGATCATAGCCCTCCACTTCGAAATCTTCGATTCGATATCCGAATATATCGGCTGCCTTGCGTTTGATGTGCAACCGGGGAAATGGACGCGGCTGTCGCTCTACCTGAAGCTGTGCCTGCGGGATATGATTGCGATATAGATGCACGTCGCAACCGAACCAAACGATCTCTCCAGGCGTATACCCGCAATGATCGGCGAGCAGATGGGTCAACAAGGCTAGATTGGAGACATTCCAACCCAGCCCCAGATAGGCATCCGCCGAACGCTGCATCAAGGCTCCCGACAAAGTGTTCGTAGCCTGGCTAACAAAGAATTGATAGGTTTTGTGGCAGGGTGGAAGCGCCATCTCGTCCAACTGGGCCACGTTCCAACCCTCAAAAAGCAGCCGGCGTGAGGTCGGATCGTTCTTCAGTCCATCGACCAATAGCTGCACCTGGTCGATCTCTTTCCCATCGTAATCCCGCCAACGGCGCCATTGATGCCCATACACCGGTCCCAAGTCGCCCCAGCGGGCGGCGAATTCATCGTCGCTCAAGATACGGCGTTCAAAATCCTCTTGGCTTATCGATTCACCCGTCGCAGTTCGGTATTTTTTTAAGGGCCAATCCGTCCAGATACGCACGTTCTGTTCGAGAAGCTCCCGGATATTCCGACCGCCCGACAACATCCACAAAAGCTCCTTGAACGCCGTCTTCCAAAAAATCTGCTTGGTCGTGAACAGCGGGAATCCCGCCGCGAGGTCGAATCGCATCGTATAGCCGAACAGAGCGCGCGTCCCGACCCCGGTTCGATCGATTCGCTCATCCCCTTCGGTTATCAGTTTTCGAAGTAAAGTGAGATATTGCTCTTCGGGATGGGACATTATGGCTGGCGTTTTCGTTGTTTAAGCCGATCTTCCGTTTCGTACGGTGCTTCGATTTCAGGACTCATCAGTCCTCAGGCCAGAGGCCATCGGACGGCGGTAGGCCAAAATGAGAAGTAGGATACCCAGGATGATCATGGGAAAGCTCAACACCTGCCCCATGGTGAGCCAGCCGAAGGCCAGGTAACCGATGTGAGCGTCCGGTAGACGAACGAACTCGACCATGAAGCGGAACATGCCATAGAGGAGCAGAAACAAGCCGCTTACCGCCATTGTCGGCGGCGACCGACGGCTGAAAAAGTGTAGTGCCACGAAAAGAATGATACCTTCCAGAAAGGCTTCATAGAGCTGGGAAGGATGGCGCGGCTCCGGGCCGGCATCCGGAAATACCATCGCCCAAGGCACATCAGTTGGTTTTCCCCAAAGCTCGCCATTGATGAAATTCCCGATGCGGCCCGTAAAAAGTCCGATCGGCACGTACCGCGCGATAAAATCGGTCACCGCAAAAAACGAGCTTTTCTGCTTTCGAGCAAAGATCCACATTGCCGCTAACGCTCCCAACAATCCGCCGTGGAAGGCCATACCGCCTTCCCATACTCTAAACAGCATTAAAGGGTCTTGAGTGAATGCCGGAAAGTTATAGAAGAGCATATATCCCACCCGGCCGCCGATCACCAGCCCAAGAGCGGTATAAAAGATGAGATCCTCCACCTGAGCTGGGGTCCACGGGAAACCGGGTTCTTTGGCTCTTTGGCGAGCCAGCCACCATGCACCGCCGATACCGATGACATACATCAGCCCGTACCAATGAATTTTCAAAGGACCGATGCTAATAGCCACTGGATCGATAGAGGGATATGGCAACATTTGGCTGTCTCTCCGCAGATGGGGTCCGGATAAAGCGTGCTTTAGAGCTCGAGAAGGTGCGATCGAGGCTTATCGGAAGATTATAACTGGTAGAAGTATACCGTGATCGTAGGTCATCGGTGCGGTGGAAAAGCGAGGTAACTCGTTTCTATGTTCCACGTGGAACAAACTGTTTAACTCGGACGGATCAAGCTCGCTCGAATGATGTTTCCGAGGCTCTAATGAGTAATTGCAGTATCCCAAAAAAAAAGGCTCCTGGTTAGGAGCCTTTTCGAACCGCCGAAGGGTTCCGATCTCTAGCCAGTAAGACGATCCGCATCAAACGTCCAAGTTCGCGACTTCCAGCGCGTTCTTCTCGATAAAATCGCGTCGTGGCTCGACCTGATCGCCCATGAGCGTCGAAAAGACCTCGTCGGCCGCTATCGCATCCTCGATCTTCACCTGAAGCAAACGGCGAGTATTCGAATCCAATGTCGTCTCCCAAAGCTGCTCGGGATTCATCTCGCCAAGTCCTTTATAACGCTGGATATGTTGACCTCTCTTCGCTTCCGTCATCATCCACTGGAAGGCTTCCTTAAAGTTCCGCACGCGCTCCCGTTTGTCGTCACTGGCGATAAACGAATTTTCACCAAATAGTCCGTCCACTTTCTGACCGAACGTGGTGAGACGCTTGTAATCGCCGCCGCTGAAAAATCCTGCGCCGATATCGAAGGTCTTGTGAACGCCGTGCAGCCGCTTGCTGACATGCGCCCTAAACCCGTCGGCCTGATTCGCAAAATCCAGATCTATAGTAAAGCTTGCACTGCGATCGCGGGCATTCAACCGTGCGACCAAACCGGCAAACCACGCCTCGCACGCCGCGCGATCAGCAATCGTCGCGGCGTCCAAAACCGGATATTCAACTAGAAGATTGAGCAAACTCTCGTCATAGCGATGGGCGAGGCGCTCGATCAGGGCCTGAACATTCAGGTATTCCCTCGCGAGCTGCTCCAACCCCTGCCCTTGTATTGGGGGTGTCGTTTCATCGATATGCAGACGGGTCTTTTCGAGCGCCAATTGCAATAAATAGTTATCGAGCTCCGTATCGTCCTTTACATACTGCTCCTGTTTGCCTTTCTTGACCTTGTAGAGCGGGGGTTGAGCGATGTAGATATGGCCGCGCTCGATCAGTTCCGGCATTTGACGATAGAAGAAAGTTAAAAGAAGCGTCCGTATGTGAGATCCGTCGATGTCAGCATCCGTCATGATGATGATGCGATGATAACGCAGCTTGTTCGGGTCATATTCCTCCCGCCCGATGCCGCAACCCAGCGCAGTGATCAGGGTACCGACCTCCTCCGAAGAGAGCATTTTGTCGAACCGTGCCCGCTCCACATTGAGAATCTTGCCCTTGAGCGGAAGTATCGCCTGCGTGCGGCGGTCTCGACCCTGCTTGGCCGAGCCACCCGCAGAGTCGCCCTCGACGATGAACAGTTCCGACAAAGTCGGATCGCGCTCCTGGCAGTCGGCCAGCTTGCCGGGAAGTCCCGCGATATCCAGCGCAGTTTTCCTTCGCGTCATTTCCCTGGCTTTACGAGCCGCCTCCCGCGCACGAGCGGCATCGATCATCTTATTTGCGATCAGGCGGGCGACCGGCGGATTTTCCAGCAGAAATTCCTGAAACTTTTCACCCATGGCCGATTCGACCACTGGCTTGACCTCAGACGAGACGAGCTTGTCCTTAGTCTGGGACGAAAACTTGGGATCTGGAACCTTTACCGAGAGTACCGCCGTCAACCCTTCCCGCGCATCGTCGCCCGAGGTGGCGATCTTCTGCTTTTTCAGCAAGCCTTGATCTTCGATGTATTGATTGAGGGTCCGCGTAAGCGCTGCGCGGAAGCCCGCGAGATGGGTCCCGCCGTCTCGCTGCGGGATGTTGTTAGTGAAACAGAAAATGTTTTCCTGGTACGAGTCGTTCCATTGCATGGCGACCTCGACCCCGGTACCGTCCTTTTCCGTTTGGAAGTAGAACACCTTATCGAAAAGCGGCGTCTTGTTCTTGTTGAGATGTTCGACAAAGGCGCGTATACCGCCCTCGAACTCGAAGACATCGCTCTTCCCCGTACGCTCGTCCTCCAGAGAAATCCGAACTCCGGAATTCAGGAACGACAGTTCACGGAGGCGCTTGGCCAGAACTTCGTAATGAAACTCGATATTGGTGAAAATGATGGGGCTGGGCTTGAAGCGGATGGTCGTGCCGGTCCCGTTCGCATCGCCGACAGCGGACAGCGGAGCCTGCGGCACGCCGTCACGATACTCCTGTCGGTAACGCTTGCCCCCGCGCTGAATTTCCAGGACCAGATGCTCAGACAATGCGTTTACGACGGATACGCCGACACCGTGAAGCCCACCGGAAACTTTATAGGCATTGTCGTCGAATTTTCCTCCGGCATGCAGGACGGTCATGATAACCTCGGCGGCAGAGCGTCCCTCTTCTTCGTGGATGTCGACGGGAATTCCTCGGCCATCGTCCGTCACGGTCACCGATTCGTCGCTGTGGACGATAACTCGGACCGTCTTGCAGTGGCCGGCCAAGGCTTCGTCGATCGAATTATCCACGACCTCGAATACCATATGGTGAAGCCCCGAACCGTCATCGGTATCGCCGATGTACATACCAGGGCGTTTGCGGACGGCATCAAGACCTTTCAGGACCTTAATGGCGGAGCTGTCATAATCTTTCGCGAGTTTGGTCATGCTCATTTCTTAATTCACGCTTGCTTTACTTGCCCATGTTCCACGTGGAACACAGCGGCGTCGTTGATGGCCTCTTTGATCATTTCCTCCGTGGTGGCGGTAATGAAAAACTGGGTGCGCCGCTCCTTCAAAAAACCGAGAAGTCTATTCTTGTTGTTTTCGTCCAATTCGGACGCCACGTCATCAACCAGCACGCACGCACTCATGCCGGCGCTCTCTTCCATCAGAAGGGACTGGGCCAGCAAAAGCGCGTAAACCAAAAGTTTCATTTGACCGCGGGAGAGATACGCTTTTGCCGAACGACCGTCCAGCACGATGGAGAAGTCGGCTTTGTGGGGACCCGATTGAGTATGTCCGAGGCGAATGTCCGAGGCGACATCCTCCTGCAATGCCGCTTCCAGAGTCTTGTTCCTGTTCCACCCCGATTGCACGTGCAAATCAAGCCTAACGCCCGCAAAAAACTGCGCGGCAGCTTGAAAAAAATAGGGCATAAGCCTCTCCGTATAGCGTTCGCGCGCACCATGTATTATTGTACCGTACCGCGCAAGCTCCCGGTTCCATAGCTCAATGTCGCGAAGTCGCCTTTCCCGCAGCAGGATATTGCGCTGGCTCAACGCCTTGGCGTAGCGTCGCCAGCAATCGAGATACGACTCTTCAAAGTGAAACACTCCCCAGTCGAGAAATTGGCGGCGATGCTTCGGAGCGCCCTCCAATAAAGCGCCGCTCGAAGGCTGAATGACGAGGACCGGAAATGTACGGATCAGTTCGGCACTGGATTGGATCTTCCTGCCCGAAAGATGGATCTCCCGCTCATCGCGAGCGATGCGAATTCCGATCGGAATCGTGTGGCCGGTATCGCTCGTAACTTTTCCGGTCACCATTAATCCGCTTCGCCCAAAGCGGATCGCCTGACTGATTTGGGGCGTACGAAACGAACGCGCTCGCCCCAACAAATAAACCGCCTCGAGCAAGGAGGTCTTTCCGCTGGCATTGGGTCCGATGATGAAGTTGAGGCGCGGGGATGGCTCTAGCGCAGCGGATTCAATGTTGCGTACATCATGGGCCTCAATCTTGACCAGACTCATACGCGTCCTCGCTCATCCACGACTTGAGGCACGGATCAGCCCGTAATCGCGCCATATCCGGCTAGCGAAAAATGCCCCACGCTACAGACGCATGGGCATAACGATGAATTTGAACTGCGTATCCTCGCAATCCTCGATTAGGCAGCTGTTGGCACTCTCGGTGAACGACAATTTAACGTTATCGGAATCCACGTTGTTGATAGCGTCCAAAAGATAAGACGCATTGAAACCGACCGAAATATCCTTGCCTTCCAGTTCGACGGCGAACCTTTCTTCCGCTTCTTCATGCTCAGGATTCTGGGCCTTGAGGCACATATTGCCGTCTTCGCTCACTTCCATGCTAACGCCCCGGTACTTCTCGTTCGACAATACCGAGACGCGCGTCAAAGCCCCTTTGAAAGCAGCCTTGTCTACCAAAATGACTCGCGTCAGCTCGCGTGGCATGACACGCTGATAGTCGGGAAACCTCCCTTCGATCAGCTTGGCCGCAAAGCTGACCGTCCCCAAATCGACACGCAAATTGTTCGGTGCAATTTGAACTGTTACCGGTTCCTCGCCTTCGCCCAACAACCGATTCAATTCCAGAACGCCTTTTCTCGGAACGATGATCTGCCGGCCTTCCTCCGGACCACTTTCCAGCGACTGCTCAAAAAAAGCGAGACGGTGTCCGTCGGAAGAAACCGCCCGAAGCACTTGGCCGCCCAAATCCAGCAATAATCCGTTCAGATAATAACGGACATCCTGTTGCGCCATAGCAAAGAGGGTCTTTTCGAGCGCGCGTCTCAAGCAATTGCGCGGGATGGAGACCTCTATCTCCGGTGTTCCCGCATCGAATTCCGGATAGTTTTCCGCGGGTAGGGTACTCAGGTTGAAACGGCTGGACCCGCACTGGATAACGAATTTCTCCTGCCGGCAATCGATGTTCACCACGCTTTTTTCCGGTAAGAGGCGGCAAATATCCAAGAACTTACGCGCCGGCACCGTAACCGAACCCGAATCGCTGCCTTCAACCACGGCCTTGGTGACCAACTGCACTTCCAAATCCGTGCCCGTCAACTCCAAAGCCTCATCGGACAGCTTCAAAAGAACGTTGGACAGAATGGGCAAGGTTTGGCGTCGCTCGATGACGCCGACAACCTGTTGCAAGGGCGTCAGCAAATTCTCCCGGCTTATGGTGAACTTCATAGTAAGGTCATATGTTGATGCGGAACTCGTTGAACGAAAAAAGCCGACTTCTCAAACTGCCGATCCATCAAGTCTAGTTCGATAATGTGCGCATGAGATTCGAGTAGTCTTCGGCGAATTTGCTGTCGCTTTCCTTTAACTCCTGAACCTTGCGGCACGCGTGCAAGACCGTGGTGTGGTCCCGTCCGCCGAACTGTTGCCCGATTTCCGGCAAGCTGTGATTGGTCAGCTCTTTGGCCAATGCCATGGCGATCTGACGAGGACGCGTCACCGAGCGGGTGCGTTTGTTGGCCAAGAGATCGGCAACCCGGATCTTGTAGTATTCCGCAACCGTCTTCTGGATGTTCTCGACGTTGATCATCCGGTCCTGAAGCGCGATTAAATCGCGCAAGGCCTCTTTCGCAAACTCCAGCGTAATCGGCTTGCCGGTGAAGTGAGCATTGGCGATGACGCGCCGCAAAGCGCCTTCCAGTTCGCGAATGTTCGAGCGAATTCGCTTACCGATGAAGAAAGCCACTTCCGGCGACAGATCGGCGCCGGCGTGCTGCGCTTTGCTCATCAGGATGGCCACGCGGGTTTCCAGATCCGGCGGCTCGATGGCCACCGGAAGCCCCCACCCGAAACGCGACTTTAACCGTTCCTCTAGGCCTTTGATTTCCTTGGGATAGCGGTCGCAGGTCAGGACCACCTGATGCTTGTTTTCCAGAAGGCTGTTAAATGTGTGAAAGAACTCCTCCTGGGAGCGTTCCTTGCCGGCAAAAAACTGAATATCGTCGATCAACAAGGCATCGACCGTCCGGTAATACTCCTTGAAGGCGCCGATCGCATTATGCTGCAAGGCCTTGACCATGTCGGAAACGAAGCGCTCCGAATGCAAATAGACGATGTTTGCCGAGGAGTTCGCCCTTAGAATTTCGTTTCCGATAGCGTGCATAAGATGGGTCTTCCCCAGACCCACACCGCCGTAAATAAAGAGGGGGTTGTAGGCCCGTCCGACGTTCTGCGCCACTTGAATCGACGCGGCCTTGGCCAACTGGTTGGATTTGCCCTCGACGAAATTATCGAAGGTAAAAGCCGTGTTGAGATTGTTGGGAAGGCCTTTCTTGACACCGGCCGGCCTCTTGATCGCCGGCGCGACGGGAGACGCTTCCTGCTGCTTTCGCGTGCCGATTTCCAGAACGACATGGGGTGGCGGCTGGATCTTTTGGTCAGATAGAACTTCTTCGATCTTGCCGATAAAATGCTGCTTTACCCAATCGAGCACAAAACGGTTGGGAGCCAAGAGTTTCAACTCCGAACCATTTTCGACGGCTTGCAGGGGTCTGATCCAGGTATTGAACTGCTGCGGGGGCAATTCTCCTTCCAGCTTGCTCATGCACTGATTCCACAGCGCGCTCATTGTGCAGCTCCCTTATTGTGCTCGAGGAATAGGACATAAGGCATAGGCGATAAATGCGTGAGCGCTTTAACGGAATTCAGTATCATACCGCAACAGCCGACTTATCCACAGCATTGACACCGTATCGCCTGTGAATTAGCATGCACAGCTTTGTATTTTCTTTGCGGAATTCAACAGGTACACCATGAAAAGAACCTATCAGCCCAGCAAGATAAAGCGTGTCCGGACCCACGGCTTTCGTGCGCGCATGAAAACCCGTGGCGGACGTTTGGTTTTGAGTGCGCGCCGCGCGAAAGGTCGTAAACGGCTTACCGTCTGACGTTTGGCGTCGCCTAGCTACGGCTTCCCCCGAACGCGCCGCTTAAGTACCGCCGCCGATTTCCAGCGCGTTTTCGAGCAGCCCTGCAAGTCCGCAGACCAATACTTAACCGTGCTCGCGCGAACCAACGGTAGGGATTATCCGCGCCTCGGGTTGGCTATCGCCAGACGACAAATCCGTAACGCCGCCGATCGCAACCGCATCAAGCGCCTCATCCGCGAAAGCTTCCGCCTGCAGCAGTCGCTGCTCGGCGGAGTTGATTTTGTGGTAATGGCGCGCAGCGCCGCAATTCAGGCAGACCATGACACAATCCGAAGCTCATTGCATAAGCACTGGGAAAACCTGGTGAGGCGATGCAAGCCATCTTGGTCTTCCTCATCAAACTCTATCAGTACCTGATTAGCCCTTGGGTGGGGCAGCATTGCCGTTTCCACCCGACATGCTCCAGCTATGCCCTGACCGCCATCCAGCGGTTCGGATCTCTGCGGGGCTCCTATCTTGCCGCAAGGCGACTGCTGAGATGCCACCCTTGGCACAAAGGCGGTATTGATCCCGTCCCAGAACAATTCGGAAAATAAGAATGGATAATTTAAGGTTCGTTCTCTTCGTCTTCTTTATATTTCTCAGCTTCATGCTGTGGCAGCAATGGCAGCTGGATTACGGGCCTAAGCCCGAGCCCACGGCGCAATCCGGGTCGACTACGCCGGACGTCGCAGGCGACGTACCCGAGTCAGCTCGCGACGTCGACGACGTCGCCAAGACGCCTGAACCGTCCGCTGCTCCGGGCGTCGAGCGTCAGCGCGTCACCGTCACCACGGATGTCATACGAGCAGAGATCGACACCAAGGGCGGCGACCTGCGCATACTCGATCTGCTCGAGTATCCCCAGAGCAAGGACCAGCCCGACCAGCCAGTACGGCTGCTCAACGATGAGAACAACTTTTTCATCGCGCAGAGCGGATTCCTGGGAGAACAGGCCCTGTCGCCCACCCATCACAGCACATGGCAAGCTGAAGCCAATATCTACACGCTGGCGGAAGGCCAAGACACCCTCCGCATACCTTTCACGTGGACCAATGACAAAGGAATCAAGATTATCAAGACCTTGGTCTTCACCAAAGGCAGCTATCTGATCGAACTGGAGCAGCAGGTCAACAATCAATCCGGAGCCGAATGGAAAGGGCGTCAATACGTTCAGTTGCAGCGGAAGAATCCTGAAAGCAAGGATCAGGACGCTTTCGTCCGGACCTATACCGGCGGCGTACTATACACTCCGGAAGAAAAGTACGAAAAGATCACGTTCGACGACATGGCGGATTCGAACCTGAATCGGAAAGCCAAAGACGGCTGGATCGCCATGATTCAGCATTACTTCCTGGCGGCGTGGATTCCGCTGGCCGGCGAAGAGCATAGTTTTTACACCAAAGCCCTCTCCGACAATCATTTCGTCATCGGAACCTATTCGCCCATGCTCGAGGTCAAACCGGGCGAAGAGAAAGTCTTCAAGGCTAATTTGTTCGCCGGCCCCAAACTCCAGCGAGTGTTGGAGCAAACGGCACCGGGCCTGGACCTGACGGTGGATTACGGCGGGCTGACCATTGTCGCCAAACCCATTTTCTGGCTCCTGGAACAGTTCCACAAAATTTTCAACAATTGGGGATGGGCAATCGTGTTCGTCACCATCACGCTCAAGGCCCTGTTCTATAAGCTGTCGCAAGCCAGCTATCGCTCCATGGCCAGAATGCGGAAGCTCCAGCCGAAGCTTCAACAGCTGAAGGAGCGTCATGCCGACGACAAGCAGAAGTTCAACATGGCGATGATGGAGCTGTATCGGAAGGAAAAGGTCAACCCGCTGGGCGGCTGTTTGCCGATCCTGGTCCAGATCCCCGTGTTCATCGCCCTGTATTGGGTTCTCATCGAAAGCGTGGAAATGCGTCAGGCGCCGTTCGCCCTTTGGCTGAACGACCTGTCCGCCAAGGACCCCTATTTCATTCTTCCGCTGATCATGGGCGTCTCCATGTTCATCCAGCAGAAGCTCAATCCGCCACCGGCCGATCCGGTACAAGCCAAGGTGATGCAGTTCTTCCCGGTCATATTCACCGGCTTCTTCGCCTTTTTCCCGTCCGGACTCGTGCTCTACTGGGTGGTCAACAACATCCTGTCCATCCTCCAGCAGTGGCATATCACCCGGCAGATCGAAAGGAACGTACACGCCTAGCGCGATCTCTCGCGCGGCAGGGCTGGCTCCGCACCCCTGCCGCGCACCTTTCGCCTTGCGACGATGCGATACGCCGGCTTCTCTGCTTTGATCCGGAACGAATGCTTGTTCCGGAATCCACTCTATGAACACATTATCTCGCGACACCATAGGCGCCATTGCCACGCCTCCCGGCCGGGGCGGCATCGGCGTAATCCGCATCTCCGGCAACGCTGTCCCCACACTGATGCGCGCGCTGCTACGCAAAGAACTTGAGCCGCGCTACGCCCACTACGGTCATTTCTATGATTTGGATGGTTCGGTCCTCGATACCGGATTAGCCCTGTACTTTCCGTCACCCCATTCTTTTACTGGCGAAGACGTCCTCGAGTTGCACGCGCACGGCGGTCCGGTCGTCCTCGATTTGCTGCTGCGTCGCGTCCTGGCCTCAGGCGTTCGGCTGGCGCGCCCGGGAGAATTCACCGAACGGGCGTTCCTCAACGACAGGATCGACCTTGCCCAGGCGGAGGCCATCGCCGATTTGATCGAAAGCACCACAGAGCAGGCCGCCCGGTCCGCGCAGCGCTCTCTCCAGGGCGAGTTCTCGATCCGCATCCACCAACTCGTCGAAGCCCTGATCGAACTGAGGCAGTACGTGGAAGCGTCGATCGACTTCGTCGACGAAGACATCGATTTCCTGTCCGAAGGCCGTATTGCCGAAAAGCTCGCAGACCTCTCGGCGACGCTCCGGCATATCCGCCATTCCGCCCAACAGGGCTGTCTATTGCGCGAAGGCATGACCGTTGTCATCGCCGGCCGCCCCAATGCCGGAAAATCCAGCCTACTCAACCGATTGGCGGGACGTGAAGCCGCCATCGTCACCGAAATCGCAGGTACCACCCGCGATACCTTGCGAGAACATATCCAGATCGACGGCATGCCCCTGCACGTGGTGGACACCGCCGGTCTGCGGGAGAGCGAGGATATTGTCGAACGCGAAGGCATAAGGCGGGCCCGAGACGAAATTCACAAGGCCGACCGGATATTGCTGTTGATCGATGATCGCACTCCGGAAGAAGGGGAAGCCCTGCTCCAGAGCCTGCCCGCAGACATCCCGCTCACCCGCGTCTACAACAAGATCGATCTCACCGGAAAACCGGCCGGTTTCATCGAAGAACGGAAAGGTCCCGCCGTGTATCTATCCGCCAAGACCGGCGAAGGCCTCGAACATCTTCGTAAACACCTCAAAGCCTCGATGGGCTACGACAGTGAGGCGAACGATGTTTTCATCGCCCGCCGCCGCCATCTCGATGCGCTAAGCCGTGCCGAAAGCCTCATCGAGAACGCCGAAACGCAACTCCAAATCCGCGCCGCCGAACTCCTCGCCGAAGACCTTCGCGAAGCTCAAAACGCCTTATCGGAAATCACCGGCGAATTCACGAACGAAGACCTTTTAGGCCGGATTTTCGCCAGTTTTTGCATTGGCAAGTAGCGGGCTGTCGAGTTCGCGCTCCGAACCTCCGGAAGGCGTTCCGCTCGCCCACCGGGGCGCAAGCTCGACCCCAGCCATCCACGCGCGCTGACAACTTTCTCCGGAATACATGTCATTATCCACGACCAAAACGTCCGCACTCCGCCATCGCAATTTCGTGCTTTACCTGTGCGCCCGATTTCTCGGCGCCGTTGCGGTGCAAATGCAAAGCGTGGCCGTGGGTTGGCAAGTCTACGCGCTTACCGGCGACGCGCTCGATCTCGGACTTGTAGGGCTCGCCCAGTTCGCGCCTTTCGTGCCGCTCGTGCTGATAGCCGGCCAACTGGCGGACCGCTTCGACCGGCGCCGCATCATCATGCTCTGTTATGCCGTGGAAATGCTATGCGGCCTATTGCTGATCGGGTTCACCCTAACTGGCCTAAAAGTCGTGTGGCCGGTATTTGCCGTCATGGCGCTCTACGGATCGGCGCGGGCGTTCATGATGCCGTCCAGCCAGGCGATCGTAATCAATCTGGTCCCCGCCGAAAGCTTCAGCAATGCCGTAGCGCTCAGTTCATCGAGCTTTCAACTGGCGGTGATTGCGGGTCCGGCACTCGGCGGCGTCCTATATCTTGCGGGGCCCATGACTGTCTACACGACGGTGTCGGTGCTGCTCGGACTCTCGGCAATCCTGATTCTGTCGATGCGCAGCCTTCCCCGGCGGACCAACGGCCGCGAACCCATGAGCTGGCATACCGTTCTGGACGGCTTGCACTTCGTACGTTCGCGGCCCACCGTATTCGGCGCCATTTCGCTCGATTTGTTCGCCGTTCTGTTCGGCGGCGCCACGGCGCTACTGCCGGCCTATGCCAGCGATATTCTGCACGTAGGCCCGACCGGGTTGGGCCTGCTTCGCACCGCACCCGGAGCCGGCGCCGCCCTGACTGCCATGTTGCTCGCCTTCGCGCCCATCTCCCGACACGTCGGACGCTGGATGTTCGGCGGCGTCGCTGTGTTCGGGGCGGCTATCATCGTGCTCGGCCTGTCGACGAGTTTTCCCTTGTCGCTCGCCGCGCTTTTCTTGCTGGGCGCCGGTGACATGGTCAGCGTTTACATCCGCCATATGCTGGTCCAGCTCGAAACGCCCGACGCGATTCGCGGGCGAGTGAGCGCCGTCAATTCCGTCTTCATCGGCGCTTCGAACGAACTGGGCGAATTCGAATCCGGCCTGACCGCCGCTTGGTTCGGCCTCACTCCCGCCATTATCGTCGGGGGAGCGGTCACACTGGCCGTCGCCATAGTTTGGATGTACGGCTTTCCCGATTTGCGCACAATGGATCGTTTCCCGCACCGCATGGTCGAAACACCGTCTTCCGACAAGAGGAACAGCATTAAACCGAAACGCCGTTCCGGTAAACGACGACACCCCTGAGTCCCCGGCAAGTCCAAATCTGGTTTCCGGGCGAAACGAGCTTTCATTTATCGCGGGTTATGTTTAAAGTCTTCGGCCGATAACTCCGCCTCGCGGCTCGTTTAGCATCTGACATTCAAAAACGATGGCATCCGTCTCCCGACCTAAGCTTACGAGCGGGCGGCTCACTTATCCGCTTAGCTTGGTCATTTTCGCCGCGTCCTATTTTCTGACGGCGAAATCCGCTCTGTTGCTGGCGACAGTCCACGTCAAAGTCACTCCCATCTGGCCTCCGACCGGCCTCGCCCTGGCTGTGTGTCTCGCCTTCGGCCGACGCTGGTGGCCTGGCGTTTTTCTCGGCGCCCTGGCAGTCAATCTCACGACCGGTGCGTGGCTTTCCGCATTCCCCATCGCCGTCGGCAACACGCTCGAGGCCGTCGCCGGAGCCGCATGGATCGCCCGCGCCGTGCCCTCGGACCGGATATTTTGTACGGTTCGGAACGTATTTCGCTTTTTGACGTTCGGCGTGCTGGCTGCTCCTCTTATCAGCGCCGGCATCGGAAGCTTGAGCGTGATGCTGTTGGAACCAAATGCATCCCGCCCGATTTGCGATCTATGGTGGACCTGGTGGCTGGGCAATGCCAGCGGAGCGCTTGTGGTGGCCCCGCTTTTTCTGGCGTTGGCCGCGCGCTCTAAGCTTGAAGCTTTAAGCTTGGAACAGGCACTCCATACAGTGCTGACAGTATTGACCGGGCTTTATGCCTTCGGCGGATGGCTGCACCCGGATACCGCTCACTATCCGTTGGTCTTTCTCACCATTCCCACTCTCATTTGGGCGGCTTTCCGCTTCGGCCCGCTCGCCATCGCTTCGACCTTGGCCCTCAACGTTCTGATCGCGGCGGCGAGCACGGCGAACGGAATCGGGCCATTTTCCCAGTACCCGACGAACGCCTCTTTTCTGCTGCTCGACGCCTTCATACTCATCGTCGGCGGCACCACGTACGTCATGTCGGCGTTGGTGGCCGAGCAAAAGTCCACGCAGTCCATGCTGCGCAACCGCGGAGAGCTTCTCGAGCAACGGGTCGTGGAATCGACGCGGCAGCTCGAGCAAGAGCGCGAACATCTGGAGAGCATTCTGATCAACATGCGGGATGCCGTGTGGAGCGTCTCTCCGGATGGCGAAAAAGTGCTGTTCGTCAACAAAGTCGTCGAAAATATTTACGGCCATAAACCGGAGGAATTCTATGCCGATCCGGAACTCTGGCTGAATGTTGTTCACCCGGACGACCGCCCGTTCGTTCATGCCGGATTCGCCGATCTCCTCCAAGGCGCCAACTTCGATGCCGTGTACCGGATCGTTCGCGCCGACGGAGAGATCCGTTGGGTCCACGATATGGGTTATCCCGTTACCGATGCGGCCGGAGAACGCACTCGCCTTGACGGCATCACCCGCGACATAACCGCGGAAAAACGGATCGAAACCGAGCTCCGTCTCGCCCAAGCGGCATTCGAAAATACCACCGAAGGGATCGTCATTACCGATGCCGAAACTCGAATCGTTGCCGTCAACCGGGCGTTTACCGCGATTACCGACTATTCCGAATCCGATTTGCTCGGCAAGACGCCGCGTCTTTGGCAGTCCAAGCGACACAACGGCGCTGTTTACAAAGAGCTTTGGGCCGCGATCCGGACAACCGGGCAGTGGCGCGGCGAGCTCTGGAACCGGCGCAAGAACGGCGAAATCTTTCCTGCCCTCGAGAACGTCAGCGCGATTCGCGATCGGGACGGCCAGATTCTGAACTATGTCGCCGTGGTTTCGGATATCAGCGGCGTCAAGCAATTCGAGAAGCAATTGTTCCAACTCGCGCACCACGATGTCCTCACCCAATTGCCCAACCGCCTGCTGTTCACGGATCGGGTGGATCACGCCTTATCCCACGCCCATCGCGAAGGACATCGGGTGGCCGTCCTATTCATAGACCTGGACCGTTTCAAGAACATCAACGACAGCCTGGGCCATGCCGTGGGTGATCAGTTGCTGTGCGAGATTGCGTCGCGACTCACTTCCGCCGTCCACGAGAACGATACCGTAGCCAGACTGGGGGGCGACGAATTCGCCATCGCCCAGGAGCACATCAAGACCCCGGCGTGCGCGGCGATACTCGCCGAAGTGCTAGTCAACGCGCTCAGCGAGCCGGTCCGTGTCGACGAACACGATTTGTTCATCACCCCCAGCATCGGCATCAGCATTTATCCGGACGATGCGAAAGGTACCGACGACCTGATTCGGCATGCCGATGCGGCGATGTATCACGCCAAGCGGCTGGGACGGAATCGCTTCCAGTTCTACAGCAAATCGCTGACCCAGGAGGTCCTGGAAAAAGTGCGGCTGGAAACCCAATTACGCCAGGCGCTCAAACGGGGCGAGCTTGAAGTCTTTTATCAACCCCAAATCAATTTGCTCGACGGCACCGTATCGGGAGCCGAAGCGCTAGTACGGTGGCGCCATCCGGAAATCGGTCTGGTATCGCCCACCAAATTCATCCCGCTCGCCGAGGAAAGCGGAATCATCTGCCAAATCGGCGAATTCGTGCTTCGCGAAGCGTGCCGCCAGGCCAAGAGCTGGCTCGATCACGGGTTTTCCTTCCAGCAAATCGCCGTCAATGTCTCCAGTCAGCAATTACACGATTCGGATCTGGTCGAACTCGTCTCCCACACACTCGCGGAAACCGGCCTCGACGCGCGATATCTGGAGGTCGAGATTACCGAAACCGTCGTCATGCAGCAGACCGAGAAAACGCTGCGCATTCTCGAAGACTTGCGCACACTCGGCGTGAATCTTGCGGTCGACGATTTCGGCACCGGCTATTCCAGCCTGGGTTATCTGAAACAATTGCCCGTGCATCGCCTGAAGATCGACCAATCCTTCGTCATGGATGTGCCGCACGAGAATAACGATGCGATCATTCGGGCGATTGCGGCAATGGCTCGCTCGCTCCGCCTGGAGTTGATCGCAGAGGGTGTGGAAACGGCGGCGCAACACGCGTTCCTCGCCGCAGAAGGGTGTCAACTGGGCCAGGGTTATTTATTCGGCAAGTCGGTTCCGTCTTCCGAGTTCAGTTTCGCCCCCCGCCCGGTGCCCGCCAACGCAGTCGACCTCTCATTTCTCGGCACGTGAACGGACGGCCGAGAACGGCAGGAAGACTCCGCAAAGCAAGACCAGCGTGCAACCGGCCAGGGCTTTCTGATCGGGGATCTTCGCGAACAGCAACACGCCCCAAATCACGCTCATAACCGGACCGATGTAGCCCACGGAGCTGACCAAGGCGGCCGGGGCCATTTGATAGGCTCGCGTCATGTACAACTGGGCACCGCTGCCGGAAATCCCCGCGAGCATCACCCAGCCCCAAGCATTCTGCGTGGACGGCCAAAGGACGCCATAAATTCCGAAATAAACCAGATGAATCGCCACGGCGACCAGGCAGAAATAGAAAACCACGGCCTGCGGCGGATTACTCCGGCCGGCGCGGGCAACCATCAAGTACGCCAGAGCGGCCAGAAATCCGGACCCCAGCGCCATAGCCCGCCCGAGAAAGTCCGAAGGGCCGAGCCTCGGCTGAAATAGCAGAAAAAGGCCTGCGAGCGAGCCGAATATGGCCAGCCAGACGGACAGCGGGTTTCGCTGCGATAAAACGGCGGGCCCCAACAGAGCCACGAACACGCCGCTGCTCGCCGACAAAAACGCGCTCTCGCCGGGCCCGATCCGCTGAATAGCCGCGAACGAGAGCATCAGCGAGACCGCACCGAATAGACCGCGCAACCACAGCGAAGCCCGCCGGTCGCCGAATAAGGCCCATCCCTGCTTGAACCACAGCGCCGGCGCCACGAGGATGACGAGATTCACCGTCACCCGAATGAAACTAACCATAGGCGCAGCAACCGGAGGGACGGTTAGGGCCGCGCCGTACACACCTACTCCCATCACCGAAAACAGGAAAGCGGCAATGACCATGTAGGCCAGTCCGCGCATTCGTCCTTGCCACATACGGCCGCCTTCCGCGCAACAGGCGGTTCGATGGGGATGGTTGGAAATCAAGAGTGGATCTGTTTTAGGAAGAGTTTTGAGGGCTTGGGCGAATGTTTCCCGATACCGGGACGGATTGCAAATCCACCATCATCGTCCGGATTTTCCCTCGGATCGAATCAAATCATAACCGGCATAAACATACTTTTGCCCGATGCGGGATTCGTAGAAATAACCATAGGCAAAGCCATATCCTCATGCTAGAGTTCGGGAACCTGACACGTTCCTTCAGCGGCATTTGGTAATTCCTTCCTGGATCCGGCGTCGTTCTCGCTCTGTTCCCGAAGTCCTCGCCTCATACCTCAAGAAGTAACTCGTAGGTTTGTCCTCGGCCTTGGAGGCCGGTTTTGTTTGTTGATGTTCCGGCGCGTGTCGGAGCGGGAGTTATTTTCAAATGAAGAATATTTATGTAGGCAACTTATCATTCCAGACCACGGAAGACGAGCTTCGTGGGCTGTTCTCCCAGTATGGCGAGGTTCAATCGGTTAATCTGATCACCGATCGCTTTACCGGACAATCCAAGGGCTTCGGCTTTGTCGTGATGGACAGCCGGGGGGGGCAGGAAGCTATTGATAAATTAAATCAGACCGAATTCGGCGGCCGTTCCATTACCGTCAATGAAGCGCGTCCCCGCGAAAACAACCGTGGCGGTTCTACTCAACGTCGCGGCGGTGGCGGTGGTGGCTTCGGCGGTCAGCGTCGCGGTTACTAACCGGTAGCCGAGAAACATCTTCAAGAGCAGGTTGTTTCGATGCGGCCTGCTCTGCAACGCTGGCCCGAACTGCTTTCTGCCGACCGCTAAAACGGTTCAGAAACAGTTTCGGGCTTGCGTACCATTGTTTTCGCTTGTCGGTCGCCCTAGGCCATCAAGCAAATATCGAAGCTTGACCGTACCAAGCCTTTTGCGGCTTACCACGCAGGCCGAGCAGCGTCGGTCGACTGTCGGATCGAAAAAACAATCCCCGCGGACCAGCGGCCTTCGGCTCCGGCGCGGGATACGGTGGACCGGCAGTTATAGTTGTCTCAGGAACCCAACAATAGGCGACATCTCAGTCGCATCGGCGTTTTATGGAAAACCAGCGCGCTTCCGACGAGACAGCCATAGGGGGAACATCCCTGTTCAGGGTCGACATCCGCTGTCACTAAGAAATAAGTTTGGTCCGCTGAAGAATTCCGGATCAGAATGCCCCGATTCCCTTCGAAACATCCCGAGTCCGTTCGGAACATCCCTTTCCTACTGCGATATCCTTAAGTCCGTTCGCGTTCCAAATCCTGCACGGAATATCCTTATTCCGTTCGGAACATCCTGTTCCTCGCGACATCCCTAAGTCCCTTCGCAACATCCTAATCCCTACCGGAACGTCCACTGTTCCGGACCTGAAACCGAAACCCTGCGCTCCCGGTTTCAGGTGGCTTCATTAAACCCGCATATAGCTCCAAGACAAATACGTACGCCTTCGTATGTACGAAAGCTAGACATGAGTCGGAGCAAGAAACGAAATTCCGAAGACGTTTTTTGCGTCGCTTCGCTCCGGAAATGCCCTAAAAACCCGTGACTCCGGCCTCATATCGTCTGCGGCTTTTTTCCGGGCGTTGCTTCAAGAGACCGCAGTTGGTCTTCCAGCTGCTGTAGTTCCTGTTGAAGCTTGGGCAACAAATCCTTCTTGATGGACTCTTCGGTAGCAGCCTGCGCTCTTTGTATCTCGCCCAATAACCGTGCCCATTCGTCCCGCAGCTTTTGTGCCTCCTCCGATTCCGGCACCCGCCGCATATCGGACTCGAAGCGCTCCACCTGCTCGCGAAGAATACCGAGCCCCTCGGTGAAGCTGCGCAAGATTTCCCCCAGAGGAAAAAGCGGCGTCTGTCTGACAGAACCCCGAACCGTGGCACCATCCGCCAAAGGCGCGTCACCCGCGTTCGCCGGCTGAATTTCGACACGACGCCTTTCGGAATTATCAGGGTCTTCGTCCACTACGAAACGGGCGCTCTGAGTGACCTCCGCAGCAAACCCGGGCTCGATGGCGAGCTTTGCCACGTAACCGCTTTGCCCTGTTGCTTCCACGTCCGTGACCCTGCCCACGCTCTGGTTCCGAATGACAACAGCGTCTCCCGGCTGCAAACCGCCCGGCGCGTCGAGCTGTAACTTCAATTCAAGCTCGTCGCGGCTGCAGCCGAATAGCAGCAGAATCAACGCGACGATAGCGAGGGTGAATCTGATGGGCATGAAAGTGTCTCCCGGACGTTATGGATCTTCGACTTGTCTCTGCATGATAAAGCAAAGCTTAGGGCGAACGGCAGAAATCGCCTTCAGGTGAAACAAAGCATTTTGATCGCAAGTCTCATAAATAGATTTCGAAACGGTGAATTGAATCGAGCAAGGAGAACCTCATGGCGCCTATCGATCCGGAGGGTAGACGTTTGCCCGTCAAACTGGATACCGCCACCAATGGCGAATACCTGCCGATGCCGCTGACCGAACCGGTATTCATGGCGAAGCGATTAGCGCACGACCAGGTTTCGACGGTGTCGCGGCGGCTCGGCATGAGCCGACGGACATTTCTTAAATCGGTGTCGGGCGCAGCGACGACGCTGCTGGCCATGAATCAGGCGTTCGCCGCTTTCGGCCGAACCGGCGGCCGTTTTGAGATCCCGCTACAAGCGGCTTACGAACCGGAGCTGGCCCAAGCGGCTTTGGGCGGAAAGGAGTTCATCTTTGACATTCAGGGACACCACGTGAATCCCAAGGGGCCGTGGCGAAGACCGACCAATCGCTGGACGTATAGCCTCCGGTTCTTTCCGCAATCCGATTGCGGCGACGGCGCCATCGAGTGCTTCTCGGCGGAGCATTTCATCCGCGAAGTATTCCTGGACAGCGACACCACCATGGCGGTCCTCTCCGCCGTTCCGGCAGCCCCGGGCGACGATCCCTTGACCATAGAAGACGCCGCCGCCACGCGGGCCACGGTGGACGCCCTGCAAGGCTCGCACCGGTTGCTGATCCACGGTTTGGTCCGTCCCAACCTGCCGGGCGAAATCGATGCGATGTCCATGCAAAAGGAAAAATACGGCGTCGCCGCCTGGAAAACCTATACCCAGTGGGGACCCTCGGGAAAAGGGTATTGGCTGGACGATCCCAACGTCGGGATTCCCTTCATCGAAAAAGCGCGCAGTCTGGGCGTGAAAGTGATTTGCATACACAAAGGGCTTCCCCTGTTCGGCCTCGACTATACGCATTCCACCTGCCGCGACATCGGCGTGGTGGCCAAACGCTTTCCGGACGTCGCCTTTATCGTCTATCACTCCGGCTACGAGCCGAAACGCAAGGAAGGGCGCTACGATCCCAATAACGCTTCGGCAGGTGTGGATTCGCTCATCAAGAGCGTCCAGGACAACGGCATTCCGCCGAACAGCAATGTTTACGCGGAACTCGGCAGCACCTGGAAGCTGCTGATGCGAGACCCCGGCCAGGCCGCCCATGTGCTCGGCAAGCTGTTCAAATACGTGGGCGAAAACAACGTGCTGTGGGGAACCGATTCGATCTGGTACGGCAGCCCCCAAGACCAGATTCAGGCTTTCCGTGCGTTCCAGATCGGCGAACCCCTTAGAGAACGCCACGGCTATCCGGAGATTACTGCGGAATTGCGGACCAAAGTGTTCGGCTTGAATGCCGCCAAGCCCTACGGCATCTCGACGGAGGAAATAAAAAGGCGCACCGCTTCCGACCGCGTCGCCGGCATCAAGCAAGTGTACCTGGAACACCCAGAGCCCAGTTTCGCCAGCTACGGACCGAAGACGAGGCGGGAGTTTTTCGACCTGCTGCGGCTCAGGGGAGGACCGTTGTGAGCCGCAGTTTAGAGTCTCGCTCGGCCGAAGCCCGATTCAAGTACCGCTTTTCGCCGAAGGTCCGATGATTACAACAAAATCATCAATACGATGATGATCAGAATGATGCCCACGATGCCGCTCGGGTAATAACCCCATCCTCTACTGTACGGCCACGTGGGAAGGAGCCCGAAAATCAGCAGGATCAGAACAATCAGTAGAATCGTTTCCATCGAAAATCTCCATATAGAAACATCCCTTAAGTTCCACGGCAAAAGCCGAAGGTCGGATTCGTTTGCGTGGATCGGTATCGGAGCCTACCACGAGATTCTGACTTTTCTCTCGCCCCAAGCTACCGCTTTCCCCAACTTCTTGCCCATGTGAATATCGATTCGCCGTTCCCATCTGTCGTGCATACGGTCCAGCACGACGAATTCACCCATGCCATGGACTTTAACCTTCGTTCCGCAATTGAGCCCCATCTCGAAAAGATCGCGTGAGACAGCAATGACGTTGCGTTTGGATTCAATGGGTTTGTTGCAGGCGCCGATATGAGGTGTGCTGTCGGTTTGCTCAACGACGGAATTGTAAGCGGTGGCAGTTACAGTCATGGATTTCGCTTGCAGCGGATCGGCCAGCCATAGCACTATTACAAGCAGCAAAGCGCCAAATGATGCGCGCTTCGTATCCATACCGTTGATCTTCCATTGAATCCTTCAGGCCCGTTTCCGGAGCCATAATCTTGTAGACATTTGTTCGTCTTTCGGGTTCACCTCGCCGATCGGGAAGATCGAAGCGAGGTCGGTGTTCATCGGGGTGGTTCAGCCTCGCGCCATTCTCCCGGCTTGAGGTCGCCCAGCGTCCAAGGCCCGATTGCCCAGCGAATGAGACGCAAAGTGGGAAATCCAACCGCCGCGGTCATGCGCCGTACCTGACGATTGCGTCCTTCCCGCAAAGTCAGTTCGATCCACGAAGTCGGAATGGCGGCACGATAGCGAATCGGAGGATCGCGCGGCCAAAGACCCGGAGGCTCCTCCATGACGCGCGCCTTGGCCGGCCGAGTCGGACCGTCCTTCAACAGCACCCCGCGCCGCAGCCGCTCCAACGCCGCCTGGTCCGGAACCCCTTCCACCTGCGCCCAATAAACCTTAGGCAACTTATGACGCGGATCGGCGATGCGCGCCTGCAAACGGCCGTCGTCGGTCAGCAGGAGAAGTCCTTCGCTGTCCCGATCCAGCCGGCCGGCAGGGTACACGTTCTTGAGCGGAATGTAATCGGCAAGCGTCGCGCGGTCGTGAGCGCGGTCGGTAAACTGAGACAGAACGTCGTAGGGCTTATTGAAAAGTATCAGCATATAGATTCAAAGAGGTTCTTTATCGTCCGACACAGGCGGTCGCGCGCTTGATTTTACGAGGATTTTGTATCTTTTCGGATTTCATCGAATCTTATTGTCACGAGCTTAAACTGTGAGTAGACTTGTGAGCATCGATTTGCTTACTCACCGATAAACCAAGATTTCTACTCACCATGAAGCTCACAGACTCGAAAATCAAAGGACTGCGCCCCACGGGTAAGCTTTACCGGGTAGCGGACGGCAAGGGGCTTGCCCTGGAAGTATCGCCCACCGGCGCGAAGCTGTGGCGCTATCGTTTCCGGCTCCACGGCAAGGCAAACATGCTGGCGCTTGGTGCCTATCCGACCGTCACGCTGTCCGATGCTCGCAAGAAACGCGACGAGGCGGCCGAGCTGGTGGCGAAAGGCGTCAACCCGGCGCACCATCGGAAAGCGCAGGAGCTAAACACATTCCGAAGCATCGCCGAGGAATATCTCGCCGATCAGTCCGAAGTCTGGACGCCGCGAACCCTGAAACAGCGGCGTGCACTGTTCGAAGCGAAAATTTATCCCGCTCTTGGCGACCGTCCGATTAATGACATATCGTCCGCGGATATCTTGCGGATTTTACAGGGGATCGAAGCCACGGCGCCCACCATGGCCGCGTTTTCCCGCCAAGTCATCGGCGCGGTATTCCGCAAGGCGATCTGCACCCTACGCGCGGAATCCGACCCGTCCGCACCGCTCCGGGGAGCCTTGAAGCCGCGCAACGTCAAACACCATCCGATTCTACCGACCGCCGAGATTCCTGGCTTCTTCGAGCGACTGGAAGCCTACACGGGCTATCCGACCACGAGGGCGGCGGCTGAATTGTTGTGGCTGACTACCGTTCGCACCGTCGAACTCGTGGCCGCTCGATGGGATGAAATAGACCTAGAGGCGGAAGTTTGGACCATTCCGGCCGAGCGCATGAAGATGCGCCGGGACCATGTTGTTCCGCTGGTTCCGCGAGCGGTCGAAATCCTACGCTCTATCGAGCCTTTGACGCGACGGACCGGCTGGGTATTCCCGAACCGGGACGACTCTACAAAGCCGGCGAGCGCCGGGCTGCTGCTGCGCATGTGGCGTCAGCTCGGGTACAAAGAATTCTCCCCACATGGCGTACGGGGCACGTTCAGCACTTGGGCGCATGACAGTGGCTACCGCTCCGAAATCATCGAAGCGCAGCTTAACCACGCCGACAGGAATGTAACTCGATCCAGCTACAACCGCTCCGCCTACCTGCAACAGAGGCGGGCGATGCTGGAGGCTTGGGCCGCGTATCTGGATGGCTTAAAGGACGGAGTGAAGATCGTACCGATCCGCAAAAAAGCATAAGAATCCCGACCGGCGCGGGGAACGCCGAAAAGTCATGGACGGCATGAGCGGGCCGGCTTGGTGTTGGAGCACCCGGCCGACCCTGACCATAACCGCAATCCTACACAGGAGGTTGCAATCATGGCTACTCAAGAGAATAACACCACCCGCGACTCCGCAGGCGCGGCCGACATCCTGGCCGAAGCGGCGGGCCTGCTCGATATCTTGCGATCCTCGGTTAGCGATGCGCCCACGTGGACAGACGTAACTGTCGACGGCGCCAATACGATCATCGAGGAAATCCATAAGCGGATCGAGAATGCATCCGCATTGATCGACGGGAGGCCGTCATGAGCGAATCACGCGAACTGCAAGCGGCAATCGACGCGAGCATTGCCGAAATTCAATACGTCCATGCTTTGTTCGCGGCAATCAAAAGACTAGCCGAGCACGATTTGATTATCAGAGGTCTGGCCGGCAGCGGCGTTTATTGGGCGGATTCTGTTACCTCCGACCTGGAGGGCGTTTTGTTCAAGATCCAGCAGGAGGGTAACGACCATGCGTAACCATCTTATCAAGGCGGGCGATATTCTCAGCGAGGCGCAACGTCAGGTTGATTTTCTATCGACGCTTTGCACGTTCGGCGGGCCGGATGACGGTATAGAACTGGATGCGGCAGCGATTAGCGGACTTTATTACGTGCTCAACGATATCCGGCAGCGAATCCAAAAGGCCGGCGAACTGATTAAGGAACACCGTGATTCAGACCGGATTGTCGGGGATTGAGGTAACCCCCTTGTAATCGAGTACGCCAGTCCTAGCCTTTGGCCGGGCGAAAACCGGGCACCCTTCACCCGGCTGGACTGGCTCCCACCTTGAAGGGCGAGCATCGACGGGGTGCGTATGTCACTGGAAATTAAAAGCATCAAATTGGAGCGCCTGCTACATCAATTTATCCGTGGTTTGCAGGAGAAGGAAAAGGCGCGGAGCTTAAAAGGGGAATTCGAAGGTTCGTCTCTGTTCGGCGATATGCACAGACAACTTGAGGAATTTCTTCGCACCGAAACGTCCAGTTTTGACGCTCTAACTCGATTTACGAATTACATCCAGAACCAAATTTCGCAGTATGAACGAAAAGAGAATACCCACCTTGTTAATGAGTTACGCAACGGCATGCGCGACATCGAAAAAGCGGTAAGAGCATGTACGGGGAAAAGCATACCTTGGTCAAACTTAGAGCAATCACAAGCGCCGGAGCAGGATGTGCAGCAGGCAATGGAAGTCGCGCCAGCTTCGCCCAAGGCGGCCGACTGGCGGAATAATGAGTCACTGACGAAAGGCGAAAAACAAAGGTTAGCCATACGCGAAGCGATTACCCTCAAAGGCTATAAACCATTTGCCATTCCGGACGGTGGAAAGGTCACGCTCGAAGCGCTTTGCCAAGCGGAATACCCCGACATTTTTGACGAAAAGACGTCGTTTAGTAACGCTTGGAGAGCTGGTAACAAAAAGTATTGGCGCATGGCGAATTATGCCAGCTTTGCCAAACGGTGGGAGTAGGCAAAGAAAACATCCCGACGATTATCACGACTCCCACGATTCTCAACATAGTTTCCGCACTTAGGGCGCCCGTATCGTAACGCTATGGTCCGACTAACGCATTTAAGGTGCGTTTAGTCGGTTCGCAAACTGACTTTTGGAGTTTGACATGGCGAATACTCTCCCCGAAACCGGCTTTGTCCGGCTGCGCCAAATCATTGGCGATCCAAAGCGTAATATCACCCCTATTATCCCGGTCAGTCGCACCACATGGTTCGACGGTGTGAAATCCGGTCGATTCCCCGCGCCGGTTAGATTGGGGCCGCGCTGTGTGGCTTGGAATGTGGAGCACATCCGCGCCCTTTTGGACTCATTTGGGGCGACGGGTGAGGTGCGGAGATGAACGAAAAAAACAAACCCGGCGCGGCTGGCGGGCCGCGACCGGGCTCAAGAAATACTTCGCCCGACCATTTTAGCCGCGTCGCTCATCTTCCGCTAGCCGCATATCTCAAGCGATCAATCGTCTACGCCGCCATGCACGGCGCGGTCTCGCCCACGGCCGCGCAGCGGCTCATTCAGGCGCTTCGACTCAAGGGCGCATGACATGGGCGCAACAGTCGAATTCAAGGCTGCGATGCTGGCGGCGGGGATAACCCCGCCTGACCAAATCATCGGCGACGGGCGCTTGCATCGATTCCATATCGATGGACACCGGCGCGGAACGCTCAACGGCGCTTATATCCTGCACTTCGACCGCAACCCGGCAGGCTGGTTTCAAGACTTCAAATCGGGCGTTTCCGGTACATGGAAAGCGAGCGGCGGCAAGTGGTACATGGACGAGGCCACGAAGCGCCAAATCGAGGAAGATAGACGGAGGCGGCAGGCCGAGATTGAGGAAAAGCACCAACGAAAGGCCCGGCTTGCTCGATCCATATGGAGTGGCGCAAAGCCTTGTACCGATCACCCATACCTTTCTTGCAAACAGGTTCAAGCTCATGGGGTGCGTGTAGCCAGCTGGCTCAAGTGGATCGAGGAAGCGAACGTCTGGCGGCGGATCGTCATTCCTGGCGCGTTGCTGGTGCCGATGCAAGACGAGCACGGCGAGTTGTGGAACTTGCAAGGGATATTCCCCCAGATTCGGCCGGAGCTTGGCCGGGACAAGGATTTTCTCGGCGGGCGCAAGGCCGGTCTGTTCCACGTCATCGGGGCACCATCCGAAACCCTGCTGATCGCCGAGGGCTACGCGACCGGGGCGACTGTTCACGAGGCGACCGGACATCAAACCTTTGTCGCCTTCGACGCCGGCAATCTCAAGGCCGTGGCCATGACCGTGCGCCGGCGCCATCCCGGACAACGGATCGTGATTTGTGCGGATAACGACCGTTTCACGCATAAGCCAATCCGGAATCCAGGCGTGACCAAAGCCCGTGAAGCAGCGCTTGCCGTGGGCGGCTATGTGTCGATTCCTGAATTCCCGGCAGGCGTGGACGGGACCGATTTCAACGACCTGAAACTCGCGGGAGGTGGCCATGCACGCGGCAAGTTATGACCCGCTGAGAGACAGTATTGAGGACGTGATCGACCCGGCGACCGGCGAAAAGGAGTCAGAGAAATGGGGGCCGGACACCGACCGCGTACCGACGGACTGGCTGACCGTCTCACCGCAGGAACCGAAGTTCATCTATCCGGGCCTTTTGCCGATGGATGTCGGCGCGTTCATCGGTACGGGAGGAACCGGCAAATCGACGCTGCTGATTTATCGCAACGTCTGCACGATCCTGTCGCGTCCATTTCTCGGCATTGAGCCGGTATTAGATGGACCTGCCGTTTTTGTGACCAAAGAGGATGGAGCCGACCGTCTGCGGTATCGGCTTTTCAAAATTTGCGATCAGATGGGGCTACCCGAGAGCCTACGCAAGTACGTTTCCGACAATTTCTATATCCGTGATTTCGTCGGTACGGATGCACGGCTGGCGCGGTTCGAGCAGGCCGGGAACATCGAAATTACGCCACTGGCCGATCAAATAGCCGACCGATACGCGGACGTAAAGCCGGCAATCATCACGTTCGACCCGCTCGTGAAATTCTCACCCGGCGAACGTGCGCCGAACGATTCCGAGGACGCGGTTATCAATGCGGCGATGCGGCTACAGCGTGGGCTTGGGTGCGCCGTGGAACTGGTCCACCACACGAGCAAGGCCGTTGTCCGCGATGGCATTATCGACCACCACACCGGGCGCGGCGGCGCGGCGCTTGGCGATGGTGCGCGAGCCGTCTTCCAGCTTGTTAAGCCTGACCCGAAGGCGGCTGCCGGCGTTGCAATGCCGGAAGATATCGAGCAGGGAAACATTCTCTCGCTTCATGTAACCAAGCTGACCGACGCCAAGAAGCCGAAAGACCCGATCTGGATAAGGCGTCACGGCTGGCTGTTCGAGCATATCGAGGTTCCGAGCGAGGAAGAAGCGCTTGCGAATGCACGGCAGGAAAAGGAACGCCAGATAGACGCCAGAATCTCGGCGCTCGTCACGTTCATCGAAGACAAGCTCAGACAAACGCCAGTCGAGCGGTTCACCCAAAACGACCTGATCGACGCACGCGATCAAATCATCGACGGCATAGGTCGGAACGAATTCAGGGCCGTGATTCAAGCCGCGATGCGGCGGGGCGTTCTGATCGAAAAAGAACGACCGGAAGGCGACCGGCACGGCGGCAAAAAGCACTTTCTCGCACCCCCAAGGTGGACGCTATGAGGTGGCGCAGTAGCGGCGCAGTAGACCGCCAACTGCGCCATTTTCCACTGCGCCACTTTACTGCGCCGCCTTATAGGGAATGGCGCAGTGGCGCAGTAGCGCACCACTGCCCCTTCCATTTTCCAGGGACCAACTGGCGCAGTAGTGGCGCAGTGGCGCAGTAGACAGTATTTCGGCTGGTTTTGGCTTGGTAAGAGTTCGACTTTGGCGGGGAAGACGCGCGGTATGTGGTGGACCATCGACGCGCATATCTGCGACCGATGCGAGGGGGTGGCATGAACTTGGTGCTTTATCGCCTTTGCGACCACAACGGAAACCCGCTCCCGGGGAACTGCATCGATATCCCAAGGCCGGGAGAACAGCCGGATGACCTGATTCGGCGGCTTTCCATCGAGTTCGGGCCGCGACTGATCGAGGCGCATGTTCGCACCGTGGAAGCGTTCACTGCGCCGGGGCGGAGGTCGGTTTGAACGACACCACCGAGCGGAATTGAGTCCGCCCGCTCGGTGAGCTTGGCAGGCTGCGGACTCAGAGACAAGCAAGAGGGTTTTTAAATGTCACTCGATCTTTTGGCAAGCGGTTCGCTCATTCGCGATCCGCAGGTAAAGACTAGCTCGAACGGAAACGCCTACACCGCGGCGCTGCTATCCGTGGCCACGGGCGGCGAGGATCGCCAAATCGTCAGCGTCATCGCCTGGGGCAGCGTGGGCGAGAAGCTGGCCAGATTCAAAGCCGGCGACTCGATCAGCGTGACCGGACCGGCGAAGCTCGGTATCTACGAGAAAAACGGCGAGACGCGCCCAAGCTTGAGCGTTACGGCGAACGGCATTCTGAGCGCCTACGAGGCCCGCAAGCGGCGGGGCGATACGGGAGACGGCAAGGAAAAGCCCAAGGCGCAGCAGAACGGCTCAGGAACGCGCGATTGGAACGCGGCGTATGGCGCTGAGGCGGGATTCGACGACGACATAGCTTTCTGAGATTTGACGCGCCGGCTTGAACTGGCGGCGATCGTAGACGCTATGCCTCGGGTGCTGAAGAAGTTGACCGACGAACTGACCCCGCTTGCTCAGGCCGTGGGGTTTGCCGCAAATCGTGTGATCGATCTTCAGGAAGAGAAAGCGCATTGCGAACTCGTTGAAAAAGTGACTGCCCTGAGCGCAGCCGGCGACAGCGACAAAACCATTCGCGAAAAGCTCAATCTCTCGCCGCGCGAATTGGACCTAGCGTTGGGGCGGGCATGACGGGAGGAATTCATCGATGAACCTAAGACAGCGCTTGGCGCGCCTGGAGGCCGCGCGGTCGTTGCAAAACGTCGAGCCGCCGCCCACCGATTGGGATGCGCTGTTCGAGAGTTTCATTCGCCATCTTCCGCCGGACGTGGCCGCCGATCAGCGCGAGCTACGGAAAATCAGAAAGGAAGTGGAGGAAGAACGCGGCCCGGTTCCCGTTGATACATCCGCTGATGGCTGGTTCGATGAGGCCCTGTCGCGGATCGAGGTGGATAATGCAGAGGCGGAACGGCGGTTCCGGGAAAAGCACGGGCGGGAGCCGCTGGAGCGGTGAATTCCGTTGATAGAACAACCTCGGAAGCAGTATGGCATTCACGAAAGGACAATCGGGTAATCCCAAAGGCCGGCCGCCGGGCACGACCTTGGCGGGCAAGTTACGAGCGGCCGTAGGTAAGGACTTCGACGCCATCGTAAAGGCCGTGATCGATCAGGCCAAAGCGGGCGACATGTCGGCGGCATCCCTGCTGCTGTCGCGTGTTGTTCCCGCCGTGAAGCCGGTTCAGGAACCGATCCCGGTCAAGCTGGAGGGCGAGACTCTCACCGAAAAGGCCGGCGCGATCCTCGACGCGGTAAGCCGTGGCAAACTCTCCCCGGCAGATGCAAAGCTGTTGCTCGATGGTCTGGCCGGAGTCGCCAAGATTACCGAAATCGACGAACTCACCAAGCGTATCGAAGCGTTGGAGGCGCGGCAGAATGGCAATTGAGCCGTTTCGAGCGGTCGGATTACTGCTTTGATTCCGTCACGGATTCAAGCACAGATGGATGAAGCCGGGGGCAACACCCTGCTGTATCTGGTGCTGGTGCTCGGCGCAAACCCCGATTTCGATGGATCGGCCGCCGTTCAGGAGCTTATGTACATGCGCCGTGGTCGACCGGCATCCTGATCCCTTGGACGACGTCGCCTGACATCGTTTATCGCCCTGCCGCAGTTCGAGCGGTTCCATCGCTGGAAGATTCCAGACCGACATCCGATCTTCGCCCATGCGTTGTTGGAACTCGGAGGCGACCGTTTCGGTGTTCCACAACGGGGTTGCAAAGCTAGTAGAGCCAGTACGAAATGCACCCCGATCGAAAGTTCGAACGCCGGCAAGGCTCTTGAAGTTGAAACAACTCCGAACCGAGTCTTGGTACGTTATTATTTTTAACCCGTTAATTGGGGAAAGGGATCAGGGCGCGTGCTTTGGGAGGCAGTGACGAATAGCTCTAGTTTGCTCTATCACGTCCGATAGCCCAAGTACAACGGCCTGATACACCGAAGGCCCCTCGGCTAAACTTCCGATTAAAAGAAAAACAGCAACAACGTTACCGTGAACCAACAAGCCCTTTCCGCCTTCATCTGGTCGGTCGCCGACCTTTTGCGCGGCGATTACAAGCAATCCGAATACGGCCGAGTCATTCTGCCGTTCACCGTGCTGCGCCGCCTGGACTGCGTCCTCGAAAAAAGCAAAGACGCCGTGCTGGCGGAGTATGCCGACAAACAAAAGGCCGGCATCAATCCCGAGCCCTTCCTGTTGCGGAAGGCCGGTCAAAGCTTCTACAACGTCTCGCCCTTGGACCTGAAAAAGCTCATGGGCGACCAAGACCACATCAAGGAAAACCTCTTTTCCTACCTTCAAGGCTTCTCCGCCTCGGTGCGGGATATCTTCGAGCGATTCGATTTCCACACCCAGATCGATCGGCTCGCCAAGGCCGGATTGCTGTATCTGGTAACCGAGCGCTTTGCTCAGGTGGATTTGCACCCGGAGAAGGTCGACAACCACCAGATGGGGCTGGTGTTCGAGGAGCTGATCCGGAAATTCGCCGAAATCTCCAACGAAACCGCCGGGGAGCACTTCACCCCGCGCGAAGTCATCCGTCTCATGGTCAACCTCTTGTTCATCGAGGATGATGAAGTCCTGGCGAAGCCCGGCGTCGTGCGGACGATCTATGACCCGACGGCCGGCACCGGCGGCATGCTCTCGGTGGCGGGGGAATATCTGGAGGAACACAACCCCGAAGCCCGCCTCACCATGTTTGGGCAGGAACTCAACCCCGAGTCCTACGCCATCTGCAAGGCAGACATGCTGATCAAGGGGCAGGATGTCGCCAATATCGTGTTCGGCAACACCTTTTCCGATGACGGTCATCCGCACCGGAAATTCGATTACATGCTGTCCAATCCCCCTTTCGGCGTGGAGTGGAAGAAGGTCGAGAAGGAGATTCGTAAGGAGCACGAACAGCAAGGCTATAACGGCCGCTTCGGTCCTGGTCTACCCCGAGTTTCGGACGGTTCGCTCTTGTTCCTGCTGCATCTCATCAGCAAGATGCGTCCGGCCCATGAAGGAGGTAGCCGCTTCGGGATTGTCCTCAACGGATCGCCCCTGTTCACCGGCGGCGCAGGTTCCGGCGAAAGCGAAATCCGCCGCTACGTGCTGGAGAACGATCTGCTGGAAGCCATCATCGGCCTGCCCACCGACATGTTCTACAACACCGGCATCAGTACCTATATCTGGATACTCACCAACCGCAAACCGGAACACCGCAAGGGCAAAGTGCAACTGATCGACGCCAGCGGCTTTTGGCAGAAGATGCGCAAGAGCTTAGGTTCCAAGCGCAAGGAACTGTCGGACGAACATAGCGCCGAAATCACCCGATTGTTCGGACAGTTCATAGAAGCCAAGGACGGCAAGAAGCCGATTTCCCGCATCTTTAAGAACAGCGACTTCGGCTATCGCACGATCACGGTGGAACGTCCGCTGCGGGATGAAAACGGTAAGATCATATTGGGCGAGAAAGGCAAACAGAAAGGCAAGCCGCAACCGGATACGAGCCTACGCGACACCGAGAACGTGCCGCTTGCCGAAGACGTGGAAACCTATTTCAAGCGCGAAGTCCGGCCCCATGCGCCGGATGCCTGGATCGACCACGACAAAACCAAGGTTGGCTATGAGATTCCCTTTAACCGCCAATTCTATGTGTTTGAGCCGCCGCGCCCATTGGCTGAGATCGACGCCGACCTGAACCAGTGCACGGACCGCATCAAGGCCATGATTGAGGGGCTGTCGGCATGAGTTTCCCGCGCCACGAAAAGTACAAGGACAGTGGGGTGGAATGGTTGGGCGAGCTGCCGGAGCATTGGAGCATAGAAAAGTTTAGATACTGCTTCCGAGAAAGCCCAGAGAAAATTGAGAATGAAGTAGTTGGGGAAATGCTGTCCGTATCTGGCTACCGTGGTATCGAAATCAAGGAATATGACGATGAAAACAGACGGCGAACTGATGAAGATTTGATCGGCTATAGGATCGTTCGCAAAGGTCAGCTCGTCGTTAATACGATGTGGCTTAATTACGCTGGACTTGGAGTCAGTTCTTTCGAGGGACATGTAAGCCCAGCTTATAGAAGCTATTGGATAGCCGATAATTTAAATAAGCGTTTCATTCATTATCTACTACGGAGTAGTTTATATGTGAATGGTTATACCAAATACTTAACTGGGATTCGGCCAAACTCATTGCAAATGAGTCGCGATGATTTGATGGCTTTTCCAATCCTAATTCCCTCACAACACGAACAATACACCATCGCCGCCTTTCTCGACCGTGAAACCGCCAAGATCGACGCGCTGATTGCCGAACAGCAACGGCTCATCGAACTGCTCAAGGAAAAGCGCCAGGCGATCATCTCCCACGCTGTCACCAAAGGGCTGAATCCGGATGCGCCGATGAAGGATTCCGGCATCGAATGGCTGGGGGAGGTGCCGGCACATTGGGAGGTGAAGCGACTAAAGAACATAAGTCCACAAGTCACCGTCGGTATTGTTGTTGAACCTTCTAAATATTATGTTGACGACGGTATTCCTGCGCTTCGCTCCCTGAACATACAACCATGCTCTATTACTCTCGATCATCTGGTTTACATCTCACCGGAATCGAATGAATTACTATCAAAATCCCGGCTAAATGCAGGAGATCTTGTAGCAGTTCGTTCAGGACAGCCAGGAACAACCACTGTCGTTCCTAGTGAACTTGAGGGATGTAACTGCATTGATCTGATCATTATTCGAAAACCTCTCGGGGGATCGGAATATTTCCTATGCTGGTATTTGAATTCGGACAGCGCTGTACATCAGTTTTCAGAAGGCTCCGGGGGTGCGATTCAACAGCATTTCAATATTGGAACGGCGATGAATCTGGTAATTCCAATGCCGCCAAATCATGAGCAAGACGAGATCGCAACCATTCTCGACCGGGAAACAGTGAAGCTCGATGCTCTCACCGCCGAAGCCAACCGCGCTATCACCCTGCTGCAGGAACGCCGCGCTGCCCTGATTTCCGCCGCCGTCACCGGCAAGATCGACGTGCGCGGGCTGGCAAACAGGAAGGCAGCATGAGTAATTACAGTTTCTTGGTTCGAAACCGGAGCTTGCCCGATATCAGCTACCGGACCGACCCGCCTGAGGAACTTGTACATCCGAGGATTATTGATCGGGATGATGGACCATACGTTTATTGCCAAAAAGTCCATGTTCGACTCGATGTCTTTTTGAAGAGGCTTGCTAGTGGTGAGACTGGACTTTGGGTGGCTGGATATCGCGCCAATGGCAGACAGACTACTATCTCGTTTTCGAAGTCTGATCGCGTACAAATTTCCGAATCGCTACAAGCGGAACTCGCCAAACTAGCACGCAAAGCCCACTCGTCGGGCAATGTCCTTTCTGAATCCAAATCACCACCCAACTCTCAGCTTGACACAGCCCGTTCTCATCGAGCGATGACGCTTCCCGAATTGGAAACCAAACTTGGGCAGCAACGAGAGATCGGGCGCTTGGGGGAAGAAGCGGCCTATCGACACGAATATGAGCGATTAGTAAAACTCGGATGCAAATCTCCTAGAGACTGCATTGAAATTATCTCTGCTGTTGACGTTGCGGCAGGCTATGACCTGAAAAGCACCTATGCTGGCGAGATACGTTTCATTGAGGTTAAAGCATCGACAAGCCGAGAAGATTCGTTCTTCATTTCTGAAAATGAACGTGCCCAATTGGAGGTGCTCGGAGAACAGGCCTTTATCTATCTCGTTCGCGTGGACAAAAATGACCCCAAGCGATCCTTCGTATTCCGAGAGATTCACAATCCATTCGGCTCGAAAGCGCAAATTTCGCTTCAGCCCTTGGCGTGGCGCGCTGATGTCAATGAAGACAACGAAGCGAGCATGAAATGAAGGGACTATATAAAGAAATCACTTTCGAAACTGAAATCTGCGAGCACCTAGCTGCCCACGGCTGGCTTTACGCCGAAGGCGACGCGCAAGCCTATGATCGGGCGCGAGCGCTCTTTCCGGCCGATGTAATCGCTTGGGTGCAGGCTACTCAGCCGAAAGCGTGGGAAATCCTACAGAAAAACCATGGCACGGCCGCTGAAGCCCTCTTGCTCGACCGGCTGCGGAAGTCGCTGGATGACCGGGGCACGCTGGATGTGCTGCGCCATGGCATCGAGATGATCGGTCTCCGCCAGCCCCTTGCGCTGGCTCAATTCAGGCCGGCGCTGGCTATGAATCCGGACACCTTGGCCAAATATGCCGCCAACCGGCTACGGGTCGTGCGGCAGGTTCGCTATTCGCTGCACAATGAAAACGCCCTCGACTTGGTGTTATTCCTGAATGGACTCCCGGTCGCTACGGCCGAGCTGAAAAGCGATTTCACCCAGTCGGTCGAGGATGCCGTCGATCAATACCGCTTCGACCGTGTACCGCGCCCTAAAGGCCAATCCGCCGCCGAACCGCTCTTGAGTTTTCCAAACGGTGCCCTGGTCCATTTCGCCGTGAGCCAGTCCGAGGTCCGCATGACGACCCGGCTGGAAGGCCCGGCCACGACCTTTCTACCCTTCAACCGCGGCGACGATGGCGCGGCCGGCAATCCGCCGAATCCCGATGGTCACCGTACGGCTTATCTCTGGGAGGACATCTGGGCGCGCGAGAGCTGGCTCGAAATCTTGGGCCGGTATCTGGTCGCCGAGAGGGACAGCAAGAAGCAGATCGGCAAAATCATCTTCCCGCGCTTTCATCAGCTCGACGCCACCCGCAAGCTCTTGGCGGCCGTGCTGCAGGACGGCGCCGGCGGTAAATACCTGATTCAGCATTCCGCCGGGTCCGGCAAGACCAATTCCATCGCCTGGACCGCCCACTTCCTGGCCGATCTCCATGATGTCCATCATCGCAAGCTGTTCGACTCGGTGCTGGTGGTTTCCGACCGGACCGTGCTGGATACACAGTTGCAGGAGGCGATTTTCAGTTTCGAACGCACCACGGGCGTGGTGGCCACCATTACCGGCGAGAACGCCAGCAAGAGCGGCGAACTGGCCAAGGCGCTTTCGGGCGGCAAGAAGATCGTGGTTTGCACGATTCAGACCTTCCCCTTTGCCCTCAAAGCCGTGCAGGAGCTGGCCGCAACGCAAGGCAAGCGGTTTGCCGTGATCGCCGATGAAGCGCATTCGTCGCAAACCGGCGAAGCCGCCGCCAAGCTGAAAGCCGTGTTAACGGCGGAAGAGCTGAAAGAGCTGGCCGATGGAGGCGAGATCAGCACCGAGGACCTCTTGGCCGCGCAAATGACGGCCCGCTCCGCCGACAGCGGCATTACCTATGTGGCGTTTACCGCGACGCCCAAGGCCAAGACCCTGGAGCTGTTCGGCTGTTGTCCGCACCCGGATTTACCCGCTGGTCCCGACAATCTGCCCGCGCCTTTCCATGTGTATTCGATGCGCCAGGCGATCGAGGAAGGCTTTATCCTCGACGTCTTAAAGAATTACACGCCGTATAAGCTGGCCTTCAAGCTCGCCCATGAAGGCAAAGAACTGGACGATAAGGAAGTCGAACGCAGCGAAGCCCTGAAAGGCATCATGCGCTGGGTCAAGCTGCACCCGTACAACATCGCTCAGAAAGTCCAGGTGGTCGTCGAGCACTTCCGAGAAACCGTGGCCCCGCTGCTCGACGGTAAAGCGAAGGCGATGGTGGTGGTCTCGAGCCGCCTGGAAGCCGTCCGCTGGAAGCTGGCCATCGAAAAATACATCAAGACGCAGGGCTATAAGATCGGCACCTTGGTGGCATTTTCCGGGGAAGTGAACGATCCCGAGTCGGTGCCGGAAGGCGTGACCGAAACCAGCCAAACCATGAACCCGAACCTCCGCGGCCGCGATTTGCGCGAAGCCTTCGCGACGGACGACTACGCCATTCTGTTGGTGGCGAACAAATTCCAGACCGGTTTCGATCAGCCCTTGCTGTGCGGCATGTATGTGGACAAGAAGCTGGCGGGCATCGCCGCGGTCCAAACGCTGTCGCGCCTGAACCGTGCCTATCCGGGGAAGGACACCACCTACATCCTGGATTTCGTGAATGATCCGGACGACATCCTGGCGGCCTTCAAGACCTATCACACCACGGCGGAACTGGAGAACGTCACCGATCCGAACCTCGTGTATGACCTCCGCATGAAGCTGGATGCGGCGGGGTTTTATGACGAATTCGAAGTGAACCGGGTAGTTGAAGTCGAGTTCGATCCGAAGGCCAAACAAAGCGATCTGACCGGTGCGCTGGAGCCTGTGGTCTCGCGCCTGCTGCACCGTTACAAGACCGCCCAGGAGCGGCTGAAGGCAGCTAAAGCCAAGAATGACAACAACGCCAGCGAAGACGCCCAGAACGAGCTGAACGCACTCATTCTTTTCAAGCACGATATGGGCGCCTTCCAGCGTCTGTATGCCTTTCTGTCGCAGATTTTCGATTACGGCAACACCGCGATCGAAAAACGCTTCATCTTCTTCAAGCGCCTGTTGCCGCTCTTGGAATTCGGCCGCGAGCGCGAAGGGATCGATCTTTCCAAGATCCTGCTGACGCACCACAATCTGAAGAATCAGGGCAAGCGGACCTTGGCGCTGGAGACCGGCGAGTATCCCAAATTGGTTCCGATGACCGAAGCAGGCAGCGGCTCGGTTCAGGAAAAAGAGAAAGCGTATCTCGCGGAGATCATCGCCAAGGTCAACGACCTCTTCGAGGGTGAACTGACGGAGGATGACAAGCTGGTGTACATCAATAACGTGATCAAGGGCAAGTTGCTGGAATCGCCAATTCTGGTTCAGCAGGCGGCCAACAACACCAAAGAGCAGTTCGCCAACTCCCCCGACCTTTCCAGCGAAATCCTGAACGCCATCATGGAGGCTTTCGAAGCCCATAGCACCATGAGCAAGCAAGCCCTGGACTCGGAACGGGTCCGCCGTGGCTTGCAGGATATCCTGCTGGGACCGGCGCGGCTATACGAGGCGTTGCGGTCTCGGTCAGAAGCCGGTGTGTAAATTCAGTGACTATTTCCGGTGAAAAACCAGGCACCCATTCGACACATGTTTCTGATTTGATTGCCGAAGCAATCGTCGCCGCCGGATGACAAATCCGCTCGGTTCTCCGTAGACTCTCAGCTAACGCCATCGAAGCCGGAGGCAAGTTATGTGTGGCCGCTACGCGCTCAAAGGGAAGGAAGGGCGGATCATGCGTCAGTTCGAGCTTTACGAAATACCGCGCCTGATCCGCCGCTTCAATATCGCGCCGAGTCAATCGGTGCCGATCGTCAGGCTGACCCCGGAAGGCCAGCGAGAATGCATCATGGTCCGTTGGGGCTTGCTGCCTTCGTGGGCGAAAGAGCCGAAGACCGACTACAGCACGATCAACGCCCGGGCGGAGACCCTAGCCACCAAGCCCGCCTTCCGAAATGCCTTTCGCCGGCGCCGTTGTCTTGTGCCGGCATCCGGCTATTTCGAATGGGCCGCACGTCCCGGCTCAAAGACCAAGCAGCCGTATTTCATCAGCCTTCGGGAGGGAGAGCTCTTCGCGTTCGCGGGGCTCTCGGAGCACTGGGAGCGGGAGGGAACAGTCATCGAGTCCTGCACCATCATCGTAACCGAAGCAAATGACTTGACCCGGCCGATTCATGACCGCATGCCGGTGATACTGGGCGAGCGGGATTATGCGTTGTGGCTATCCGCTGACGCCCGGCAAGTTGAGCACTTGCAGAGCCTTCTTAAACCCTTTCCCTCGGACCTGATGCAGGCTTATCCGGTCAGTAGGGCAGTAAACAACCCGCGGAATGACAATGAGACATGCATCGAACCCATTTCGGTGGAAGCTTAACGGTCCGTTGAACTTGGTCTAAGCTTAAAGGCATCGTGCTGTTGTCTTCCCATGCGCTTGCGCCCGATCTTACGACAGCGCGAGAACCCCGGTTTGCTCACACAGCCAGGTTTTCCTTTATACGCTTACCACCCCTACGCGGTCTAAAAGTGCTTTGTGCCCCGCGTAGTAGGACTCGGACCAGCTCTTCTATCTGCTCTCTGACAGAAGAGTCACTGTCAGAAAATTTTACAAGACTTGAGCATCGATTTAAGACGTCCTTTATAAGCAATTACTTAGGGCAATGGCCCTTAGTTTGCTTATGGAGTGGATTGAACTTTTTACGTTTGTCACGTGAAATTTACATGCGGAATTCTGCTATATTGGTGGGTTAATTTCTGGGTCAGAGAAGTACGATAGCGTGAAAATTACACTCAAGGTCTGATTCCGTGGATGCACAACTTCTTCAAATCTCCATTGTTATTGTTGGGGCTGAAAATAATCCTACTGTCTTAAATCCGGATTTTTTGCACTACAACAAAATTGTGCGGGAGGAATGGCACTGGCGACTTGCCGCGCCGGCTATCTCAACTCCCCCTTTTTCCCAAGTGACCTATGATTCAGGTGTCACTATTACAGTAGACCCAACGAAAATACAGATTGTTGATAGCAGCGCCGCGCCCTCCCTGGAAAATACTCGTATTCTGGAACTTGCTCGAAGTTATGTAACTACTCTTTGTCACGTTCGTTACTCGGCAACCGGGATTAATTTCATATCAGGTTTGCATGTGCCGAAGCCAAGTGACTATCTCAAGACACGCTTTATTCGCCATGGCTCATGGGATACGGATCGTCATCCCCTCAATGATGTAGGTTTACGATTTGTCTATCCATTATCGGATGGAAGAATTGTATTCTCGCTTGATTCTGGCGAGGTGCAGCTTCCGTCAACCGAAGAAAATACGCCTACCCAAACGACAAAAGCAGTTCTGATTAACGCCAATTTTCATCGGGATTGCCGGGAGAGTTATCCGAACACAGCTAGCGAAGTTTTGACACATCTTGAATGTGCTGCAAAAGATGCGGACATGTACCGTTCTCTCTTGCAGAACGTATTATTATTGTCGGTCTAAATAACGCTATGAACGCTGTTTTATCCAAACGCTGGACTGAACTAACAAAAACAAGCACTCAGTCGCAAGCATCGGAGGGACTACAGAATTTTTCCACTTATACCGAACCGAAGACGTTTGGATTCTTCGAGTTAAAAGTAAATCCGTTGCCTGCTCGCCTCCAACGCAGTCATCTCGCACACCTTGCGCCACGGTGGCGGATTGATCGCGAGCTATACATAGATCCATCGAAGTTTTTAAATATCGATGCCTCCGAATGGCCTAGACATCAATCTAGTTTCAATTCAAAGGCTGAGCCAGAGCTTGCATCAACTGAATCGGAGTTCGATCGTAAGACGCCTGAAATTCTTGACCTCTTAACCAGTAGTCATTTCGGTGCAGCGAAATGGAAAAAGGAACTCATAAATCATTACATCAATGCGGTTCAGCTTAGCTTTCTTGCTGAAGAATTGACGCCTCGTTCTGTTGACCGGAGTGAAAACGAGTCAGTAAGATCGATCTCGAACGAAGTAGTTTCTTCCAATACTGTCTGGGCAGATTCATGGAATGAGGATTGCTCCATGTCAGAAAGCAGCCACGGGCAACTCGAAACCTTGATCAAGACGCTTTACAGTTACGTGCAGTTGCCCCAGGACTGGGATGGGTATGGCGGTCTCCCCGCATCTCTGCAGGCCGTTCAAGATGCCGAGCACTTCCTTGTGAAGTTGCCAGAGGGAGTCCCGTTGCCACGTCCCATGCTTGCGGGTTCCGGTACGGTAGGCCTTTACTGGGATGGAGGCGATCTTTACATTAGTTTGGATTTCGAAGGCGATAATCGATATACCTACTTGATTGATCAGAACGATCAATATTCCAGTGACAGCGATATCGAAGTAGAACAACCAATCCCAGACGACCTCCGCAGAGCCTTGGAAGAGGTTTAACGCGTAACTTATGACTGATTCGGCAGTTAAATGTCAGAGCTTGTTCGATGATTGCAGTGGCGACGTGGGGAACCGATGCGAAAAACTCACTAAGGAAAGCCCGAACTGTGAATGCGAGCAGGGTTCGGTCAGCCCTTATTCACCGGGCACAGTTCAGCATAATGAGCTTCTGGCGCGGCTGATCTTTTCCCCTATTCATATCGACGAAGTCGATGGATCTGTTAAGGAAGCAGCGTTTAGCGATGTGCAAGACAAAGGGCTATCAGTCAATCGGTTAACGTCTTCAAATGCGGAAGAGATTGACAAAATCGGGGAAGAAAAAGCAAAGCAGGATAAGCTATCCGAAAGCAAGAGAGACCGGGAGTACTTGGGGGTAGTCATGGCATCAGCAGGTGAGATAAGGGCTATTAAGAACCCTGGAAGCGATGGAAGGGCGTTTTGCATCTATGACACAGCCCTGAAAAACAACATCTCACATGCCGATGTCTGTCAGTTACTCGTAGGAAATAAAGCGAAACGTAAGGAAGCGAGACGAACACTGCATAAAACCTTTTCCCGCTATCCCAAAAAATTAGCTGGCTCCTAATCAACCGCGTTCAGATTTTTCTGTTGTCCTTGATCTCGGTGAGATTTTGGTACGCTAGGCTCCGATCGAGATGAGCAACCCGAAAGTGCCGGACGACAACCGAGCGGAATCAGAGCAAATCATCGGTGGGTAGAGCCTGAATCAGAATCACCCAGAGGCCCGGCCGGGGAGACTTGGCCGGGTTTTTTATCGCCAATTTGTCAGATAGGCACCACCAGCAACACCAGAAGTGAGTAGCTTTGTGAGTATGCGCAACACCATAAATGCCTATACTCCTTATCTAGCGCGGTATTGATGGATCAATGCTGATTATTGAAAAGTATCAGGCGGGACACGGGTCTTGGCTCACCGCGGACGGTGCGGAATGGGTAGAATGGAAAACCGTAGAAACTACTATGCAATTCCTTCCGTGTCCAAACCGAAAACGCCGCGTCCCTCGGACCGCTCACCCCGCCAATCACGCACGCCTAAACGCCCGCAGCCGGAGAAACCGATGGCCCACCCGCCCGAGCGGACGATCAGAATCGCCGGGCTGCCCGCGGTTACCGCCTTATTCAAGCGCGATCCCGACCGGGTACTGCGGTTTTTTTATGAAGAGCACATGGTGCCCCTGGTCGGCGAGTTCTGCGCCTATATGGCACGCTTCCGTCGTCCCTACCGCATGGTCGACACCGAGGAGTTGGCACGCATCGCCGGCACCATGCTGCACGGCGGTATCGTCGCGGTTGCCAAGCCGCGCCAGATTCCACCCCTCGATCTCGGGGAAGCCCATCAGTGGGCTCAAAGCGGGCAGCCCCTGTTCATCCTGGACGGCGTCAGCAATTCTCATAATCTCGGCGCCATCGCCCGCACGCTGGCTTTTTTCGGATTTCAGAATCTGGTGATTTCCGATCACCCGGCTCAAGCCGGACTCTCCGAATCGGCCTATCGGGTGGCAGAGGGCGGGCTCGAATACCTGCAAATCCGCAAGGCCACGTCTTTGCCCGAGGCACTGAAGCGCTTGAGACGCGATTACCGCGTCGTGGGCACGGCCCTGGGGCGCGGCGTTTCCATGGAAACGCTGACGCAAGACCCGCGCCCCGCTGCCGTCGTTCTCGGCAACGAGGAAGATGGGCTACCGACGGCGACGCTGGCGGCTTGCGAAGCCGTCGTGACCCTGCCGGGCTCCGGCCAGGTACAATCCCTCAACGTGTCGGCGACTGCGGCGATCCTGGCTTACGCGTTGCGTCCGCGATCCGACGCCACGCGGCCCACGCGTCGCCCGAACCCTCCACGTGGAAAATCGAGAGGCGCCGGCACTCCGAAAAGCCGCCCGAGAAAATCGGCTTGATTCGCCCGGTCGCCGGTTTCCAGCGGAAAAAACTTATGACAACGCCACCGAAAACCTTATCGATCATCACCTGCCCGGCGTGCGGATTTTCGCGGGAGGAACAAATGCCCGTCGATGCCTGCCAGTGGTTCTACGAATGCGCCGGCTGCGGACGGATGCTGAGGCCCAAGCAGGGGGATTGCTGCGTCTTCTGCTCCTACGGCAGCGTACCGTGCCCGCCGGTACAAACCCACGATCCGGATTGTTGCTCCAAGGCGAACCATCATGTCGACGATAGTTGACTAAAGTTAATCAATTTAAACCGTCCTTTGCCTTGAACAATATCCACTCCGATATTCCGGTCAGGCCCCGTCTGTTCAGCTACGGGCTCGTGGCCTTGCTTCTCGTCGCCGGCTACCTCGCGTTGCGCGGCCATTCGTGGACCGGCTCGGCGCATCTGCACACCATTATGGAAACGGTCGCGACGCTGCTGGCGTTCGTCGTCGGAGCCATGGCCCTGGTCCGCTACTACAGCCGCAAGAGCAATACCTTTCTGGTTATCGGCACCGGTTTCCTCGGCACCGGCCTCCTCGACGGGCACCACGCCCTGGTGACCTCGGAGTGGCTGAGTCAGCGCTTGCCCTCGGCGTTATCGTCGTTGATACCGTGGAGCTGGATGGCATCCCGTTTCTTTCTGTCTGCGGCGCTGCTGTTGAGCGGGTGGATTTGGCGCCGCGAGGCGAAACTCGGCGCAGCCGGCCGATTCGACGAAAAAACCGTTTATTCGACGGCTGCCGGGGCCGCGTTGCTGAGTTTTCTTTTCTTCGCGTTCGTACCGCTCCCGCCGTCTCATCATTTTGTGTTGTTGAGTCCGTTTTTTCGCCCTCAGGAATTCTTTCCGGCAATCCTCTTTCTGCTCGCCTTGATCGGTTATCTGAGAAAAGGCCGATGGAAGACCGACAGTTTCGAGCATTGGATGATACTGTCGTTGATCGTGAGCTTCGAATCCCAAGCCGTCTTCATGCCCTTGTCGAGTGGCCTGTTCGACCTCGAATTCAATCTGGCCCATGTGCTCAAATGCGCCAGCTACGTTTGTGTACTGACCGGTCTTATGATCAACATGTATTCCACCTATCGGCAGGCGGAAAACGAAGTCGAGATTCGCATGGCGGCCGAAGCCAAGGCCGAGCGACTGGCGCTCTTCGATGAGCTTACCGGGCTGGAGAATCGCCGCTCCGTCCAGGTTCGGATCGAGCAAGCATTGGCCGCGTCGAGAAGGCACGGCTGGCACGGCGCGCTGCTCTTTCTGGATCTCGACAACTTCAAGAACATCAATGACTCGCTGGGCCATTCGGCGGGAGACACGCTATTGCAGCAGATAGCCCATCGCCTGGTCTCGCTGGTTCGCAGCGAGGACACCGTAGCGCGGTACGGCGGCGACGAGTTCGTGATATTGCTCTGCGAGCTGGCGGATAGACCCGAGAACGCCCGTGACAAGTGCTGGAAAATAGCCGAGAAAGTGCTTGCCTCGCTGGAGGAGCCTTATCGGCTGGGGGATCATTCTTATCATGTGACCTCGAGCATAGGCATCGCCCTTTTTCCCGATGCGGACGGGAACGGCGAAGATCTGCTCAAGCATGCGGACATGGCGATGTACCGATCGAAACACGACGGCCGAAACGCCATCCGGTTCTACAATCCTCAGATGCACAAAAACGCTCAGCAAAGACTTGCGCTCGAGCAGGAGCTCCGAGATGCAATCGACCGACTCGAATTGCGCCTGCACTTCCAGCCGCAATTCGATTTGCACAGCGGCCGGCCTTCGGGCGCGGAAGTGCTGATGCGCTGGCTGCATCCGGAAAGGGGGCTCATCGGCCCATCGGACTTGATTTCCCTCGCCGAGGAATCCCGCCTGATACTGCCCATCGGCGAGTGGATCGTCGGGCAAACGGCCGCATATCTGCGCTGCTGGGAACAAACGGGCCTGCTCGCCGACATCCGCACCGTGTCGGTCAACCTCAGCCCGGTGCAGTTCCGCCATCCGCAGCTCGTGGAGACGATCTTGCGGATCTTGGCCCAGCAGGGAGTCGATCCTCGCCTGATCGCGCTCGAACTGACCGAGAACGTCGTGATGGAGGATCTCAAAGGCTCGCTGAAGAAGATGCGGCAGCTGAAAGAGGCTGGTGTGCGTTTATCCTTGGACGATTTCGGGACCGGATATTCTTCCCTGGCCTATCTCAAACAACTGCCGCTCGACGAGCTGAAAATCGACCGCAGCTTCATCCGCAGCATCGGGCACAATCAACAAGATGCCGCCATCGTGGAAGCCATAGTCAACCTGGCTCAGCACCTCGATTTGGATGCCGTGGCCGAAGGTATCGAAACCGCGGACCAATTGGCGTTCCTGCAGCGCATCTATTGCAGGTTCGGCCAAGGATACTATCTCCAAAAACCCATCGATGCCGGCGAATTCGAGGCGTTTCTCGGCCGGTATCCGGAACCGTACGCCGCACGCCACACTCGAATTCCATAGTCGGTCCGCCAGCCGTGCGCCAGGACGCGTCCGACGGCCGTTTCCACGATTCTCTAATCTTGTAGTTGATAAATCGCATTTGAGTGGCCGAAATGCGATCCGATAATCCTAGAAACGGCCGTCGGACGCGCGCGAGTGTGCGGTGGACCGGCCGGATGGCAAGCCTGTCCTGAGCCCCGTCGAAGGGGCGCGACGCCGCCGTGGGGCCGTCCCCCACAAGAAGGAGCAACGCCGCCAGGCGGCCGGTCCACCGTGCAATCGGGTGCGTAGCGGCTTCACCCAGAAGGTGAGATCGGTACAAGGTCGGACACTTACGATTCATTGGACTTCTCTAATGCATCGAAGCGGTCAACTGCCGTTTCTAGGATAATCACTCGCCAGGGCTTGCCGGTTCTGGTACTCGGTTTTCACGAGGAGAGGAAAGGTGAAAAGACTAATCTTGTGCTTGCCGTTTATGGTGGTGGGAAACGCATGGGCAGCCGAGGAGCTTATGCAAAGGGCGCAGGCCCTGTTCAAACCCATTCCCACCGAACCGCCGCCCATCCGGAACACTGTCGTTACGCCGGAAAGGATCGAGTTGGGCAAGATGCTCTACTTCGATCCGCGTCTTTCGAGGAGTTGGATGATCAGCTGCAATAGCTGCCACAACCTGGCGCTGGGCGGCGTCGATCTCGAGCAGACTTCGATCGGACACGGATGGCAGAAAGGGCCCCGCAATGCACCCACGGTGCTGAATTCCGTGTTCAATATCGCCCAGTTCTGGGACGGGCGGGCGGCCGATCTTCAAACGCAAGCCAAGGGTCCCTTGCAGGCCAGCGTGGAGATGAACAATACCCCCGAGCGGCTCGAAAAAACCCTGAACACCATCCCCGGCTATGTCGAACGCTTCAAGCAAGCTTTCCCGAACGAACCCAACCCGGTGAGCTTCGATAATCTGGCAAAGGCCATCGAGGCCTTCGAAGCGACCCTGATTACCCCGAATTCCAAGTTCGACCGCTATCTCAAAGGCGACGACAAAGCGCTCAACGATGCGGAAAAACAAGGCCTGGCGCTGTTCATGGACAAGGGCTGCTCGAACTGCCACAACGGCATCAACATCGGCGGCAACGGCTATTTTCCTTTCGGCGTCGTGGAAAAACCCGGTGCGGAAATCCTGCCGCTAAAGGACAAGGGACGATTCACCGTCACCAATACCGCCAGCGACGAATACGTCTTCAAAGTGCCCTCATTGAGGAATATCGTGCTGACGCCTCCTTATTTCCACTCCGGCCAGGTGTGGGATCTCCGGCAGGCCGTGGCCATCATGGGCACGGCGCAACTGGGCGCCAAGCTGACCGATCCGGAAATCGACTCGGTCACCACCTTTTTGAGAACCTTGACCGGCGATCAACCCAAAATCGAATTGACCCACCTGCCGGCTCACACCAAAGACACGCCCTTGCCGATCGTGGAAGTTACGCCGGAAGGTACGGTAAAACCCGAGGGCACGAAAACGCATTAGCCATGTAGAAGGATGAGCCTTCCCGAGCGGCGTCGAAGAGGCGTTATTCCAAGTCGCTTTCAATCTGGAATTCATGTTTGTAGGGTGGGTTGGGCCGCGAGGCCGTAACCCACCGAGCGACCTTCAATCGGTGGATTACGCGGAGCCTGTCCTGAGCTTGTCGAAGGGCCTGTCCCGAGCGGAGCCGAGGGGCTAATCCACCCTACGATGAATGTCCACACGAATGCCGAATGGAATTAGCCGTTCCCGGCAGACCGGCTAACGCTTATTCCGGTTACGCGAAAAAATGAGAGGGAAAATCGATCAGCGTTCCAAACCGGCGTAATACCTCGCCAACTGCCGGATCTCCTCGTCGTTGAGCTGCTGCACGATCAGGCGCATGCGCCGGTAGATATCGTTGCGTCGCGCCTCGGATTTGTACGCCAGCATCGTTTGTTCGAGATAGGCGGCCTTTTGGGCGGCAAGGACCGGCGTATCCATGGTCTGGCCTTGCCCGGCGGAACCGTGACAGACGGCGCAGGGCGCTACGATGCGCGTTCCGTCGCCGCGGTCGACGAGTTTGCGGATCGTGTCCGGAACCTCATCTGCCTTCTTTGCGGGAGGCAGGGGCTGGCGGCTGTACCAGGCCGAGACGTCCGCCATGTCCTGATCCGACAGGCCGGCGCTTATGCCCACCATGATCTCGTTCGAGCGGCTGCCGCTCTTGTAATCGTGAAGCTGCTTATAGAGATAGGTCGCCGATTGCCCTTGAAGATACGGGAATTCGCTTTCGGCGTTTTCCGGCGTCGCGGCATGGCAGGCTTCGCAAGCTTGCGCGAGTTCCTTACCCCTCTCGGCATCGCCGTTCTTGACGAACCTCAGGGTTTCCGGGGTCCACGCCACCTGGGTCGAAGGCTCCGCCGAGATTTGACCGTTCGCCGCAACGAGCACGATCCATGCGAAAACATAGCCCTTTTTCATGTCAGTACCCCCACGCGACCGAGCCAAAGGTCTTGATCAGGAAAAACTGGGCGATCGGATAGCCGAAGTTCACCAGCATGAGCACCGCTATCGCTATATTCCACACTCTAAAACCGTTCAACAGCGGATGCACCCGGGTCACCGGGTCCAGCGATTCCGCGTATTCGATTTCGTCCGCCTGAATCGGCGCCGTTTCCGGCTGTCGGTACGATTTCGCGAGGATGTAGACGAACAGCCCGGCCGAAAACGTCAGCACGGTTCCCCCGACGACCATGGTCAATATATAGGGATCCCACGCGAAGGTGAGGGGACTGTTGTAGGTCACGGTCGAAATGCGGCGCGGCTGGCCGAGCAACCCGAGAATATGCCAGGCCGTCGTCAGAATGACGAACCCCCAAAACCACGACCACAGTTGCACGAGAGGCAACGTGGACGAAACAAGCGGCTTGCCGGTCACGTGTGGCCAAAGGTAATAGGCCGTGGCCATGTACATGATGATGGTGGTCCCGCCGAAGATCAGATGGAAATGCCCGGCCACCCAGGCCGTATTGTGGACCATGGCGTTCATCGCATAACTCGCGTTGACCAGGCCGCCGAAACCGCCCAGGACCAGCATCGCAGCCGCAAGAATGCCCGCGAGCACTATGGAGTTGCGCCAGGGCAAGGCCCCGATCCAGCCGAACAAGCCCGTGCCTCCCTTGGATCGGCCGGCCATCTCCAGCGAGGCGGTCACCGTGAAGGCGGTAAGCAAGGTCGGCACGGCCACAAGAAAGGTCAGCGCACCGTGAGACAGCTTGAAGCCGGCACTCTGTTCGGGGTCCATATAAAGATGGTGAAAACCGATCGGCAGACTGAGCACCAAGAGCATGACGAAAGCCGCACGTCCCAGTTCGTGGCTAAAAAGTTTCCCGCCCGCCGCCTTGGGAACGAAGCTGTAAAGCGCGATATAGGCCGGTATCAGCCAGAAATAGACGATAGGATGCAGAGTCCAGGCGAATAGCGTTCTCGCTAGCCCGGCGTCAACCGTATCCTTCAATCCCAAGGACCAGGGAACAAGCTGGAACAAAACCTCCGCCGCCACGCCCGCGCTGGTCCAAAGCCACAGAATCGCGTTGGCGGTAGTAGCAAACATCGGCAGGGGCACCGGCTCGCCCGGATGAGCCTCCTTCCATTGCCTGTGCATGGCGATCATGATCACGCACCAGAACCAGGAGCCCACCACCAGCAGCGTTGCGCCGATGTAAAACAGCGCATGGGCCTGCACCGGCGGATAAAAGGTGTAGAGCACCGATGCCCGACCCAGCAGCAACGGGATCGCGGCCAATCCCGTCCCGACCGTGCTGATCCAGAAACCGATCCAGGCCCATTTCAGATTCCATAGCGGCATCTTCAGGCTGGACACGGCCGTGACGTAGCCGAACCCCATGATGAAAAAGGTGGTCAGCACATAAGCCATCAACACCCCATGAGTGCTGACGGAAGCGAAGTACACGCCGGGCGACTGCAGGGCCGGGATCAGGTCGCTGCGCTCCAGCACCTGGTAAAACCCCATAACCGCCGCCAAGGCGAAGGCACCGAAAGCGACCGCGAAATGGCTCAGCGCCAGTTTTCTGATTTCGATTGCGAGCATACGCTTATCTCCTTACCGGTTGCGCATTGGGTGCCGCGGGCCAGCTTTCCTTGGCCACTACGGTCACCTTGCTCCACATGTGATCGTGCCCGAGCCCGCAGTATTCGTTGCAGAGCATGGGATATTCGCCAGGCTTCGGAAAGGTCGTGGTGATCTCGGAGACGTAGCCCGGCACGACCATCGTGCCCATGTTGGTCATCGGGATATGGATGCCGTGCAGGACGTCGGCACTGGCGATGCGGAACGTCACTTGGGTTCCGGCGGGAAGCTGGATCTCGCGGGGATAGAACCCGTAGCGGGCGGCGACCAGAGTCACTTTGATCGTGCCGTCGGGCTGGGTCCAAACGCCGAGTTTATCCTCGGCGAATTCCTCGCTCAGATGGAGACTGGCGGAATCGATGGTTTCGATGTGACTGGGCGGATGGATGTTTCGTGCGATGGCGGTGTAGAAAATGGCCAGCAGAAAGATGCCGATGACCGCCAGAACGACATAAATCCATCTTCTCTCGAGCGGGTGGATATGCATGGCTCACCTCACTGCACGCCGCCGCGCGGCAGAAACACGCCGAAGTAAAGGAAAAGCCAGGCGATCACCATTCCGGCGACGATCAGGCAAAGCAGTGTCCAAGTGCCGATCGGCGTGAATTTCGAGGGATCAAAACGTTCTTCTTCATTTTTGATATCCATATTTGTCCCCTTGACAAATTAGCCGTGCCTCAACAGTCGTGGAGTGTGCCCCGCCTGATGGCCGAACGCAAGCATTAATCCGTTATGATTTGGCGGCAACGCAACAAGTTTTGCCGAATACGCGATAGAGCTAATAGCCCTGCGCGCCGAGCCATGAATCAATCAAAGGACGCGTTTTGATTGGCGAAACCGCTATCGATGGCAACAGGCGGATGCTACTCTGGTTTCCGTCATCCGCTATAGGAGAAGGCCATGGCTGTCGCCGCCGAACAAGCTCCAGCCCCCGTCCGGTCCCGGCTGCTCAGGGCGGCTCTCGAATGCTTTCTCGCCGACGAATACCACAAGGTCACGACCCGACGGATTGCCGAAAAGGCCGACGCCAATATTTCGATGATCCGTTACTACTTCGGCAGCAAGGAAGGTCTGTACGAGGAGATGATCCGGGATACGTTGAGCCCGTTGCTGGATGTGCTGGACGGCCCGATGCTGTCGTCGGTGGAAGGCTTTACGGATTTCCTCCGTCTCTACTACGACACGATGTCCAAACGGCCGGAATTTCCCAGGCTGATCCTGAAAGTGCTGGCGCTGAACCAAGGCCCGGGCCGACGCTTCATTCAGCAATTGCTGGAACGGGGACGCACACGCGGCGCGCGGACCGTGGCCGACTTGAAAAGCCATGGACAGATCGCCCCATCGGTAGACCCCGACATCCTGAGAATGACATTCGTCAGCCTGGCCATGATGCCGATGCTGCTGAAAGACATCTTCGAGGAACAGATGGGGCATGCGATGGATGCAGCGTTCATCGAAAACCTGGCCGAGTTCAACGGCCGACTCTTTACAGGGGGCCTGGCACCGGCCCCGCACGAATAGCTGGAGCCGCGATGCCATTACAAAAAGCTACCGGAGCCGTTCGGCTGTTTTCCCGATCGATGAAATTCGCCGGCTGGCTCCAGACCATCCCGGACAAGCTGACGCCGCCGCCGTTTCGCCTAATGCAGATCGGCTCGGCTTTCTGGCAATCGCGGGCGCTTTACGTCGCCGCCCGACTCGACATCGCGACGGTGCTGGGAGACCAACAGCTCACGGCCGAAAAGATCGCCGCGCAGGTCTCCGCGCAGCCCGATGGGGTCTACAGGCTGCTTCGGATGCTCGCTGCCATGGGCGTTTTCCAGGAAGTGTCGCCACGTGTGTTCGGTAATAACCGCGTTTCCGCCTATCTGCGGAAGGACCACCCGAAAAGCGTGCGCGCGATGATTCTGATGCACAACTCGGAGGAGATGAGTCGCCCCTGGTATGAACAATTGGAAAACGGCGTCAAGAGAGGGGAAGTTCCTTTCGGGCTCGCTCATGGGCAGGACCTGTTTGCTTATATGGACAGCCACCCCGAATTCGACGCACTGTTCTCGCGGGCGATGGACAGCGTTGAAGCCTTGACCGGAGACAGCTTCGCCCGCGACTTCGATTGGGGACGTTTCGAGCGCGTGATTGATGTCGGCGGATCGAGGGGCAGTAAGTCCCTTGCCATTCTGAAACGGCATCCGCATCTGAAAGCCGTGGTGGTCGATCGCGTTCAGGTTATCCGGGATGCCGAACGATATTGGATTGGACGCGAAGCTCCGGAGCTGCTCGCCCGCCTGAGCTTTCAGGCCGGCGATTTACTCGAAGCGGTCCCGACGGCGACGAGCGACAAGGACATCTACCTGCTCAGCGCCGTACTGCACGGCTTCGACGACGAGACCTGCGCCAAAGCTCTCACCAATCTTGCCGGCGCTTGCACCGGAACGGGCGCCCGCATCGCCCTGATGGAGCTGGTCATGGCCGAATCGCGGGCCGACCTTGCCGGCGCTGCTCTCGACATGCAAATGTTCATGGCCACCCGAGGAAGAGAGAGGACTCTCGATGAATGGCGGAGTCTGTTCGACCGGTGCGGGATGATGCTGGAAGAAGTGGTGAACCTTCGATCGTTTGCGAAGATACTCGTTCTACAGCCGAGATAACGAGATTTGCCGGTGACCTGAACTCGAATCGCCGGTAAATTCCGCCTTCACATTTTGCCGCCGAGACGCATGAGCATTCCGCAGAGATGCCCGAGTACAATAATCCTAGAAACGGCAGTTGACCGCTTCGATGCATTAGAGAAATCTAATGAATCGTAAGTGTCCGACCTTGTACCGATTTCACCGCTTGGGTGAAGCCGCTACGCACCCGATTGCACGGCGGGCCGGCCACCTGGCGGCGTTGCTCCTTCTTGCGGGAGACCACCCCGCGGCGGCGTCGCGCCCCTTCGACGGGGCTCAGGACAGGCTTGCCAGCCGACCTGCCCGCCGCACACTCGAGCACGTCCAACGGCCGTTTCTAGGATAATCCCGAAAAGACACGAGCTATTCATCTCGAAAACGCATAAGAAAACCGTGATCCTAAACCCGTCACAAACGGTCGCTTCAGCCACACCGCTTCTTGGGGGCAGACCGTGAACATCCTGAAGAGAATCGTCTTATTCGCACTGGCCTTTTCAGCTCTTCCGGCATATGCGGACTGGAGCGCGGAAGACGAATACGCGTGCAGTGATAATGTGGCCGGCAAATTCAAGTATTACGCCCTGGCCCTGTCCTGGTCGCCGGAATTCTGCCGTTCCCATCCCGGCCTCCGGCACGAGCCGCAGTGCCGGGAAAACCGTCGATTTATTGTCCATGGGCTTTGGCCTCAGTGTGAAAACGATGCTCCGCGCGAATGCCGAAACGGCGGACGCCCGGATCGGGTCGATAAACGCAGGATTCACGCCTTCATGCCGTCGGACTATCTGATCCGTCACGAATGGAGGGCCCACGGAACCTGCACCGCGCTGTCCCGCAGCGGCTATTTCGAGCTGACCGAAGCGCTTTACCGAAAACTGAATTTGCCCGGCCTCGCCGAAACCGCCGAAGCGGAGGAGATCGAGCGGCTGTTCATGGAAAAGAATCCAGGGCTCGATGACGACGAAATCGTGCTGTCCTGCGGCGCGAACGGCCAAAGGAGCAGCGCCAAGACCCTAGACGAGGTCATCGTTTGCTTCGACAGGAACACCCACGCCTTTACCCGGTGCGAGAACATCCGCGACACGTGCCGGACCCAGAAAACCGTCACGGTCACCGGAGCGCGTTGAACGCCGAGACGCGCCCTGCGCCTACCGGAATGGCGACGTAATCGGACCGGCGCCCCGCTCGATGATCTGCCCGATGGCAACCTTGGGAACGGGCTTTCGCCTGCTCTCGCGCCAGTCGAGCTATCCTTCGGCGAATAATCGAATAGCCGGCAACTAAAGAGATAATCTTGTGTCGGTATACCCGATTTCTCCTTAGAATTACTGTTTGTTTTCGGCCCGGGTGAACCCTGTATGCCAACGCGCGGTAATCTCTCCAGTGGGTTCAGGCAAACGAAGCGTCGGAGGACCAAAGCATGTTAGGTCAAGATGAACTGCTCGCGCTGCTATCGGATCTCGAATCCGACCGCATCGAACGAACCCGATCAACGTCGGATACCGACAAATTCGGCCAAGCCATCTGTGCCTTTGCCAACGACCTCCCCGGCCATCGCCGTCCCGGCTATCTCCTGATAGGGGTCAATGACGACGGATCTCTTTCAGGACTGACCGTTACCGACGAGTTGCTCAAGAATCTCGGCGCCATCCGTTCCGATGGAAACGTACTGCCGCAACCGGCAATGAATGTATTCAAGTTCGCATTGCAGGGCGGCGATGTGGCGGTCGTCGAGGTGTTGCCCTCCGACTTGCCCCCCGTAAGGTACAAGGGGCGGGTCCATATCCGTGTTGGTCCGCGCAAAGGCCTTGCCAACGAGCAGGAAGAACGTTTGTTATCCGAGCGCCGCACAGCGCTGGCACGCTCCTTCGATGCCCGCCCGTGCCTGGAAGCGAGGCTCAACGACATTGCCTTGGGGCAATTTGACGCCTACCGCCGTGAGACCATCGACCCTGAAACGGTCTTGGCCAATCACAGGCCCATCGAACATCAATTAGCCGCCCTCCGCTTGTTCGACACCGAACGCCACTGTCCTACCCATGCGGGCATTCTTTTGTTCGGCAAAAACCCGCGCTTTTACCTTCCGGGCGCTTATGTGCAATATCTAAAACTGCCGGGTACCGATTTGACCGATGTGCCCGAGGATCAGGCCGAAATCTCCGGTGACTTGCACTCCATTCTGCACGAGCTCGAAAGCCGCGTAAGACTGCTTATCCAAACCAGGCTTCATACGGTAGGCGGTTTCGAGGAAAAATTGGTGCCCGATTACCCCGAATGGGCGCTACGGGAGCTTCTGATGAATGCCGTGATGCACCGTAACTATGAGAGCAACACCCCCATCCGCTTCTATTGGTTCAGCGATCATGTCGAAATCCTGAGTCCGGGCGGGTTGTACGGCGAGGCCACGCCGGAGAATTTCCCTACTCGCAACAGCTACCGCAATCCGATCATCGCGGAAGCCATGAAATCGCTGGGCTTTGTGAATCGTTTCGGCTACGGCGTTCAGCGCGCGCAGGCGCTGCTCGCGCTGAACGGCAATCCGCCGGCCCAGTTCGACTTTTTTGACCCGCACACGGTACTGGTCAAGGTGTATCGGAGAGCGACATGAAAACCGTGGCGTTTTTCAACAACAAGGGCGGCGTCGGCAAAACGTCGTTGGTATATCACCTGGCATGGATGCTGGCCGACCGCGGCGTCAGAACCCTGGCGGTGGATTTCGACCCGCAGGCCAATCTGACGGCCATGTTCCTGGACGAAACTCGCCTGGAAGAACTGTGGCCGGACGATGACCACCCGCAGACCGTGTACGGGATCATCCGTCCCATTCTGCGCGGCATCGGCGACATCGCTTCGCCGCATGTCGAAAAAATCACCCCGAATTTGGGACTCATCGCCGGCGATTTGGGGCTTTCCCGCTTCGAAGACAAACTCTCGGATGCCTGGCCGCGCTGCCACAACCGCGACGAGTCGGCTTTCCGCACCATGACGGCTTTCCACCGGCTCATTCTGGAAGGGAGTACCTGGGGAGCGGAAATCGTTCTCGTCGATGTCGGTCCCAATTTAGGCGCTATCAACCGCTCGGCGCTCATCGCTTCCGATCAGGTGGTACTGCCGCTGGCACCGGATTTATTTTCGCTGCAAGGCCTCAAGAACTTGGGACCCACGCTGCGGGAATGGCGCGAGGTTTGGGCGGAGTTGTTGCCGAAAGCGCCGCAAGACGTTCCCATGCCCCGCGGCACGATGCAGCCCGTCGGTTATGTCGTCATGCAACACAGCATACGCGACAGCCGGCCGGTCAAGGCCTATCAGCGCTGGATGGCACGTATTCCTTCGGTTTATCGTGAAGCGGTACTGACTGAGTCCTCCGCAAACAGCCCCAGCGTTGCAAATGATCCCTACAATCTTGCCTTGCTCAGGCACTACCGCAGCCTGATGCCCATGGCGATGGACGCCCGCAAGCCGATGTTTTTCCTGAAATCGGCCGACGGCGCCATTGGCTCCCATCAAGAAGCGGTCTCCGACTGTTACAGAGACTTTCAACGCCTCGCCCGAAAAATCGCCGACCGGGCTGGCGTCGCCATGCACTAAGGAAGGCAATTCCAACGAATCACAACGGGCGATTGAGCGCTTTCACGACCTGCCATGAGTTTGGATTTCACCACCCTCGACATTCTCCGCCAGAACCATCCGGCCTGGCGCTTGCTGCGCTCGGATCACGCGCCGCTGGTGGCGAGTTTTCTTCATCGCGTGTTCGTCGCGCCCAATGTGCGGGTGATGGCGCAGGCGGAGTTGGCCGAGGCGCTGGAGGACGAGTTGTTCGGGCTGCGCGTGCGGCTGGGGGAGGACGCTTTCCCTAAGCCTGCGCTCGAATACCTGAACGACTGGGCCGGCAACGACAAGGCCTGGCTACGCAAGTTCTATGTTCAGGGCTCGGACGAACCGCATTTCGATCTGACCCCAGCCACCGAAAAGGCGATAGCCTGGCTGGGCACGCTGACCGAACGGGCTTTCGTCGGGACGGAATCGCGGCTGCTCACGCTGTTCGAACTGCTCAAGCAGATGAGCGAAGGCTCCGAGACCGACCCCGAGGCGCGCATCGCAGAACTCCACAAGCGCCGCGGCGAGATCGACGCCGAGATCGCGCGCATCCTGGAGGGCGACATCCCCCTGCTGGACGACACGGCGCTCAAGGACCGCTTCCAGCAGTTCATGGCGCTCGCTCGCGAACTCCTCACCGATTTTCGCGAAGTCGAGCACAATTTCCGCGCGCTGGACCGGCGGGTGCGGGAGCGCATCGCCCTGTGGGGCGGCGGCAAGGGCGCGCTGCTGGAAGAGATCATGGGCGAGCGCGACGCCATCGCCGACTCGGATCAGGGCCGGAGCTTCCGCGCCTTCTGGGACTTCCTCATGTCCAGCCGCCGCCAGGAGGAACTGACGGAACTGCTGGACCGGGTGCTGAGCCTGCCGCCGGTGGCCGAACTCCGGCCGGACGCCCGCACCCGCCGCATTCACTACGACTGGCTGGAAGCGGGCGAGCACACCCAGCGCACGGTCGCTCAGCTTTCGCAACAGTTGCGGCGCTTCCTGGACGACAAGGCCTGGCTCGAGAACCGGCGCATCATGGATATTCTCCGTAACATCGAGGCCAAGGCACTGGAGCTGCGCGACTCGCCGCCCGCGGGCGAAATGATGACCGTCGCCGACGCCGCCGCGACCATCGAGCTGCCTATGGAAAGGCCGCTCTACGTCCCGCCGATCAAGCCGCGCATCGCCGACCTGGGGCTGGAAACGGGCGACGCCGAGGTGGATGCTGCCGCGCTGTTCTCCCAGGTGGTCGTCGACAAAACGGCGCTGTCGCGCCACATCCGCCATGCCTTGCAGGAACGCTCGCAAATCACGCTGCGCGAACTGTGCGAGAAGCGTCCCTTGAAGCAGGGACTTGCCGAACTGGTCGCTTACTTGCAACTGGCGGGCGAAACCTTCAAGTCCGTGGTGGACGAAGAGGTCACCGAGATTATTGTCTGGCACTACGGCGACGACGGACGCATGAAACAGGCCCGGCTGCCGCGGGTGATTTTTGTGAGATAACAATGGCGGAACAAGACATCGAAACGCCGAACAACGCCGCGCCCGATCTGTCGGCCCTGGTGGTGCCGCTGCTGAAGGGCGTGATCTACCAGGAAAGCGATCCCGCGCTGTGGAACGCGCTGCTCAATCTCCAGGGCCGCGCGCGCGACTACGTGGCCGTGCTCGGGCTGGAGCTGATGCTGGACGAAGCCGAAGGCTACGCCTTCCTGCGCTCGCGCACCGACGACGAGGACGACGCCGCGGCCAGGACGCCGCGCCTGGTGGCCCGGCGCCCACTCTCGTTCCCGGTCAGCCTGCTGCTGGCGCTGCTGCGCAAGAAACTGGCCGAATTCGATGCGAGCGGCGGCGACACCCGCCTGGTGCTCTCGCGCGGCGAGGCGGTCGAGCTGATCCGGGTGTTCCTGCCCGAGGGCAGCAACGAGGCCAGGCTGATCGACCAGGTGGACGCCCACCTCAACAGGATCGTGGAGCTCGGCTTCCTGCGCCGCCTGAAACCGCCGGCCGGGCAGGAAGCCATGTTCGAGGTGCGGCGCATTCTCAAGGCCTTCATCGACGCGCAATGGCTGGCGGAATTCGATCAGCGGCTGGACGCCTACAAGGCGCATCTGCTCGAAAACCGACAAGACAACCGAGACAATGACTGACATGGAAACGCTGAGCCTCGATTTCATCGGCGACGACACGCTCACCGGCTATCGCCTGCACCGCCTGGAAGTGTTCAACTGGGGCACCTTCGACGGCCGGGTCTGGACGCTGCATCTCGACGGCAAGAACGCTTTGCTCACCGGCGACATCGGTTCCGGCAAATCCACCCTGGTCGACGCGGTGACCACGCTGCTGGTGCCGGCCCACCGCATCGCCTACAACAAGGCGGCCGGAGCCGACAGCAAGGAACGCACCCTGCGCTCCTACGTGCTGGGTCATTACAAGTCCGAGCGCAGCGACGCCACCGGCTCGGCCAAGCCGGTCGCCCTGCGCGACCACAACAGCTACTCGGTGATTCTCGGCGTGTTCCACAACGCCGGCTACGACCAGACCGTAACCCTGGCCCAGGTGTTCTGGATGAAGGAACCGCAGGGGCAGCCCGCGCGCTTCTTCGTCGGCGCCGAACGCGCGCTGTCCATCACCGCGGATTTCGCCCATTTCGGCTCGGACATCGGCGCCCTGCGCAAACGGCTGCGCAACTCGGGCGTCGAAATCTTCGACAGCTTCCCGCCTTACGGCGCCTGGTTCAGCCGCCGCTTCGGCATCGATAACGAACAGGCGCTGGAACTGTTTCACCAGACGGTGTCGATGAAATCGGTGGGAAACCTGACCGACTTCGTGCGCAGCCACATGCTGGAGCCTTTCGACGTCGCTCCCCGCGTCGCCGCCCTGATCGCTCACTTCGACGACCTCAACCGCGCCCACGAGGCGGTGCTCAAGGCCAAGCGCCAGGTGGAATTGCTCACGCCTCTGGTGGCCGACTGCGACCGGCATACGGAAGTCAGCGCCCGCTGCGAGGAACTGCGGGCCTGCCGCGAGGCGCTCAAACCTTATTTTGCGCGCCTGAAACTCGGCCTGCTGGAAAAGCGCATCGCGACACTCGACGACGACCTGGCGCGACTCAATACGCTGGTGGCGCGGCTGGAAGAACGAAAGCAAGGACAGCAGGCCGAAGAGAGGGAACTTCGGCGCAGCATCGCCGAGAACGGCGGCGACCGCATCGAGCGGATCGGCGAGGAAATCCGCCAGAAAGAGGAAGAACAGGCGCGTCGGCGCAAGAAAGCCGAAGACTATGCCGAACTGGTGCGGTCCTTGGGTCTCGTTCCGCCCGAGAGCGACGACGCCTTTCTGGCCCAGCGGCGGGAATTCGCCGCCTTGCAGGAGCAGGCCGACGCCCGCGAAGCGGAGCTGCAGAACGAGCAAAACGAAGTGCGCTTCGCTTTCGCCCAGGGCCGCGAGGAACACAAGGCGCTGACGGCCGAGATCGAGAGCCTGAAAGCCCGCCGCAGCAATATCGACGCCCAGCAGATCGCCATGCGCGCCGCCTTGTGCCGTGCGCTGAACCTGTCCGAGGACGACATGCCGTTCGCCGGCGAGCTGATCCAGGTGCGCGAGGACGAGTGGGAAGGCGCGGCGGAACGCCTGCTGCGCAACTTCGGCCTGTCCATGCTGGTGCCGGACGTCCATTACGCCCGGGTCGCGGAGTGGGTGGACCGCACCCACCTCAAGGGGCGGCTGGTCTATTTCCGGGTGCGGGAAGGCCAGCGCGGCGAGCTCCCCAGCCTCAACCGCGGCTCGCTGGCGCACAAGCTCGCCGTCAAGCCCGATTCGGCCTTTTACGACTGGCTGGAACGCGAACTCGCCCATCGCTTCGATTACGCCTGCTGCGCAACGCAGGAGCAGTTCCGGCGCGAACCCAAGGCCATCACCCGCGCCGGCCAGATCAAGGCGCCCGGCGAGCGCCACGAAAAGGACGACCGGCACCGCCTGGACGACCGCAGCCGCTACGTGCTCGGCTGGTCCAACGCCGCCAAGATCGCGACTCTCGAATCCAGGGCACGGCAGCTCGAGACCCGGCTGGGCGAGCTGGGCAGCCGCCTCGCCGCCCTCGACACCGAACAAAAGGCGATCAGAGCCCGCCTGGCGACGCTGTCGAAGCTCGACGTCTACCGCGACTTCCGCGAACTCGACTGGCACCCCCTGGCCAGCGAAGTGGCGAGGTTACAGGAAGAAAAACGCCGGCTCGAAGCCGCCTCGGACGTGCTCAAGCAACTCGGTGAACGCTTGAATGCCCTGGTGCTCGCCCTGGAAGAAACCGAACGCCGGCTCGTCGACCGCAGGGACGATCGATCGAGGGCAGTACAGAGGAGGAACGATGCCGACGCCTTGCGCGTGCAAACCCAGGCCGTGCTCGACGACCCGGCCAATGCCGTCCACGCGGCCCGCTTCGCCTCGCTGGACGCAATGCGGGCGGAAGCCTTGGGCGAACATCGCCTCGAAGTCGAAAACTGCGACCCGCGCGAACAGGACACGCGCAAGTGGCTGCAGGGCCGCATCGAAGCGGAGGACGCCAAGCTCGGCCGTCTGCGTGACAAGATCATCAAAGCCATGGCCGAATACAAGGAAGCCTACCGGCTGGAAACCCAGGACGTCGACGTCAGCGTCGAGGCGGCCCACGAATACCGCGAGATGCTGGCGAAACTGGAAGCCGACGACCTGCCCCGTTTCGAGGCGCGCTTCAAGGAACTGCTCAACGAAAACACCATCCGCGAGGTCGCCAATTTCCAGTCGCAACTGAACCGCGAGCGGGAGACCATCAAGGAGCGGATCGCCCAGATCAATGCGTCGCTGAATCAGATCGACTACAACCCCGGCCGCTACATCGTGCTGGAAGCGCAGCTGTCCCCGGACAACGACCTGCGCGACTTCCAGGCCGCCTTGCGCAAATGCACCGAAGGCGCGCTGACGGGTTCGGACGACGCCCAATACTCGGAAGAGAAATTCCTCCAGGTGAAGGAAATCATCGAGCGTTTCCGCGGGCGCGAAGGACAGGCCGACATGGACCGGCGCTGGACGGCGCGGGTCACGGACGTCCGCAACTGGTTCACCTTCGCCGCCTCGGAACGCTGGCGTGCCGACGGAACGGAGCACGAGCACTACTCCGACTCGGGCGGCAAATCGGGCGGGCAGAAGGAAAAACTGGCCTACACCATCCTGGCGGCCAGCCTAGCCTACCAGTTCGGCCTGGAATGGGGCGCGGTGCGTTCCCGCTCCTTCCGCTTCGTGGTCATCGACGAAGCCTTCGGCCGCGGCTCCGACGAATCGGCCCAGTACGGATTGAAGCTGTTTCAGCAGCTCAATCTGCAACTCCTGATCGTCACTCCGCTCCAGAAGATCCACATCATCGAACCCTTCGTCGCCAGCGTCGGCTTCGTCCACAACGAAGAAGGCCGCGCCTCCAAGCTGCGCAATCTCTCCATCGAGGATTACCGCGCGGAAAAGGCGAGGGCCAGGGCGTGACATCTTTTCATCCACTTACGGAATCTCTTAAAAAGCCCTCTTCCTGTGGGAGCATAAATATCTACGCAGATCGTCACCCCGGCATGGATTGCCGGGGTCCAGAAGCCAAGGACGGCAAAGGCCGGTCACGTCCATGTGTCCTGGATACCGGCAATCCCTGCCGGTATGACGCATAAACCGGAAGAAATTGAGGCATGAAGTGGACAACCCCCACCGACCTCCGCGCCCAGGTGCAAAAACTGTGGGACAAAGGGCTGATACTTTCCGGCTTAGCCGACGGCGAAACCCTTTTCCCACGCCGACTGACGCTCAAGGGCCCCTCGTCATCCGAACTCGCGGACCGGTTCGATCAGGTACGAACCTGGATCGCCGATCTCAGGCGCGGTTCGCACTACCGGGTGGTGATGCGCGAGGTGCGGCACCGCGTCCTCGGCGCGAACCGGATTCCCGACGAAGTCTGGATCGACACGCTCGACGACGCGCTGGCCCTGATCGGAAAACGCCGCGACGCCGAGCGCTTCGCCGAGCTGGCGGCGATCACCCGGAACCGCCAGTCTTCGGCGCTCCCCTGGCTGGCCAAGCATCCCTTGAAAGCCCTGGAACTGGCCAATCACTGGCCGTTGCTCCTGGATGTCGTCGACTGGTTGCAGACCCACCAGCGTCCGAGCGTCTATCTCAGGCAAATCGACATTCCGGGCGTCCATACCAAGTTCATCGAAACCCATCGCTCGGTGCTGTCGGAACTCTTGGACCTCGCCCTGCCGCCCGACGCGATCGATGCCGACGCCGTCGGCCTCGGCCAGTTCTGCCGCCGCTACGGATTCCGCGACAAGCCGGTCCGAATTCGATTCCGCATCCTCGATCCCGAACTGGCACTGCTGCCCGGCACCGCCGACCAGGACATCACCCTGGACCACGACACCTTCGCCCTGCTGGACGCCAAAGTAAACCGGGTATTCATCACCGAAAACGAAATCAACTTCCTGGCCTTCCCGAACCTGCCCCGCAGCATGGTCGTATTCGGCGCCGGGTACGGATTCGACAGCCTGGCCAAAGCCGCCTGGCTGCACCGCTGCGCCGTCCACTACTGGGGCGACATCGACACCCACGGATTCGCCATCCTGGACCAACTGCGGACCTATCTTCCCCATGCCGAATCCTTCCTGATGGACCGCGAAACCCTGATGGCCCACCCGTCCCAATGGGTGACCGAACCCCAGCCGGTCCGCCGCGATCTTCCCCGCCTCACCCGTGAGGAACAGGCGCTTTACGACGACCTCCGCGACAACCGCATCCGTCCTTCCCTCCGTCTCGAACAGGAACGGATCGGCTTCGGGTGGATCGGGGCAGCATTGGATAGGCTGAGGCTTGGATATAACGCTTGAGCTTGCCGTTCGAGCTAAGCCTTGCGGATCAGCGGTTTAGCTGCATTCGCGGTTCGCGGGAACTTTCCTTTTTGTTTGTTTATTGCACCGTATACGTGACAATAATTAAGACTATGGCCGAAAACAACGTTCCGATTCATGTTTCTGGTGTAGGGTGGGTTAGGCGCGCGTCGGACGGACCCTGCAACGTTCCTTCCGTGTTGCCGCGCGCCGTAACCCACCAGGCAAGCCGCGGAATCGGTGGGTTACGGCGCACTCGAAGCGCAGTGTTCAATGACTGGCCGGTGCTGGAGTGCGCCTAACCCACCCTACGGCTATATCGCTGCTCAAGAACAGCGAAATCGACGGCATCGCCACCGAGACCGTCGATTTCAAACACTCCTTCGCCACTCGCGCTCGGACTCTACGTTTTAAACTGCTGGCACGGCTATCAATGCTGCGAAGCCGATTCCGTGGCCGAGATCGGCACATCATTGAGCCATTCGAATCAGCACTAACCAAAAGACTAAAGATCAGGATCGCGGATGCCCACTCTGAACTGGATCGGCAAAGAAGCCGTCGTCAAACATCACAAAGAAGTGCCTTTCCGGCTCTTGGAACCGGTGCCGGAACTTTCCTGCCCGCCTCTCTTCTTGGGAGAAGGGCCGGGAGCGAGGGAAAGCGGCAACTTGATCGTCCAAGGCGACAATCTGCACGCGCTCAAGGCCCTGCTGCCCCGCTACGCCGGCCAGGTGAAGTGCATCTACATCGACCCGCCGTACAACACCGGCAACGAGGGTTGGGTTTACAACGACAACGTCAACAGTCCGGAAATCCGCCGCTGGCTGGGCGAAGTCGTCGGCAAGGAAGGCGAGACCCTGGACCGGCACGACCGCTGGCTGTGCATGATGTATCCGCGGCTGGTGCTGCTGAAGCAGTTTTTGCGAGAGGACGGGGCGATATTTGTTTCCATTGACGACAATGAGGTGGCGATGCTGCGATTGTTGATGGACGAAATTTTTGGGCCAAAGAATTTTGTGGCTTCAGCAATCTGGAACATGATGGACAGCCCGAAAAATAGTGCTCGACACCTAAGTGAAGATCATGAATACGTCGTTTTATATGCGGCGAACAAAGATAAATGGATTCCAAAGCCGCTGTCACGCAGCGAGGCAATGATCGCGCGCTACAAGAACCCCGACAACGACCCTCGTGGGCCATGGCTGCTAAGCGATCTGGCGGCTCGAAACTTCTATGCCCAAGGTCGATACGCGATTACGACGCCGTCAGGGAAAGTGATCGATGGGCCTCCTTCGGGAAGCTATTGGCGTGTAAGTGAGGAAAAATTCTGGGAACTGGATCGCGACAATCGAATCTGGTGGGGAAAAAACGGCAATAATAGACCAGGAATCAAGCGTTTTCTTTCCGAGGTAAAGGATGGCGTTGTTCCGCGAACACTCTGGCCATGGCAAGAAGTAGGGAGCACCCGACATTCGAAGCAAGAAATCAGTCAAATCCTCAACTTGGGCGCATCAAGTGATCTATTCGTCACGCCCAAACCAACCGCGTTGCTCCAGCGCATCCTCCAAATCGCCACCGACAAAGACTCGCTAATCCTCGACTCCTTCGCCGGGTCCGGCACCACCGGCCATGCGGTTCTGAAGCAGAATGCCGAGGACGGCGGCAACCGCCGCTTCATCCTGGTGGAAATGGACGAGGGCATCGCCCGGAACGTGACCGCGGAAAGGATCAAGCGCGTCGCGTCCGGCTACGTCAGCGCCAAGGGCAACAAGGTCGAGGGACTGGGCGGCGGATTCCAATTCTGCCGCCTCTCCGCGGAGCCCCTGTTCGCCGCCGACGGCCAGATCCGCTCCGACGTCGCGTTCGCCCAGCTCGCCGAATTCGTCTGGTTCGCCGAAACCGGCAGCGGCTACGCCGGCCAGGCCGAATCGCCCTTGCTGGGCGTGCACGAGGGCAGGGCGATCTATCTGCTCTACAACGGCATTCTCAAGGACAGATCGGTTGCGGGCGGCAACGTGCTGACCGGCCCGGTGTTCGACCTCTTGCCCCGATTCGACGGCCCGAAAGTGATCTATGCCGCCGCCAACCGGATGGGGGCGCGCGCGATGCGCGAAGGGATTGTGTTCAAGCAAACTCCTTACGCGCTGGAGATGTGAGCCATGACGACCTTTTCCGCGAAAACCTATCAGTCGCAGGTGCTCGAAAGCGTCGAGGCGTATTTCAGAGCCTGCCACGAACTCCCCAGTCCTTCGGTGGCGTTCAATGCCGTCACGGAAAGACTCTGGGGCCGAGGCCTCGCCTACAACCCGCTGTCGGGTTTTCCGCCGGACATGCCCTATTTCTGCCTGCGCGTGCCGACCGGCGGCGGAAAGACCTGGCTCGCGGCCAGGAGCGTGCAACGGGTCAATACGCATCTGCTGCGCGTCGAGCACAGCGTGATCCTGTGGCTGGTGCCGTCCAAGCCGATTCGCGAACAGACGCTGCGCGCCCTGAAGGACCGCAAGCACCCCTACCATGCCGCGCTGAGGGAAGCCGGCCCGGTCACGGTGATGGACCTCGAGGAAGCCAAGAGCGTAACCCGCGCCACGCTGGACACTTCGACGGCGGTGATCGTCGCCACCCGCCAGGCCTTCCAGGTGGAGGAGGAAGAATGCCGCAAGGTGTATCAGTCCAGCGGAGCGCTGATGCATCACTTCGACAATCTTTCGCCGGTGCAGCGGGACGAGCTTCTGAGAGAAGGCCAGGGAACCGAGCAAACCGTGTCCTATTCGCTGGCCAACGTGCTGCGCCTGCGCCGGCCTTTCGTCATCGTCGACGAAGCCCACAACAGCCGCACCGAACTGGCTTTCGACATGCTGGCGCGGTTTCGGCCCAGCGGAGTGATGGAGCTGACGGCCACGCCCGATACCGAGCGGACGCCGTCCAATGTATTGCACAGCGTTTCCGCCGCCGAGCTGAAAGCGGAGGAAATGATCAAGCTGCCGGTAGTGCTGGAAACCGAGCCCAACTGGCAACAGTGCCTAGCGGACGCTATCGGCCGCCGCGACGCATTGCACAAACTGGCCGACGACGAGCGCCGAACCGGTGCCGATTACCTTCGCCCGATCGTGCTGATCCAAGCCGAACCCCGGCGCAGCGGCGTGGAAACGCTGGACGTGGAGCGCGTGCGCAATGAATTGATCGACAACCACCGGATTCCCGCCGGCGAGATCGTGATCGCTACCGGCGAGGAGAAGGGGCTGGAGAAGATCGAGGCGGACTACAAACGGGGAATCGCCGATCCGGCCTGTCCGGTGAAGTTCGTCATCACCCAAAAGGCGCTGGCCGAAGGCTGGGATTGCCCGTTCGCCTACATTCTGGTGAGCATGGCTTCGCTCCATTCGGCTACAGCGGTAGAACAGTTGCTGGGGCGGGTGCTTCGCCAACCCGGAGCGAGCCATCGGCAGAATCGATTGCTCAACCAGTCCTATGCCTTCGTGGTGTCGCGCAATTTCGCCGAGACGGCCGCCGCATTGCGCGACCGCCTGGTAGCCGGGGCCGGGTTCGAGCGGCGCGAAGTCGCCGAGTTCGTCACCGCGGCAAAACCCGAACAGGCGCGGCTCGACCTGGATGGGCATATCGGACGCATCGTGGTCCGGCCCGTTGCGATTACTCTCCCCGAAAAGCCCGACCTCAAGAGCGTACCCAAGCCGGTGCGGGACAAGGTGAGTTGGGATGGCCGGCTCAACACCCTGACCATCAAGACACCGCTGACCGAGGAAGAAACCGAAGACCTTAAGGCGGCGGTCACAACGGAGACTGCCGTGGCCGCCATCGAGCAAGCCGCCGAAACGAGCCGCACCACCGCCGTGGAATTTTTCCAGACTCCGGCCGAGCTGGGGGAGCGCTTTCGCGTGCCGCAACTGGCCTTATGGGTCCAAGGCGAATTGCAACTGTTCGACGGTCCGGAGGTGCTGGAGTATCCATGGGATCTCTCGCCTTACGACGCCGCGCCGACCGCCGAGGATATCGCCGCGCTGGGGGCTGGCCTCCAGGTCTCGGAAGGCGGCGAGATCGATATCGATGAAACCTCGGGTCGGGTAGTCTCTCGCTTCTTGCCAGAATTACAGCGCGATCTGGGCCTGGTCTATCAGCCGGAACACTGGGATGAGCTGCGGTTGGCCACGTGGCTGTGCCGTAACCTGCCCGAGCCGTCGCTGACGCATGCCAGTAAACAGGCTTTCGTCGCGGCCTGGATCACGAACCTGCTCAAACGCGAAGGTTTTACGCTAGCCCGCATCAACTTACAGAAGTTTCTCATCCGAGACCTGATCGAAGCGCGCATTCGCCGTTTGCGTACCAAAGCTATCGGCAGCGCCTATCAACAAACTTTGTTTGGCGAAAATCAGGCCGAGCGCGTGGCCGTAAGCGATCAGTACGCTTTCGAATTTCACCCGCAAGCCTACGCACCGAGCCGAGACTACGACGGACGTTTCGGCTACTTCGAATTCCGCAGGCACTTCTACGGCCGGATCGGCGATTTCGACAGCAAGGAAGAATTCGAGTGCGCTTGCTGGCTTGATACTCAGGCACAGAAAGAACGAATTCGGTACTGGGTACGCAATCTGGTTCGGCGGGAGGGGTGTTCGTTCTTTCTGCAGAAGGCCGATGGCCGGTTTTATCCGGACTTCCTCTGCCGATTGCCGAACGACGTCGTGCTCGCGGTGGAATACAAAGGCGCAGACCGCTGGCCGAGTGCCGAGGACGACCGCCTGATCGGCGGGATTTGGGCTTCGCTCTCGGATGGCCGGTGTTGTTTCGTGATGGTCAGGGACAAGCATTGGGACTGGATCGAGAGCTTGCTGTGATGACTGTAGTCGTATTTCAGCCGAAGCTTACGGCGATGTTGGAAGGTTTTCGATCCGTGGGAGCGGGTTTCAGCCCGCGGCCGAGACTGCCGAATCGGATTATTCGAAGAAGAACACGGTGATTTCCGCTAAGCCTCCATTCGACCCCACCTACGGCTACACCCTGGAGTCGCTGCTTCGGGTCGGCTGCCCGGAGGAACCCGGCGATTTCGCCGAGTTCTGGGAAACCCGTTACCGGCGCGCGCTGAGCGTTTACCCGAACCCCGAGCTGTCTCGCGGCAAAGACGTTCATCCGGACTTCGATGTTTACGATGTCCGTTATCGATCGACGGACGATTATATGATCGGCGGCTGGCTGTTGAGTCCCAAACACGGACCGATTCGGCGGGGGCTGGTGGTGGGGCACGGTTACGGCGGCCGGGAGGGTCCGGATTTCGATCTTCCGGTCGGGGAAGCGGTGGTGTTGTTTCCCTGCTTCCGCGGCCTTTCCTTGAGCCGCGATCCGCGCCTGCCGGACAACCCCGCCCGTCATGTCCTGCACGGCATCGACCGGCGCGATCGTTACATCCTGGGCGGCTGTGTCGAGGATTTGTGGCTGGCGGTTTCGGCGCTGCTGAACGTCTTTCCGCAAGTCGAGGGGCATATCGGCTACTCGGGGATCAGCTTCGGCGGCGGCATCGGCGCTTTGGCCCTGCCTTGGGAGCCGCGCATTCGCATGGCCCATCTGAACGTTCCGACCTTCGGCCATCATCCTTTGCGTCTTGCGCTGCCGACCCTGGGAAGCGGGGAAGCCGTCCGAAGATACGAGCGCCGGCACGGGTCCGTGCTGGAAACCTTACGCTACTACGACGCCGCCTGCGCCGCGCGGCACATTCGGATTCCCGTTCATGTCGCGGCGGCCTTGTCCGATCCGTTCGTCGCACCGCCCGGCCAATTCGCCATCTATAATGCCCTGGCGGGACCGAAACGCTTGTTCGTGCTCAAAGCCGGCCATTCCGATTATCCGGAACGGCTCGAGGAGGAGCGGGCGTTGCTGGCGGAGCTTGGCGCTTTTTTCGAACCGCTCTAGGCAGGGCGAAATTTCCTGTGCCGCTAAAGAGCTTTTCGCCGCGGTTTTTCAGTGAGGACCGAAAAATTCGTAGGTCGGCAATCCCTTGCCGACACACGCGGTCGGCGAGGAGCTTTGTCGGCAAGGGATTGCCGACCTACTAAACTCGAATGATTTTTCGAACTGCTTGGAGCGAGGCCGGTTTCCGGTGAGGACGGCGCCCGGTCTCAGATTACGCAGCCGAGCGAATGAACTAATCTTGAATCGAGCCGAAAAAAGGCGGGCTGACCGCCTCGGCTCAATGGAACGGCCGGGCGATAAGCCGGATCACGGAGGTCATTTGGGTCCGCGACCCGGACAAATCACGGATTATTTGATTTTCGCTTCCTTGTACAGGACATGCTTGCGGACGACGGGATCGAATTTCTTGATCTCCATCTTTTCCGGCATGTTCCGCTTGTTCTTGGTGGTCGTGTAAAAATGGCCGGTGCCGGCGCTCGATACCAATTTGATTTTGTCGCGCATGGTTCAGACCTCGATTAGACTTTTTCGCCGCGCTTGCGGATATCCGCCAAAACGGCATCGATACCCTTCTTGTCGATGATGCGCATTCCCTGGCTGGAAACGCGAAGGCTTACCCAACGGTTTTCGCTTTCGACCCAAAAACGGTGCTGGTGCAGATTCGGATTGAACAGGCGCTTCGTCTTATTGTTAGCGTGCGAGACGTTATTGCCTACAATACGGCGCTTGCCCGTCACCTGGCATACTCTGGACATGGTTGACCTCTAACTCGCCTAGCTGGAACGGAAATCAGGCTTTATATATGATTCAAGGTTTTTAAGTCAAGCCGCGCTCCTCCTATTACGGAAAAATCGCTATGAGTCTAAAGCTCGGGATCGTCATGGATCCCATCGGAAAAATCAAAATCCACAAAGACACCAGCTTCGCCATGCTGCTGGAGGCCCAGTCGCGGGGTTACGAGCTCCATTACATGGAGCTCAACGATCTTTATTTGCGGGACGGACGCACCTATGCGCGGATGCGCCGCCTGAGCGTGGAGCGCAACCAGCAGTCCTGGTTCAGCTTCCTCGGCGAGACGGTCGCGCCGCTGGATTCCCTGGACGTGGTGTTGATGCGCAAGGACCCGCCTTTCGACCAGGAATACATCTACGCCACCTATCTCTTGGAATGCGCCGAAAACCAGGGGCTTTACGTGGTCAATAAACCCCGCTCGCTGCGCGATGCGAACGAAAAGCTCTTTACCGCCTGGTTTCCGCAGTGCTGCCCGCCGACCCTGGTGGCCAGGGAAGGGCACAAGATCCGCGAATTTCTGCACGAACAGGGCGAAATCATCCTGAAGCCCCTGGACGGCATGGGCGGCGCCTCGATTTTCCGCATCGCGGAAAAAGACCCCAATCTGAGCGTCATCCTGGAAACCATGACCCGGCACAACTCGCGCTTCGTCATGGCTCAACGCTATCTGCCGGAAATCGTCGACGGCGACAAGCGCATCCTGCTAGTGAACGGCGAGGCGGTTCCTTATGCTCTCGCCCGTATCCCCGCGCTGGGAGAAAGCCGCGGGAATCTCGCCGCCGGAGGACGCGCGGAGGGACGCGAACTGACCCCGCGGGATCGCTGGATCGCCGAGCAAGTAGGTCCGACGCTTCGCGAAAGAGGACTCGTATTCGTGGGACTGGACGTGATCGGAAACTATCTGACCGAAGTGAACGTGACCAGCCCGACCTGCGTGCAGGAGCTGGATGCACTGTTCGGCTTGAATATCAGTGCCTTGCTGATGAATCATATCGAGTCCGTTGTGCGGGCTTAATAACGTCGACTCATGAATACCGAAAAGGTTTTTTCCGACCGCTTTCTTCTATCCCTGGTTTTTGCCGGCATCGCACACGCCGTTCTCATCCTGGGCGTCAGCTTCGAAATGCCCAAGCACCCGGAAATCAAGAAATCCTTGACCATCGCTCTGGTGCGAAATGCTTCGCAGAAGGCTCCGGAAAAGGCCGACTTTCTCGCTCCGGACAACCAGATAGGCAGCGGAACCCATACCGAAAAGGCGATTCCGAGGAACCAGCCCACACCGCAGGAAGGACAGGGCCAGCAAACCGAAAACGCGCCCAATCCCGCGCATGTTCAGGAAGCCAAACTCAAACGCGTGCTGAGACAGGAAAAATCCGAAAAGAAGATCGTCACGGATCAAGGCACGGAGATACTGCCGGAACCGCAGCCCGTAAAGCTCACCGCCGCGGCGCTCAGCCAGCAGATTGCCGAATTGAGCGCCGAACTGAACAAATCGCGGGAAGACTATGCCCGCCGTCCCAAGCTGGTTTACATCAACTCGGTGAACGCCCACAAATACAAGGCCGCTGCCTACGAGAAGGCCTGGCAGGACAAAATCGAGCGTATCGGCAATCTTAATTATCCCGACGAAGCCCGCCGCCGGAATCTTTCCGGAAGCCTGCTTCTGAGCGTCGGCATCAAGCCGGACGGAACCGTGTACAGCATACAGGTCCGGCATTCTTCCGGCCATCAAGTTCTGGACGACGCCGCAACGAATATCGTGCAGCTTGCCGCTCCCTTCGCACCTTTTCCCCAAGAGCTGAAACAGGAAGCGGATGTTTTGATCATCACCCGCACCTGGCGGTTCGAGAACGATCACCGTCTCCAAACCGGCCCCTGATTCACCCCAGCTTTCCCTGCAAGCTCGGACTCTCCGCCATAACGTCCGAGCGCCTGTCCAGGCAGCCTTCCACCGCCTAGCCTTCCCCCAAAAACCGACTATTCTTGATGTGTCCGGCCAGGACGCCTGGGTCCGCTGACTGAATCTTCCCTTTAGAACGATGTCCGCCGACCCTGTAGAGAGCCGTCCACCTTATCCCTGTTAATTGCCTAGCCGTTTCCTCATTAAGAACACCGATGGTCGATTATCTCTCCCAAGCTCAGCGACCGGCCTTGCCGCGATGCGGTGAGGCAGGGCCCGACGTTGGTCCAGGGAATTTTGCCGAACCGGCCTTTCTGATCGAGGACTCGCTCCAACCGAATCCGCTCTGCCTAGGCACAGAAAACGACGTCGCAGATTATCTGGCCCATTCCGTGTCTGCGGTTCCCGACAACTTGCTGCGACACACTCAGCGGGTGTTGCACCACTACCATCAAAACGACCGAGACGGCCTGTACGCCGCTTTGTTGGACCTTTTCATTGCCCTGGAACACAGGGGACCCTCTCTCCGCAAGCGATTGCTGACAGGGGCGCGGGATCGGTTGACGAAGGATTGCTATGCGCGTCTCGATCGATGGCTTGAATGCGGAAACACGCCCGATTGGGCCGAGCTGCCGCCGGCCGGGCAATCGGTTCTTGCCCCCGGCGTCATCGGTTCGCTGAATTTGGTCCAGGTGTCGATCGATGCCTCGGACGAAGAACGCGACCCGCTGGTGGAAGCGCGGGAACACATCGAATACAGCCAGATCGACCAAGCGAGAGCGGTACTGGAAGGCGCATTGTTCCGACTGCCTGAGCGAACCGATTTACTTGAGGAACTACTGCTGCTGTATCGGGCGACCGGTGATCTCGACAATTTCTTGCACACGCGTGAAAAGCTTCGGGCGATCATGGACCCCTTGCCGGCGATTTGGGACGAGTGCGAACGATATCTGCGAAAGGAACATACCCCATGACCGATTTTGCCATCGCGCCATTAAGGTTGGCGGTTCTAGGGATGGACGAGCGGACTGCGAAACTGTTCAAGATGTTCCTGCACGGCCCTTGCCGAAACCAGGCCGAGATCGTCGGCGACGGAGAAGAAGCGGAAGCCTGTATGATCGACATGGACGCGCAGAGGGCGGCCGAATTGCTGGATCGGGAACGGCAAACCCATCCCGACCGGGTCCTTATCCTGCTTTCCCTGAACGACCGTGCGTCTTCGCCCGAGACCGTTTTTTTGAAGAAACCGGTCCAAGCCGAGAGCATGCTGCAGGCGATCCGGCGCGTCCGGCAAATTCTCCAAGGCCGCCAACCGCGGCAAGCCGGAAAGCCGGAGCCGGAAACCCGCCCGACTCCGTTACGGGCGGTCGTTGCGCCGGAAAAATCGGATGGATCCGTATCCAAAGTGGCCGCCCTAATGGATGAGCAAAGCTTCATGAGCTTTCTGGGCGTCCGCGACGACATCGATCCGACCGTTCCCGAACAGGCTGCGGCGGTCCGCTACGATCCCAAGGATTTTCTGCAGGGGAGCTTCGAATCGGCCTGCGCGCTCGCCATTTCGCATCAACAGGCTTTGCGGGTGGAAACGCCATGGAAGCCGCTGGTCGTCTTTCCACAGATTCGACGGATATGGATCAACGCAGACGAAGCTCAATTGCGCGCCGCCTGCGCGATTCGCATTAACAATCTTGCGCATATGGATATCAGCGGACCCCGCGCGCAAACCGCCAAGGATCTGAAAGTTACGCCGATCGACGCCGGCCAGGCCGAGCTCGATCCGAGCCGGATGATTTCGCTGGATGCCTTCTTATGGAAGATGGCGATCTGGACGTCAAAAGGCAAGATCCCTGTGGACATCTCGTTCGAACACGAGGTAGCCCTCAAACACTGGCCCAATCTGACCCGCTTCCTGCTGATCCCTCATACCATGCGAATCGCAGCACTGTTGTATCACAGCCCCCATACCGTATGCGAGGCGGCGCAGATTTTAGGCATACGGCAGCAGTATGTGTTTGCCTTCATCAGCGCCGCTCATGCCTTGCGACTGATAGAGCAACGGCCGAAACAGCAGACGGCCCGCGCGGAAATTCAGGCGTCGACCGCCAGACCGGAGCCGGAGCGCACGTCCTTTCTCGGGAAGATTTTGAAACACTTGAAAATGTCTTGACGGGAGCGGAATCGAATCGTGATTCAGTACAACAAAATCATTTTCACCGGACCCGTGGGCGCTGGGAAAACGACCGCCATCACCTCGCTCAGTGATGTTCCGCCGGTCAAAACGGACCAAGTCGCCAGCGATATGACCAAAAGCCGGAAAGCTTCGACCACGGTCGCGCTCGACTACGGGATGATGACTTTGCCCGGCGGGGAAAAGATTCATCTGTACGGAACGCCGGGACAGGAGCGGTTCGACTTCATGTGGGACATTCTGACCACCGGAGGCATCGGCCTGGTGCTGCTGCTCGACAACACCCGCGCCGATCCCTTCCAGGATCTGCGCTTTTTCTTGAACAAATTCGGCAGCTTCATCGAGGCCACGAGCTTGGTCATAGGCGTCACCCAAATGGACGTCCGTGCAACGCCTCTGGTATCGGACTACCATCGCCAGTTGGAAGCGAGCGGTCTGAATCCGCCGATTTTCGAGGTCGACGCCCGGCGCAAGAAAGACGTTTCTCTGCTGGTACAGGCGCTGCTCTACTCCATCGATCCGGGGCTGGAGGATCAATGAAGGACTACGCGCTGGCGGAGCACCTTTATCTTCATCCGACGCCAGGCGGCGCCTACCATGCGGTCACGACCAAGGCGCACACCCCAGCCAAACAGCTCATCAGAAACTTGCTGCAGATGGAGTCCAGCCCAGCGCTCACCCTGGCCGGCCTGAAAGACTGGTCGGCTATCGAGGACGCCGAAAGGGCCTATGCCATGCTCCACCATGCACAAGAAGCGAAATGGCTGCAAGGGTTGAAGGCGCCGCTGAAATGCCCGAATCAGCCTCTTTCCGAAATCCTGCCCGAACTGCTGAGCCAGCTCAGCAGCCAAGCCAAGGTTCTGTTGGCCGACAGCCAAGGGTTCTATCTTGCGACCCACGGTTTTCCCCACGAAGTCGCCGAGGAGCTGTCGGCGCTCAGCGCCGATTTGGCCAATCTGCATGAGCGTCGCTCGGGTCTCTTGCTCAACAACCTGGGGCTCAATTCGAGCGCCTGGTCCGTAGTGGACTCGGCGGGCAACAGCAAAGTGGGATTTTGGCCGCTATACCTGGGGAAAGAGCGATTCGTGCTGGTCGCCGCCGGAATGCCGAGGTTCAACCAGCCGGATTTCGTTACCCTGGTCTGGATATTGAGTCGCCGCTATGCCGGCGTCGGCAGCTGATGCAAATAAATCAAGAACGAATTTTCCCGAATCATCCGAGTGCGAGCGAGGTTCAGTTATGCGTGCAGAAATGTTGACTTCCATTTTGAGTGAGTTGAACGGCACATCGGCCGACATCGAAGCTTCCGGCGTCATTTCGACGGACGGCTTGATGATGGCGGCCGTATTGCCTCAAAACCTGGACGAGGATCGGGTGGGTGCCATGAGCGCCGCCATGCTGTCCCTGGGCGACAGGACCGCCCAGGAACTGTCGCGGGGTACGCTCGAGCAGGTGCTCATCAAAGGCGACAGGGGATACGTGCTGATGACTTATGCCGGCAAGGAAGCGGTGCTGACCGTGATGGCCAAGCCCAATGCCAAGTTGGGTCTGATCTTTCTGGACGTAAAACGGGCGGCCGAAAGCATAGCCGGCCTGATTTGACCGGCGCACAGCCCGACCACCGTAGTTCCAAGAGGCCGCCATGCAAGACATGAAGCCCGAAGATATCGTCGGGGCCTACCGAGAACATACGCTCGTCCATTTCGACGGGACTCGCCGGAAAGTGCTGGTAACCGACATCGAGTCGCCCTATCCGGACGGACGCTTGATCGTTTCTCGCACCGATCCGGCCGGCATCATCACCCATGTCAACCAATCCTTCGTCGACATGTCGGGATATTCCAAGGAAGAACTGATCGGCGCGCCACACTACATTCTGCGGCATCCCGATATGCCGCCGGCAGCTTTCCGGGATCTTTGGGAAACCTTGCGGCGCGGCGAAAAATGGCAGGGCTATGTCAAGAATTTGCGCAAGGACGGCGGTTTCTACTGGGTCAAGGCCACGGTCATCCCGAACATTCGAAACGCCCAGGTCATCGGCTATACCTCGGTCCGGCGCAAGCCGTCCCGACAGAAAGTCGCCGAATGCATGAAACTCTATCCCACCTTGTTTTGAGCGTCTCGACTCCGCGAGGACTATGCCATGCCCCACGTTTTCACCGTAAGCCCGGATTTTACGCCCGAGCACCTGTCCGGCTGGTTCATTTTCAATACTTGGTTGCAAAAGGCCTTGGGCGAGGCATTTCATTTGCAATTGTATGACGACTTCCACAGTCAGCGGGACGCCATCAAGTCCGACCGAATCGATCTGATCTACGCCAACCCTTACGATGCCGCCATGCTGGTGCGGGAAAAAGGCTTCAAACCCTTGGTCAAGCCGGAAGGCAAGGCGGACGAGGCGGTTATCGCGGTGAGTACCGAACGCCCTTACCTTCAGGTCGAAGATTTGCCCTGCTCGATCAAGCTGGCGACCACCGAAGACCCCGATGTCCACATGATGGGCATGATCATGCTGGAGCCAGCCGACCTCGATGCCGCATCGGTCGAACTAAAAGTCTGCGACTCCTATGTGCTGGTCGCCAAGGAATTGCTCAAAGGCTACTGCGATGCCGGCGTTTTTCTCGCCGAGGCGTTCAACGATCTCTCTTCGGTCATACGCAAGCAACTGCGGGCATTGGTCAACAGCCAGATCCAGGTGGTCCATCACGCGCTGATGATAAGCCCTAGGCTCGCGGATCACCGAGACCGCCTGCTCGGCGCGCTGCTGGCCATGTCCGAAAACGACAAGGGCAAGAGTGCTCTCGCAGCGCTGAAGATCCCCCGCTGGGAACGGGTCGACGACGAAGAGATGGAATTCATGATCGATCTCATGGACACCTTTGTGACCTGAGCACGAGATCACCCGATCAAAATACCGGGAGCCTCTGCGCTCGACTGCGAAGCTTTTCGCACATCGCCGCTGTTCCCGTATCCACCAAGCTGACGATCCTCGCTTCACGCATAGGATTATGCTCCGCGCTTTGAGCGCGATTGGAGTACCACAAGAAATTTCAGCCTTTCCGTGAACTGACTTGCAGCCTCGTCGGTCTACCCCGATACTATGACCATGATTGAAGCGATCGCGAACCTCACCAACAACTTTCTGATCGCCATGCCCGGGATGACGGACCCCTTTTTCGCCCGCACCGTCACTTATCTGTGCCAACACAGTCCGGAAGGCGCATTGGGTATCATTATCAATCGCCCGTCCGAGCTGACCTTGGGCGATGTGATGCAGCAAATGGAGATCGATATCCAGGAATCCGCCATAGGCCAAATTCCCGTTTACTTCGGCGGGCCGGTGCAGGCCGAACGCGGCTTCGTCCTTCACGAGCCGGGCGGTAACTGGAATTCCACCCTGAAGGTATCGGACTCCATTTCCCTCACCACCTCCCGCGACATCTTGGAAGCCATGAGCATTGGCAAGGGACCCCAAAAGGTCCTGGTGGCGCTGGGATACGCCGGCTGGGGAAAGGGACAGCTGGAACGGGAAATCGTCGAGAACTCCTGGCTGAGTGCGCCCGCCGACGACGCCATTCTGTTCGATTATGCGCCGGCCCATCGCTGGAAGGCCGCCGCCGAACTGATGGGCGTGGATATTTCACTTCTGTCCTCTCAAGCGGGGCACGGCTAATTCATGGATTTCGTCGATCCAGTGCGGCACGAGACCAACGAGCCCACTTATCTCGGCTTTGATTTCGGAGAAAAAAACATCGGCGTGGCCGTCGGACAGCGGGTAACCGGTACCGCGACAGCTCTTGAAACGATACGCGTAACCAGCCGCAAGGCCCTGTGGGACGCCATATCCCGCCTGGTTCAGACATGGCGGCCGTCGGCGTTCGTGGTCGGCTTCCCTTATAACCCGGAAGGTGAAGAAAACCCCATCATCGAGCCCATTTTGCGCTTCTGCCGTCAATTGGAAAGCCGTTATCACCTGCCGGTCCACACGATGGACGAAACCTTGTCGACCAGCGAATCCCGCGAGATTTTTTATCGCAGGCGCTCCAAACGGTCGACGCATTTCGCCGATGTCAAAGACGAACTCGCCGCCCAATTGATTCTGCAAACCTGGTTGGCCCATACGAAGGAAAAGGATGTCGGGAATGTTTGATACGGCATTGCGGGTGGACCTGTTGCTCGACCGGCTGGAAGCTTCTTTGCGCGAAGAAATGGCGCGGCGCGAGTTTTCCGACCCGGCCATGATCGGCATTCACACCGGCGGAGCCTGGATCGCCGACCGCTTACATGCCCGACTCGGTCTGGCCGAGCCTTTGGGACTCTTGAACATCTCGTTTTACCGGGACGATTTTTCACAGACCGGTATTCACCCTCAAGTCAAACCAAGCGTGCTGCCGTTTCGCGTCGAAGGCCGGAACATATTGCTGATCGACGACGTGTTCTATACCGGACGGACTGTTCGTGCCGCGCTGAACGAGATCTTCGATTACGGACGCCCTGCCCAGGTTTTGCTGGGCGTGCTGATCGAGCGAAACGGGCGGCAGATTCCGATTCGCCCCGATTGCATAGGGCACAAAATTACGCTTGCCGCCGATCAGCGCATTACCCTCAGCGGGCCGAGCCCGCTCGAACTTCGCATCCATTCGGTTTCTCCGCAATCATGAATCCGATTCAGGCCGACAATCTTCAATTAGATTCCAGCGGACGATTGAAACACTTTCTGACCGTCGAGGGCTTGAGCCGAGACTTGCTGGTCAAGATCATGGACACGGCGGAATCGTTCGCCAGCGTCACCGAGCAGACCGTCAAGAAAGTGCCGCTGCTGCGCGGCAAGACCGTGGTCAACCTGTTTTTCGAGAACAGCACGCGCACGCGCACCACCTTCGAATTGGCCGCGAAGCGGCTGTCCGCCGACGTAATCAATCTGAACATCGCCACTTCCGCCACATCCAAGGGGGAAAGCCTGCTGGATACCATCCGCAATCTGGAAGCGATGCACGTCGACATGTTCGTCGTCCGGCACGCGGAAAGCGGCGCGGCCCACTTCATCGCCCGCCACGTGGCACCCCATATCAGCGTCATCAACGGCGGAGACGGACGGCATGCCCACCCGACCCAAGCGATGCTGGACGTGTTCACTATCCGCAAATACAAGGGCGATTTCTCGAATCTGAAAGTAGCGATCGTCGGCGATATCCTTCATTCCCGCGTAGCCCGGTCCGAGATTCATGCCCTGAACACCCTGGGTGCCGCCGAAGTGCGCGTGATTGGTCCCAAAACGCTGCTGCCGGCTGCGGTCGAGACCTTGGGCGTCACCACATTCCATGATCTGGAGGAAGGCCTGGAAAACGTTGATGTCGTGATCATGCTGCGCCTGCAAAAGGAGCGCATGAGCGGGGCCTTCATTCCGACCGAGCACGAATACTTCGCCTGCTTCGGGCTGACCGAAAAACGCCTGGCGCGCGCCAAACCGGATGTCATCGTGATGCATCCGGGGCCCATCAATCGAGGCGTTGAAATCGATTCCCAAGTCGCCGATGGTCCCCACTCCGTCATACTTCAGCAGGTCGACCACGGGATCGCCGTTCGCATGGCGATTCTGTCCATGGCGATGCGCCCCGATCTCGAAAGTTCGCCTGGAGACCGAATAGCATGACCGAACGCATCGCCATCCGCGGTGGCCATGTCGTCGATCCGTCGAACGGCATCGAAGAAACGCTCGATCTCTACTTGGCCGAGGGACGTGTGGTGTCGCTCGGGACCGCGCCGGACGGTTACATGGCGGATCGAACGATTTCAGCGGAAGGGCAGATCGTATGTCCCGGTTTTATAGATCTTTGCGCGCGTTTGCGCGAGCCTGGTTACGAGCACAAGGCGGCGATCGCCAGCGAAAGCGAGGCCGCTAGCGCGAGCGGGATTACCACGCTCTGCTGTCCGCCCGATACCGATCCGGTCATCGATACACCCGCCGTGGTCAACCTGATCCGGGAAAGGGCGCAACAGATCGGTAAGATAAGGGTACTACCCATAGGCGCTTTGACGCGCGGCCTTAAAGGTAGGGATTTGAGCGAAATGAGTGCGTTGAAGCGCGCCGGCTGTGTTGCGCTCAGCAATGCCCACGCGCCGATGGCGAATACGCTGGTGCTGCGCCGGGCGCTCGAATATGCCGCGAGTCACGACCTTCTGGTCGTCATCCGTCCGGAAGACCCATGGCTTGCCGACCAAGGCTGTGTCCACGAAGGGCCGACCGCGACTCGATTGGGTTTGCCAGGGATTCCGGACGCGGCTGAGACCGTAGCCATTGCCCAAGTCCTGGCGCTGGTCGAGCACACCGAGGCACGGGTTCATTTCGCGCAGTTGAGCTGCGCGCGGGCCGCCCGGATGATTGCCAGAGCACGGGAAAAAGGCACGCCGGTCAGCGCCGACGTAGCGGCTCATCAGTTGCATATGACCGAAACGGACATCGACGGATTCAACGCCATGTGCCACGTTAGACCCCCGCTACGAAGCGTGCCCGATAGGGATGCTCTGCGCGAGGCGCTCAGGAACGGCGTGATAACGGCGATTTGTTCGGACCACCAACCCCACGAGCCGGACGCCAAGCTGGACGTCTTTCCGTCCACCGAGCCCGGTATGGCTTCGCTGGAAATGGTGCTTCCTCTGACGCTGAAGCTGGTCGACGAGGACGTCCTTTCCCTAAGTCAGGCGATCGCCCTCCTCACACAAGGCCCGGCCGCCGTAATGGGCACGGAGACGGGCACCCTCAGCGTCGGCTCGCCGGCTGATATCTGCATCTTCGACCCCGAGTGCACCTGGACGGTTGATAGCTCGACTTGGCGAAGCACCGGCCGGAACACTCCCTACTGGGGACAAACCGTCAAGGGCCGGGTGACTCGTACGTTTGTGGATGGCCGGGCGGTTTTCGAGCTCTAGCCAAACCGCCGATAAGGCAGCGACCGAAACCCTATTTCACCACACCGCATACAATACGGGCTCCGCCCGGCTTATCGGCATAGTTGTCGTCTTCCGCATGAATCATCAATGAACGTCCCTTGAGATCGGCTACGCGCAAACGCTTGGCGGTGACCGCTTCCTGAGCCGTACCGTCGGAGGCCACATTCAAAACCGGCAGATCTCCGGCGTGACCGTCGCCGACGGGGCCCGCATGCTTTCCGGTTTTCTTCGGATCGAAGTGATTGCCTGCCGCCAATCCCGCCACGGGTTTTCCGTCTTTTTCTTTGGCGCCGCAGTCGGGGAACTCATGAACATGAAAGCCGTGCGGCCCGGGCGGCAGACCTCTGAGATCCGGGGTCAGCTTCAATCCAGCGGCCGTATCCGCGGCGACGACGGAACCGATGGACTCCGCAATTCCGGTTTCGTCGATCTTGTTCATCTCCACTCTGATCTCTTCGGCATAAACCGCGGATCCGAAGATGATCGCCGCGCCTGCAGCCATCAATCCAAATTTGTTCATCATAACCTCCCGTATCGTTGTTAAATTTTGCTGTCCAACCGATTTTAAGCCTAAGACAATCCCTGTCGTAAGTCCGTTAAACGAATTTGACATAATCCGAAGCGATGCTTATCGGCCTTTGCAAAACCTGGATAGGAAGCGTTACTCTCCATAAGGGTCGATGGGTATAAGCTGATGGCAGAACGTACTTCGAACCATGCGTGATCCTTTAGCTTTGCTGCCCGGCACCGATTTCCCCCGTATCACGCGGAAACGGCTGGAGACTCTTCAGGTCAATCTGGGCTATCGCTGCAATCTGAGGATTTTGGAGGAACCGGGGTATGAAGATCTGGCTAGGTTCCTTGCGGAACATCGCGTCGAGATCGTTGCCTCTCTGCCGTGTTATCTTGAGCAGGACGTGGACGCTCAGCGCGGCAAGGGGGTATTCGATAGGAGTCTTAGGGCTTTACACCAGCTGAATCGCTTCGGCTACGGCGGCTTCGATTCGGGCCTGATTCTAAATCTGGTCTACAATCCACAGGGGGCGGCGCTGCTGCCGCCGCAAATCGAATTGGAAAACGCCTATGAGCGCGAGCTGGAAAGCCGCTACGGGATCGTTTTCAACCGATTGTACACCCTTGCCAATATGCCGATCCGGCGTTTCGGCAGCACCCCCATCAGTCAGGGGAGGTTCGACGAATACATGACTTTGTTGAGGAACAGCCACAATTCGAAAAATCCGGAAGACGTAATGTGCCGCAGCTTGATCAGCGTAGACTGGCAAGGTCATGTATACGACCGCGATTTCAACCAGATGCTCGATTTGCCACTGGGCGCCGGCAGCAGTTGCGGCGGGGCGCTGCGATCTTGAGCGCACGCCTTCGTCTTTCTTTTCGTAAGAGCTCCTTTTCTTAATCTGTCCGCTTCCCATGCTGCAATTTATCAACGTCAGCAAACGCTATTCGGATAGCGGAGAAGTATTGTCCAACGTCTGTTTTCAGCTCGAAAAGGGCGAAATGGCTTTCCTGACCGGCCACTCGGGGGCCGGGAAAAGCACCTTGCTCAAGCTGATTCCGGTCATCGAACGGCCCAATCGGGGGCAGATCCTCTTCGAAGGAAAGCCCATCAACCGTATATCCAAACGGCAAGTGCCTTATCTTCGCCGCCAATTGGGATTGATCTTCCAGGATTACCGCTTACTGCACGATAGAACCGTATTCGACAACGTAGCCCTGCCCCTGCTCATCGCCGGCTTCAGCCAGCAAGAAACCGCCCGACGGGTTCGGGCCGCCCTCGATAAGGTCGGTTTACTCCGCAAGGAAAAGCGGTTTCCTCTTGCGCTGTCCGGAGGCGAGCAGCAGCGGGTCGGCATCGCTCGAGCGATCGTACACAAACCCTCCCTGATTCTGGCCGACGAGCCGACCGGCAATTTGGATCCGGGCCTCTCGGCAGAGATCATGGATTTATTTAAGGAATTCAACCAGGTCGGCGTAACGCTCTTGATCGCGAGTCACAACCTCGACCTGATTTCGCGGTTCGCCTGCCGAACCCTCAAGTTACAGCAAGGCCAATTGGTCGAAGGCGGCTGAGACGTGCCGATTGCAAGAATGCAGAAACCTCGAAGGAGGCGCGATACTAATGCGGCGCATGCCCGGCGAACCGGCAATGGGCCGGCGAACTGGCTGCGAGCCTACGTCGACTTGCACGTCGAAACGCTTAAATCCAGTTTTGTACGTCTTCGGCGAACTCCTGTCGCCAGCATCATGACGGTGCTGGTGATCGCCATCGCATTGACCATACCGGCTAGTTTCCATGTTTTCATCAAGAACGCTCAGCAGGCCAGTTCGACCCTCGAAGCGACGAACCAAATATCGCTGTTCCTGAAACCCGAACTGACCAACGAAGCCGGCGGCAAGGTCGCGGAAACACTCAATAAGCACCCGCAAATCGCGGTGGCCGAGCTGGTTACGAAAGAAGCGGGGTTACAGCAACTCAAGAGCTACAGCGGTTTTGGCGATGCCTTACAGGCTTTGGATTTCAATCCCTTGCCGGCGGTCGTCGGCATCAAACCGAAGGACTCCCTCACTCGTCCCGATGAAGTGGAAAAACTGCTCGGCGAGCTCCGAGCGCTGCCGGAAACCGATTTCGTCCAGCTCGATACCGAGTGGATGCACAAGCTGCACGCCATATTAACGATCGCCCAACGCAGCGTAGTCGTGTTCAGCGTGCTACTTAGTCTTGGCGTATTGTTCATCGTAGGCAACACCATCCGTCTCGAACTGCAAAACCGCCGCGAGGAAATCGTCGTCGCGAAACTGATCGGGGCCACCGACCGTTTTATCCGCCGCCCTTTCTTGTATGCCGGCTTTTGGTACGGCTTCCTCGGCGGAACTCTTGCCTGGTTGTTGGTCAGCTTCTTCCTGTTGTTCCTGCGTGGCCCCTCCCGACACTTGGCGGAACTCTACGGCAGCCCTTACGCGCTTTCCTTTCTGAGCCTATCGGAAACAGAACTCCTGATTGGAGCATCGGTCTTATTGGGAATAATCGGGGCATGGATAGTCGTCTCTTATCATTTACGGGAACTTGATCCTACTTGATTGACGAGGTTTTATAGACATACTATTAGCACTCGTCATTGTTGAGTGCTAAGCTAAAACAGGAATTAAGACTGAGGACACTTATGAGCAACGCATTAACTCTTCCGGTTAATCTCTCGCTCGGCTCCATCGAAGAATATGTCTCTGCCGTAAACTCGATGCCGCGTTATAGCGCCGATGAAGAGCGCGCACTGGCTGTACGCTTTCGCGAGCATAACGATTTGGAGGCTGCACGGCAGTTAGTGCTCGGCAATTTGCGCTTCGTCGTCCATATTGCCAGGGGATACCTGGGCTACGGTTTGCCGCTGCCCGATTTGATCCAGGAAGGAAACATCGGCCTCATGAAAGCCGTGAAGCGTTACGACCCTGCCGTCGGCGTCCGGCTGGTTTCGTTTGCCGTTCATTGGATCAGGGCGGAAATCCACGAATTCATCATTCAGAATTGGCGCATAGTTAAAGTCGCCACCACCAAAGCTCAGCGGAAATTGTTCTTCAATTTGCGCAAGTTCAAGAACCGCTTGGGATGGCTGAGCCACGACGAGGCTCACGTTCTAGCCAACGAATTAGGTGTGGATGTCGCGACTGTCTATGAAATGGAAAATCGCCTGAACAATCAGGATGTCGCCTTCGAACCCAGCGATAACGACGGCGACGATAGAGAAGCACCGGCTCCGGTGCATTACCTTCAGCAAGAAAATGCCGATCCCGCGGATTTGCTCGAAGATAACGACTGGGGACAGCATAAGCAGCAACGGCTGGTTGCCGCCATCGAGCAACTGGACGAGCGCAGCCGGGACATCGTTACGAGCCGGTGGCTGAGCGAAGAAAAACTGACCTTGCACGATCTGGCCACACGCTATCAGGTTTCTGCCGAGCGTATTCGCCAGTTGGAGAATACCGCTATGAAAAAGCTGCGAAACTCCCTGGTCGACACCTGAGCTTCGAGCAGACTCGACCCCACGCACTAAAAAAGGTGACGCAAAGTCACCTTTTTTGTATCCGACTTCCGCTCACCGAGGCCGATGGCTTCTAGATCCTATTGCAGGGCGGTCTCGTGGTCCTTCCGAAGATGCAACATCGTAAACATGCCGAGCGGCGGCAAGGTATGCCGTTTAACTTCGCGCAGGGACGTATTTCCCAGAATCTCCTGAACAGGCATGTCCGGACGCCAACCCAGCTTGTTCGAAAGCGGAGCCAAGAATTTTTCGATATCCCGCCTAAAACCCTTTTCTGCGGCAAAGTGATTCACGATGATCACATCGCCTCCGGGCTTGCACACCCGCTCGATTTCCCGGATCACTTTCTCCGGGTCCGGAACCACCGACATCACGTATGCTGCGACCACGGCATCGAAAGAATCGTCGGAAAATTCCAGTTCACGGGCATCCATGATGCGAAGGCTGGAAACATGGCTCAACTTTCCTCTCGCTACCCGTTGCTGGGCTCTTTCCAGCATGTCGGGAGAAATATCGATGCCGTGCACTTCGTGCTCCTTACGATAGTAAGAGAGGCTAATACCCGTGCCCACCCCAACTTCGAGTACCTTGCCAGGCCGCTTGTTGGTAACGCCCGCCGCCATCGAACGGCCGCGAAAACTCAGCATCCAGCCAAAAGTCTGATCATATACTGGCGCATAGCGTGCGTATGATTTTAGGATGTATTCCAATTGCATTGTGTTGTCCTCTCCTCCCGTCCGGTAGCGTTATTGACGAGACTTCTTGTTGTTTTTCGAGAAAATTTTTGCTTGGCATCCCACCCAATAAACACACGGCTGAAACTTCAGCATCATCTTCCACATCAGTATTGATAATAAAGGTTAACTAAGGACATGGGAATCCGATTGAGTTCTGGTGCGGGCAGTAATTGGACGTTTATTGCATGAACCGCCACCCCGGAGCTATTGAGTTCATTTAATATAGCCGTTTAAGAATGCAGCGTTGGGCAATTCGATCATGAGCAAAGTGGTACAAGTCAAGCTTAACCAATCAGCAGAGGAAATCGTCGCCAAAGCGAGGGAAGCGGCGCGCGACAAGGGCATTCATTTGATCGGCGACGAAGAAAGAGGACAGTTTGCCGGTAATGGAATCGAGGGCCATTACCATATCAGCGGCGACACGCTTTCTATTCGGATTTCTAAGAAGCCGTTTATCGTTCCGTGGAATCTGATCGAAGCTGCCGTGCGGAATTATTTCGCTTAACGGCGGTGCGTCGTTAAAGCCGCAGCCAAAGCTCATAGCAAGAGCCGAAACGCCGGATCTCATCATGGGACCCGGTCCCGCACGTGATGGCCGACGGTCATTATCCGCCCGAACTGTGGCTGAAGTGGACATCAAGGCTTCGTTTGAGTTTTTGCGGCAACTCCGGCAGAGACGAACGCGGTACCAGAAAAGTCGTGAGAACAAACAAATCTCTAAAAATTCTTTTCTCTTCCATCATTTCGCGAACATAATCGTGGCGAACGCTACCTCCCGGTCCGACTTTATTTCCCAACATGTGTTGCTCGAATAATGAACGATTGATGCGCCAACCGATCAATTGGTCATCAATATCCATCAACCGTTTAAGTACTCGAAAAGGGACCTGCAAAAGCGGTTCATCCCGGTAAAGAAGGAGAAACAAGGCGGATAGGACGGCTGCTTGGCGGAATTGGAATACCCCCTCATCCCGCAGCAATTCGTATTCCTCCGGCTTAAACAATGCGTCGAACCGGTAACGGCCGTTTTCCAGCTTGCTGAGCTGCCCCCGACGATCCCAACCGGACAGTGAGCGGTTGTTCTGTACCCATTGATAATCCTGTTGCAGCATGTCATGCACCAGGCGGCGGTAATGCGGCCAAAACTCGCCCCCTTCCGGATTCCGAAAAGGCATATTGGCAAGCCAATTATCGACTGCCTCGAACAAGGTCTTTTCTTCACGCGCTTTCAGGAGAGCCTCGCGCTCTTCAGACCGAAATCGATCGAACGAGTCCGGAGTAAGCTCCGTGGCCAAACCAAGACGAAGCTCGATTTCTCGGAGCTGGCCGCTCTCGAATACCGAGCCCGAAAACAGATGATCGCGGAAATCGAGAAAATCGAGCGGAGAAATCGTTTCGAGCACCTCGATCTGACGATTGATAATCTTCTGGATCGCCACTAGGCGACCGAGGCGGGCAGCGATCAAGCCGACTTTCTGTCCGTCCAAGGGAATCGCCGAGAACAATTCAAGCACTGATTTCAGCTCGTGGAGGACTTCCTTGAGCCAAAGTTCGTGAACCTGATGAGCGATAATGAATAAGGTCTCGTCATGGACCTCTCGATCGTCCCGCCCGCTTTCAGGACACTGGGCGTTTAGAAGGATATCGAGCCGTAAATAGTCCGAATAGTTGAACTCTTCCGTAGATCTTCTCATCGTGAACCCTTTTCCCTAGAGTCGTGATTCGAAGCAACTCCTTGATCGGGGGCTGCATGTCCGTGTATACCGATCGACGACGCCGTCAATCCAGCTGTCGGCGGTTCCCCTGATATCGACTTTCGGACCGGCCGACATAAGCCTTAAATTTACACGCAAAGCAGCGCCAGTATTGACCTTCGAAAAATCTTCAGTCTATGCGTGAAAATACGAGCATGGATCGCCCTAAGCGCCATAAAAGAGACCGGGCAAGCGAACGAGAGGCGGTTTCTTTATTCGAAAGATCGGGCTCAGTCGACCCATGAAGACAACGTCAATCGCCCCGACAGATTATAGTTACCCGGATAGCTATAGATGGCCTGACCATAGGCCGGGCTCACGTATTGCACGTTGAAAGCCGTTACCGTATCCGGGCCGACTCTCGGATAGCTATATATCGATTGTCCATAAGCCTTATTCACGTAAACGATTTGCGGATTCTTCACTTCGAAGACTATGCTTTCGGGAACTAAATAGCTATAGATCGCATTATTGAACGCCTTATTGAGGTAGATGAGTCCGGGTCGAAACTTTTGATCCAGTTCCGTGTTAAGCCGGTCAAGCTCAGCCGCAACGAGACCGCCCGCGAACAGCGAAAATGCTACCGATATTACGGCAATCAGTCTTCTGGGGATCATGGCACACCTCATCGTTGTTATTGACCGCCATACCCTTCGACTGTCAAATTCACGAGAATGTTTCTGATCCGCCAGCGCGCATTAACGGGACATTTGCGATTGGAAGGGTCGCCCTGGCGCTCCCAGGCCGACCGTCTGCGATTGGATAGCGTCAGCAGCAGGGGGTTGTGCGAAATGCGGGCTCGAATCTGCTAATTAACTTAGTACACATCGATCGCGTCCGGTTTTCTTCGCTTCATAAAGCGCCTTGTCCGCCCGTTCGAAGAGAGATTCCGACGTGTCGCCGTTCCGTACCTGGCTCATTCCGCAAGACACGGTAACCTGAACCGGCCGTCCTTGCGAATTGAAACCGCAGTGGGCAATTTTTTGCCGAATCTGATCGGCAATCCGGAGTGCGGCGTCTCCATCGGCGCCGCATAAAATCATCGCGAACTCTTCACCGCCTAGGCGCGCTACGAAATCCGTCTGCCGGATGGATTTATCCAACTCTTGGGCGACCGTCACCAACACTTTGTCCCCGGCCGAATGTCCAAAACGATCATTGATACCCTTGAAATGATCGACATCCCACAGCAGTAGCGACAAAGGCTGTTGAAAACGCTGCGATCGGGCAATCTCTTGGGCAATACGATCCTGATAAGCCATACGATTAGGCAAGTTCGTCAAGGAATCCCTAAGTGCCATGTCATGCGCCAACCTCAACTTGGAACGCAATTCAGCCGCCTCGAGCTCCAATTCCTGAAGCCTGCGAGTCAACTCGCCGAGTCTTCCGGTGGAGTCCCGCAAAAGGCCCAATTCGCGATCACGATTGATATGCAATTGTTGCAGCAGCCCGCTCAATCCGTTGTTCACTAGCACCTTAAGCTGATCCACTTCGGTGATCACTTCCATCTTCGAGCGCAAGTTCTCAAACTGCAGCGAGAAAGAGGAGTGTTCTGCCTCACGATCGCGAACGAAGGCCTTAGTGCTGGCATCCACTCCGATCGCATCATGTCCCAATTCAGTCAAGCGGCCGGATAAGCCGGCCAGAAAATACTCGATTTCCAGTTGCTCTTTTTGAATGAACGTTTTTACGTCGCTTAAAAAACCGATAGCCTCGCCGAGCAGGCTTTCGAGTACTTCCGTATCCGATTCCGATTTCAAACGCGTTTTGATCTGTTCTGCCTGCTGCCTAAAGTTCAAAGGAAGATCTATGACATCCAGCAGCAGTAGCAAACGATCGCGGACCGGACCGATTTCGACCGTTTCTCCCTCCGACTTTTTGTTCGTTTGAAGCAATCTGCCAAAAAATCCCGGTTTTGCCGCTTTGTCAGAAACCGAAATCGGTGTGTCGTGACGCAAAATCTCCCGTAATTCGGAAAGCAACCATTTCCAGTCCGCTATTTCGCCCCGGCCGACTTTTTGTTCGAGCAATGTAATCGCTTTTGTTTCTTCGTCGCTTATTGCAAGTTGCTTTGCAAAGCGAAACAGAATTCCGCTCTCCTGCTTAACAGGCTTGTTGTTTCCGCCCCTATCCTTTACGTCCCGCAAGAGCGTTTCCGATATGTCGTTCAACTCGGCCAGGCGCTTTTCATTCGAAATACCTTTCCTCAACAGGTCGCGGATATAAAGGAGGTGAGGATCGATCGCGGGATCCAGCCCGCTGGTCGCCAGGGTCAGGCGAATAATGGTGCGGCACAGTAATTTCTCTCGCTCGTCCGTTTTCTGCCGGGATCCCGTCGATTCATCGACCAGCGTTGTGTGTCTCGCTTTCCAGTATTGCGGATCATCTGATTTGAGGTTGTTCATAGTCGTGTCTGTCGCGGCGTGAGGTGCTTGCCTTCCAAAGAAAGGAGGACTGAAACGGGTTCTTACAAAGTTTAATCGGGATCGAGAATGTCGCAGCGGTATTAACGACACTTATTGCAAATAAGTAGAAATTTCTTTCTGAATTAAATGTAAGCACGGTGCATTTGTTGAAATGATGTTATTTCTAATTAAAAAACAATAAGCTACGAAACCCCTTATTGTGGATAAAAATCATCGTACACACGGGTAAGAACTGTGGACAAATGTAGATGAACCGTTGCTCTCTCGGCTTGGAACAGCTTGCTAACAGGGTTTTGGATATATTCTGCACATGCCGGCTCGAGGTTCCGGAGGAGTCGGCAGAAGAATTTGCACAGAGCTGGAATCGACATCCTGGCAGGCACGAATGGCGTTTTTTCGGCTCGCGGGCGGACTGTCGAAGAGCGGTTTACATGAACTGTTTTTGGCAAATCCGGCCTAAAATGAATCTTCTGCGACCGGTACAATAGCCAGCCTTACTATTGTCCGAATCATCATTCCATGAAATATCGCGATCTTCGTGAATTTATTCTCCATTTGGAGTCGATCGACGAGCTTAAACGCATAACCGTGGAAATCGACCCGAACCTCGAGATGACCGAAATATGCGACCGGACTCTCAAGGCTGGCGGTCCGGCACTACTGTTCGAAAGGCCGACCGGATCGCATGTCAGGGTGCTGGCCAATCTGTTCGGGACGCCTCGCAGGGTTGCTTTGGGGATGGGGCAGGAATCGGTCGAAGCGCTTCGTGAAGTTGGAAAGCTTCTGGCTTTTCTCAAGGAACCGGAACCGCCGAAAGGCATGCGCGACATGTTCGATAAGCTGCCAATGTTCAGGCAGGTGCTGAACATGCCGGCCAAGGAAGTGAAGAACGCGCCATGCCAGGAGATCGTTTATGCCGGATCGGATGTCGACCTCGGCCGTTATCCCATTCAAACGTGCTGGCCGGGAGATGCGGGACCATTGATCACCTGGGCCTTGGTCATTACCCGAGGTCCGCATAAGGAAAGGCAGAATTTGGGAATTTACCGGCAACAGGTCATCGGCAAAAACAAGGTCATCATGCGCTGGCTCGCGCATCGGGGCGGCGCGCTGGATTTCAAGGACTGGCAGGAGGCCCGCCCCGGCCAGCCGTTTCCGGTTGCCGTCGCATTGGGCGCGGATCCCGCCACCATTCTCGGTGCCGTGACGCCGGTGCCGGATTCGCTTTCGGAATACGCCTTCGCGGGGCTCTTGCGTGGCGCCAAAACGGAAGTGGCCAATTGTCTTCTGAGCGATTTGCAAGTGCCCGCGACGGCCGAAATCGTCTTGGAAGGTTTCATCTATCCCGGCGAAACGGCGCCGGAGGGCCCGTTCGGAGATCACACCGGCTATTACAACGAGGTCGAGGAATTCCCCGTTTTCACCATCGAGCGCATCACGCAACGGGAAAGCCCGATCTACCACAGCACGTATACGGGACGTCCTCCGGATGAGCCGGCCATTCTGGGCGTTGCCTTGAACGAAGTCTTCGTGCCTATCCTGCAAAAGCAGTTTCCGGAAATCGTCGATTTCTATCTGCCGCCGGAAGGCTGTTCTTACCGGCTTGCCGTGGTCAGCATGAAGAAACAGTACCCTGGCCATGCAAAACGGGTGATGTTCGGCGTATGGTCGTTCCTGCGGCAGTTCATGTACACCAAGTTCGTGATCGTTGTGGATGAGGATATCGATGCGCGGAATTGGCAGGATGTGATCTGGGCGATGACGACTCGCATGGATCCTGCGCGCGATATCGCGTTGATCGAAAACACGCCGATCGACTATCTGGATTTTGCCTCGCCGGTTTCGGGTCTGGGTTCGAAAGTCGGGTTCGACGCGACCAATAAGTGGCCCGGCGAAACGGTTCGCGAATGGGGCCAACCCATCGCGATGACGGAGGCCGTTCGGTCAAAAATTGATCAGCTTTGGGATAGCCTGGGCATTTAAGCGAGGCCTCTAAGCGGAATGTAAACGGTCACGCAATCGGCGCCGCCGCTATCTCTCTATATTTCAAAATGACTAAGTATTTTTCGATGCCGCGTTTTCTTTGGCCGGTAATACTCTTTTTAATGCTGGTATCCCACCTCGGGCTCAGCCAGTCGGCCGAGGTTGAACAGGCGCGCCCGTTGAACGAGTTGGTGAAGGATTGGCAGAAAGTCCTGGACCAGGCCGAAAAGGATTTGGCTAAACCCGACGTCCCGGACCCCCGGCTTGCGGCTCTGCGCGAAGAGCTGACGACCATGCAGCTCGATGCCCGCAGGGCATCGGACGAAGCCTTGCCGGAAGTACAAGTGATTCGAGACGAACTCGCTGCCTTGGGGCCGCCGCCGGCCGAGGGAGCGCCGCCCGAAGCGCCGACCGTGGCGGCCAAGCGCAAAGCCATGAACGAACGCCTCGCTGCGGCGGAAGGCGCAATCAAAGAGGCCGAGCTCATCATCGCTCGAGCCGGCCGACTCGCGGGTGATGTTAAGACCTTGCGGCGCATCCGTTTCACCGAGCACGTCTTGAAGCGGGGCATCTCGCCGCTGACGCCGGCAGTTTGGCGAAAAGCTTGGTCCGAGTTGAGTACCGGATTTAGCGTCATCGCGCAAAACCTTCAGCAGTGGTGGTCCAGCGATACCTTTGCGCGAGATGCCCGGGCCATCGGTTGGCGTCTGGCCTTAGGCGTAGGCGTCGCGATCCTGTTGGCGTTTCCCTTGCGCAGGGCTTTGATTCGAAGATTCGGCTATATCGAAGTCGAGGCCGAACCGACTTATGGCCAGCGTTTGAGAACGGCTTTGTTCACAGGCTTTATTCGGGCTCTGTTACCGTCCGCGGCCGTTTTGGCGCTTTTCCTGAGCCTGTCTTATACCGGATTGTTGACCGAGCCGCTGCTGGCCGTGGCTCGGACCGCTTTGCTCTCTCTGATTTCGCTGTTTTTCGTGGCAGGCTTTTCCCGTGCGGCGCTGGCCCCGTTCGAGCCGGAGTGGCGCTTGGTTCAAATCCATGACGAGGGAGCCCGGGCTATCAGCCGCACCGTGAACGGCTTGGCTTTCGTATTCGCTCTCGACCGGGTATTGAGCGAAATCGGGACCCAGTTCAATGCCTCGGTCGAATCGACGCTTTTGCAAAAATTCCTGTTCGGCTTGCTCATTGCAGCTTTGCTGCTGAGTCTGCTGCGTCGCAGTATATGGTTCTCGCCCGACAGACCCCCGCTCAGCCCGACCTGGCAGCGTCTTCGCTTCGTGTTGAAGGTCCTCGTTTATGCGATTCCGGTATCGGGCTTGCTCGGTTACGTGGCGTTGTCCCGTTTGCTGGCCACACAGCTGGTGTTGACTGCCGGGCTTTATCTGTCCGTGCTCCTGTTGCGCAAGATCAGCTACGAACTCATCGACGACGTCTTGAGCAAAACATCGCCCTTGGGGGCGAAGCTCCGCAGCAGCCTCGCCCTGAGCGACGACGGCGCCGAGATGCTCAAGTTTTGGCTGAGCGGAACCGTTGGCCTCTTAATCCTGGCCATGGGCGTGGTCCTGCTGTTGGTATTGTGGGGAGCCGCAGGCAAAGATCTCACCGCCTGGCTTCACAGCGTGTTTTTCGGCTTCAAGGTCGGCAACATCACGCTATCCCTTGCCGACATGCTGCTGGCCTTGGCGCTTTTTGCAGGGCTACTCGCAGCCACCCGGATGATTCAGAAAGCGCTGGACCAGCGTATCTTTCCGCGGACGCGACTGGATGTCGGCATCCGGCATTCGATCCGTTCCGGAACCGGCTACGTCGGATTTACTGTCGCGGCGATGCTGGCGATCTCGACCTTAGGTATTGACCTGTCCAATCTGGCCATCATCGCCGGCGCATTATCCGTAGGTATCGGTTTCGGCCTGCAGAATATCGTCAACAATTTCGTGTCCGGGCTGATTCTGCTCATCGAACGCCCGATCAAGGCCGGCGATTGGGTCGTGGTGGGCGATCACCAGGGTTATGTGAAGAAGATCAGCGTGCGCGCGACCGAAATCACGACCTTAGACCGCGCTTCGGTGTATATCCCGAACTCCACGCTGATTTCGGGCGCGCTAACGAACCGAACCTACGCGGACAAAGCGGTGGGGCGCGTCGTGCTGCCGCTCGGCCTGTCTCATGACACGGATGCCAAGCGAGTACGGGACCTTCTGCTGAAGATCGCGCTAGATCACCCGGAAATCCGCCGCATCCCGCCGCCGGTCGTTTTGTTCAAAGGGTTCGCGGAAAGTACCCGAAACTTCGAACTGATCGCGCTTCTCCACGATGCCGGAAAGGTCGATTCAGTGACCAGCGATCTTTGTTTCGAAATCGACGAAATATTCCGCAAGGAAGGAATCCCGATTCCGTTCCCGCCTCGGAATTTGAACCTGAATCTTAACGGCGAGCAGTTGCAGCAGATCCTGACGGTGCGCGAGGAAAAAACACCGCCAGGGAATTGAACCCGGATCACTCCGACTGATCGCCCGCCGGATTGTCCGAATAGCGGAGCGCTTCGGTCAAGTGGGGGTCGATGATGCTTGCCATGATTTGATGCAGCTTGGGATTTGCCGTCAGCACGTTACCGGATTCGAAGTATTTGTCTTTCCCTTCCAAATCGGTAACGATGCCGCCTGCTTCCTGAATCAGGAGAAGGCCGGCAGCCATGTCCCATTTTTTCAGGCCGATTTCCCAGAAACCGTCCAACCGCCCTGCTGCCACGTAAGCGAGATCCAGAGCCGCCGAGCCCGCGCGCCGGATTCCGGCCGTATCTTTCATGAGATCGCGCATCATGCCCAAATAGGCCTCGACGTGACGCTGATCCTTGAACGGGAAACCCGTACCCAGCAATGCCCCCTTCAGGCCGTTTTGCTTGCTTACCCGGATACGCCGATTGTTGAGCGACGCGCCGGCGCCTCGGGCCGCCGTAAACAGCTCCTGGCGCAATGGGTCGTAGATCACGCCCTTTTCGATGCGCCCGCGGTGGAGCAGAGCGATGGATACGCAGAATTGAGGAAACCCGTGCAGGAAATTGGTGGTTCCATCCAGGGGATCGATGACCCAGACGAAATCGGTCTTGGCCGGGCCTTGCCGACCGCTTTCTTCCCCTAGAAAAGCGTGAGTGGGATAAGCTTTCTGCAAAGTGTGGATAATTTCACGTTCCGCCTGGCGGTCCACTTCGCTGACGAAGTCGTTGCGTCCCTTGGGCGTGATCGTAAGAAGGTTCACCCGGTCCATCGAGCGAACGATAATATCGCCCGCCGTCCGAGCCGCGCGAACCGCGATAGTGAGCATGGGATCCATATTGGAATCGGCGCTGGTTAAAAAGCGGTTTAGGGTATCAAATTTCTGATAGTATTTTACCTTTTTTGGTTATAGCTCTCGCTGAAGCATGAATCGCTTGTCCCATGTCAGGATCGTGCTGGTTGGAACCACGCATCCCGGCAACATCGGTGCGGCGGCGCGCGCCATGAAGAACATGGGGCTGCGCGATTTGGCTCTGGTCGCGCCCAAGGTCTTTCCCAGCGGAGAAGCGACGGCGCGAGCATCCGGTGCCGACGATATTCTGTCCGAGGCGCGGGTTTGCCGTGACTTGCAGGAAGCCATCGACGATTGTGCTTTGGTTGTCGGGGCCAGCGCACGGCTCCGCACCATTTCCTGGCCGCAGCTCGATCCGCGGGAATGCGCGAAACAGGTCACTGCGGGTAATACGAAGACTGCGATTTTATTCGGGCGGGAACATTCGGGTCTGACCAATGAGGAATTGGAGCGATGTCACTACTTGCTGCATATTCCCTGCGATCCCGATTTCAGTTCACTGAATGTCGCCGCGGCGGTTCAGATCGTGGCTTACGAGCTTTTTCTCTCAACTCAGAAACAAGCTCACACCGACAATAACGGTCCAGCCCTGGCTACGGCGGCTGAAATGGAATCCTTTTACGGACACTTGGAACGCACCTTGTACGACCTCCGATTTCTCCACGAAAGAAAGCCTGGACCTTCGGTGATGCGCAGGCTCAGGCGAATCTTTAACCGAGCCATGCTGGAGAAAAAGGAAATTCATCTTTTGCGCGGCATCTTGACGGCCGTTCAGCTTCGAATACGACCCCCGGCGTGAACCCTTATGTGGCAACGATTGAAAGAAGAATTCAGCTGTATTTTCGACCGTGACCCGGCGGCCCAATCCTATTTCGAAATTTTCACCACCTATCCGGGGGTGCACGCCATTTTGGCTCATCGATTCAGCCATCGATTGTGGAATTTCGGGCTCAAATGGCCGGCTCGATTCATCTCGACCTTGGCCCGCTGGTGGACGGGTATCGAAATCCACCCCGGAGCGCGGATCGGAAAGCGGTTCTTCATCGATCACGGCATGGGAGTGGTCATAGGTGAAACGGCGGTGATCGGCGACGACTGCACGCTATATCACGGCGTGACGTTGGGCGGCACGTCCTGGAAAAAGGGAAAGCGGCACCCGACCTTGGGCAATGGAGTGGTGGTCGGCGCCGGCGCCAAAATACTCGGTCCGATAACCATTGCCGACGGCGCCCGTATCGGCTCCAATTCGGTAGTACTGAAGAGTGTCCCTGCCGGCGCCACGGTGGTGGGCATCCCCGGTCATGTGGTGAGTACCGACCGCCAAGCCCAGGAAGCGCGCCGTCAGGCTATCGCCAGCAAACTGCGTTTCGACGCTTATGGTTTGACGCCCGACATGCCCGATCCGGTGGCTCACGCGATCAATCACATGCTCGATCACATACAAGCGCTGGACGAGCAGATCGAGGCGCTAAAGCGCGCCCTCAAACAGCAGGGTATCGGCGTTTCGGAAGCGCCATTGCCCGAACTGGAGCATTGCGAGCTGAAAACGGGCGAGGAAAAATAAAGAAATTCAGCCCCACGGCTATCGGGAGTGGCGATGCCGCTATTTTTCCAGTACTTGAAAAATCTTGTTCGCCCATCCGACACTTTCGAGATGAATCTTGCCTATTCGGGATAAGTCCAGGTTCTCGAAACGCACCTCGTCCAGCTTCCAACATTCGTAGTTGATGGCGCAACTCAGGGCCTCTCCAGCCAATCCCGCGCGATGCACTAAGGCATCTTTCACCTCGCTCGATAGCGGCAGGCCGCCAACCGCGTCATCCAAGGAAGTCTCCAGCAGCTGGTCGATGGTGGACATCAGGCCTACCAGGAAGAATTGCTCGCTGTTCGGCAACTTGAGGAACGCGGCGAGAGATTCGCACATTTTTGCTCGAATCAAAGCGATTTTGACAATCTCTCTCGGCCGGTCGGGAAAATTCGCCAGGCTGATCAACGATGCCCAGCGCTGGACTTCGCGGATACCCAAATAGGTAATCGCGAATTTCAGCGAATCGATCTGTTTCGGCAGCGCGTAAAATGCGGAGTTGATGTAGCGGAGCAGTTTGTAGCTGAGTCCCACGTCCATCGAAATCGTGCGCGCGAGTTCGGGTATCGAGATGTTCGGCCGATTGATTTTTGCCAACAGCTGTAAAACGGCGTGTTGACTGGTTTCCAACCGTTTTCCCCGCACCATGTTCGGCCGGCTGAAAAAGAATCCCTGAAAATACTGGCAGCCCAGCTCCCGATACTCCAGATATTGCTCCTGCGTTTCCACCTTTTCGGCCAGGAAGCGGACCGGCAGCTTCTTCAGTCGTTCCATCACACGTCCGCTCGCAGACGGAGTGACCATTTGGATGTCGAACTTGATGAAATGGGCCATTTCGATCAAAGGCTGCCAACGCTCTTCAAATACAAAGTCGTCAAGCGCGATCTTATAACCCTGTTGAACCAGGCCTCGCACGGCTTGAATCAAAGCCTCGTCGATGTGGACGTCTTCCAGTACCTCGATAACCACCTTATCTTTGGGGAGCAGCAAAGGGGTTTCGGAAAGCAAGTTCTCCCGAGTGAAATTAATGAAAGCCAGTTGTGCTCCGACGATTTGATCCAACCCGTATTCAAGCAAGCTGTCCACGACGATTTGATTGCTGGCGGCGGTTGGTCCGAACGTCTCAACGGTATCTCCGTTTATGTCGCGGAATAACAATTCATAGGCAAAAATGCGCAAGTCGCGGTCAAAGATTTGTTGCCGTCCGATGAGAAAATCGTTCCTCACGATGATCGAGCCCTGTGTCTGAGGTTTGAATCGGTTTGGCATGTTGCAGACTGGTTACTGCGCTACGATTTATGCCCGATTCACCGACGATAGCGTCGGATAGGTAATGAGTCATGAAAAGTTTAGCGAAGACTGAGACACACACTCGACAAGTCGGGTGGCTCACCCGGCAGGAACGAAGATTTGAACTCTCCGCTCGCTTGGCCCGATTGGCCGTGATTCAGTGAAAGAATAGTTCAGCTTTACGAAAATAGATTCGAGACAAACAAAACCTCATTCAGATGGAAACGATCATGTCCGACGCTATCCCAGACTTTGATGCCGATGTGCTTCAACGCAGCCACACCATACCGGTTCTAGTCGATTTCTGGGCGCCTTGGTGCGCGCCCTGCCGCGCTTTGGGCCCGCTCTTGGAGCGGCTCGCACAAAGAAATTCGGACCGCTTCGTGCTCGTGAAGATCAACACCGAGGAATTGCCGGACGTCAGCGCCCGTTATCAGGTGCGCAGCATTCCCAATGTCAAGCTTTTCGTTGACGGACAGGTCGTCGATGAGTTCAGCGGTGCGTTGCCGGAGACCATGATCGAGCAGTGGCTGAACCGTGTTCTGCCCAGCCCACTGAGGAATAGGATCAAACAAGCGGAAACCGAGGTCTTCGCCGGTCGTCCCGACAAGGCCGCGGCAATCCTGGAAGAAGTGCTTGCCGCAGAACCGGATAACGATGTCGCCGCCATCATGTTGGCTCGCTTGCTCCTTCCGTCGGATCACAGGCGAGCCATGGCAGTCGTGGAACGAATCGGCCCCGATTCGGATTCTCATCCGATGGCGGAAAGTATTCGCACTTTTTCCCGGTTGTTCGGTTACGCCGAAAACCCGGAAATGCTGCCGGAAGCTCCCCTGAAGCCTGCCTATTTATCAGCGATCGAGTATTTGAAGAATGCCGACTTCGAGCAGGCCTTATCGACCTTTATCGAGGTGGTCAAAGCCGCGCGTCATTATGACGGCGATGGCGCCAGAAAAGCCTGCCTGGCCATTTTCAAGTTTCTCGGCGATGACCATGAACTGACCCGGGAGTATCGCGGCCGTCTCTCCAGTGCCCTGTATGTTTGATCCGGCGGTTCGCTCTTATTTGTGAATTTTGACCCGGAAATATTCGGGATCGGCATCACCGGTCAAATCGACCATTGACGAGAAAGAACGAACCTCGCCCCGCTCCAGCATATCCAAATTCGGCGTGCCGTCTTGGTGAAAACCGATTTTGGACACGCCGACTTGAACGCCGACCCGGTCGAAAAAAAGGACATCCACCTCGGGATGGATGAGCGTCAAGTCGGTATTGTGCATAACGATCTTATACTCGTAATGTTTATCCGAGTTCTTGCCGGCGACGGTGAAAACGATGTTTTTCACATAGCCTAGATCGAGCGGAATCACTTTATCGAACTCGAGCTTGGTCAAGTTCGGCAAGCGAGACGTCGTTAGTGCAGCGATGTCGGCCCGCAGTTTTTCGACTTCCGGTTTCAGGGCTTGAAGCTCCAGCGCCTGTTTCTTCTCCAATACGGTCAAATCCAGATTTTCCTGTTCACTTAGAGTCAACTGGATAAACAAGACCAAAAGCGCCGTGGTTTCTACGACCAACACAATGGATAAAAGAAAAATCAACCTCGTCTTGGACGACGAGCGGCGATGTTTGCCTCGAGACGAATACGCTTGCACGTTATCCGTCGCATTTGCGGAGTCATTGTTCGATAGCCTGTACATTTTTTCTCCTTAGGCAACACCTTACCATCTCTATGAGTACGCTCGACGAGGTTTCGCATATCTGCCATACATTCCGGTACGGCCGTAAAGCGATCTCCCCCTTTCCGAAGACGCCAAGCACATACTTTCCATCCCCCGCTGGAAAACCCTTGCTAAAGTTTGTGGACAGCGTGTGCTGAACGAGCACGAAAGAGCTCGGCAAAAAATTATCCACAACTCAGCCACAGGCGTACACTGTTTTTAACACACCTTTATATATTTCTTAATGCATTGTTTAAAAAAGAAAAATAGTGAGCGTCAACAGACTTCTTCCGGCTTTGTAATTAAAGGAAAGATTTTTTGACTTGTTTACATTTGGTAATGTGGCCAATCGGGTCCGAGTCTAGATAAGCGGCTAAGCTTTAACAGGTCGCGAAAAACGAGAATATCGATTCCTGTTTGCGAAAAAGCGGCTGAGTTGCAAAAGAAAAAAGTTTCTAGAACGTTACATATTCAAAAAATCGATAAGGGGGGAGAGATGACCGCGTTTGGCGTTTTCGTATTATTTCTCTTGGTACTGTCCGTTATCTTGGTCGTACTGAGTGTCAAGTTCGTGCCTCAAGGTTCCGAATTCACGGTACAGCGGTTCGGAAAATACACCGCGACACTCAAGCCCGGCCTCAATGTGATCATGCCGGTGATCGATCAGATCGGCGCACGGATCAACATGATGGAACAGGTCTTGGACGTTCCTTCGCAGGAGGTCATCACGAAAGACAATGCCATGGTCAAAGTGGATGGCGTCGTGTTTTTTCAAGTGGTGGATGCCGCCAAAGCGGCCTACGAGGTCAGCAACCTGCAGCTTGCCATCATGCAGCTGACGATGACCAATATCCGTACCGTGATGGGTTCCATGGACTTGGACGAGCTGTTGTCGAAGCGAGACGAAATCAATGCCCGTCTGCTTTCAGTGGTGGACGATGCCACTACGCCCTGGGGTGTCAAGGTGACGCGGATCGAGATCAAGGACATTACGCCGCCGCAAGATCTGGTCGATTCCATGGCTCGCCAGATGAAGGCGGAACGGGACAAGCGCGCTGCCGTACTCGAGGCGGAAGGCTTGAAACAGGCAGCGATTCTCCGCGCCGATGGCGAAAAACAAGCGGCGATTCTCGAAGCCGAGGGCCGCAAGGAAGCCGCATTCCGCGAGGCCGAAGCCCGCGAGCGTCTGGCCCAGGCCGAGGCGCGGGCTACCCTGATGGTCTCCGAGGCCATCGGCAAAGGGGATGTTCAGGCGATCAACTACTTCGTTGCGCAAAAATACGTCGAAGCGTTGCAAACCCTCGCCGCGGCCGAAAACAGCAAGGTTATTCTCATGCCCTTGGAAGCCTCCAGCGTTATCGGCGCTCTAAGCGGCATCGGCGAAATCACCAAAGAAGCGTTTTCCAAGAAGGCAAGCTAAATGGCATTCGAGATCGTTTTTTGGCACTGGTGGGCGTTCGGCGTGTTTCTTCTTATCGTCGAACTCCTCGCGCCGGGAATGTACTTTCTATGGATGGCCGAATCGGCGTTCGTCGTCGGCGTGATCAAGCTGATCGTGCCGGCGCTGGACTGGGAGTATCAGCTGATATTGTTCTCGGTACTGTCGATCGTCAGCATCGCGGTGTTCCGGCTGTTCCTCAAAAGACATCCCATCGAGACCGATCAGCCTTTGCTGAACCAGCGAGCCGCGCAATATATAGGACGACTGTTCACGCTCGAATATCCGATCGTCAACGGTCAGGGGCGGATCCGCGTGGACGATTCCACATGGAAGGTGCAAGGGGAGGACTGCGAGCCGGGAAGCAAGGTTCGCGTCGTGGCCGCCGAAGGCGTTGTTCTGAAGGTCGAAAAGGCTGCGTGAATCGCGCGCGTTTAAACCCTCAACGCTCTCACGCGTCGCCTCAGCTGGTCGATATCGCGCGGATCTGCCTGTCGTCCGTATCGGATCCGCAGGAACAGCGTGGTGATGGCGCCGATGGCCTCTTTGGCCTCGGGCCGTTCGGAGGCGGCGCGTAAGGCGAAATCACGGGGTCCTTCGCCGGTCTGTTTGACCAGCCCGTTTTTTGCCATTTTTTTGAGGAATCGATTGTAAGCCGCCATGGCGGGATCGGCCGCCTTGGGCTTTCGGCGAGGGCGCAGCCAAAGTCCGACCAGCACGCCGCAGAGGATTAACAGCGCAGTCAGCCAGGTGATCAATCCCCGCCAGTCTACGATACCCAAAGCTTCCCAAAAACGCTTTTGGTTTTCCGGGTTATAGCTCAACACCCGCTGGTTCCAGGCGTGATCGACGCTGGCCCAGATGAGACGTGCCTGATCGTACCAGTCGTGGAGATCGAAAGCGGCATCGGCCAGTGCCCGTCCGACAGGACTGAAACTGACCTCGTGATCGGCCATTTGCCGATCCAGGTCTATCCCCTGCTCGATCCGGTGCGGCGCCACGGCGGCAGTGGGGTCGACGCGCGTCCAGCCTTGTTCGGATAACCACACCTCGGCCCAGGCGTGAGCATCGGCTTGGCGTACTTCCAGGAATTTTCCAACCGGGTTCCATTGCCCTCCCTGATAACCGGTTACCACCCTCGCCGGAATTCCCGCCACCCGCATCAGATAAACGAACGCCGTGGCGTAATGCTCGCAAAAGCCCTTGCGGGTCTCGAAAAGAAAGGTGTCCACCGGCTTGTCGCGTATGACCGGCGGGTTGAGCGTGTATACGAACGGCTCCTCGCGAAAATGGAGCAGCGCCTTGTTCACGATGTCTTTTGGGTCCGACGACGACTGGCGCCAGCGTTCGACCAGCCGGAGCATGCGTGCCGAAGGTCTATCCGGCAGCTGGAGACCCTGTTCCCGCTCGGCGGGGCTGAGTTCGCCGGTTCGGTAATTCGGATAGGAGCTGATCGTGTATTGCCGGCGTTCGCCGACGTTTTGCGGCGTCAGCAGCAAATATTCGGGCGTCTGAGCGAGGTTCTCGGGAAAAACTTTGGGCAGATCCAAAGCGAAAACCCAGCGTTTTTGATGCGGCTCAAGAGTGATCGTGTAACGGTAAGCCGGTCCGGAGAATGCCGGTGCCTGAACGGTGTTCCGGCCTTGTTCCGGCGGCAGGGTCCAGCGTCTTCCATCGGTATGCCAGAACACCGGGCCTCGCCAGTAGCGCTCGGCGGGCAGCGGCAAGGGACCTTCGAAATCGGCGCGAAAAGCCGGCTCCCGCGACAAGGCGAGGCGGCTGACGCTGCCGGGCTCTATGATATCGCTGAGCCCGGTCTTTGCGCTGCTCGGATCGTCCGGAAGCTTCCACAAAGGCCCCGCGATACGCGGGAAGAATATGAACAGGACTACCATGATCGGCATGGCTTGCGCCACCAATGACGCCGCCATTCTGAACTGGGTTTTGAGCGACAGGACAGGACCCGCGTTCAGGCCGATCAATACGGAAATCAGCAAGGCAACGGCAGCCAGCGTATAGACGGCCAGGGCGATGCTCTGGGAGAACAGGTACTGAGTCAGAGCCACGAAGAACGCGAGATAGACCACCAGGTATACGTCGCGCCGGTTCCGCATTTCCATCAGTTTCAGTCCCAGGCCGACGAGAAAGAGGCTGGATCCGGCTTCGCGTCCGTAAAAGCGATGGTAATCGACGTAAACCAAAGCCGCGCCGGACAAGGTCAGAAGAAACAACAGCAGACGGCCGGGCAGCAAGGCGGGCCGATACCCTGACGCGAATCGCCAGGCCGCCATCAAGGAAAAATAAAGAACGATTGCCCAGCCGAGATTGAGAAGATGCGGTGCGGCAACGAAGAAAACACTGAATAGAAGCAGGTTTTCCTGCGTCCGATCCGGCACGAACGACGTTGCTGCGGGCTTCTTCATAGATCGAACAGAGCCAGCGACTCGAGACACTTCCGGCAGTGCGATGCGCCGTGACCTTCGGCTATGGTCGTTCCTGGCAAGCTGAGGGCATATCGCATCCCAGCCTGCTCGGCATCCAACACCCAGCGGCAAAGCCGGCTCAAGCGCGCCTCCGTATCCAATCCCTTGGTATCCGTCCAGTTCAAATGAAGGACTTCCGTTTCGTCCCCCGCGTATTGCTTGATTACCGGATCGCGTCCTTTGGCCAGACTTTTCCAATGAATGTGCTTGAACGGATCGCCCGGTTGATAAGCCCGAAACCCGTGGAAATCATCGGAAGCATTTCGTGGTCGGGCACCGACATGATCGTCCTCGGAACGTGGGAAAGGCAATCGTTCCTGGGTGGGTCTCGGGTAGACCAGAACCTTATATTTCAGATTGATCGGCGACCAGGCGTAGAAGATTCCCAAAGGAAACGCGGTGCTGATGGTTACGGTGTCGAGCTCGAGCCAGCCCCGCTTTTCCGCTGGGACCCGAAGGATTGCCGAAACAGTACCCTCGGGAGGTATGTCCATCCGTAACGCCTCGGCGTCTTTCAGCCTCAACTCGATGCCATAGCGCGGCAAAGCCGCGGAGTTGGTCAGCCGCAACTCGAAAGATGCCAGGTCGCCGGCGAAGACGGGGCTCATTTTTCCGGCGCCGACGCTCAGTCCGGAAAGGTTGCGGTAGCTGTAGAACAACGAGGACATGGCAGCCGCCGCCAATAGGAAAGTGAGGATGAACGCCAGATTGTTGCCATAGTTGATGGCGGTGAGCCACTGAATCAACAGGAGCAGCGCAAGGGCCAAGCCGGATCGGCTGGGCAGAATGAAGATTCGCCGGTGAGACAACATGACCGGCCCATCGATCGCTTTTTCGCCTCGGAGGAAGCGCCGAAGGTCCAGCCGTTCCCGAAGCGGGAGCGCAGTCATCTCAAACCGCCGCAACCTGTTCCAGCATCGGCGCCACAATGACGTCGGCGTTCGTAGCGCCGCTCGATACGGGGCGCAGCCTATGCCCGCAAACCGGAGCCAATACCGCCTGCACGTCCTCGGGCAGGACCGCTTCACGGCCTTCGATGAAGGTCCAGGCGCGGGCGGCGTTCAACAGGGCGAGGCCCGCGCGCGGCGATAATCCGCATTCGTAATGACCGGATTCGCGGCTGAATCTGATCAGCGCCTGGAGATAATCCAACAGCGCATCGGAGACGTGTATGGTCCTGACCTGGTCCTGGATCGCCACTAATTCGTCCGTCTGAAGGCAGACCGGGAGTTTTTCGAGCAAAACGAAGCGGTCCTCGCCTTTGAGCAAGGCACGCTCCGACCGGCTATCCGGATAACCCAAGCTAATGCGCATCAGGAACCGGTCCAATTGAGACTCGGGCAAAGGAAACGTTCCGATCTGGCACACAGGATTTTGAGTAGCGATGACGAAAAACGGTTCCGGCAGCGAACGGGTTTCTCCCTCGACCGTAACTTGGTGTTCTTCCATCGCTTCGAGCAGCGCGCTCTGGGCTTTCGGGGTCGAGCGGTTGATCTCGTCAGCCAAGATCATTTGGTGAAAGATCGGACCGGGTTGAAAATGAAACGCATGGTTGTTCCCGTCGAAGATCGACGAGCCGACGATATCGGCCGGCAAAAGATCGCTGGTGAACTGAATGCGTTGGTATTTGAGGCCCAAAAGGTTGGCGAGAGTGTGCGCCAAGGTCGTTTTGCCGACGCCGGGCACATCCTCGATGAGTAAATGCCCCCGCGCCAGCAGGCAACAGATCGCGAGACGGATCTGGCGCGGCTTGCCGAGGATGACGGTGTTGGCGGTATGGAAGAGTCGGTTTAGGGCGTTGCGCATGGAGAACCTGAGAAGTCGTTTTCGCAACGAAGTATAGCTTTGTCGGAAGACGCGACGGCGCAGAGACCGGACGCGGGCTTCCGTATCAATTCGAAAGCATCTGAATCGGTTATATCCCAAAATTCGGTATGTTTTTGGGATATAACCTAAAACGACGCCCCGATGGGTTTCTAGGCATTTTAAGCCCGCGATTCTGACCGCCCGCCGAAATGACAGCGAAGTGTTCATCTCGCTCATACGGCATAACGGACTTGACGGAAGTCGTTGGCGCTTTCGGCTAGGGTAAATCGACTCAAGTATTTGTAGGTCGGCGATCCTTTGCCGACGAACCCGTTGGCCCAACGGCGGCGTCGGGAAGGGCGGCTTCGGCGCTCCAATCGCAAACGGTCATCCCAGGAGCGCTGGGATGACCCTTCCAATCGCAAACGGCCTGGCCGGGAGCGCCGGCCAGCCCCTTCCCCGGATGACCGTTTGCGATTGGGGAGGGATTCCCGACCTACTCGCGAGTGCCCGTACGGTAGATATGAAAATGCTCTAAGCTCGAACCAGGGCTTTCCGAGCCGATGCGCAAACCCTTGATGCATTGGATGTCCGGCGCTAGTACAAGGAACTGCATGCCCGGGACTGCATCGGCACGCACGGCCGTTCTGGATAGAGGTCGAATTGCTACTGGAGATTAGCCTGAAAACGGACGGACTGAACGGCTGGGACAGTCTCCCCGAACAATCGATCTAGGCGAATTCGTATCTCCGCTCTATGGCTGAATGCTTGGAACTCGGGGGCTGCGCGTGCATGCTGAAAAAACGCTCAAAGAAATGCTCGGAGCGGCATTGGATTCAAGAGTCCCGCTGCTCGATAAAGTGTTTTTCGAACTCGTCCTCCGGCAGAGGGGGAGAAACGTAGTAACCCTGAATTTCGTGGCAGCCATAGAATTTTAAAAGTTCCAGTTGCTCCCGAGTTTCGACGCCTTCGGCCACGACCTTTAAATTGAGGATTTGCCCCAAAGTCACGATGGTCTTGATCAGCGCCGCTTGCTCCGAAGTCGGGTCGCCGGTGTAGGCATGGATGAAGGAGCGGTCGATCTTGATGGTCTGGACGGGCAATTTTTGCAGATAAGACAAGGACGAATAGCCGGTGCCGAAATCGTCCATGGCGATATGGATGCCGCGATCCCGGATACGGCTCAGCCGCTCGGACGCTTTTTCGATGTCGTGCATTACCAAGGTCTCGGTGATTTCCAATTCGACGGCCCCGGGATCGGTTCCTGTTTCGGCCAGCACCCGATCCAGCAAGTCGATGAAATCGTCCGCTAAAAGTTGTTTGGCCGAAAGGTTGATAGCGATTCGGAATTCCGGCAGTTTGTGCTGCCAAGCGCTGGTTCTTAAACAGGCTGTCCTGAGAATCCATTGACCGAGCGGAATGATCAGGGCCGTTTCTTCGGCAATGGTGATGAAGCGGCCGGGCGATACGATGCCCTGCTCGGGGTGCCGCCAGCGGATCAGCGCTTCAGCGCCGGTGATCCGGTTCGAAACGCAGTCGACCTTGGGCTGATAGTAGAGTAAGAACTCCTCCCGCTCGATCGCCTGGCGCAACTGGGTTTCCATCACCATGCGCTGGCGCGGCTCCTCTTTCATGTGGTCTTCGAAATAGCGGAATGTCCGGCGTCCCTTTGCCTTGGACACATACATGGCGGCATCGGCGTGTTTGGTCAAGGTGGTGAAATCCCGACCGTCGTCGGGGAATAAAGCTATGCCGATGCTGGCGCCCACGAAGATCTGATGGTTCTGAATGTGGATCGGCTTCCCCACCGTATCGATAAGTTTCTGGGCAACATCGGCGGGTTCCGCGGCATCGGCGACGTTCGACAGAATGATGGTGAACTCGTCTCCGCCGAACCGCGCCACGGTATCGGTTTTGCGCAGGCAGTTCCGGATACGCGACGCGACTTCCTTCAGCAGGTAATCGCCGGCCCAGTGCCCCAGCGTGTCATTGACATCCTTGAAATTGTCCAGATCGATGAAACATACGGCCAACCTGGTTCCGTTGCGTAGCGCCAGAGCGCTTTCGTGCTCGAACCGTTCCTTGAAGAGAAAGCGGTTGGGCAGGCCCGTCAGAGAATCGTAGTAGGCCAATTGTTCCAATTTTCTCTCGGCATGTTTCAAGCTGCTGATATCCAGGGCGACGGCCACGTAATGGGTGAGCCTGTCCCGCTCGTCGGCGACGGCATTGATGGTCAGCAGCATCGGGAAGCACTCGCCGCTCTTCCGCCGATCCCAGATTTCGCCCTTCCAATAGCCTTTGCTTAAAAGGGTTTTCCACATACGGACGTAAAATGCCTGGTCTTGCAGACCCGATTTGAGCAAACGGGTGCTTTGACCCACCACCTCCGATCGCCGATAGCCGCTGATATCACAAAATGCGTCGTTCACGTCCAGAATCGTTCCCTCGAGATCGGTGATGAAAATCGCCTCGCTGGTGTTCTCGAATACTTTGGCGTTCAGCCGCAGTTGGGTTTCCCTTGCTTTGATTTCGGTGATGTTCGTCGCCGTGATGACGGCGCCTTCCAGCTTGCCCTGCTCCGAGTGCAGCAGGTTGCCCTTCAGCCAGTAAATCGGGCCCGGGCGCTGGCGGGGCGGAACGGACAGACGGTGCTCGCCGCTATAAGATTTGTGCAAACGGATGGTCTCCAGCAGTGCCGATTTCGCCGGCCAGGGCAAAGACGGCAATTGCGCGGCGAGAAACCGTCTGTCTTCCGGAGACAGCAGTTCGTCGACAGGGGAACCGGACCACGCTTCCTCGGAGAGCCCGAGCTGGCGTTCCGCCGCTCCGTTGACCTGACGGATGCGGCCCTCCGCATCGACGACGACCAGAACATCATCCATGGTGTCCAGCACACGCTGGATGAAGCGGCTGAGAGCCTGCTGGCGTCCCATGGCTTCCTTGAGTTTCGCCTTCTGTTGCTCCGATTCCTTGAGCATGGCATCCATGCTTCGGGTGATGGCCAGGATGCGTTTTTCCTGTTTCAGATTCGCCAGCCTCAGTTTTTCGGTTTCTTCCCTCATTTGGCGGAGGGCTTCGGAATCCTCTTCCCCGCGACTTGGTTCGTGATCGGTGTTGCAAATCCAATAGGGTCCCTTCTCCGGCAAGGGGATGTTGAATCGGCCGTTGTCCACTTCGACCTTCAGTGCCGCCGAATTCAGTTCGATACGCTGGCCGTGCACCGGACAGATCAACTTTCCGCCGTCGAACAAGGGACAGTCCGTTAAATCGTGACCCTCATGCGGACAATGGGCGGGAATCGCCCAGAATTGGCCATCCCTGCTGAAAATGAGGATGTCCGTGAATCGGCGTTCGCCCGGAAAAAGAATGCGCCCCATCCAACGGGGCGGACAGGCCGTTTCGACGAGAGTCACCGATTCGACGGCGATACGGCGGCTCGGCGGGTTTAGGGGTTTCACACCGACACCAGACGCTGGATGGTACGGACCGCCTTTTCGACGGCGCGTTCCGACTTGCCGGACAGACCGGGAGAGAAAGGCTTGATGGCCCTTTTCTCTACCTCGGCCCCCACGATGATGATGTCCGGTGGCGACTCGCAGACGATTTCGAGGGCCTTCAACAAGTACGGAATACCCAAGCCATGACCGATGGGGGTTTCCCAGCGTCCGACCGTATCGTCGGGTTTGAATACGCAAACAGCGCCGGCATTCCCCGTATCGGCCAATGCGTCAACCAGAATCGCCTGACGGCAATCGGTCAAGAATTCCAGTGCACTCAGTCCGGCTATGCCCGCGTTGAACAGCTTGACGTCCCTCGGCCAAGCCAGCCGGCGGAGCTGCTGATACACGCGGACGCCGAAGCCGTCGTCGCCGTGCAACTCGTTACCGAAACAGACGATGTGACGACCGTCCATGATCAGGGCCAGACCGTCATCCGCTTGCCCGTATCCAACAGGTGCACGGTGCAAACCAGGCAGGGATCGTGGGAGCGGATAATATGGCCGATCTCCACGGGATCGTCCGGATCGTCGACGGTAAGGCCGATCAAACTACTCTCCCAATGTCCGTGCCGGCCTTCGCTGTCCTTGGGCGATGCGTTCCAGGCGGTCGGCGTGATGACCTGGTACCGGGAAATGGCTCCGTCGGTGACTTGCACCCAGTGGCCCAAGGCACCCCGTGCCGCCGTTATCAGTCCGAATCCCTCCCCGTCCGGGATTTCGTCCGCGGCAGGCGAAGTAAAGTGGGGATCGTCCAGATGGGCGGCCAGCTCGTGCAGGATCTCCCGCATTTTCTGGAGCAGCAAAGCCGTGCGGCGCAGGCGGGCGAACTGCCGCAACCAGGTGTTTCCGCCCTCCGCCCGATACAGCGAGCCGATCAGCGGATCGCCGTCGATCAGCAATTCGGCCAGGGGACCCGTTTGTACCACCTCGTTCCGATAGCGGGGCGCCTTGCTCCAGGAATAGCGATCGGAGTGGGGTTGAAAATCCGGAATGGTCTCACCGCGGAACGGATGGCGGCCGCCTTCATACGGCTCGAACCAGGAATAGCGCACGTGCTCGGCGATTTCGGCCTGATCGAAAGGTTCGATCTTCCCCGTATCGCCATCGAGGAAGCCCGATTTGAACATCTGCCCGCCGGCCGAATCGCAGTAAGCGCCGCAGCTCAGCATATGGGAAGTTCCGAAACCGGAACGGTGCAGGCCGATGTCGCGGCTCATCCTCGTCATCAGGCCGATGGCGCTATTCGCGTGAGTGTCCGCGGCTTCGAGCCAGGCGAAGAGCTGGTCGGCGGATTCGAGCTCCAGCCAGGGACCCAGATCGGTTCCGATGACTGCCTGCTCGAACCATCGGGTCAGATTGTTGATGATGGACAGGCTGTCCAGGATGCGGCGACTGGTGGGAGGAGCCGTCACCCCGCCCGGCACCATGTAGGAGGAATGGGGCCACTGGCCTCCGAAGATGGCAACGATCCCGGGAACATGGCGCGAATGCTCCAGGGTGCCGCGATGGGCCCAGCCTTTGAAGGGCAGGAAGGCCCCCAGTGTTTTTTCGTAAAGCGGCCGGCCGGCATATTTGGGATGGCAAAAATCGGCGGTAAAGAATAGAAACGATTGCCGCAGATCGCTTTGCACCGTCTCGGCCATCAGGCATAGATTGCGGATGCGGGAAGCATTGGGGGGCACGGCAATACGACCGATTTGCTCCAGGGCCAGAACGGCCGAATAGAGATGGGCGGTGCCGCAAATGCCGCAGATTCGGGGCGTAATGACCAATGCGTCCTTAGGTTTTCGGCCTATGAGGATTTGCTCGAATCCCCGATAGAGCGAACCGATGCAGCGGGCATCTACCACTTCGCGACCTTCCAGCTCCAACTGGAATTCCAGGTCGCCTTCGACCCGATTAAGATCGATCTGGATAATTCGTCTAGCCATCAGGGATCCATTTCTTTATTCAGGACCCGTTCGGGCGCGGCCTCGTGGGCCAGGCTCTTGTACGCCATATAATTGGCGCGCTCCACCCCCAAGGGCAGGTTTATCGGAACGGCGCCGATTTTCTCGGTGCGAAACAGATCCTGGTCCAGCGGGAAGTCCGGGGACGTACAGCCGAAACAGGGTACTCCCGCGCGGGTTTTACTGCTGCGGCCGTTCCAAAGCTCGGTATTGCAAATGGCATGCGTGGTCGGTCCCTGGCAGCCCAGGTTGAAGAACAAACAGCCCTTTTCGCCGAAGGCGCTGTCCTCGACGTCGTACTCGTGATACTCGTTCCGCGTGCAGCCTTGATGCACCAGGGAATTGAAAAAATCCTTAGGGCGGTTGAGATGGTCGAGTTCCAACGGAAGTCCGGAAGCCAGCATGGCCAGCGTCTTGGTCATGGCGTTGGGATGTGCCGGACAGCCGGAGACATTGATGACCGGCGCTCCCGCTCGCGACCGCCATTCGGCAGGCAGCAAGCCGCCGGGAAGTTTCTTGTCGAACTGGATGCCTGTGCAGTCGGTCGGATTGGGGGGTGCGGCGTGGACGCCGCCGAAGGCCGCACAAGTACCCATGGCAACCAGATAACGGCATTTTTCCGCCAGCTCCCTGACCAAACTCATCTTGGAACGACCGCGATACGGATCGTACAGGCCGGATCCATTGGGTCCGGTCATGATGCTGCCTTCGATGCACAAGATATCGAGTCTTTGCTCGTCCCTGAGAATGGCCTCGATCAGGGCGTCCAGCTTCCCTTTGGGCTCTGAGGACAAGGACGGTTGCCAGAGGATGTCGATGCCGTATTGATCCAGGAGTTCTTCCAGCGACGGACTGTCGGCGCACAGGATCGACATCGTATCGCCGCCACAGGCACCGGTTTGTAGCCAAAGTAATGTAGTCATCGGAGTTTCGATAAGGACTGGCGGAGCCGTGTTGTTCGATTTGTTAACGCTAGGTGTAGAATGTGTTGAACAATAGTGTATAGGTAAAAAGATTGCGTGGCTTTGCATCACAGAGCGTACGGGCGTGTCTTGGCTTAAACGCAATGCCAATTTTGGCGTTCGATGTAGTAAGCTATGCGCGCACTTCAGGGGAGTGCAAAACCGGTCTATCTGCCTGAAATTTCAACTCTCATGCATTTTTCCACCGAATTCGACGTCATCGTGGTCGGTGGCGGACACGCTGGTACGGAAGCGGCTTTGGCGGCTGCGCGGACTGGCTCTAAGACGCTGCTGCTTACCCAGAACATCGAAACCCTCGGCCAGATGAGCTGCAATCCCGCTATCGGGGGGATCGGCAAAGGGCATTTGGTCAAGGAGATCGATGCTCTGGGCGGCTTGATGGCGCATGCTGCGGACCGAGCCGGCATTCAGTTCCGTGTGCTCAATGCCAGCAAAGGCCCGGCGGTGCGGGCGACTCGGGCCCAAGCCGATCGCGTGCTTTATAAGAAAGCCGTGCGTCGGGTGCTGGAAACTCAGCCGAATTTGACCTTATTCCAGCAGGCCGTATCCGATCTGATCGTGGAAAATTACCGCGCAGCCGGCGTGATCACGCAGATGGGGCTCAAATTCAGGGCTCGTACGGTGGTCCTCACTGTAGGCACCTTCCTGGCCGGCCGGATTCATATCGGTCTCGAAAACTACGAAGGCGGCCGGGCGGGCGATCCGCCCTCTAACGCTTTGGCGGCGCGTTTGCGCGAACTGCCGTTTCGGGTCGGCCGGCTCAAGACCGGAACGCCTCCTCGGATCGACGGGCGAAGCATCGATTATGCGGTCATGCTGGAGCAGCCCGGCGACGAGCCGGTTCCCGTGTTCTCATTCCTCGGCCGGCGGGAGGAACATCCTCGCCAAGTGCCTTGCTACATCACCCGTACCAACGAACGGACTCACGATATCATCCGCTGCGGTCTCGACCGCTCGCCGATGTATGCGGGCGTTATCGAAGGGGTCGGGCCGCGCTATTGTCCCTCTATCGAAGACAAGGTCGTGCGTTTCGCGGAAAGGGATTCGCACCAGATTTTTGTTGAACCCGAAGGTCTCGATACTTACGAAATCTATCCGAACGGCATTTCGACCAGTCTGCCCTTCGACGTGCAGTACGAGCTTGTGAGGTCGATACGCGGTTTCGAAAACGCTCATATCACACGGCCGGGCTACGCCATCGAATACGATTTCTTCGATCCGCGCGACCTGAAGTCCTCGCTCGAAACCAAGCACCTCGAGAACCTGTTCTTCGCCGGACAGATCAACGGCACGACGGGATACGAGGAAGCCGCCGCGCAAGGCCTGATCGCGGGCGTCAACGCCGCGCGCAAGGCCAAGGATCTGGAACCCTGGTCGCCTATGCGCGACGAGGCTTACATGGGGGTTCTGATCGACGATCTGATCACTCGGGGCACGAGCGAACCCTATCGCATGTTCACCAGCCGGGCGGAATACCGGTTGCTGCTACGAGAGGACAACGCCGATCTTCGGCTGACCGGGAAAGGCCGCGAACTCGGATTGGTGGACGACGAGCGCTGGCGTGCATTCGAAGCGAAGCAGCAGGCCATTGCGGAGATACAGACCGGCCTGGCAAAAACGTATGTCAGACCGAATACTGCCGAAGCCGAAACCATAAGCCGGTTCCTGAGTGCGCCGCTGTTGCGGGAATCCACCCTACTCGAACTGCTGCGGCGACCGGAGATCCGCATCGAACACCTCCAAGCGATATCCGCTCGGTTAACTGAAGAAGAAAACGAGCAAGTTCTCGATCAAGTCGAAATTCAGGCGAAGTACCAAGGCTACATCGATCGCCAGCAGGCGGAGATCGAGCGCTCTCGCCGCTACGACCATTGGCGTTTGCCGGAAAGTCTCGATTATCAGAACGTCATCGGGTTGTCCAACGAGGTCCGGGAAAAGCTCAAACAACAACGTCCCGAAACTGTCGGGCAAGCAGCGCGGATTCCGGGCGTCACACCGGCGGCGATTTCGCTGCTGTTGGTCCATCTTAAAAAGAAGAGCGCCTGATCTTAAGTGGACGAAATCGGTAGACGTCTAGCGGACGGAATAACCGCGTTAAACATACCGTTTACGCCGGAGCAACACGAAAAGCTTTTGGCCTTTCTGCGCTTAATCCAGAAATGGAACCGGGTTTACAACTTGACGGCCATCCGCGACTTGCGGACGGGAGTGGATTTGCATCTGCTCGACAGTCTTACCATTTGGCCGTATCTCCGGGGCGAAAGGATACTGGACGTGGGAACCGGGGCCGGTTTGCCGGGTATTCCCTTGGCTGTCATGAGCGAGAGCAGGCATTTCGTTCTGTTGGACAGCAACGCGAAGAAGACCCGTTTTGTTCAGCAGGCCGTGATCGAATTGGGTCTCGCGAACGTGGAGGTCGTCACCTCGCGGATGGAAGACTACCATCCGGACCACGGATTCGACACGATATTGGCGCGGGCTTATGCGAGCCTTGCGGAAATAATGGAGACAACGCGCAGAATGCTGGCTCCCCACGGCGTGATATTGGCTCAGAAAGGGCAGTTGCCGGAGGGCGAAATACAGACCCTTAAAGACTCGCCGGTTAAGAGTCATCGTTTAAAGATTCCGGGTCTGGACGTCGAACGTCATTTGATCGAAATAGCTATCGGCTGAGGAAACCATGGGCAAAATTATTGCGGTAGCCAACCAAAAGGGGGGCGTGGGTAAAACGACCACCAGCATTAACTTGGCTGCGTCGCTTGCGGCGATCAAGCATCGCGTTTTGCTTGTGGATCTGGATCCGCAAGGCAACACGACTATGGGATGCGGCGTTGACAAGAAAAGTCTCAAAAATTCGTCTTACGACGTATTGACGCGTCACGCCACGGTACGCGAGGCCGTCAAATCTTTGACCGAGATCGGCTTCGATCTTCTGCCGGGTAATGCCGATCTGACTGCCGCTCAGGTCGAACTGATGAAACAGGCAGGCAAAGAGCGCGCGCTTGCCGAGGCGCTCAAGAGTTGCCGCGACGATTACCAGTTCATCCTCGTCGACTGCCCACCGTCGCTTAACGTGCTGACGCTCAACGCCTTGGTCGCTGCGGACAGCGTGTTGATTCCCATGCAGTGCGAATATTACGCCTTGGAAGGACTTTCGGATTTAATGGATACGCTGGGGAATATCCGCGACTCGGTCAATCCGGAACTTCGTATCGAGGGTTTGCTTCGCACGATGTACGATCCACGCAGCCGGCTCGCCAATGACGTTTCCGCGCAATTGATCGCCCATTTCAGCGATAAGGTCTTCCGCACCATCATCCCGCGCAACATTCGGCTTGCCGAGGCGCCGAGCCACGGTTTGCCAGCGATAAAGTACGATAAGTCTTCTCGAGGAGCTGTCGCTTATCTGGCCTTGGCGGGCGAAATCGTGCGACGCAATCAAAAATCGCGAAAAATTCCTTCAATTCTTCAATAAATTCAAGTCATGACGGCAAAAAGACGAGGACTCGGCCGCGGCCTCGATGTCCTGTTGGGCGGCGCGAAACTCGAAAACGAGACCGAGAAGCTCAGAACGCTTTCCATAGATCAACTCAGGCCGAGCCGTTTCCAGCCGCGCAAGGATATCGACCCGGCGCGACTTCAAGAATTGGCCGATTCGATCAGTGCGCAGGGCGTGGTCCAGCCCGTGGTGGTCAGACCTACGGGCGACAGCCAGTACGAAATCATCGCCGGCGAGAGACGGTGGCGGGCGGCCCAACTGGCAGGATTGCACGATTTGCCGGTGGTCGTGCGCGAGGTTACGGATCAGACCGCCTTAGCGATCGCCCTTATCGAAAATATCCAGCGAGAAGACTTGAATCCTCTCGAGGAGGCGGAAGCCCTGAAGCGCCTGCTCGAAGAGTTCGAGATGACCCACCAGCAGGTCGCGGATGCCGTCGGCAAATCCCGGGCTACCGTCAGCAACTTGCTGCGCTTGAACGAACTTCATCCGGATGCTAAGCATCTTCTGCTTACCGGTGCCATAGAAATGGGACACGCTCGGGCGATACTCGCGCTGGAATTTCAGCTTCAGGCTGAAATTGCCCGTAAAGTCGCTTCGGCAAAGTTGAGCGTTCGTGCTACGGAGTTGCTTATCCAAAAGCTCCGGGATGGGCAAAAGGCGCGAAAACCGGAGATGAAGGATCCCGACATTCGCCGCCTCGAAGAGCGAATCGCCACGCGAATCGGCGCTCCCGTGCTGATCAAACACGGAAAAAAAGGCGCCGGACAACTCGTCATCCATTACGACAGCCTGGATCAACTGGAAGGTGTGCTCGATCGCTTGAAATAAACATGCAACATTGATCTTCCGCATTTTGGTTGTTATCATTCCGAAGCATTTGTTTGGGGGCCCTCAATGGGTGCGAAAAAGTTGTTTTTCGCCGTCAAGCGGGTTCTGTTGATGCAGCTTCTTGCGATTGCACTGATCGGCGGTTTCACGTTGGCCTTCTTCGGTTGGCTGGCAGCTAGGTCAGCGTTGCTCGGCGGGTTGATAGCCTTTTTGCCGAACGTCTATTTCGCCGCAAAATTCGGATTTTCCGATAAAACAAGAACGGCAAAAGACATCGTGAGATCGTTTTATATCGGCGAAAGCATAAAAATAATCATAACCGCCGGTTTATTTATTTTAATTTTCCAACTGCCTAACATTTTATTCCTGCCATTATTTGCCGGTTTCGTATCGGTATTGATGGTATTTTGGTGTGCGCTTTTGATGCGCGATATCGAACGCTAACGAGAGAGAATATGGCGACAGAAGAACACGGCTCTGGCGGGGCAACTGGATATATCGTTCACCACTTGACCCCCTTATCGACCGGCGAAGGATTCTGGACATTTCATCTGGATACCCTGTTTTTCTCTGTTTTCTTAGGCGGCTTATTCGTCATCATTTTCCGCAAGGCGGCTGAAAAGGCGACTTCCGGCGTACCCGGCCCCCTGCAAAATTTTGTGGAGATGATCGTCGAATTCGTTGACGCTCAGGTCAAGGATAGTTTTCATGGGCGTAGCGCGTTAATCGCACCCTTGGCGTTGAGCATCTTCGTCTGGGTATTCTTGATGAACTCGATGGACCTTATTCCGGTCGACCTGTTGCCCGATATCGGCAAGGCCATCGGGCTCGACTATCTTCGCGTGGTTCCCAGTACGGATTTGAACGCGACCTTTGCGATGTCGATTTCGGTGTTCTTCCTGATTCTGTTCTACAGCTTCAAAGTGAAGGGGCCGATTGGTTTTGGGAAAGAAATGATTCTGACCCCTTTTCACAGTGTATGGATGATCCCGTTCAACCTGATTCTGAAGCTTGTCGAGGAATTGGCGAAACCGGTATCTCTCGGCCTTCGTCTTTTCGGAAACATGTATGCCGGCGAGCTGATTTTCATATTGATCGCGCTGCTGCCTTGGTACGTGCAGCCCTTGCTGAGTTTCCCCTGGGCGGTCTTTCATATTCTGATCATCACTTTGCAAGCTTTCATCTTCATGGTTCTGACCATCGTATATCTGAGTCTAGCCCACGAAGATCATTAATCTCTTTCAATCAACCTTAACGTTCGATAATTCGGAGGAACAATGGAAATCGCATCTGTATCTGGCATGACCGCAATCGCCGTGGGCATCATCCTGGGCCTGGGCGCCATGGGAACCGCTATCGGTTTCGGCCTGTTGGGCGGCAAATTCCTGGAAGGCGCCGCGCGTCAGCCGGAGATGGTTCCGATGCTGCAGGTCAAAATGTTCATCGTCGCCGGTCTGCTCGACGCCGTAACCATGATCGGCGTGGGTCTCGCTCTGTTCTTCACTTTCGCCAATCCGTTCCTGTCCGCACTCAAGGGCTAAAAAAGCCGCGATTGCGACGCTTTAATGGCAAACAACCAAAGAGGAAAGCGCTGTGAGTATTAACGCCACTCTGATCGGCCAAATGATCACATTTGCGCTTCTGGTGTGGTTCACCATGAAGTACGTGTGGCCGCCTTTGATGCAAGCGCTCGAGGAGCGCAAAAAGAAGATTGCCGACGGTCTCGCTTCGGCTGAAAAAGGCAAGCATGAGATGGAGTTGGCCGAGAAGCGCGCGACCGCTTTGTTGCGGGAAGCTAAGGATCAGGCCGCAGACATCGTAAATCTAGCGCAAAAGCGCGCCAGCGAGGTGGTCGAGGAATCCAAGCAATCGGCGAAGGATGAAGGCGAGCGGATCGTTGCTGCGGCGAAAGCCGAGATCGAGCGCGAATTGCAGCAGGCGAAAGAAGGTTTGCGTCAACAGGTAGCGGTGCTGGCCATTTCTGCGGCCGAGCAAATCCTGCAGAAAGAAGTGGATCAAAAGAAGCATCGGGAAATTATCGACAACCTCGGTAAGCAGTTGGGTCAAGCATAATGAGCGAGTTAACGACGTTGGCGAGGCCTTATGCCGTTGCGGTTTACAAGAGGGCCAAAGAAACGGGAACGGCTGATAAGTGGAGCGACGCGCTCGCTTTCGTCACTCTGCTCATGCAAGACGAGCAGTTAGCTAAAGCCGCGGCCAATCCCAAGGCTAACCGCGAGCAGTTTTCGGAGGCTTTTCTCGGTCTCTGCAAAGATCACCTGGACACTGAGGCACAAAATTTTGTCCGGCTGCTGATCCGGAATCGCCGGCTTGACCTGGTTAAATATATCGCCGAGCTATTTAACCAATATAAGGCCGAGGATGAAGGATACATCGAGGTAGACGTCAGCACGGCTTTTCCGTTGAAAGACGCTGAACAAACGCGGTTGTCTTCCGTGCTGGAGCGTGTTCTGGAGAAAAAAGCACGTTTGCGCGTCGATGTCGATCCAACTTTGATCGGCGGCGTTTACATCAAGGCGGGTGACCGGGTGATAGACGCATCCATCCGCGGCCAGGTTGAAAGATTAGCAAAGAGACTCTGGACTTAGAGCGAGAAGAATCATGCAGCTGAACCCATCTGAAATCAGTGAACTCATTAAGAAGCGAATCGAGCAGTTCGATATAGGTGCCGAGGCCCGCACCGAGGGCACGATCGTTAGCGTGACCGACGGCATCGTCCGCATCCACGGCTTGACCGAAGTGATGCAGGGCGAAATGATCGAATTCAAGGAAAATACCTTTGGTATGGCCCTGAACTTGGAGCGCGACTCGGTTGGTGCGGTAGTGCTCGGTGCCTATGAGCATCTGGCTGAAGGCGATACCGCGAAATGCACCGGGCGCATTCTTGATGTTCCGGTCGGCGAGGCATTGCTCGGGCGTGTTGTGGACGCTCTGGGCCGGCCCATAGACGGCAAAGGTCCCATTGAGACCAAGGAACGTTCACCCATCGAAAAAATTGCTCCCGGCGTTATTGCTAGACAGTCGGTCAGCCAGCCGCTACAAACCGGCCTGAAGGCGATTGACTCGATGATTCCGATCGGCCGAGGCCAGCGCGAGCTGATCATCGGCGACCGCCAGACCGGGAAATCGGCCATCGCCGTCGATACCATCATCAATCAGAAAGGCACGGGCGTTAAATGTATTTACGTCGCCATCGGCCAGAAGCAGTCCTCGATAGCCAACGTGGTCCGGAAACTCGAGGAACACGGCGCGATGGCTCACACCATCATCGTAGCCGCTTCCGCTTCCGAATCCGCGGCGCTGCAGTTCATCGCACCCTATGCCGGATGCGCCATGGGCGAGTTCTTCCGGGATCGCGGCGAGGATGCATTGATCATCTATGACGATTTGACCAAGCAGGCTTGGGCATACCGCCAAATTTCACTGCTGCTCCGCCGCCCGCCGGGTCGCGAAGCTTATCCGGGCGACGTTTTCTATCTGCACTCGCGTCTTTTGGAGCGTGCCTCCAGAATCAACGCGGCCGAAGTCGAAAAATTGACCGGCGGCAAGGTCAAGGGCAAAACCGGCTCACTGACCGCGTTGCCGATCATCGAGACACAGGCGGGAGACGTATCGGCTTTCGTTCCGACGAACGTGATTTCGATCACCGACGGTCAGATTTACCTTGAGACCAATTTGTTCAACGCGGGCGTCCGTCCGGCCGTGAACGCCGGTCTTTCCGTATCCCGTGTGGGTGGTGCCGCTCAGACCAAGATCATCAGGAAATTGGGTGGCGGTATTCGTCTCGATTTGGCCCAGTTCCGTGAGTTGGCAGCATTCGCGCAGTTCGCCTCGGATCTGGACGAGGCTACGCGGAAGCAGATCGAGCGCGGCCAGCGCGTTACCGAAATCATGAAGCAAAGCCAATACTCCCCGCTTAGCGTGGCGCAAATGGCCGTATCTCTGTTCGCCGCCAACGAAGGCTTTTTGGACGATCTCCAAGTCAATCAGGTGAAGGATTTCGAAGACGGTCTGCAAAATTACATGAAGTCGGAACATGCCGATCTCATGGAAAAGATCAATGCGACCGGCGACTACAATGACGAGATTCAATCGGCATTGCACGCTGCGGTTACGAAGTACAAAGAAACCCACACTTGGTAGGGATTGATCGATGGCCGTCGGAAAAGAAATCCGTCTGAAGATCACGAGTATCAAAAATACTCAGAAGATCACGCGGGCCATGGAAATGGTGGCAGCCAGCAAGATGCGCAGAACCCAGGAACGAATGCAGGCTACGCGGCCGTATTCCCGGAAGATCGCGCAGATCATCAAGCATCTGGCTCACGCGAACCCGGAATACAAACACCCATTCACGATCGAGAGACCGGTAAACCGGGTCGGGGTCATTCTGATTTCGTCCGATCGGGGACTGTGCGGAGGGCTCAACGCCAATTTATTCAGATTGGCTCTGCGCAGAATGCGCGGATGGAACGCGGAAGACAAGGCCGTCACCCTAAGCACGATTGGCCAAAAGGGTACCGCGTTCTTCAGTTCGATCGGTGCAAACGTGGTTTCTCAGGCGACCAAGCTCGGCGACCGTCCCCATCTGCAGGATATCATCGGCGTCATAAAGACCATGGTCGACGAATATTCCGAGGGCAAGATCGACGAGTTGTACGTTCTTTACAACGAGTTTCTCAATACGATGACTCAGAAGCCGCGGCTCGTCCAGCTGCTTCCCATCCGACCGGAGGACATCGGTGAAGAACAGAAAGGCCAGTGGGATTACATTTACGAGCCTGACGCGAAGGAAGTGCTCGATCAGCTGTTGATCCGGTACGTGGAGTCGATCGTTTTCCAAGGTCTGGTGGAGAACAACGCCTGCGAGCAGGCGGCGCGAATGGTCGCAATGAAAAGCGCATCCGACAACGCCGGAAAACTCATCAAAGAGTTGCAGCTGATCTACAACAAAGCGAGGCAGGCGGCCATTACCCAGGAGATCGCGGAAATCGTCGGCGGCGCGGCTGCGGTCTAAGCGAATCGTTACAGAATAAACGCAAGAGTTTTTACGAGGACAGTCATGAGTTCGGGCAAAATCGTACAGATTATCGGCGCCGTGGTCGACGTGGAGTTCCCACGGGAGACCCTTCCCAAAGTTTACGACGCACTAAAGGTGGATGATAAAGACCTGGTGCTCGAAGTTCAGCAGCAGCTCGGTGACGGTATTGTCAGAACGATCGCCATGGGCAGCACCGACGGTTTGATGCGCGGGTTGAAGGTAACGAATACGGGAGCTCCGATTTCCGTACCCGTCGGTAAGGAAACCTTGGGTCGAATCATGAACGTCTTGGGCGATCCGATCGACGAGAAGGGCGCGATCGGCGAGAAGGAGCGCTGGGCTATTCATCGGAAAGCCCCGAGCTTCCAAGATCAAGCGGCGGCCAATGAGCTGCTGGAAACCGGCATCAAGGTTATCGACTTGGTCTGCCCCTTCGCCAAGGGCGGTAAAGTCGGCCTGTTCGGCGGCGCCGGGGTCGGCAAGACCGTAAACATGATGGAGCTGATCCGCAACATCGCGATCGAACACAGCGGCTATTCGGTGTTTGCAGGCGTCGGCGAACGGACGCGCGAGGGGAACGACTTTTATCACGAAATGAGCGAAAGCAACGTTCTCGATAAAGTGTCGCTGGTATACGGCCAGATGAACGAGCCGCCGGGCAACCGTCTGCGCGTGGCGCTGACCGGCTTGACCATGGCAGAGTATTTCCGAGACGAAGGCCGCGACGTGCTGCTGTTCATCGACAACATTTACCGCTACACGCTGGCGGGTACCGAAGTATCCGCGTTGCTTGGCCGTATGCCTTCCGCGGTTGGATACCAGCCCAACCTGGCGGAAGAAATGGGTGTGCTCCAGGAACGGATTACGTCGACGAAGGTGGGGTCCATCACCTCGATTCAGGCCGTGTACGTCCCCGCCGACGACTTGACCGACCCGTCTCCGGCAACCACCTTCGCCCACTTGGACGCGACCGTGGTTTTGTCCCGTCAGATCGCCGAGCTGGGTATCTACCCGGCGGTAGATCCTCTCGATTCGACTAGTCGCCAATTGGATCCGCTCGTCGTCGGCCAGGAGCATTATCAGGTTGCCCGCAAAGTGCAGAGCACCCTGCAGCGCTACAAAGAGCTTCGCGATATCATCGCGATCCTCGGCATGGACGAACTTTCGGAAGAAGACAAGCTGATCGTTTCCCGTGCGCGGAAAGTGCAGAGATTCTTGTCGCAGCCGTTCTTCGTCGCCGAAGTATTCACCGGCTCGCCGGGCAAATACGTATCCCTGAAGGATACGATCTCAGGATTCAAAGGGATCGTCGAAGGGGAATACGACGATATTCCCGAGCAGGCGTTCTACATGGTCGGCAGCATCGACGAAGCCCTGGAGAAAGCCAACCGGGGCGCCGCATAATTCAAAGAGAAAAAGCACTATGGCTATGACGATCCACGTTGATATCGTGAGTGCGGAGGCGGAGATTTATTCCGGGCTCGCGGAATTGGTGGTTGCTCCGGCCGAAATGGGCGAAGTGGGTATTGCCGCACGGCACGCACCATTCCTCACCCGGCTGAAGCCGGGCGAGGTGCGGGTAAAGGTTAACGATCAGGAAGTCCATCCGTTTTTCATTTCGGGCGGCATGCTCGAGGTTCAGCCCCATGTCGTGACCATACTCGCCGACACCGCCGTTCGCGCCAAAGACATCGACGAGGCGGCAGCGCTGGAAGCCAAGAGACGTGCGGAAGAGATGCTGTCGGACAAGTCCGGCAAGATCGATTACGCTCTGGCACAGGCACAGCTCGCCGAGGCTGTCATGCAGCTTCGAACCTTGGAGAAATATCGGAAAGGCCGCGCGTAAGTTCAGCCGTTTTCGAGACCCAGCAAAATACCGGGCACGCCGCTCCTGTATTTTGCTGGGTTTTTTAGTTTTTCACGTTAATATAAATACGAGTATCCGGTCGCTGTTTTCGATCGGGTCGAACCAGTCCTTATTTTCCGCTTCTTCAACAAGGAAAAACGGAAGATGCCTTTGGAAATCGTCATCCTGGCCGCGGGCCAGGGAACGCGTATGCGTTCGTCCCTTCCCAAGATACTCCATAAAATCGGCGACCGTACGCTACTCGAGCATGTATATGCATTGGCCACCCGGTTGTGCCCCGACAAGATCACTGTGATCTACGGACATGGTGGCGAGACAGTTCTCAAGAGCCTCGAGCACCTGAAGGTCATCTGGGTCGAGCAGAAGGAACAGCTCGGCACCGGCCATGCAGTCATGCAAGTTGCGGACGACATCGACGAAGCGCGCACGGTTCTGATTCTTTATGGCGATGTGCCCTTGCTCGGCGACGAGACGGTCGAAAAGCTGATTCCGCTGGCAGAGGCGGATCAGATGGGGCTGTTGACGGTCGATCTTGCCGACCCTTACGGCTATGGCCGCATCGTCCGGGATAGCAGCGGTCGAGTGGTCAGGATCGTGGAAGAAAAAGATGCCACGCCGGAGGAGCGTAAGATCAGCGAAGTCAATACGGGAATTTTGGCCATAAAAGGCAGACACCTCAAAACCTGGCTGAGCCGGTTGGAAAACAATAATGCCCAGCGGGAGTATTACCTTACCGATGTGATCGCCATGGCGGTTGCCGATGACGTTCGGGTGGAAACGGTACAGCCGCACGATCCGGACGAAGTGCTGGGCGTGAACAACCGCGAACAGTTGGCTCACCTGGAACGGGTTTTCCAAAGACGAGTGGCGGAAGATTTGATGCGGAACGGTGTCACCTTGCGCGATCCGTCGCGTTTCGATGTGCGGGGAGAAATCGAATCCATCGGGCGCGACGTGGAAATCGACATCAATGTCATTTTAGAGGGCCGGATCAAACTCGGCGATAACGTCCGCATCGGTGCCAATTGCGTGATCAAGGACAGCCAGATCGCCAACGACGTGGAAATTCTTCCGAACTGCGTCATCGAAGATGCCGTGATCGGCCAGGGCTGCCGCATCGGCCCGTTTGCACGCATCCGTCCGGAAACGCGGATCGAAGATCACGTCCACATCGGCAACTTTGTGGAAGTCAAGAAGTCGGCGATAGCCAGTCGTTCCAAGGTCAATCACCTCAGCTATATCGGAGACACGATCATCGGCCGCGACGTGAACGTCGGTGCCGGCACGATCACCTGCAACTATGACGGCGCCAATAAACATCAAACCGTCATAGAAGACGGCGCGTTCATCGGTTCGGATACCCAGTTGGTCGCGCCGGTCAGAGTCGGCAAGAATGCAACCATCGGTGCCGGAGCAACGGTTACCAAGGATGCGCCCGAAAATGCCCTGACCCTCAGCCGAGCGAACCAAGTTACCATCGAGGGTTGGCAGCGACCCACCAAGAAAAGGAGTTGAGTCATGTGTGGTATTGTTGGTGCCATCGCACACAGAGTCGTTACCCCCGTCCTGCTGGAAGGACTTCGCCGTCTGGAATATCGCGGCTACGACTCGGCGGGGCTGGCGGTATTGGACGATTCCGCTCAGCTTCAGCGTGTACGCAGAAAAGGGAAGATCAGGGAGCTGGAAAAGGCTTTGGAAACTTCCTTAGTCGACGGCAAAGTCGGCATAGCTCATACCCGTTGGGCGACACATGGCGTTCCCTCCGAACGCAACGCCCATCCTCATATCTGCCGCGAGTCCGTGGCCGTGGTCCACAACGGCATCATCGAGAATCATGACGATCTTAGAAAGGAACTCCGGCAAAAGGGATACGATTTCGAATCGGAAACGGACACCGAAGTCATCGTCCATCAGATCCACGGATTTTTGGAGGAGGGTCTGAGTCTTTTCGAGGCCGTCAAGGAAACCTGCAAGGTGCTCGAAGGGGCTTATGCCATCGGCGTGATCAGCATCAACGAACCGAAGCGGCTGATCGCCGCGCGCCACGGCAGTCCATTAGTGGTGGGGTTGGGCGAGAGCGAAAACTTCATCGCCTCCGATGTCTTCGCGCTAGTCGGTGAAACGCAGCGTTTTATTTTCCTCGACGACGGCGACATCGCCGATTTGTCCACGGAAGCGGTCGATATTTACGATAGACACGGAAATCCGGTACAGCGGCCCGTCCATGAAACGAAATTGGCGGCCGACGCCGTGGAGCGCGGCGAATACCGCCACTACATGCAAAAGGAAATTCATGAGCAGCCGGTGGCAATCGAAAAAACCCTCGACGGGCGGATACGAGCCGGAAAAGTGCTCGATGCCGCTTTCGGGCCGTATGCCGAGAAAGCGTTCGACCACATCAAATCGGTTCAGATCGTCGCCTGCGGTACCAGCTATCATGCCGGCATGGTGGCGCGCTACTGGATGGAATCGATCGCGGGACTTCCGTGCAGCGTGGAAGTGGCCAGCGAATTCCGTTACCGCAAGAATGTAGTTCCGCCCGGGACCCTGTTCGTCAGCATTTCGCAGTCCGGCGAAACCGCCGATACCTTGGCGGCGCTGAAGGAGGCCAAGAAGCTCGGCTATGCGCACACCCTCGCGATCTGCAACGTGCCGGAAAGCTCGATCGTTCGGGAATCCGAATCGACCCTGATGACTCGAGCCGGTCCCGAAGTCGGCGTCGCCTCCACCAAGGCGTTCACCACCCAGCTGACCGCCCTGCTCCTTCTGGTCGTCGCCCTGGGCAAGCGCAACGGGCTCCCGCAGGAGCAGGAAGCGCGGATCGTCAAGGAGCTTGAAAGTCTGCCGGAGCAAATCGAGCGAGTTTTACTTCTGGAGGACGAAATTCAGCAATGGGCGGAACGTTTCGGCGACAAGCGTCACGCGCTCTATCTGGGACGTGGTGCCCATTATCCGGTCGCGATGGAGGGTGCGCTCAAACTGAAGGAAATCTCCTATATTCACGCCGAAGCGTATCCGTCTGGCGAGCTCAAGCACGGCCCTCTCGCGCTCATCGACGCCGAGATGCCGGTAGTGGCGGTTGCTCCGAACAACGAACTTCTGGAAAAGCTCAAATCGAATCTTCAGGAGGTTCAGGCCCGGGGCGGCGAACTCTACGTCTTCGCCGACGTGCGCGTGCCCATGGAGAGCGCGCCGGGCGTCAATTTGTTACGCGTCGCGGAGACCGAAGAGATCGTTGCGCCTATCGTCTACACGGTGCCCTTGCAGATGCTCGCCTATCACGTCGCATTGATCAAAGGTACCGACGTCGATCAGCCGCGCAACTTGGCGAAATCCGTCACTGTCGAGTGAACCGGATCGCGTGACTATCAGTCCTCAGAACTGACGTTCCGAACTACGGATGGTGGTCCGCTGGGCTGGCACGTAATCCACGCCAGCGGGTGGCGAGTAATTTGAAGATCAAGCCGGTGCCGAGTCCCCAGGCGCCATTGATCAGGAACGCCGTCGCGAGCAAAGGAGGGTGCCAGCCGCCTCCCAAGGGCCGGCCCTTGAGCGGAAATACCACCAAGAGCGCCACCAGCGACGGCAGAATGGCGCCGAACAGGAACGCTGTCACCCAGTAACCGGGAGACGGCGGAAACCGGGATTCTACCAGCGCAAACAAAAAACCCCAGACACCGCCCCAGAACGCCAGCGAGAACACGGCCGGGATGCCGAACGGCGAGGTTGGCGCCAATGAGAACGGTGCGAAAGGCGCCAGACCGACGGCCCAAAGCAGCGCCAATGTGAGCTGGTGGAAAATCAGTGTGGCGAAAAAGCCCGCGACAAAACCGAACAATCCCCGTGTCGCAGTGTCTATGGGCGTATCGTGATAAGCCATAACAGGTTTCCTCCTGAATAATGATTCCCGTATCCCGCTTGAAACCAAGCGCGGCGCCATTACGATGAGCTTCTGGCCAGCGGTTAGCCCCGTTTAAATTAAGACTTCATGCCGCTGGGCAGGTTTCGGATCGGCTTATTGCAGGGACCGGTCATTCATAGCGAAAGACCGACCCTGCGGCGCGCATCGAGGCAGTTTCCGCTGCCGCGGGTAAAGTCGCGGCAGGTTCTTGGACGGTCGTCGTAGATCACGCATGCGTAGCTCTCGGTGGAAGTGCCGCCTCCGGACAGCGCAGCACAGCGCGAGCCGTGTCGCCGCAGCTTGCTGCGGGCATCGTGAATGATGACGAGGGTCGGATGGCGCTTGATCACCGGCTCGCGCTTGGAGATCTCGACCGAATCATAAGCCTCGCGGCAACACGCGCCGCAGGTAAGGCAATCGAGCTCGTCGGCCGGTTCGAAACGCGAGCACGCCGGCGCATCGCTTGGCAGCCGGACGCCGGGCGCATGCCGGCAGCGCAATCCCCGGCGCTCGACGAACGCCCAGGCACAACCGGTACAGCCGCGGTCGCTATGATACGCCGCGATGGGCGCGTGCCCCGCCGGATGCCGAGTGGGTGGTTCGGCCGCCTTCGTCCACAGCGAAGGCATCGCGCTTTCGCCGCAGGCGTCTGGGCCAGCATTAGCGTTGTGCTTCACACGGGGAACTAAAGCCGCAATGGCCGCGCTGGCGGCGAGCGCCTCGTCGAGGTGCGGCGCCCAACGGTGCTGCGATGCCCGCCAAGCGGCAAGGCGTGCGGCGACACAGCTACGCTCGCGGCGCCCTCCCTCTTTCGGCGACGCCGTGAATGGATCGGCGGGCAGCGACTCCCAAAAGCTTACGCGGAAATCGGTGGTCGGCGCGAAGAAATCCCGCAGGCCCACGCTATCGGCCAGATAGGCTTGCAGCCGCAGACAAGCATGCTCGCGCCATGGATTTCGGCCGCCGCTGCCGACTAGCCCCCAGTCTACCTGTCTTTCGCCGGCTTCCCCTTCGACCAGGGCATGACATAGCTCGTGAAGAATCATCTGGGCGAGCGAATCGTCAGGGTCGAGGATGTCGTCGGTGCCGATGAAGATCGTGCCGCGCCCATCGGTCGAGGCGTAGGCGTGCGGGGTGCGTTCGATGCGAAAGCCCACGCGTTCGGCGCAGGCAATCCACACCAGCGCGAGCGGGTCGTCGTAACGATGGGTCGGGCAGCGGAGGAACTCGGTCATGTCGGATGCCGGCAAATCGGGTCGCCGATATTACCAGGTGGAACTTTGTCCGTCTTCAAGGCGAGACCGGCGCATCCGCGAACACACTGTAAAGCCAGATCATCCCTAGAGCGGCCAGCGTCAACCAAATCATGACGATAAAGGCTCCGGCCGCATAACTCACCGGTTTGTTGCCGGGCGTGAATGCGTCTGCGGCCGCGGATCGGCATTCGGCGAGTACCGCGGATGGAATCAATCGAATCACCAAGGCCAGTCCCAGCGGAATCAAGACTAGATCGTCGAGATATCCCAGCACGGGGATGAAATCCGGGATGAGATCGACCGGGCTGAACGCATAAGCCACGATCGCGGCCGCGAGAAGCTTTGCATACCAGGGCGTTCCTGGATGACGGGCGGCCAGATACAGCGCGAAAGCCTCCGCTTTGAGGCGACGGGCGCGTTGCTTAAGCTCGATCAAAAGTGGCATTGGAAAAGAATTGTGCAAAGGCGGGTTGCCGTTCTTCCGTTCGCAGCGAGCATGCCGATTTAAAAGCCGCTACGCAAGCGATCCGACAACCGGTTCAGGGCGCGCGGCGATTGGCTTCATAAACAGGCATCAACTGCTGAGCCTTTACCCGCATGCTCTGTAGGCGTTGTTCGGGATTGGGGTGAGTGCTGAGCCAGTCCGGACCGCCGCTGCCTCCGACTTTGATCATTTTCTCCCAGAGGGAAATAGCGGCAAAAGGATCATATCCCGCTTTGGCGGCGAGCTCGATGCCGACCGCGTCCGCCTCGCTCTCGGCCTTGCGGCTGTTGGGCAACTGCAAGCTGACGGTGGCGACGGTATCGGCGAGGCCGGCCACGCCGCCCAAGTTATAGCCAGCGATTGCCCCGGCCAGAACGCCTAGGCCCAAGCCAAGCTTTTGAACCTGAAGGCGCGACATTTTCTCGGCCTGGTGCGAGAGCAAGGCGTGAGCGATTTCGTGTCCCAGAACCTGAGCCAGTTCGTCGTCCGTGGGACGGATTTTCTGAAGCAGTCCCGTGTATACGGCGATCTTGCCGCCGGCCATGCACCAGGCATTTACTTGATCGCTTTTCAGAACGTGCACCTCCCATTGCCAGTGGCGGGCCTCCGGACGCAGCGCTGCGGCTTGTGCAATTAACGGCTGTGCTATGGATCGAACCCGATTGACCGTGGCGGGATCTTCGTCTAGGACCTGCTGTTTTTCGGCATTCAGCAGCAATTGGTCGTAAGCCTGTGCGGAGTACCGGGCGGCCTTGTTGTCGCTGACCAACATGATCTGACTGCGGCCGGTGATGGGATTGGTCGCACAGCCGGCGATTCCGACAGAAAGCTGGATGGCAAGAAGAGTAGCCAGGAAGCGATTCACCAAGTGACTTTGCCTCGACATAGCGCCGGATACCCCCGATTTGACGCCGAAATCGACGAAAGATTCGGCTGGTTCCGGTCGAGAGCTTCCGACGAGCCGTGCCGAACGGCCTGGCCATGCAGTGGCGCTATTGGTCACGGTGCCCTTTTTGCTCGATGCGCTTGAGCAAGGCAAAAAGATCGCTGTTGGTCGAAAGAACGACCGTAGATTCGCCGTTGATGACCTTGCGATAGGTTTCGAGGCTCTTCAAGAAACGGTAGAAGTCGGCCGCTTCGGGGCGCTGCGTGTATGCCTTGGCATAGATCTCCGTCGCTTTGGCATCCGCCTCGCCGCGAATTTCCTGAACCCGTTTGTAGGCGGCCGATTCGATTTCGTTGATGTCGCGGTCCTTGTTGCCGGAAATGCGCGCGGCTTCGCCCTCGCCTTCGGATCGGAACCGCTGGGCAATCTGTAGCCGCTCGCTGATCATGCGTTGGTGGATGCGCTCGAGCACGCCCGGATTGTAATTGATCCGCTTGAGCCGGATGTCCAGAAGCTCGATGCCGAACTCGGCCAGTTTCGGAGCGGCGGCGTTGAAGATGCCTTTTTCGATTTCCAGCCGACCGTATTGGATCGGACGCAAAACGCCAAGCCCGCCTACTGCCGATAGCGCGCCTGCGACGCTTTCATCCTGCAGCGGTCGACGCGTTTTGTCGGTGCGAACCACCTCGATCAGTTCGTGCCTGGCTATCGCCGTGCGCGTCTCGCTGCCCAAGATATCTTCCAGACGCGATTGGGCGCTCCGCTCGTCCCGCAGGCGAAGGTAATACTGCATGGGATCGGTGATGCGCCAGCGCGCGAAGGTATCCACCTGAATATAGGTCTTGTCCTTGGTCGACATTTCCACCATGGGTCCGTCCCAAGCCAGATAACGTTTGTCGAAACGGGTGACCTGCTGGATGAGAGGCAGTTTGAAATGTAGACCGGGGTCGGTAATGGGGTCGCGGACCGGCCTGCCGAACTGGGTAACGATTGCTTGCTCGGTTTCGTTGACCGTGAATGCGGACAGCAGTACCAATGCAGCCGCCAAGAGCGCGAGAAGAATCGCGAGAGTCTTAGCCAAGCTCATTTATCTTTCCTCCGGCAGCCGTGCGGGTAAGGGAAGCATCGGCAGGATCTGCTGTACCGATTCGTCCACGATGATCGATTGCTTGGCCTCGGGAAGAACGTCGCCCAGCGTTTCGAGGTAAAGACGCGCCCGGGTGATCTCCGGCGCCTTGATGTATTGCTCGAGAACGGCGCTGAACGCGGCGGCATCGCCCTCCGCCTCGTTGATCCGCTTGAACCGGTAGCCTTCGGCTGCGCGGATTTTCTGATCCGCCTCGCCGCGGGCGCGGGGCACGGCTTTGTTGTATTCGCCGTTGGCCAGATTGATGGCATTCTCCCGGTCCTGCTGCGCCCGATTCACTTCGTTGAACGAGGGCTGCACGGGTTCCGGAGGATTGACGTTCTTTAACTGCACCTGATTGACGGAAACACCGAGGCGGTAACGGCCCGCCAATTCCCGCAGCCGATCGAGGACCGATTCCTCGATTTCCTGGCGGCCTATCGTAATGATTTCGTCGACTGTCCGGTCTCCTACGACTTCCCGCATGACCGATTCGGAGAGGTCCCGCAGGGTCAGTCCCGGATTACGCACCGCGAAGAGGTAAGTCTCGGGTTCGGTGATGCGGTATTGCACGACCCACTCGACGAGCGCCGCATTCAAGTCTCCGGTCACCATGGATTTTTCCTTTTCCGGCTCCTTGCCCACCTGATCCGGGTGGGTGTAGCCGGGTGTGACCAAACCGAATTCCAGCTTGAGTTGCCGCTGGGTCGGCACCTCGATCACGTTGTCGATGCCGAACGGAAGTTTGAAATGCAGGCCGGGCGGCACTTTAAGAATGTATTTTCCGAACCGGAGCACAATGCCTTCCGATTCCGCCGGTATTGTGTAGTACGAGGTCCATGCCAAGACGATGAGCAATAGAATCAGGAGGATTCGCGGCAGGGAGATGGGCGGCGGGCCGGAAAAACGTCCGAACAAAGGTTTTACGTTACTCACGAAGTTCTTCCTTTGAAAAACATATTAAGCCGTAGTCCGGCAAACTCTAGCGATATGGAACAGCTCAAGGATAGCCCTATAACGTGTGCATGTGGATGCCACATCACAAGCTTTCCCCGGATGCGAAGTCTCAATTTGTCTGAAACTTAAGCCGGTGCAGTTCGGCAAAAAGTAAATGATTCGGACGGTTTGATTCAGCATCAGAGTTCTTGTTGCCCGTCATTCGGGAGGTCATCCTCGTTACCGATTTCGTGGAAGGAAGCCTGAACGCAATTCGCGCCTGGGCGCCGTTTTGGAGCCGATTCAAGTAATCAAGACGAGCCTGATCCCGGGGCAAAAAAGCGTGTCTGGCTCGCCTGCCGGCTCACGGGGATGATCAACAATATGATGCTGGATTTTGCCGCACTGCATGGAATAGCCCCGCAGGCCGAGCATTTTCCGATGAGCCGGGGGAACGAAGCGTTGAGCTCTTTAGGACTGGGAAAGCATGGTACCGTGTTGTGCAGGAGGTCGGCTTTGCCTCATCTGAGGCCGATCGAATTAGAGAGCGTCAGAAAGGGAGAGTTTTGTTATTCTTAAATAGAATAACGATACCAATGTATAGTCTTGTATGTAATAAGACAGGTAGGTTAAAATCCTTTACAGCGTAATAATCGACTCTCCTCTTAACCTCACCTTTAACAGCCTCGGTCTACCGGGGCTTTCTTTTGAACGAGCCTTCTTATCGACCATATCGAGGTTGACAGGCTGATTTCAAACCGCCGACGGCACATTTGAGCGCCGCCGGCTGTACACGATTGATTTAGATCTGTTCGGCTACGGTTACGCAGAGATTGGTCGGATTTTGCTGCGCGTCCAGTACTGGCTTGATGGAAAAGCTCACCAGATTTTCCACACCTGCATCGCCGAGATCGGTTACCGGAACACCCTCTATCTTGATCTTGGTGCCTTTGATCGACCAGGTGTAATTGGCGTCGAAGCCGGTATTGTTTCCGGAATTCTCAAGATCCACCTCGAGCGTGGCTCCGTCGCAGGCCGCTGTGGGTTTCTTCAGATCGAGCACGTGGGCGTGAAACCCGCTCTTGGGATCTACGTGCGTGCTGTCCTGTATGGGCAAATGAGTAACCAGGACCAGGACGTTGTTGGTGCCGTCGGTCAGGGCGCCATAACCGAATGCGCCTGCCTTGCCGTCCATAGGCACGGCGGCCGATGTTTCAATTTCCACGTCAAGAACCTTCCCTTTGCTCTTGTTTTCCCATTCGACTTCCGCTTGTTTCACTTTCAGATAGTTCGGTGTTTCGGCCCAACTTGGGGAGGACACGAGGATCATCGATGCCACGGAACCGAACAGGGTCGTCAATCTTATCGTTTTCATCGAGAGATCTCCTTTATATTAGCGATTGGTTAAGGTGCCGAACACGGATCGGCGCCCGAAGCGATAATATGATCGACTCGATAATATTTCTAGGGAAGAGATCGAATGGGAGAGACTATTCCCGGCCAAAATTCTGATTTTCTCTCTCGCTTACAGCAAACACATGCCTGTTTTGGTCGAATCCTCTCTCGGCGATTCCCAATCGGGTTTCCGCTATCGCCTTGGCTTCAAGGCTGGTTGGTGCCTTTATCTTGATAACCTCGGTACGGCCATCGAGATAAAGATAAACGTCGTAAGTATTCATAATGGGGAACACTCGAAAGAAACTTAGGGAGGGGCTTGAGATCGCTTTTTTTCCAGTGAGTCCGACGGAAAAAATACGCGTGCGACCGTTTCCCCAAGCCAGATCGAGACGATAGAAAGAATCGAGATGTGATTCTGTGAGAAATTACCCAAGAGCCAGGCTTACAAAGCGTGCTGGCGCTCAGGTATCAGGATCGATGGCGGTCCGTCCTTGGTGGGAGATTACCTTCGCCTTGCTGTCGCAAGCCACCCCGATCGGCTGACTTAAGATCGAAGTCGCCCGGCAGAGATGTCTCTCCTGGGCGACAAGGGGGGCATCGCGCAACGCGACACCCGCGTAAGCGGGAAAGCAGTTCTAGGTGGCCGGGGAACGGGTTGCGCCGTTTATCGAGGCTTTTGATCCTTCAGCGTTGCGCTTGCTCAGTTCGTCGATGACACTGTCCAAAGAGCCGGTCCGGGCAATGTCCTCGCTAAACGTCGTGCGATAGTTTTGCACCAGACTGATGCCTTCTATCAGCACGTCATAGACTTTCCATGCGCCATTGGTGTCGACCATGCGATAGTCCACGGCGACCGGTTTTGCGCCGGGCTGGAGAATCTCGGTCTTGATGACGGCTTTCTTGTCGGCTAGCGGTGTCTGAAGCGGCAGATAGCGGATGTCCCAGTCCTTATATTCGGTGAATGCCGCGGTGTAAGTGCGAATGAGCAGCATACGGAATTCGTTTTTGAAACGTTCCCGCTGCTGTGGAGTGGCGGTTCGCCAGTGCTTGCCTAGAATGAGCAGGGCCGCGCGATCGACGTCGACATGGGGCTCCAGGATCTCCTTGACGATGCGCGTCGCTCTGGGAACGTCGAGCTTATAGTCGTATTCCCGTAAGGCTTGCTTTACCTCATCGGACGTTTTCTGAATGACTTGCTGGGGTGGAAGCAGGGCTTCAGCACCGGTCACAACCGGGAGGAACCCAAGAAAAATCGAGCACAAAGCCAGGAGGGCTTTGCCTGTTGAGGTAAATTGAAAAGTCATCGGCTAGCTCATAAAACAAAATATAAAAAAGACATTCAGCGAGCGTTCCGAATTTTTCGGGCGGCATGCTGATTTCTCGGGGTTCGGAGTCCAGAACAAACAGCAAAATGATACCGGCTTATCCGATCGGCGGTAATGGTTTTGTTCCCCGGTATACCGGTAGTTTGTCGTAGCTGGCATCGCTGTTCTTTAAGCATTCACTGTGCCAAATCTTTTCAGCTCTGACGTTTAAAGTACGACCCGATCACGAAGGAAATAATCCTTGCACCCATGATTTTTTGGTGCGAGAGGAGTCTAATAGGTCGATATCAAAACTGTGACACTGACTGCTCATAGGCGTGCGCTGCTTATGGATGTCTGCTTCAAAGAGCCCTGTCGATTACTTCGGATCCTGCTGTTCGCGTTCATCGGTGCGCTCGTGAGCGGCTGCGGCGCAGGTGTTCATTATCGGGCGGGCATCGGCGCGGGATATCCGAGTCCTTACTACCGGTACGATTATTATCCTTATAGCTATTTCCACGGATACGGCGCCTACCCTTACACGTACCGGCGACCCTATGGCTATGACCGGCGTTTTTATGGGTTCGATCGTTATCATCGCCCCTACTACTGGGACAGACGGCCTTATCGCTACGATAAACCGTTCCAGTACCGCGACAAACGGCCCGATCGATTCGATAAACCTTTTCAGTACCGTGACAGACAGCCTCATCGGTTCAATAAGCCTTTCCGTCACTGGGAGCGGCGGCCTTATGGTTCCGGTGTGCCATTTCGTAATCCTCGGCCTCATTATCGCTACCGACGTTAACCACGTGACTGCGAGCCCTTGGCTTTGCGCCATGGCAACCCCGAAATTTTTCGTTCAATCATGGCGGGCGTATAGGGCGCCCTTTACCATCGCTTGGTTTTCCCGTAATTTGACCGGAGTGTCGGTTATTTAGGGTGAATAGGATAGAACGATGAGCAGACTGCCGGACGATTTGAAGTATGCGAAAACCCATGAATGGGCGAAACCGGAGGAGAGCGGGAACGTACGCGTGGGCATCTCCGATTACGCTCAAGAGCAATTGGGCGACGTGGTATATGTCGAGCTGCCGGAAGTCGGCCGGCGAGTTAAGGCGGGCGAAGCGTGCGCCGTGGTCGAATCGGTGAAAGCGGCCTCGGACATCTATAGCCCGGTATCCGGCGAAATCGTCGAGGTCAACGGGTCATTGTCGGATGCTCCCGAAGCGATCAACCAAGACTCCTATGCCGCGTGGTTGTTCTGCGTCAAGGCGGATGATCTTTCCGAACTAAACACCCTTTTGGATGCCGAAGCTTATAAAGCAGACGCTGAGGCCGACTAAACGGTTCGTTTGTTTTATCGCTAATTCTCCTTCCGGTAGCGATGCTAGCGAATCGGGTGTAGCGGCCGGAACAGGTACCGGCGTTTCGCATGTCTTTGGCTTGTACGCGTCGCGCGTGCCAATCGGCATAAATTCTCCGGCAGATGATTTGTGCCGATTTGTCCTGCGTTTGCCAGGAGCGTCCATGCCTTGTCCAGGCCCAGATCGAATGTCTTGAGCCCATAGCATTCTGGCCCGGCGGAGGGGCCAGAAATAATTAAGAAAGCAAACCCTTAGCCACATGCCTTTCATTCCTCATACCGAAGACGATATCCGCGAGATGCTTGCGGCCCTCGGCGTGCCATCGACAGAAACGCTCTTCGACGAAATACCGGCGGAGTTGCGTTGCGGCGCGCTCGATCTCCCGCCCGCTTTGAAAGAAATGGAAGTTACGCGTTTGATGCGCGCACGCGCCGGCCAGAACCGTCCGCTTCTATGCTTTGCCGGCGCCGGGGCTTACGAGCACCACATACCGGCCGCGGTTTGGGCCGTAACCAGCCGGGGCGAGTATTACAGCGCGTACACGCCCTACCAGGCGGAAGCGAGTCAAGGCACGCTGCAGGTGCTCTACGAATATCAGAGCATGATGGCGAGCCTCACCGCCATGGACGTATCGAACGCTTCGCTCTACGACGGCGCGACCAGCCTCGCGGAAGCGGTGTTGATGGCGGTGCGGACGAACCGAAAATCGCATTCGCGCCGCATCCTGATGCCGAAGACCGTACATCCGTTTTACCGGCGGGTGGTCCGGACCATCGTCGGGAGCCAGGCGCTGGAACTGATCGAGCTGCCCTATGACGTCGAAACCGGGCGCGTCGATCCGGCGTCTCTGGAAATCCACTCGGGCACGGACATCGCCGCCTTGGTGATTCCCCAGATCAATTTCTTCGGCGTGCTCGAGGCCGTAGACGAACTGACCGTTTGGGCCGCCGCAAACGGCGCCATCGCCATCGCGCTGGTCAATCCCATGGCACTGGCTCTCCTCAAGCCGCCTGGCGAATGGGGGCAAGAGGGCGCCGATATCGCTTGCGGGGACGGCCAGCCTTTGGGCATACCCTTGTCGGGCGGTGGACCGTATTTCGGATTTATGTGCTGCCGCAAGGCGCACGTCCATCAACTGCCCGGACGTCTGGTCGGCCGGACCGTGGATATGGACGGCAAGCCCGGTTTCACGCTTACGCTTCAGGCACGCGAGCAACATATCCGCCGCGGCCGGGCGACCTCCAATATCTGCACCAACCAGGGCTTGATGGTCACGGCGGCGACCATTTACATGGCGCTCTTAGGGCCGGAAGGATTGCGGCGAGTCGCTTTGCAGAGCCATCAAAACACGCTCAGCCTGATGAGTAGCTTGACTGCCGTCGACGGCGCCGAGCGGGTTTTCTCGGGGCCTTTCTTTCATGAAGCGGTTTTCCGCACGCGGAGGCCCGCCAGCGAGATCATGGACGGCTTGGCGGAACGGGGGATTCTTGGAGGACATGAACTCGCAAGGGATTATCCGGAACTCGGCGAAGCCATTCTGGTTTGTGTCACGGAAACGCGTACTCAGGAGGATATCGAATCGTACGCACGCCAAATAGCGTCGCTGCTTAATCATGGCTGAAGAGGTCGGAGCCGACATAATGCTGATTTTCGATCGTTCGCGCCGAGGGCGCGCCGCGCATGCCCAGTTGCTCCCGGAATCCGGTGAATCGCCGGCCATTCCCGATTATTTGTTGCGCAAGACTCGTCCGGCCTTGCCCGAAGTCTCCGAGCTGGACGCCGTTCGCCATTACACCCGGCTGTCCCAGCAAAATTACTCCATAGACACCCAGTTTTATCCCCTGGGCTCTTGCACCATGAAGTACAACCCCAAGGTTTGCCATGACCTCGCAAGTCTGCCCGGATTTCTGAATACCCATCCTCTGGGGCTGGAGCGGACCGGGCAAGGGACTTTGGCCTGTCTGTACGAGCTCCAGGAGATGCTCGCGGAAATCACCGGCATGGCCGGGGTTTCGCTGGCCTGCGCGGCCGGGGCTCAGGGCGAATTCGCCGGCGTCGCCATGATCCGCGCTTACCATGCGTTGCGGGGCGATTCAGGACGCACCGAAATGCTGGTGCCCGATGCCGCGCACGGCACCAATCCCGCTTCGGCGTCCATGGGCGGCTTTCGGGTACGGGAAGTCGCCACCGATGCCGACGGCAACGTGGATCTCACTGCACTGGAGCTGGCCGTAGGTCCGCAAACCGCCGGCATCATGCTCACCAATCCCTCGACTTTGGGAGTGTTCGACCAGCACATTCGAGCCATCGCCGATATCGTGCACCGGGCCGGCGGGCTGCTCTATTACGACGGCGCCAATCTGAACGCCATCGCCGGCAAAGTGCGCCCCGGCGACATGGGCTTCGACGTCATTCATCTCAATCTCCACAAGACGTTTTCGACGCCCCACGGCGGCGGCGGTCCGGGTGCGGGCCCGGTGGGCGTGGGTGACAAGCTGCTGCCCTTCCTGCCTCTGCCCGTCATTGTGAAAGACGGGTCGCGCTATCGCATGCTGACCGAAACCGAGCGGCCGCACAGCATCGGGCATCTGGTCACGTTCGCGGGAAATGTCGGCGTTCTCCTGCGCGCTTATGTCTACATCCGAATGCTAGGCCATGAAGGCCTCGAGCGGGTGGCGGAATTCTCGACCCTGAACGCCAATTATCTGCTCAAGAAACTGGTCGAAGCCGGATTCGAACCCGCTTTTCCGCAGCGCCGCGCCGCCCACGAGTTCATCATTACGCTGAAGCGGCTGGCCAAAGAACATCATGTTACGGCGCTGGACTTCGCTAAACGCCTGTTGGATTATGGCGTCCATGCGCCGACGGTATATTTTCCGCTCTTGATTCCCGAGTGTTTTCTCATCGAGCCGACCGAGACGGAAAGCAAGGAAGCCCTGGATGCGTTTGTCCGGATAATGGCCGAGATTCTGAAAGAAGCGGAGACCGACCCGGATCGGCTTAAGAGCGCACCCCATTCGCTGCCGGTGCGCCGTTTGGATGAAGTCCGGGCGGCGCGGCACCCCGATCTCGCCTATAAATCAGAATAAGAACCCCTCTATGGCAGGACAAACGCTCACGGGCATTGCCCGTTTTTACGCGGCATTTACCAATTCCATTTCGGGTATCCGGGCCGCCTGGCTGAATGAGGAGGCGTTTCGGCAGGAGTGTCTGCTGGTCCTCGCCGGCGTTCCCTTGGGGCTGTGGATCGGCCAGAACGGCATCGAACGCGCGCTTCTGATCGGCGTGTTGCTGAACGTCTTGATCGTCGAATTGTTGAACAGCGCCGTCGAAGCGACCGTCGACCGTATCGGTTTCGAACGGCACGAATTGTCCGGCCGCGCCAAGGATATTGGATCGGCGGCCGTGTTTTTCTCGCTGGTCCTCGCCGGTGCGGTCTGGTTACTGATTTTGATTCGATAAAAAGGTAAAAAAGAATGACAGCGTTAATCTGCGGCTCGGTGGCCTACGACACTATCATGGTGTTTCAGGATCGATTCAAGAATCACATCCTGCCGGAGCAGGTCCATATCCTGAACGTCTCCTTTCTGGTTCCGGAACTCCGCCGTGAATATGGCGGCTGCGCCGGCAATATTGCTTATAACCTCAAGCTCTTGGGCGCCGATCCTCTGCCCATGGCCACTGTGGGCAAGGATTTCACACCCTACGCGCAGTGGCTGGGCTACTGCGGCATTAATCAGGATTTTATCAAGGTCCTGGGCGACAGCTATACGGCACAGGCTTATATCACCACGGACATGGACGACAACCAGATCACGGCTTTCCACCCTGGCGCGATGTCGTTTTCCCATCTGAACCGGGTACCCACGGATTGCGGCATCCGCATCGGCATCGTGGCGCCGGACGGCAAGGACGGCATGGTTCAGCATGCCGCCCAATTCGCCGAAGCCGGCATCCCGTTCATCTTCGATCCCGGCCAGGGCATGCCTATGTTCGACGGACAGGAACTCTTGAGTTTCGTCGAGCTGGCGACCTGGGTGACCTTGAACGACTACGAAGCGCAGCTCATGCAGGATCGCACCGGTCTCGCGCCGGAAGAACTCGCGCAGCGCGTCGAAGCGCTGATCGTCACCAAGGGCGCACAAGGATCGTTGATCTATGCCAATGGCATCCGCCACGAAATACCGCCGGCAAAGCCGACGGCAGTGCTCGATCCGACCGGTTGCGGTGACGCCTACCGCGCCGGGCTGATCTACGGCCTTCTGGAAGAATTCGACTGGCCCACCATAGGCCGTATCGCCTCGTTGATGGGAGCCATCAAGGTCGAGACCTTCGGCACCCAGAATCACAGCTTCACCCTGCATGCGTTCAAGGAGCGCTATCGGGAAAGCTTCGGCTGCGAGCTGCCCGATCGGATATGACGAATATCCAGCGGCTGTTGGACATCATGGCGCGCTTGCGCCATCCCGAGACGGGGTGTCCCTGGGACTTGCAGCAGGACTTCGCGAGCCTCGTACCCTACACCTTGGAAGAGGCGTACGAGGTCGCCGATGCGGCGGAGCGCGGGGATATCGAGGATTTACGCGAAGAATTGGGCGATTTGCTTTTGCAGGTCGTTTTCCATTCGCGGATCGCCGAGGACCGCAGCTTGTTCACTTTCGAAGACGTGGCTGGCGCGATCAGCGAAAAGCTGATACGCCGACATCCCCATGTTTTCGGCGGGGCCGTATTCGAGACCGATGCCGAAAGGCATGAGTATTGGGAATCATCGAAAGCCGCCGAGCGCCGGGAAAAAGGCAAAACGGAGCAGGACGAAAGCGCTTTGAGCGGCATCGCGGCGAATTTGCCGGCGCTCGTAGCCGCGCAGAAATTGCAGAAGCGGGCCGCGCGACACGGCTTCGATTGGCCCGACATAGGGCCGGTTTTCGCCAAAGTCAGAGAAGAATTGGACGAGCTCGAGGCCGCCTGCGCAACGGGCGACCAAAGCCATATCCGGGAAGAAATCGGCGATTTGCTGTTCGTCGTCGTCAATCTCGCCCGGCACCTCGAGGTCGATGCCGAGACGGCGCTTCGGAGCGGCAACCGAAAGTTCATCAACCGCTTTCGCTATATCGAAAAGCAATTGTCGGCACGGGGAAAATCCTTGACTGAGTCCACACTGGCCGAGATGGACGCCTTGTGGGATGAGGCAAAACGAAGTTTGTCAGATTAGGCATGTAGGATGCGCTGAGGTACGACAAATCGGCAAGATCGCCGATTTGCACGGAGAGAGCCGCCCGGAGGGAGCCGGGCAGGATAGCCCGGCATGAACCGAACCGCATCAATCGCGAACGATGCCTGTCCTGAGCTCAGTCGAAGGGCCCGTCCTGAGCCGAGTCGAAGGGCGCTTCCCTTCGTTCAGCACATCCTACGAATTTGTTCGGGTCTACACCTTGGACGTAGGTCGGCAATCCTTTGCCGACAAACCCGCTGACGAAGCCGAAAGGTTTAATCCACCAAAATGGACGTTGAAGTTGAAGCTACGACACGAACACCCCTGGGATGTCACACCGCAAGAAGCGATCGCCATTCAGAAACGGCTGCGAAACCTCGTCAGTTTGCAGGACGAATTACCGGAAACGGTCCGATGCGTAGCCGGGGTGGACGTCGGTTTCGAAGAAGGGGGCACTGTCACGCGAGCTGCCGTGGCGAAGTTGAGTTTCCCCGAGCTGGAGTTGATCGATAGCGCCGTCGCGAGGCGGCCGACTTCGTTTCCTTATATTCCGGGCCTTCTATCCTTCCGGGAAATTCCAGCCATCTTGGATGCCTTGCAAGCTTTGCGAGACCTGCCGGATTTGATGCTGGTCGATGGTCAAGGCTATGCGCATCCTCGCCGCTTGGGCATAGCTTGTCATTTGGGGGTACTAACCGATATCCCGACGATAGGCGTCGGAAAGACACGGCTCTTGGGTGTTCATGACGGCGTTCCAGACCGGCGCGGCGCCTGGGTTCCCCTTTTGGACAAAGGGGAGACCATCGGAGCCGTGTTAAGGACGAGGCAGGGCGTCAAACCGGTTTACATCTCGCCCGGCCACCGTGTCGCTTTGCAGACGGCCGTCGAATGGGTGATGCGCTGCACTAAGCGTTACCGCTTGCCCGAAACGACGCGGCATGCACACCGCCTCGCTTCGGGATAACGAATGCGAAATTCTCGTAGCTCCGCGTGCTCTTACGGTTTACTTGCGGGGAGTTCCTTGTCGCGATAGTGGACATCCGTCCAGCAAACCGGAAGCTCTTCGCCTGACGGAAATACCAATTCGGTCTTCGGGAATTTTTCCGGATCCTGCATCTCCTCGCCCCAATGCAAGCGCCCGACTATGTTTTTATGTATCGGATTGACCAAATCGTTGAGACCGAGAATCTCGACCAGATGTCCATTCTTTTTCAGTTTGAGAAACATGGCACATGTCTCCTCTCAGGAATGAATTCGTTTAAAGGCTCGTCATCCGTGGATTGAATTCTACTGTAGAGCGATTTTGGGCGCGATGCAATCACTCGGAACGTTCGCCGCCCCAAAGAGATTCGATGCCCCAGTAAACCAACTGCGTCAAAACGACGCCTACCCCGAAACCGCCGATAAAAAACTCCGACGCATGATGCTGCATGGTGGTCGCGAGAAACTTGCCGGTAAAAAATCCAACTACCAGCGACAAGCCGATACGCAATCGTTTGAATATTTCTTCTGTGTTCATGGCTGAGCGAACTTATAAAGTTGAATGAGAAAGTTCTCGGGCAAACTTTAACCTAGAAGCGACAATTGGACGCAGTCGACGTCGTTTCTCCGCTAAGTGGCTTAAGGACTGGCTCCAGCCCGCGGCAATCCACGTTTTTCCCCGGTACTCCGAAGTTTGCTGGGTGAGTTAGGTGCGCACCGGGACGGGGCGCCGGCTGAACTTCATCGGCCGTAACGAAATCTTAGTGATTACACTGACAGACGAAACGGGTTCGCAAAGATGCCGGTATCCGACGAGTACACCTTGAATGAACTGACTGCGTGGTTCCGCCGGCGGCTGGATGAACTGAGAATCCATTTCGACGACGAGCCACTCAGTTACGAGGCCAATACAGCTTACGATATCGCCTTTTATCGTCTTCTGGCGGAAGCCCGAGACGCATGGCTGGCGCGTCACGGTTACACTCCCACGCCGGGACAGCTCACCAAAGCGTTCTTCAACGCGGAATTCGAACGCTCGCGCGAACAACGCCTTGCCAAGCGCAATTGGCTGTCGCGCGCCATTTGCCGATTGTTTCCTTTCAAGGTGTCTCGAAGGCCGTTCCACGTGAAATAACACCTGCCCGACCTTTTCTTCTTCAGTTCCCTCGGCACACACGAAAGCCCATCGAAAACAAGAGATCCGCTTGAATTCGGTAATTCGAGCGCATCCCTTTGATCATCGGAGGGCAACAATCCGCCCTATCCTCTTCTTGCGGCTGTTTTGAACGCGCCGCTCCATCACGGCCGTTCGTCGGATAAATCCTACCGATTGTCGGCTTCTGCCGATGCAGCGAAAAAGCGCTGCTATAACTATCGGCATGAAAACAGATCATGAAAACGGTTTTACATTAATCGAGCTGATGGTCGCGGTAGCGGTGCTTGCCGTGACACTCACCATCGGGGTACCCAGCTTTCGAGAGACGATACTTAATAATCGCCAGACGACACAGATCAACGAACTGGTAGCTGATGTGGGTCTTGCGAGAAGCGAAGCCATCAAGCGGGGTATTCCGGTGACGCTATGCAAGAGAAACACAAGCGGTAACAACTGCGACTCCAGTGCCGCATGGGCGGACGGCTGGATAATATTCTCGGATCGCAACCGCAACGGGGTTTTGGACGGCGACGACAATCTGCTCCAGGTAAAACCGCCACTGGCTTCTGGAACCACCCTTACCTTCAGCGGGGGTCGGGTTACCTTCGATGCACGAGGTTTTTCCGCCGGGTTCAATGGCACATTCATTTTTTGCGACAGCCGGGGATCGAGCAAAGCCAAAGGCCGCGTCCTTTCCAACACTGGAAGACTTAGGGAACCCACAGACAGCTTGAGCTGTAACTAAAACCGATATGAAACGACTAGATTCTCGAATAAGTTTTTTCTGCGGTTCGGATCGTATTTACGAATACGGCCGCATGCCATTGAAGTCGGCAAACTCGCGCCCTTGGCATCTCCTGGCAAGGATGGGAGGTTTCTCCATGTTGGAAGTGCTGATCAGCGTCTTGGTCTTTTCCATAGGCGTCCTCGGCATCGCCGCGCTTCAGCTCAAGGCCAAGCAGTCGGGCTACGAGGCCGTACAGCGGACTTTGGCCACGTCCTTGGCCACCGAGCTGCTGGAAAGGATGAGGTTGAATTCGTCGGGCACGTCTTTGATCAATTACGTCACGGCCAACGGCACACAGACATTCAATTCGTCCACTCCGCCCGCAGCCGCTCCGAACTGCTCGGCCGGCTGCACTTCTACTCAAATTGCCGCCTTGGACTTGCGGAATTTTTGGGATGCCTTGAATGGCGCCAGCGAAACCCGGAACGGCAATCAAACCGGCGGCTTGGTCAATCCAACTACGTGTATCAGCGGCCCGGCGGACGGCTCGCCCGGTACTTACACGGTCACCATCGCGTGGCGCGGTCAGGCCGATTTAGCGTGGAGCAATCAAGGTGTCAACGCCAGCACCTGTGGCCAGGGAAGTTACGACGGACCGAGCGGCACGAACGGCTATCGCCGCATCTTATCCATCACCACCTGGATCGGACCATGAGCAGATTGATACATACCACCACATTCAGGCAATCCGGTGTCGGCTTGGTCGAGCTCATGGTGGCGCTGGTCTTGGGCTTGTTCGTCACCGCCGGCGTCACCAGCATGTTCGTCCAGAACAAGGGAAGTTATAACCAGGACGAGCGAAATGCCCGGATGCAGGAAAACGCCCGCTATGCCCTACAGCTTCTGGCGCGCGATTTGTCGATGGCGGGCTTCTGGGGAGGGGTGGTCAGTTCCGGTGCGGATATTACTGATCCCGGTTCCGGTACCTTGCAAATTACAGCCGATTGCGGGGTTTCAGGAGTCCGATGGGCCTTCAATCCGACCCAAGCCATGCAGTATGTCCGGTCCGGAGATGCACCCAATACAGAATTCGCTTGCATCGAGGCTGGTACGTATAAAACCGGTACCAGTGCGTTGTCCATCAAGCATGTGGCGGGTGTGTCTACCACTTCACCCGAAAGTGGTCACGTGTACGTCCGTACGGTAGGCGCCAGCGGAAATCTAATCAACTCGGACGGCACTGCGACTCCCACCGGACTGCAGGACTGGCAATATGTAGTAAATATTTATTACATCGCCACCGATGCAAACGGAATACCCTGGCTACGCCGTAAATATTTAACCAAAAATGGAACACAGCCGACGATCCAGGATGAAGGTCAATTGGCTGAAGGCATCGAGCAATTTCACATCCAATTCGGCATTGATACCGATGGCGACGGCATTCCCAATCAGTATCTGTCCAATCCCACCGATACCCAATTACAAACTGCCGTCAGCGCACGCATCTATGTGCTGGTACGCAGCTCCGATCAGGATTTTTCATCACCTCCCAACGACAAGATTTATACGCTGGGTGACCTGGCGGTGAACGGCGGCAACGCCTTCAACGACCGCTTTTACCGTCGGGTTTACACAACCACCGTCCAATTACGAAACACTCAATACCAACTCATCCTGCAAGGAGCGACTACATGATGAAAAGTTGCGGGAATCTTCAAACACAGAAAGGCGCTGCTTTAGTGGTCTCGCTTCTGATTCTCCTGGTGGTCACGGTAGTCGGATTGGCCGGAATGCGGACCAGCACTCAGGAACTGCGCATGGCCAGCAATGCGGAAGACAAACAAACTGCGTTTCAGCAAGCGCAGGCGGCTATCGATTTTCTTGTCAATAATCCGAACCTGCTCCCGGTCACCGGCGGTGTCGGCTTTACTCTCTGTACGACCAATGAAACCAGAGCCGATGGAACTGCTTGCAACACCAACACTGTAGTGCTGCCTGATCCATTTTGCGACGACGCCACCACAAGCAGCGGCTGTACCGCGAACCAATGGTCAGGCACCAGCAGGCTAAGGCTCACCCGCCAGAATCCCGGAACCGGTTTGCCGCCAAGGCTCTTGGCTACCAGTTCGGCTATGTTCGCATCGGCTTACTATCTGGGGGAAAGCCGGTATGACGCCACAGACGTCGGACGCGGCGCGGACGGTCTTGGGGCTGGGCTGATGCGCATCATACCCAAATAAACAAGAACATGCGGAGAATGCCCATGAAATTCGGAACAGCCTTGGTTTCTTCTCTGATTGCCATTTTGACCCTGCAATCCGCGCATGGCGAGGATACCGATATTTATCTACGCTCCCCCAGGGCTGATGCTGGAAGTTCTATGGTGATGTTCACCCTGGATTATCGGTCGAATCTCGGATCGACCGTATGTCAAGACAGCGCGTGCGACAGTTTTCGCAATGCCGTATCGCCGAGCACAGGAACGACTTATCTTCCAGCCACTGGCACCGTCTCTTTTTTTGAGCTTCTTCGAGCAGTACTGAGAAAAGTGACCGATGAATTGGGGCCGCAGATTAACAACGTAAAGTTCGGGATCATGCTCAATCACGCCAATGAGAACAATTGTGCGGGCCCGACGAAAACCGGCTGCAGCAACGGCGCCTATGTTCTCATGGGCTTCAACACGGACAAGGCAATCTTTCATAACAAGCTCGCCCAAATTCCGACTCCGCACGGGAATCTTTCCCACCCCTTTCAGGGCAAGGAGCTTTATTTCGAGTTGTTCCGTTATTTGACGGGCCAGAATGTTTATAACGGGCATAACGGCTGGACCGATTACGCCACGGACAAGCAGCAAAACTTGCCTAACGACAATCCGAACATCAGTTGGGATAACAGCGTAGAAACGGGAAACCGCTACATCAGCCCTTTATTGGGGACCCAATGCAGCAAGGTCTTCGTCATCAACTTCATGTTCCAAGTTTCTCAGCAAGAGTCCGACTCGGACGTGGCGATCACGGAGACCAAAGCCAACGGCGGCATGAACCAACTGAATATCAGCGGCACCAACAACAATTTCTCGACGGTGATCCGGTTCATGCATGATGCCGATTTGACAGACGGCACTTGGGGACAGGACAACCCCAATCTCGACGACGTCCAGAACGTCACGTCCTATTTCTTCGTCGATCCGACCAAGATCAACCAAACCACCAACGGCTACGCTGCCGCGGGCGGGACGAACGTAGCCTTGCCCTTGAGCAACAACCCGGATGAACTCGTCGAGCGAATCAAGGATATCCTCAAGCAGGTACTCAGCATCAGCACTACCTTCGTTTCCGCAGCCGTGCCGGTGAACGTGTTCAACCGCACCGAGTCGCTGGAAAACGTGTTCTATGCGCTGTTCCAGCCCGAGCGCACCCCGCGCTGGAACGGCAATCTCAAGCGCCTGAAACTGGCGATCGACGAAAATAGCGACAGGCTGCTGGTTCTCGATCAAAACGACAACGAGGCTATCTCGGCGACTGACGGCCGGATCAAAAACGAAGCCCTGACCTTTTGGACCAACGCCAGCGGCGCGGATGTCGTCGCGGCGGATCCGAGTATCGACGAAATTTCCGGCAAAGACGGGCGTAGCGTGTCGCGCGGCGGAGCAGGACAAAAAATACCCGGCTTTCTGAGCGGCAGTCCCGGCGTCAGCAATTCGGACACCGGCGCCCGAAAACTTTTTACCGAACCGGACAGCTACACGAACGGTACATCGACGGCATTTCGTGCGCTGAATGCGGATGCGACTACGGCCGGCATTTCCGTAATCTGGGACAAACTCAAGCTCAGGGGAGCGGACAAGTCGACATCTTGTTCTCCTTCGACCGATTGTTGGACGACAGCTGCCAGCTATGCGGCGGCCTTGCCGGAGGATCAAACCATGGCGGTCGACCTCCTCAAGTTCGCCCGCGGACTCGACGCCTTCGATCTGGACACCGACGGGAGCACCACGGACGTGCACCCGTGGGCTACACCGAGCGGGCAGACCACGAGAAAGCCCTGGCTGATGGCCGATCCCCTGCACTCCAAGCCGACGCCCATCAACTATGGTGCGCGCTCCGGGTATTCGAACGACGTGCCGGACGTGCGCATACTCCTGGCGGGTAACGACGGTTACTTGCACATGTTCCGCAATTCGGCGTCCGGCAGCCCTACAGATGAGTCTCCCAGCGGCGTCGAGGATTGGGCTTTTCTGCCACGGTCGCTGATCGGTAACCTGAAGCTTCTCGCCGAAAACGGCGGCGAGCAGCATATTTACGGATTGGACGGTACGGCGGCCGTATATATCAACGATACCAACGCTGACGGCACGATCGAATCGGGGGAAAAGGTGTGGGCCTATATTGGCATGCGGCGCGGCGGAAAGGGCTATTACGCGCTGGACATCAGCAACCCAGACAACCCCAAGATGCTATGGTCGATCACCAAGACCAGCGGCGGCGTTTTCGATGAACTGGGATGGACCTTCTCCGATCCGGTCGTAGGCAGCTTGAACTGGGGAAGCGGCGTAAAGCCCGTCGTGATCTTCGCGGGCGGCTACGACACCAACAAAGATACCCGGAGTAGTATCAATGACAGTAATGGTGAAACCGGGACGAACGACGCGGAGGGCAATGCGATCTACATCGTCGATGCCGAAACCGGGGCTCTGGTGTGGAAAGCGGCTAAAACTTGCGACAACACTCCCGCTAACCAATGCTATTTACATGCCGGCCTCCTGGACAGCATACCCTCGAGCGTAACTGCCGTTGACACGGACAGCGATGGCTTGATCGACCGGATCGTGGTCGGCGACACCGGCGGTGTGGTCTGGCGTGCGGATCTGATCGCTCCGCCCCCTCCGGATCCACAAAATGATCCCCCGGTTTACCTCGATAAGCGCTCGGAATGGACCATAAGACCTATTCTTTCGGTAGGACGTCATGCTGAGGGGCAGCCCGACCGCCGATTCTTCCATAGACCGGACTTCGTTCAGGCGAAAGACGGTACGGGGAACTTCGATGCGGTAATCATCGGTTCCGGAGACCGCGAACATCCGCTGGACGTGAACGTGCAAAACCAGTTTTACATGTTCAAGGATCGCAACACGCTCAGCGGAAACCCTCCAGGCACGACCAAGCAGGTGAGCGATCTCGATAACTTGACCAATCTGGGTGCGACCGCGAGCAACGAGTGCAACTGCGGATGGTATATCGATTTGGGGCTCGGTGCCGACGGCGGCGAGAAAATGCTGGCCTCGCCGTTGACTTTCCTTGGGAAGATCTTTTTCAGTACTTATGTGCCGGCGAGCCAATCCGATGATTTTACCTGCGGGCCGGCAGAGGGTAAGGCTTATACGTATGTCGTCAATCTTTTCACGGCGGCGGGCGTCTATGATTTCGATACCAGCAAAAACGACGCCGACGGTAACCCCGTCAATGAGCGCGCAGTAGAGTCGGGTTCGGGTATTCCCAGCGACCCTATTTACATGTCACTGGGCGGTAAGCAATTCATAACTCCAGGCAACATTCCTACGGAAGAAAAGTTCAGAAGCCCTCTGGAAAGCCGTGCGATTTGGAAAACCTACTGGTACGAGCAAGAATAAGAAGAGACCGATCATGAAGATGCAAAATATTCGAAAGACGTGGGGCTTTACCCTGATGGAACTGATGATCGCGGTTGCGGTGGTGGGAATCCTGGCGGCGGTTGCTTTTCCCAGCTATCAAAGCCAGGTCATAAAAACCCGACGCTCGGACGGCAAAGCCGCTTTGATGAGCGCCGCCGCCAAGCAGGAACAGTATTATTTGGACAATAAAACGTATGCCGATACCTTGGCTAAGCTCAATGTTGCGGCAGCTTCACCGGAAGGTTATTACCAGATCCGCATAACGGCATCGAGTGCGACCGCTTTTACGCTCCAGGCGGCGCCTCAAGGCAGCCAGACGAGTGACACCATTTGCGGCAATCTGACATTGAATAACTTAGGAACCAAGACGGAAAGCGGAAGCGGAACTGTCAACGACTGTTGGTAACTTTACTGCTGACGATGTTCCCGTAATTCGTAAGGTGGGTTAGCCGGTAGTCCGGCCGTTTCCTAGACCGGATACCTACTAAGCAAATGTTTACATAGCCTTCAAACCACCGTAAATCAGGTTACGAAATAGATTATGCGGGCGGCTATCCCCCGATGCCAAATTCTACTGTCGGCGCGACGGACGCTGGGCGCATTGTTTTATTTAAGGTTGTGATGAATGCGTCTAGAGCATTTTCATAGCTAGTGTACGGGCACTCGCGAGTAGGTCGGGAATCCTTTCCCGACGACACGTCCCGCCGAGCGTCTTCGTCGGCAAAGGATTGCCGACCTACGAATGCTTGAATCCATTCACCCGAGCCGAAGGCGCCAACGACTTCCGCCAAGCCTGTTTTGCCGTACGAGCGAGATGAAAGCGCTCTAACGTTGCGTACGATCAGACTGATCGCACGACGGCTCTACCGTCAGTACCGCGGTTACCACGACCTCGATGACTACGACCGGGCACCATGATCCGGTGACACAAATGACCCCAGTCACTCGACGGAGCGGGTCAGCAACCCTGTCTTCCCGCGGCTGGAAACTTGCGCCGGATGCTCGTCAAGTCGTTTACCGCATCCAATGCCAAGGCGCTGCGAGAACTTATCCTCTCCTCGACATTACGCCTCCGATGCTCCCTTGAGCGGAAATCAGGATGAAGAATATTTGGGCGAGAATTTCGTCGGCAAATTGCTCACAATTGGAAAGAGGCGGTAGTGAAACCTTCAGAGAGCTGCCTGTTCAGGGTTAATTCCAACATTCGCTGACAGTTTTCGATGCGCCCGTAAGTCCCTTCTGTCCAAGCTGATTCAGCGTGAACGAACCGCATGCGTCACCGTCCATGGTGCTGCCGCTTGCCGGAGCTGCTGTCAAAGTAAATGTTGTTGCACCAGCAGCAACGGTGATGTTGTATTTCGCAGTTCCATTCCGTGGAGATTGAATTACCGGCAACATCGGGTTTCCGTCGTTCGCATCGCCGCAAATTCGATCAGTACCGGAATTGTAGCAATTCGCTTCCGTGAACAGACGTTCGAGAAACTGCGCATCTTCCAGCAAGTCAGACTTTGCTTCGGATCGGGCCGCACGTTTGACATATTCTTGATAGCCTGGCAGAGCGATGGCTGCCAAGATACCCACTATAGCCACGGTGATCATCAGTTCGATCAGCGTGAACCCTCTTGGCGTCGTCTGGGAGTTCATCTCGCGTTACTCCTATTGGATTTGCATCCAATATTTCCGTTCTATACTCCCGCTGCCGCCACCTTCGTCATCTGAAGGCCCCCGATTCTTGATGCTCATGATATTGCCCGTGGTGCCTGATAATTCCTTATATGCCACGCCGGGAGTCTCGCTCTGTAGCCATGTCGGGGTTTCGGCAATGCCTACCGTCGACTTTATCCCCGACGAAACATTGCCGCTAGCCAGTTTATCCGCGTCATCAAAAACATTGTCTGCATTGAAGTCGAAGTTAGAAATACTGGTGCGCCCACCGGTGACCGCGTCGAGTTCCATGAGCCAACTGTCTCCCCCGGAAACGCAGGGATCAGAGGACGGGATGACGGTAACGAAGATGATGCGATCGTGCTTCAGCAAAGCTCGTGAAATCACGCGCTCGCCGGCGGCGCCGCTAGGCGGCACCAGATCGAGATACCAGCCGCGCTTGCTGCCCCAATCTACTGTGTTGTTGCTGGTTTCTCTTTGGCCGAAGCCGAATTCCGTTGTTTCGGTGGTGATTGTTTGAGCTTGTATATGATCGTTATCCCGGGGCACTGTTCCAATCTCATTGGGTTTGTCCCAAATGGCATAAAAGCTTTGCACTTCGATATTGGACGGGTCGGTGGCTGTGAGATAGCGCCCTGTTCCGAAGTAGATCAGCACACCGCCGTTCGGGTGGTTGCCGATTACGGGCTGAACCGTAATCGGTTGAACCTCGCCGTTTGCATTAGTCGCGGTGAACAGAGGATTTCCGCCGTTGGCCAGCGTTAAAGCGCTCAGGTCGAATTTCCAGAGGTTGCCCTGCAAATCGCCGGCGTAGGCATAATCGATGATTTTGTCGTTGTTGGCATCGTACAAAACCGGGGTGGAGAGACCGTTGCTGGTGCTGTCGCCTGCGGCAATCTTTGCGATCTGAGACCCATTACTCAGATTCACCACGTACAGAAAGGCCTTGTCCGAGGCGCTGTTGTAACCGTTGCCGAAAATAGCCGCCCATTGACCGTTATTTAGTCTGGCGATCTGTGGCTGACTGAAGGTATAACCCAAATCGGTCGCATCCGAGTATTCCCACAGCACGTTACTGGCGTTAAAGCCGTCAGGATCGCTGATATCCAGAGCGTAGATCGATTTACCCCCAGCGCCAAGTCCTCCAACCAATACGGTTTTCCAATCGCCTGACAAGTAGGCATCACTTACCTGAGGCGAACCGTCTACAAAATATTTATGTGTATAGGCCGGGTTAGTGAGCTTGCTGAGATTGTCGTAAACTCCCGCTGGAACATAAGCGAATAGTTCCTTGCCGGAATCGGCGCTCCCGACATCAGCTCGGAAAGCGTGCAGCATGCCGTCGTTTGCACCTACGTATACGGCCGGGGTGCGCGACGATTTACCGCTTACAAATGCTGAATATGAGGATCTTTCCGGTTCCGCCAACGCCGATGTGCCTTCGCTATAACCGTAGTCCTCTGCTTTTACGAAAGCCGGATCGGAATCGATGATGTCGCCCAGCCACCATTCGACATTGACCGATTCGCTCCGATTGCCGTCCCCGTCCGAATCGGCGATATCGACAATGCTTGCTACCCGATTCCGAAAGGCACCGCCATTCCGTTGCTCGTCGCTATGGCTGCCCCGCAGCCAATTAAGCCGATCGCTACAGAGATTGTCCACCACCCCGCTGGAGTCAGTATCCAGAACCGCCTTCTGTGAGGCGCTAAGGTTGGTACAGTCGCTGAAGCTTTGGCCTGAAGCACCGGTCCAGGTGAAGATGTTCCGGGAACCCGGAGCGGGAATTGTGGCGGCATCCCAATAGGGCGAACCGACACTGCCGTCGCCCTGTACCGGATAGGCGATGAGCTGGCCATGCCAATCCCTAGTGTCGAAGCGGGCTTGGAAAAGTACGGCACCGCTTTGAATGCTGGTGGAATTTGCGGCCAGTGCCGCGAAAGAAGGATTTGCTGCTGTAACGGCATTCACGACCGAATTGAATGCATCCACGACATCCTGAGCGTTCTCCGCGCTGAAGAACTCTCCCCGACTGCTAATGGCGGCATGCCACAAATCGTATACTTTGCGCTGCTGATTCAGGTCGCTCGGAGGACAAGATTCGCTGGTCTGAGTGTAAGGCCAACAATAGGGTGAGCCGGAACTCGAGCTCGTTGGAGGATTGGGGCAGCTAGCACCCTCGGCCAATTTGGAATAGTCCCCAGCGAAGGTGCTGCCGCCCCATATCGGGTACGTTCCCGTGCCGGATACCGGGGTGCCGCTCATCGTCGTACCCAAGCCGAGTCCAATGATGAAGGTATTCAGGTGCTGCCAAGTCGCCGGATCATTCTTGGGGTTGAGCCACTGAGCCGCCGCATCGCCGGAAAGATCTTTGAAACTCGCGGGGACATTATTATCTAGACCTGACTGAAGATCGGTAACCCAATACTTGAACGCGATATCCGCCAGATTGTTGCTTTGGTAATCCCTGTAAGGGGGGCCCGGGGTCCAGCTCGAAGTGGTTCCACCGCCCGAGGTCGGCATGGGTTCGGGCAAGGTAACCCCGGAGCTGTTCAAGTCGCCGACGGTTACCGAATCTCCGCACCACCCTCCATCGGTCATCAACAGATGGACGTTTCGACGGCAGGCATCATAACCTCTTACCGTTCCGTCAGGATTGAGAGGCTTGTCCCGGATTTGCGGGTCGTCTGCCAAAGGATGGTTGATGTTGATGGCTCCCGTAAAGTAATCACCGGCACGGACGGCGGCTGTACGCAAATAAGTGCTTCCAGCAACCGGAAAACGGGCAAGCCAGTCGTAAAGCTCCTGCTTATGAGTCTTCCCATTCGGGAGCGTAGCGTTCAATCGTCGAATTCGATTGTCTGTGGTGCTGCCATCCCACCCCTCGCAATTTGTCCCGAACGTATTGCACGTAATGCCCGAGTTATTTAGATCTTGCCATGCCACGCGCACCTCGCCATCCAGGCCTGCAAAAGCGCGCATTGCGCCGGACACCGTAGCCAGGTTCCGGGTGCGGTAATAGGAGTACCAGTTGGCGAAGTTCTGTTCCTTTTGTTCCGCTGTGCCCGCAAAGGTGTCCGACGCCGAACCGACAGTCACTTTCACGTAGCAATCATCATCGTCCTTCTGGCCGGAGGCGGTAGGAGTGCAAGCGGCTGGTCTGGGGACGCCGGCTTGCGTATAAAAAAGGTAGTAATAGGCCGGGTAAGTGTTTGCCGTAGTGTCGAGCGTCCAGGAAAGGCTTACGCCCGTTTGGTTGTTGAGATCATTGGACCAGCGATTGCCGACGTAAATGTACTGCTGTGAACTGTTGACGCTGGTGACCGTATAGGTCCCATCCCGGGAAGAACCGGTAACCGTAAGCGATGCCCCCGATGCAAGATTAGCGAAGATACCCGAGCATCCGGAATCGATATGTATCCGGTCGTTGCTGCTGTTGTTGTCGAAATCCACCTGGCAGGTGGAAGGTCCATAGTTGTAGGTAATGCTTGTGTTTGAACCGTAGTATCCGCGGTCGCTGCTCCCATTCGGAGAGCCGGCGTTAGTCTGGTTCGTGTTCTGTGGCGAGTACTGTCTCGTTGCCCAATAATTGGTTGCAAGGTTCACCGTTCCGCGTGACGTGTCGAAACCGTTAATCGGAGCGGCGGTAAACGAAATATTGGGGTAGCACATGGCTGCTGGGGCGCTGCTGAGCGTGCAGTCATTGCTGGTTCCGTTGTACTTCGGCGGCGGCGGATAGGTAATGGCCGGGTTGTAATAAAGGGCATTGAAATAGGCCGACTTGAAACGATTGGTCGCCTGATTTGCCTCGATACTGTCCGGCACGGCCGCGGACGGCATACTGAGTGAATCGTCTAGTGTGACGACCAGATTCGGCGCGACCGGAACGGTTAGAAAAAGCGGCTGATCGGACAGCGTCAAAGGCGCCGCGTACGCAGACAAATCCAGGCAGCCTGAAGCGAGCAGCCCCAAAGACAACGAAGTCAGGCGGATGGCTTTGGCGGATTGATGCATGTTGCCTCTCCGTTTCAAGGTGGCGTATACGTATAAAGAGCTTGCAAAATCACTACCGCGTTAAGATCGCCGCCGACGCCGCGCGCGGTGACACGGTAATACTCCGTGGCCGCGACATTGGGCATTCTTTCGACGATGTATCTCGGCTGTTCGGCAACCTGGCTCAGACTCTGGGCGGGACTGCGAGAGCTCGACCAATTGGGATAGTCGGCGTCGACCAAGCTGTCCAGATTGACGGTGCTGCCCCAGTAGTCGGCGTCGTTACCATGGGTGGCGTCATAAGTAATAAGGCCGTCGACGCTGCCGTCGAACGCCAAGGTGCGCCAAGCCGTCAGGGTGCTTTCGGCGTCCTTCAGGGCGGCTTCGGCGGCCTGAAAAGCCAAATCGCGATTGCGGGTGTTGCCCGCCATGCGTTCCTGAAGATTGGTGTTCAGCGTAGCGCTGGTGCCCAACAGCATCAGAATGGTCAGAAAGATCAACGCCATCACGAGCGAGATGCCTCGTTGCCTTCTAGGCAAGCCGGCGCCATTCTCAAACCGCCTGGTCATAGTCGGTTCCTTACGGAGATGGTGGTGGTGAAAGCCTTGCGCAAAAGCCGGTCGGTCGGTGTGATCGTGGCCCCGTTGTAGGTATACGCTTGGGGGGCGGTAGTGATGCTTTCATCCGAAAGGCTGACCATCAGCAAGCTGATGCGTATGCTCAGAACATTCGTCCAGTTGGTAACCCCATCGGCCGTGACGTAGGTATCGACGCCGGGAGCTCCATCGGTATTCTCTCCATACTGAATTTGCATGTCCTGCACGCCTTCCACCATTTCCTCCGCCGTGGTGGCGGCATTGCCGCCGCTGGCTATGAGGCCGCTGGCTATGAGTCTTTGGCGAAAAAGTGCGGGTTCACCCACATCGTTGGTGCCGATGTAATAGGTCACGGCGCTCAACCGTAAAATTCGGGAGCCTCGGGCGAAGGTGTATGGAGTGCCATTGGCTGTGCATGGGTTGGGTACCGGGTTGCCCAGTCCTTTCGTGCAATTGCCCGGATCGATAGCGTTTCCATTGTTATGGTTGACAGTGGCGATGGTGTTGTTGTTGTTCACGTTGGTCATCTGAAAGACAGCGGCATGCTGGCAATCGGTAATGACCAGGATTTCTCCTTGCTTGATGTCGTGGTTGGCTGTCAGTTGCAACTGAGCCGATGGTGGGTTGTGGTCGTCGACGATGTACTCGCGGGAATTGTCCACGCGGAGCACTGTGACGGCGTCTCCCCGCAGCACGGGCAACGCGTTACCGTCGCTGTCGTTGGGAAAGATGCTGACTCCTTCCTCGTAACCGATCAATGGTTGTCCGAACAGGTTTTTATACCAGTCGTTCGGGTTGTTGAGCACATTGGCCATCGTGGAGAACGAACAACCCGTGAATCCCGCCATGCGGATGTCGGAGGAGATGCGTTCGAAAGCGTAGCGGGCGCTCTCCTGCATGCGGGACAGCGTGTCCGTGGTACGAAAAGCCTGTCGGCTGCCCAGAAATGCGTAGCCGAGAACGGCGGTCAGCAATAAGCCGATTGTCAGGGATATCATCAGCTCGATCAGGGTCACGCCTCGGCAGGAGTTCGGCGGTACCGTCATCGCGAAAATGGGAGTGCGCATGGCTAAAGATCGGTCTGGGTTGTCAGGGATATCAGATCGTTATTGCCGTCGCCGTCGCGATCCTCTTTTTGGTCCCATTGGATGACGATGGTAGTGTTGCCCTGAATGTCGACGGTGACGGAGCCGTCTCCAGCGGGAAGCAACTCGGATAGCCGGTTTTTCCATGAGACCAGATCGTCGCCCGCCACGGTGCCGCCGCTGGGGCTGCTGCCGACCGCAACGTTATAGCTGCCGCCTATCGCGGCGGCGCGGTTGGCGCGCATGCTCTCGGCTATGTCATAAGCCAGCATGGTCGCAAGGCTTCGCATATAAGCCGAGTTGTTGTGATTGAGAGTGGTGGCGAGCAGTCTGCCGTGTCCCAAAAGGCCCAATGCGATGACAACCATAGTCACCAGCACTTCGATCATGCTAACGCCTTTTTGCCCCGCCTTTAGGCCGAATCGGCCTTTCGAAACGTTTCTGCGCTTCATTAGCAAGTTCCTTTTTCGATGTGGATCTGGCCAGTGTTTTTCACGGCAATATCGCGTTTGACGCCGCCTACACACACGGTCAGCGTTCCGTTCGTTCCGCCACTGCCCACATAATCCCCACCGGGAAGATAGGTGATGTAGTTGCTGAATTCGGTGCCGCCATCGATGGTGCCGGTACCGCCGGTCGGCTGCTTGACCCGTAGGCGGGCTTCGTTCGCATCCACGGTTCCTCGATTGGTAGGATCGGTAAACGTCAGCCAACCGCTCTGCCAACCTCCTGCGGTCGTGCAGGTGGGGCTTGCATTGTCGGGATTGGCGGTCTTGCAGATCGTTACGGCGACGCCGCGCTTGATCGCTTCGGAACGGGCGAAGTTGAGCGCTGCCACAAGTTCGTTGGTTAGGGCGACGGCACGGCTAGTGTTCGTGAAATTCTGGAGACTGGGCACAGCGATAGACGACAGAATAGCCAGGACCGACACCGTCACCAGCAGTTCGATCAATGTGACCCCCCGTGATTTTCTTGCAGCTCGGGGTGGCCGATGCTTGCTCCACATCATCATTTGAAGCACCTTTGAAAACTATTCCCGTGTCTTGAAAATCCATCCGTCGGCGGCGCCGATCACCCTGGGAGCTGTCGTGGCGATAGCCTGCGACTTTATCGAGAAAAGGGAGTGGAGCTCCGAGCTCCGGATACGCCTAAATCTAGTGTGTCCGGATCGAACGTTGTATGACGGCTGTCACACAATTGTGATTTCTTGAAGAAGTGTAGTGTACTTTGTGACTTTGTTATGTTTGTCCAGCCATGTCTCCCTTTGCATACTTGAACAAGAGCCCTTTAGGAGACATTGCTGAAAATCTTGCCGGCGCTTTCAGTCCCGGAAATATTTGGAGCGAAACATTAGACGTAGTTTCTCGTGTTTCCGGTTAGGTATCGTTTGCGGATGTTGTTACGGGAGCCTATTTTTTCTCCTTATCTGAATGGCCGAGGTCTTTTCCCGGCACGATTTCATCCCTTACCCGCTGTTTAAGCTCTTTCGCTTCGGGGAAGCGTCCTTCTTCCTTTCGGGACCATAGCACCGTGTTCCCGTGGCGCACTTCGAATACTCCGCCCGTGCCGGGAATCAGCGCCACTTCGCCGATCTCCTCCTCGAACGTGGTCAGAAGTTCCTGCGCCAGCCAGGCTGCGCGCAGCAGCCAGCGGCATTGAGTGCAGTATTCGATTTCGATGCGGGGTTTTGCGGTCATAGTTTCTCTCTCTTTGTAGGTCGGAAATCCCTTCCCGACGCAGCGGATTTGTTGGCAAAGGATGGCCGACCTACGGCACTTAAATTCAGATTCAGGGTTGAATGGCCTGCCAAAACAGTTTGACTCCCACGATCAGTACGACGATCGCGAACATTCGCCTGAGTTTCCGCGTCGGTAGCCGATGCGCGAGTTCAGCGCCGAGCGGCGCGAACGGAATACTGGTCGCCACGATGCCGGCAAAGGCGGGCAGGTAAACATAGCCTAGACTCCAAGCCGGCAACACTGGTTTTTCCCAACCCAGGGCAATATAGGTCAGGGAGCCTGCGACCGCTATGGGAAAACCGCAGGCGCTGGAGATGGCGACGGCGTTTCGGATCGGAAAACGGCATTTGACGAGAAAGGGCACGCTCAGTGTCCCGCCACCTATCCCGAGGATGGAAGAAACCGCGCCTATCCCTAAGCCGGCGGCTGAATATAGCCACCCGCTTGGTGTTCGACTTTGATCGCTTTTAGTCTTCACATCGATTAGAAGACGAGCGGCAACATAAAGCAGAAAAAGCGCGAAAATCAGTTTAAACCAATGTGCCGGCAATCGGTCGGCGATGATCGAACCGAGGATGGAGCCGATCAGTACGCCGGGTGCCAGCCGGAACACCGTATGCCAGCGTACCGCACCGAGGCGATGATGCGCATAAACCGCTGAAATGGACGTGACCACGATGGTAGCAAGCGAAGTCGCCACCGCCATGATCATGACGGAATTCGGTGGAAAGCCCCGTATTGAAAAAAACCAGACCAGAAACGGCACGATCACGACCCCTCCGCCGATCCCGAACAAGCCGGACAACACGCCGGCCAGGCTGCCGAAAGCCAGGTACAGTCCCAGTTCTTCCCACATGCGCTGCTCATCCGCGTTTAAAATAGGGGCCGTATGCTAACAGGAACCGGGGTCCAAGCTAAAAACCCATGAAAACTTATCTTGTCGGCGGCGCCGTAAGGGATAGCCTGCTCGGGCGACCGGTGGAGGAACGTGACTGGGTGGTCGTGGGCGAAACGCCGGAAAGCATGATTGCCCGAGGTTTTAAACCGGTCGGCAAGGACTTTCCCGTGTTCTTGCATCCAGAGACCCGTGATGAATACGCGCTCGCCCGCACGGAGCGGAAAACCGCGCCGGGCTACCGAGGCTTCGTCGTTCATGCCGAGCCGGACGTGACGCTGGAACAGGATCTGCTCCGCCGCGACCTGACCATCAACGCCATGGCCCTGGACGAGGAAGGCCGGCTCGTCGATCCCTATGGCGGCGCACGGGATCTCAAGGACCGGATTCTGCGCCATGTTTCGCCGGCATTCGGCGAAGACCCGGTGCGCATCCTCCGAGTGGCCCGCTTCGCTGCCCGTTTCGCGCAGCTCGGTTTTCGGGTGGCGGCGGAAACGTCCGATCTGATGCGGAGCATGGTGGCCACCGGCGAAGTGGACGCTCTGGTGCCGGAGAGGGTTTGGGCGGAACTCGCCCGTGCCCTGTCCGAGCCGACTCCCAGAGCTTTTTTCGAGGTCCTGCGGGAGTGCGGCGCATTGGCCAGGCTGTGCCCGGAAATCGACCGGCTGTTCGGTGTCCCGCAGCCCGCCGAGCATCATCCGGAGATCGACACCGGTATTCATACCTTGCTGGTCCTCGACCAGGCGGTCCGGCTGAGTCCCGACCCGGTAGTGCGTTTCGCCGCCCTGACTCACGACTTGGGCAAAGGACTGACGCCCAAGGAATTGTGGCCGAAGCACCACGGCCACGAAAAACTCGGGCTTGGCGCATTGGAGAACCTTTGCCTGCGGCTGAAGGTGCCCAATGCCTACCGCAAGCTGGCTGAAAAAGTGATGCGCTACCACGGCCATTGTCACCGGGCGCTCGAACTGCGCCCCGCGACCGTGGTGGATTTGTTGCAGCGGCTCGATGCGCTCCGAGCCCACGCCTCCCTGGAGGGTTTTCTTCTCGCCTGCGAAGCCGATGCCAAGGGCCGCCCCGGTTTCGAGAATCGGCCTTATCCGCAAGCCGAATGGCTGCGGACGGCGCGGGAAACAGCTCTGGCGATTCCGGTTCAACCGCTGTTGGAGAAAGGATTCAAAGGAGAGAGTCTGGGCCGAGAGCTGCGCCGGCAGCGGATCGACGCCGTGACGTCGTGTCGGCGGCAATTTTTGGAAAGCCGAAATTCCGGTCGAATGTAGCGTGGCAATGAATCCAAAACCTGCCGACATTTATCAGCCGCGCGATTTCATCGAAACCCACGAAGGGCTGATTTTCGCCGTCGTGGACGGGATGCTCGAGGATGATCGCGTGCTCTGTTTTCTCCGATACGCGCCGATCGGAGGAAAGCTCGCCAAAATGGGCACTGACGAAGCCAATGCTTACCTGCAAGCTCGGGCGCCCCGGTATCTGTTTTCGTCGAAGCGGCTGGACGCACGACTTCATGCCGTGCCGCAGGAAAACATACGCCGCCATCTCCGACCGCGGGATCGCGTGCAAGATTTGCTGAACTCGGTGCCACGAGACGAGATCGAGCGGAAAGCGGCTCGTTTGCTGCAAAAATTCGGTGCTTGCGGGCTGGACTTGGGCCGGGTCGGTTTGACCGGCTCTTTGTTGATCGGCGCGCAAACGCTGAAGTCCGATCTCGATTTCGTCATCTACGGACGTGAAGCGTTTTTCGAGGCTCGCGAGATCGTCGGACGCTTGATCGAGGCCGGAGAACTGCAAGAGCTGGACGATGCGGCATGGCGCGACGCCTACGACCGGCGCGGTTGTGCGCTCACGTTCGAGGAATTTCTCTGGCACGAGCGGCGCAAGTTGAACAAGGCGCTGATCGACGGGACGAAGTTCGATATCACCTTGGTGGACGAACTACCGTCCAAAGCATCGGGCCCCGTCCGCAAGTTGGGGTCGATCCTGCTTCGGGCCCAAATAGCGGATGCGGCATACGCGTTCGACTATCCAGCCGTGTACCGATTGACGCATCCCGAGCTCACGGAAGCGGTCAGTTTTACCCACACCTATGCGGGCCAGGCCCTAACCGGAGAAACCGTCGAGATTTCAGGTCTGCTGGAAGAATCGCACTCGGGGCAGCGGCGCGTCGTAGTGGGCTCCAGCCGAGAAGCTGCGGGGGAATATATCAAGGTGGTGTCCGAGCGGCGAACCTCCTGAATCCGAATAGGCAAACGTCATTGCGTTTGTTACATTTCCGCCCCTGCATTCCTTAATCCAATTATCGATATATTAGAGATCGCGAAAGAACCGTCGCACAGCGGGTTTTTCACGAACTCGGAGGAGAAAACTATGATCGGTGGCGTCATTTCGGTGCTGGTTTGCATATGGTTTTATCGCACGGCGCTGCATCTCAATCTCAACGTGCTGCAATGGATCGTCGGCGCTTTGATCGTCTACTACGGGATCAAGGCGATCTGGATGTACGCCATCCTCAAGCCTTTGCTGGGCGGGTCATTCACGTATTACAGCGCGACCGCCGGCATCATGATGGAGGTATCGGGCGCCCTGCTCGGCGCTTTGGGCGCTGCGCTGTTTCGCAACCTGGTCATGCTCAAGCAGGCCCGATGACTTTTGCCCGTGCGCGGTCGGCGCTTCCCGATTTCCGGGCGGTCATTCTGGACATGGACGGTCTGGCCCTGGACACCGAATCGACTTATTGCCACGCCTGGCGTTCGGCGGCGGCCGATCTGGGCTTCGATCTGAGCGAAGAATTCTGCCTTGGGTTGTTCGGCCGCCATGCCGACGACGTGGAACGGGCGCTTAAGACTGCACTTGGCGATGCGTTCGATCGCAGGTCGTTTCATGAATCCGCCGAACGCCACTGGCGGCGCTATCTCGACGAACACGGCATAGGGCCGATGTCGGGCCTGAAAGAGCTGCTCGCGATTCTGCGACACCGGGCGATCCCCTATGCGCTGGCTACCAACAGCGACGGCCCGTACGCATGGGAGTGCCTGCGGCTGTCGGGTATGGAAAAGACCTTTCAGGTCGTCGTGACCCGCGACCAGGTCGAACGGGGGAAACCGGCGCCCGACCTCTTTCTCGATGCGGCGAGGCGTTTGAATGTTCCGCCGGGCCTATGCCTGGTGCTGGAGGATTCGGAAACCGGCCTGGAAGCGGCCCGTGCGGCGGGAACCGTTCCGGTTCTGATTCAACGGCGCCACGAAATCCGCCGGAAACTGTCGAAATGGGCGGCGCTCAGCTTTCCGAGCTTGCTGGATTTGACCCAGTTGCTGGAAACAACCGGATGAGAGGAAAAGTTTCCACCGGGCCGAGGGCGCGAGTAACGTTCCATGCGCTTTTTTCCTCGGTGGCCTTGCCGCTCGTTTGGCGGGTTACGGCGTGCGCCGGACTCACTGAGCTACGAGAGGGGCGTGGAGGTGCACCTAACCCGCCCTACCGCGGGTCATTTTTCGCTTTGGTGTAACGACGGAAACCGGGATTTCGTAGGGTGGGTTAGGCGCACTCCGGTATAGGCTGGCCGTAGAACACTATGCTTCGCGTGCGCCGTAACCCACCATGGCAACGTTCGGTCGCCTTGCCGCTCGACCGATCGATCGGTGTTACTCGGTAGGTCGGGAATTCTTTCCCGACGCCATGGCCGGGCCAGCGGCTTTGTCGGCAAGGGATTGCCGACCTACGGCCGTGTCAGCCGGTCGGTCGGGAAGGGATTCCCGACGTGCTGTTTCTCCATCCAAAAGCCTTTTCCGATCAAGCGGCGCGGATCGGAAAAGGCTCTTGGCCTTTGTGTTTGAGCTTGCGGGTATAGGTGTGGCCGTCGCGGAACGTGGCGGCTCGGTTGAACTTCCCGGCATATTTGGCGACGGGATTGGTCTGGGGGATCTGAGGTCGCTTGGTTTTCTTGCTCATGGTGTTGCTCTCGTTTGAATGTCTTCGCCGGATACCGGCTCGCCCTACAGACCGCTCCGAACAGGATCGGTTCCCGAGCCGGTCTCAAGAAAAGTTGTAGTGCTTGCGCACGGTTTCGAGGATTTTCCAGGTGCACTGCAGGCCGGTCCGGAAGGTCACCAGATCGCCCTTGCCGAATTCCACGGGGTCGCCGCCTTCAGGCGTCACGATCACGCGGCCCTCCAAGAGATAGCAGGTTTCGGTCTCGTCGTAAGTCCACGGAAATTCGGACGGTTCCTTGCTCCACACCGGCCATTGCCGTACGCCCAGCGATTTGAGCCGGTCTTCGCCGACTTGTTTTTCGATACGGATATCGCTCATCTCGTACTCTCCTATTCATTTGGTGATCGGTTTCGAGGTAGAGCCTCGGCCATAGTGCAAAGCCAGCCATACGGTGATCGTATCCGGCGGAGTCCAGTTTACGCGATGACGGCAATGGGCCGGAAGCAAAAGGGCATCGCCGGGGTGCAAAAACGTTTCGCCATTCCGCCCTTCGATCGCGAGTCTTGCGTGACCTTGAAGCAGCAGCACCCATTCGTTCCAGTCCTGATCGTACCATTGTCCTTCCGGTGTGGCATGTCCCTTGGAAAGAATCCGCTCCAGCCGGAAAGCCGGCGTTTCCAGCAGAACTTCGAATTTTTCCTCGGGCAAGTCCTCCGGCAGGTCGGCCAGTAACGCGGTCATCGATGCTTCAGGCAGTTCGAGCATTCTGAAAAATTCCTTTAGAGGCAACGATGGCTGTCACTCTAATGAAACACTTATTCACAAAATCTGTGGATAAAGTTCTGCAAAAGCCTGGAACAATTTCTTCCAGACCCGATGACATAAGGGCTGCACACGATTGCACAAAATTTTTGCACAGGGTGCTCTGGTGGTCGCCTCCATTTCTTCACGCCCGCTGTCCGGTTTGATAGAGTGCCGAAAAAATCGAACGGGAGGCAACTACAACTATGATTGCGGCATTATCGATGATCGTCATCTTGGCGATCGCGGTTTGGTTCTATCAAACCGCTCAACGGTTGAATCTGCCCGCATTGGCTTGGGCCATAGCCGGGGTCATCGTTTATTACGGCGGTTTCCTGTTTTGGATGCAAGTCGTGCTCCGCTCGCTACTGGGCGAGTCGTTTCATACACACGGCTTTTGGCTGGGAATCGGCATGGATGTCACGGCGATTCTGGCCGGAGCGATCTGCGCGGTGCTGTTCCGTTACGGGATCATGATGAAAAAGGGCCGGAAGCCGTTCGAGACGTCTTTTTAGACGGATTTGTCGGCAAGGGATTGCCGACCTACGATTGTGCCGCTTTGTAGGTCGGGAATCCTTTCCCGACGCCACGGCCTGGCCCACGGCTTCGTCGGCAAGGGATTGCCGACCTACGAACCAGCGTCGCGAGTAGGTCGGGAATCCTTTCCCGACGCAAACTAGTAGGCTTAACGCCATTCAGAACAGCGCGGCATTGAGCCAGAAGTGGGCGACGATGCTGCCCGCATAGCCGAGCGCGATTGCCGGCATCCACTTCAAATGACTCAAAAACGTGTAGGCGCCTCGCGTCTGCCCCATGAGCGCGACGCCCGCCGCCGAGCCGACCGACAGCAAGCTGCCGCCGACTCCGGCGGTCAGGGTTACCAAAAGCCATTGTCCCATAGAGAGATCCGGGTTCATCGACAAGATCGCGAACATGACCGGGATGTTGTCGACGAAGGCCGAGGCGATGCCTACCAGAATGTTCGCCGGAGTCGCTCCCAATTCGCCGTAGAGATACTGCGAGACGTGCCCCAAATAGCCCAGAAAATCGAGTCCGCCCACGCACAGCACCACGCCGTAGAAAAAAAGCAGCGTGTCCCACTCCAGCTGCGCCAATTTCTGGAAGATATCGAACCGCTCTTCGCCAGGTAAGGCTTCTGCCTCTTCTTCCTCCTCGTGCCTTTCCAATAGCTCGGTCGGCACCTCGGGTTCTTCTCGATGGGTGATGTGCAGGTAATAGCCGAAGAACTGGATATACGTCAAACCTGCCATCATTCCCACCGCGGCGGGCAAATGCAGGATATTGGAGAACACGACGGCAGTCGCGATGGTGAGCAGGAACAAGGCGACGATCCGTTTGGCGCCCCGCTTCATTTTGGTGACATCCTTGACTTCCGCCGGGCGCGCGTCCGGTATCGCGAAATGCATGATGGCGGCGGGCAGCACGAAATTGATGACCGCCGGAACGAACAGAACGAAAAAGCCCCAGAAAGTAACTTTATGCTGTTGCCAAACCATCAGCGTCGTGATGTCGCCGAAAGGGCAGAATGCGCCGCCGGCATTCACGGCGACCACGGTGTTGACGCAGGATAACGCGACGAAGCGCGGGTTATCCTTGCCGACGGCCATTACGACGGCGGTCATCAACATCGCCGTGGTCATATTGTTGGAGATGGAGGAGATGAAAAAGGCCAGAATCCCGGTGATCCAAAACAATGAGCGATAACCGAGACCCTTGCTGACCAGCCAGGCCCTGACAGCCTCGAATACTTGCCGTTCCTCGAGCGCATTGACGTACGTGATCGACACGATCAGGAACAGGAGCAGTTCGCCGTAATCCAGCACCAAAGTCCGCACCGCGTCTTCGGCGAGCTGCGGCTGGCCTTGCAGGTTGTAGACGACGGCGATCGCGGCCCAGATGATCGCCGCCGCCAGCATCATGGGTTTGGATTTTTTGAGTTCCGTGACTTCTTCCAAGACGACGAAGATATAAGCCAGCACGAACGCGGCGATCGCCAGATAGCCGACTAAATGCCCGGTCAGATCCAAAGCTTGACCTTCAGCCGGGATGGCCAGGGCAGTGAGCGGAAAGATCGCCAAAAAAAACGCCAGTAAAATCTTCTGCTTCAAAACCATTCGAGAACCTTTTTTCTTCCGGTGCGAAAAACCACGCCGCGTCTGGCCAACAGCGCGGCGTCAAACAATTCTTAGTGTTTCAGTAGAGAATGGTAGCATTTGCCGCTTCCGAGTCCGAGCATGTGTTTTATGCCCCGGCTCCCCGGAGCCGGGATATCTACACAAAACCTCGGGCCAACATTCCGGCAGGGAAGGTCGCGGCTAAAGCGACGTTTGCGATTGGAAGGTCGCGACTAAAGCGACGTTTGCGATTGGAAGGTCGCGGCTAAAGCGACGTTTGCGATTGGAAGGTCGCGACTAAAGCGACGTTTGCGATTGGAAGGTCGCGGCTAAAGCGACGTTTGCGATTGGATGGGCACGATTGAAGACAGCTCCGTCGGGAAAGGATTCCCGACCTACTCGCGGCACCGGTTCGTAGGTCGGCAATCCCTTGCCGACGAAGCCGCTGGCCCGGCCGTGGCGTCGGGAAAGGATTCCCGACCTACTCGCGGCACCGGTTCGTAGGTCGGCAATCCCTTGCCGACGAAGCCGCTGGCCCGGCCGTGGCGTCGGGAAAGGATTCCCGACCTACTCGCGACACCGGTTCGTAGGTCGGCAATCCTTTGCCGACGAACCCGTTAGCCGGGCCGTGGCGTCGGGCAAGGATTCCCGACCTACTCGCGACACGGTCGTAGGTCGGCAATCCTTTGCCGACATAACCGCCGAAGGCCGCCGATTCCGTTACCAGGATGCCGGCAACTTGCGCCGGATGAGAATGAATTTGCGTTCTACGGAAAGATAGCCGCCGCGTTCCAAGTCCTTCATGATCCGGCTGACCATCTCCCGCGAGCAGCCGATGATGTTGGCCAGATCCTGATGGGTCGGCTTTTCCCGGATGATCCATTCGTTTTCATTCTCGACGGCCATGTCGTAAAGGGTTTTAACCAATCGCCCGTACACATCCGACAGCGCGAGCCCTCGAACGTTCTCGGTCAAACTGCGGATCCGCTGAGTGAGGCTCCGGATGATGCTGGATGCGGCGTCCGGATGGCTTTTCAGCCAAGTCTTCAATGCGAGCCGCGGAATCAGGCTGCACACTGTTGGCTCCAGGGCGGCTATCGAAGCCGAACGGGGTTCGCCGTCCAGCAAGGACAGCTCCCCGAAAAACGAGCCCGCACCCTGAGTCGAAAGAATCACCATGCGCCCGTTTGCGCTGCTCAGATAAGCCTGCACCTTGCCGGACAAAATAATGAACAGCGCTCCGCCTTCTTCGCCCTCGCGAATGATAATCGAATTCTTGGGATAGCTTTTTATGGCCGCGCAGGAAGCCAGTTCCGCCAGAGCGGTGTCGGGCACTTCGGAAAAATAGGGGACGCTTTTTAACCCCTGAAGCGTTTCTTTCGACACAATCGCGTTCAACTGAAGAAAACGAAAACACTCGATCTCTCCCGTCGTTTTTCGAGTTTCGAGGTACGGTGCGACGGGCGATAGATCTAAATGTTAGTTTATATTCGATCCATCGGCCTCAAAAAAAGGGGACCGGCGCTGAATTTCGGTCCCGAAGAGTCGCCTCGGAGGCGTAATCGGATTATCTAAGGCGGAGGACGGTTGGACTGCCTGTACGTTTAGCTCCGCCGGCCACAGCCTTAGCGAATTCATTCATTTTCCGATTCCGGTTTTTCGGGGAGTGCGGCTTTCGCCGGATTATCGATACCGGTGGCGTTCACGACTACTCCGGAGGATGAACGTTCTTTCGCACGCGCCGACGTTTCGGAGTTATCCCGCGGCAGAAAGACGAACAGCACCAGGGCCAATATGAAGGCAAAGATCGTCGTTATCACCGACACGCCGATATAGAGAAGCCTGGTAGGGCGTCCGGGAAAGCCTCTTTGAACCATGTATGTCATAAGCCTATTCGTTTGAGTTGATCGCCCAGGCTGATCGTGTCGGACATTTTCAAAATGCTCGTCCGAAGACGCGGAACGGAACCGCGCATATCGTCCCTTCGGAATGAGCCGATGTTCTTGCGGGAACTAGACTCAACTTACGCGCCCGGAGAACGGAATTCTGTGAAATATTCCCCTTTTTGGTGCAGTGCGCTCGGAGGTCGAGGGGGCGAGGCGTTTTCGGTGTAATGACAGTAGTCGTAGGTCGGCAGGCCGAGTGGGGTAATGTCGCGAAGGGATTCGCGACCTACCGGGTAGCTCGGTCGTAGGTCGGCAATCCCTTGCCGACAAAGTCCGCGGGCGGACCCGTTACGTCGGGAAAGGATTCCCGACCTACAGGGTGACACGGTCGTAGGTCGGCAATCCCTTGCCGACGAAGCCGTGAGCCGGGCCGTGGCGTCGGGAAGGGCGTCTCCGGCGCTCCCGGAGACGCCGTTTGCGATTGGAAAGGATTCCCGACCTACAGGGTGACACAGTCGTAGGTCGGCAATCCCTTGCCGACGAATGCGCCGGCCGACCGGTTAACGTCGGCAAAGGATTGCCGACCTACAAAAATCGGGGAGTTTGGAGAGCGGGTGGAAGAAGCCGGGGTGGGCGGTTGGCGGTTCGGGGAGCGGCGGGCGGATTCGGCGGCAAGACGGAGGGTGCGCGTGGCGCACCCTCCCGGTCAGTTCAGCACGGTATGCAAGTTCCGGATCCCCAATAAAACCAGTACCCGGTCGGACATAGGAAACTACATTGTGCAGCCGCATAGAGCAGTCCGCCGGCGCCGGCACCGCCCGAAACCGGTTCACTGGCGGTATCGGTGATTTGCCAGGCGGAGCCGGTCAGGACCATGTTGGTGATAGTGCTGATGAAGCTGAAGGTATTGTCGGGTTTGAGGACGAAGGCATAGCCCGGACCGTTCTCGGCCGCGTCGGCCTCGGGATCGCCCAGCAAGTAGCGGATGGTGCCGGTGCAATCGGGGTTGACGGTATAAACGGCGCTGCCTTTGGGTCTATCGCTGGTCGATGTCATTGTGATCAAGGCATGGCCTTCGCCGTCCGCATCGATGGTGCCCACCTGGGCAAAATGAACCGTCTGCGTATCGGAAAAATCGAGCCCGGACTTCGTTTTGCTCGGCACTTCCACGCGACCGGACGCCTGAAAGCCGTAGCGGCCTTTCAGGCTATGGACGCCGCACGTGCCGTCCGCCGCCTGCGCGGCGGGTGCGATCGCCATCGAAATCACGAACAAACCTAACAATGCCTGATGATGTCGATTCCATAACATTCGAGTTCTCCCAAAACAGTTGGTATGAAGTGTTTAAAAACCCGTGAGAGTGAATCCCTTCTGCGTGTTGTTATTGGACTGATTCGTGAAAGCTTGCCGACGGCCTGCGTCCGCACGATTCGACGGCGTGTAACCCGGCGTATCTTCTTTCAACTGAGGCAAAAAGGCTTGTCATCCACGGCTGATTTTTCTGTAGGATTTGGATGACGCAGCCGATGCCGGTGTGCCCCAATAGTCGTAGGTCGGCAATCCTTTGCCGACGAAGGCGCTGATCGACCGGCTTTGCGTCGGGAAAGGATTCCCGACCTACAGGCGGCACGATCGTAGGTCGGCAATCCCTTGCCGACGAAGGCGTGGGCCGGGCCGTTACGTCGGGAAAGGATTCCCGACCTACAAGGTGACACGGTCGTAGGTCGGCAATCCGTTGCCGACAAGTGCGCTGGTCGACGGCTTTGTGTCGGGAAAGGATTCCCGACCTACGAAAGCGGGGGAGTTTGGAGAACGGGCGGGAAAAGTTCGTAGGTCGGCAATCCCTTGCCGACGAAGCCGTTGGCCGGGCCGTGGCGTCGGCAAAGGATTGCCGACCTACAAAATCGGTGGTGTTGGAGACGGGCGGGGGAAGCCGGGGCGGGCGGTTTGCGGTTTGGAGAGCGGCGGGCGGATTCGGCGGCAAGACGGAGGGTGCGCGTGGCGCACCCTCCCGGTCAGTTCAGCACGGTATGCAGCTTCCGGTTCCAAAGTAAAACCAGTACCCCGCCGGGCAAATGAAACTGCACTGCGCTGCCGCATAGAGCAGCCCCCCGCCGCCAGCGCCGCCCGAAACCGGTTCACTGGCGGTATCGGTGATTTGCCAGGCGGAACCGGTCAGGACCATGTTGGTGATAGTGCTGATGAAGCTGAAGGTGTTGTCGGGTTTGAGGACGAAGGCGTAGCCCGGACCGTTCTCGGCCGCGTCGGCCTCGGGATCGCCCAGCAAGTAGCGGATGGTGCCGGTGCAATCGGGGTTGACGGTATAAACGGCGCTGCCTTTGGGTCTATCGCTGGTCGATGTCATTGTGATCAAGGCATGGCCTTCGCCGTCCGCCTCGATGGTGCCCACCTGGGCAAAATGAACCGTCTGCTTATCGGAAAAATCGAGCCCGGACTTCGTTTTGGTCGGCCCTTCCACTCGGCCGGACGCCTGAAAGCCGTAGCGGCCTTTCAAGCTATCGATGCCGCACGTGCCGTCCGCCGCCTGCGCGGCAGGTGCGATCGCTATCGCTATCGAAATCACGAACAAACCTAACAATGCCTGATGATGTCGATTCCACAACATTCAAGTTCTCCCAAATCAGTTGGTATGAAGTGTTCAAAAAACCTTGAGAGTGAATCCTTTCTGCGTGTTGTTATCGGACTGATTGGTGAAGGCTTGCCGGCGGCTGGTGGTCGCGCGATTCGGCGGGATGTAACCCGGTGTATCTTCATGCAACTGAGGCAAAAAGGCTTGTAGTCCTCGGCTGATTTTTTTGTAGGATGTGGATGACATGGCCGACAGGTGGCGGATGTTGGAGCCGATATCGGCGGGCGGATTCGGCGGCAAGATGGAGGGTGCGCGTAGCGCACCCTCCCGGTTAGTTCAGCAGGGTATGCAACTAAAGGCTCCGATAGACCACCACCATCCAGTCGGGCAAAGGAAACTACATTGCGACGCAGCATAGAGTAGCCCGCCGCCGCCGGCGCCGCCTGGAATTGGTTCACTGGTGGCATCGGAGATTTGCCAGGCGGAACCGGTCAGGACCATGTTGGTGATAGTGCTGATGAAGCTGAAGGTATTGTCGGGCTTGAGGACGAAGGCATAGCCCGGACCGTTCTCGGCCGCGTCGGCCTCGGGATCGCCCAGCAAGTAGCGGATGGTGCCGGTGCAATCGGGGTTGACGGTATAAACGGCGCTGCCTTTGGGTCTATCGCTGGTCGATGTCATTGTAATCAAGGCATGGCCTTCGCCGTCCGCCTCGATGGTGCCCACCTGGGCAAAATGAACCGTCTGCTTATCGGAAAAATCGAGCCCGGACTTCGTTTTGCTCGGCACTTCCACTCGGCCGGACGCCTGAAAGCCGTAGCGGCCTTTCAAGCTATCGATGCCGCACGCGCCGTCCGCCGCCTGCGCGGCGGGTGCGATCGCCATCGAAATCACGAACAAACCTAACAACGCCTGATGATGTCTATTCCGCAACATTCGAGTTCTCCCAAATCAGTTGGTATGAAGTGTCTAAAAACCCTTGAGAGTGAATCCCTTCTGCGTGTTGTTATTGGACTGATTCGTGAAAGCTTGCCGACGGCTTGCGTCCGCACGATTCGGCGGCGTGTAACCCGGTGTATCTTCTTTCAACTGAGGCAAAAAGGCTTGTCATCCACAGCTGATTTTTCTGTAGGATTTGGATGACGCAGCCGACAGCCGGGCCGATATCGCCGCGCCCGAATAGCCGTAGGTCGGCAATCCCTTGCCGACGAATCTTGGTCGACCGGCTTTGTGTCGGGAAGGGATTCCCGACCTACAGGGAGGCACAATCGTAGGTCGGCAATCCTTTGCCGACGAAGGCGCTGATCGACCGGCTTTGCGTCGGGAAAGGATTCCCGACCTACAGGTGGCACAGTCGTAGGTCGGCAATCCCTTGCCGACAAACCCTTTTCGCGACCATTCGCTAATCCAAATCCATTCCCTGGATCGACGGCGGCTCGCTCGCTCCCCAACCTTCGGGATAGGCGCCGCGTCTTCGCCATTCATGGAAGCTGGAGTGCGAATATGCGCCTGGATTCCGGGCAATCCCATGCCTGACCGGATTGAAATGGATGTAATCCAAATGCCGGGCTAAATCGTCCTGGTCACGAACGATGTGATCATAGAATCGGTTCTGCCACCAAGAGCCCGGCAAACCGGCGACGGTTTTGAAACGCCAGGTCACCTCCCGTTTTACGGCGGCCACGATCTTTGGCAGATGGGCCGCGTCATCCGGTTTGAACAGCCAATGGAAGTGGTCCGGCAATACGACATGCGCCAAGTGCCTATAGCGGTAAACCGCCTTAACCGACCTCATGGAGGCGAGCAAGATCTGCACGGAAGCTTCGTCGGCAAGCCATGGATTCCTGTCATGGGTGACCAAGGTAACGAAGACGGGGTGGCCGGCAAGACAATACCGTCGATAGCGAGGCATGAGCTTAAAAGAATCGGTGGTAGCCGAAATATAGATCATTAGCCGGCCCTGCGTGTCGGCAAGGGATTGCCGACCTACAAAAATCGGGGGAGTTTGGAGAGCGGGTGGAAGAAGACGGGGTGGGCGGTTGGCGGTGCGGGGAGTGGCGGGGGATTCGGCGGCAAGACGGAGGGTGCGCGTGACGCACCCTCCCGGGCAGTTCAGCACGGCATACAGCTTCCGGATGCCCAATAAAACCAGTACCCCGCCGGGCATACGTAGCCGCATTGCACCGCCGCATAGTAGAGTAGCCCTCCACCACCAGCGCCGCCCGCTATCAGCGGTTTTTTATACCGTTTGACGAATTCCCAAGCCGCGTTGCCTTTTTGTTGTTGTGATGCCTGATCGCTCATACGTCCCTCCCAGTTTGACGGCATTCCAAGACATTGCCATGGCGTCGTCAGAATGCCAGCGTGAGTTGAAAAAACATCGTCCTTTCCGGAATAAACAAAGGCGTTTCCTCCAGGCGCCTCGTTCGAACCCCGAAGGCGTTCTGCCCCAGGAAATCGAATCTTTGATTCAGCAGGTTCTTGATGACGAATCCTGCCGTGCCGTAGCGATAGGGTAAGCGATATTTCAGGGAAAAATCGAGCAGCGCGAATTGGTTGTCGTCATGGCCTTTCAAGGACTCGTTGTTACCCTCGAAGGCTTCCTGATTGACATAGGTGACCGTGACGGTACTCGACAGGCCCGAGGGATGGAAGTAGCTCAGGCTGAGCGGGGCAATATGGTTCTTGTAGGAGGTTAAGCTGCCGACCGAGAAAATATCGTATTGATACTCCAGACTTGCGGCGAAATGATCGCTGATGGCCCAATAGCCGTACGCACGGTACAGCATCTCTTCCCTTTTCGAGATGAAGCTCGGCGCATCCAAGGACACGCCCAGCGGCAAAGGTACGATGACATCGCGTAACGAGGCTTCCAGACCGGCCATGAGACCGGGCGAAAACTTGTGATCCAGGCCTACGCCGTAGCGCCTGGCATCCGTAGCCGCAAAACCGTCGAAGAACTGGTTGAACCCGGCGATTTGGGTCGGCTCTATGGTCACGTCTTCCTCGATGCCGCGATCGAAGGTGCGGAATGCAGCGAGGCGCAGGATGGTGTCGGGCGTGAGTTCCCACATCAGCCCCAGCTTCGGGTTGACCTGGTCGAAATCTCCGACCCACTGATTGCGGGACGAGTCGTAGCTGACCCCGAGCGTCCAGGTCATGGCGCTCGGAAAGCGGATATGAGAATAGAGATAAGCATTGCTATGCCGGATGTCGTAGGCGATCCGCTGTACGAAAAAGCCGAGGTCGTTAGACAGATCGGCGGAAATATCTCGGCTGCCTCCGCCCAGGATCAGATCGAAGGGATCGCGCCGGTAGATATACTGGGCTTCCCCCATGAAGCCACGCTGGCTGGCAGTTGTCGAGATATCGACAGGTCCTCCGAAAGACGGAGCCCGCTGAGCATTACTCTGCAACGTATCCAAATACATCGCCGAAAAAATGAGGTCGGAGTTCGCGGTTGGCGAATAACGGAGACCGGTGCGCACGCTGTCGGTGGTCAGTTCGCGCTTGAAGGTGTCGTCAACGAACTCCAGGTCGCCGTTGAAAAGCAAATCGCCGTGCTCCAGATGCCGGTGGCGGTATTCGGCCTGGAGGCTGAGGCCGGGACTGATCATGCCCTGGGCGAAGACGTTGTAGATGTCCTGGCGCAGGTCGTTGTTCTTGCGGAAGCCGTTGGTTTCGTAATGGAACTGGCCGAGGCTGTAGGAGAAGTTATCCCACAGCCCGGCATGGACCAGCTCTTCCCCGAAGGTGTCATTGCTGCCGGCGATGCCGGAGGCCTGGAAGCTGAAGCGGTCGCGGGTGAACATGGGATTGAACTCGTTGAACGAGAGCCGCGAAGGTCCCGCCCCGTCCGGAATCAGCAGCCGCGCCTCGGCCAAATGGGGTTGTATCGGCGTGGTGTTGATCGGTTGCAGCAACTGGGATTGCAGCACTTCGCTGGCGCGGGCGATTTCGTGCCGCGGCAGCGAGGAGTAGGTGTCGGCCAGGAGCCGGTGCGCCGAATAATTGCCCGGCTCGATGCCGAGCGAGCGCCAGCCTTCCACCACGGCCCGCTGGCCGAAGCCGAGATCGGTATAGATACGACCCAGGGCGGCGCTGCGGGCGGCCAGATCGTCGTCCAGGGCGAGTTTGGAGCGATAGACCGCGCGGTTGTCGTTCAACTCGATCGCCCGTTGCAGATCCTTGAACGCTTCCACCGGCCGGTTTTCGGTCTGCTTCTTGATGGCCTCGTAGAACCAGGGCGTGGGGTCCTTGGGATCGAAGGTCTTGGCGAGATCGAACTGCTTTTCGGCGACCGCGTTGCGCTTTTGCTCGTAATACGCCTTGCCGAGATAGCTGCGGATCAGGGCGTCGCTGGGGTCGAGGCTGGCGGCGGTTTCGATGGCCGCCGTGCCCTCTTTCAGCTCGCCCCGCCGGACCAAAGCAAGCCCCGAGCCGAAGCGGGCCAGGGGATCGGCCGAATCCAGCTCGGCTCCCTTGCGGAAGCTCGCCAGCGCCTCGGACGTGTCCCCGTCCATGAGCTCGACGAAGCCTAAGACGACATGGGCGCGGGGATTGCGCGGGTTGATCCGGACCGCGCGTTCGGCTGCCTTGCGCGCCTCGGACCAGCGGCCTAACCCTGCCAGCAGTTCGGCCCGGCGCGCTTGGACCAAGGCGTCGTTGCTGTCGAGGCGCGCCGCGCGGTCGATGCTTTCGAGCGCGCCTTCGAGATCGAAATCGGCCTGGCGCGCGTAGGATTGCGCCATCCAGCCCGGAGCCGAAGCGGGATCGGTTTGAACCGCGGCATTTGCCAATCGGAGCGCTTCGGATTTCTGGTTGCGGGCCAGGGCGATGACCGAGCGCAAGGCGTCGATGGGCGCGGGCGTTTTCTCGCCCATATACACGGCCAGCAGCGGTTCCGCTTCGTCCACCCGCCCCACGCTCAGCAGCAGACCGGCGTACAGGGCGGCGAAATCGGCGTCGCGGCTGGCTTCCGGCACGCGGTCCAGCGCGGCCAGGGCTCCGGCGATGTCGCCGTCGGCATAAAGGCGGATGCCCTCGGCGATGGCCGGATCGCGGACTCGAGCCTGCAGGGCGGCGTAATCCACCAGCGGCGGGAAATAAAGCGCCCACTGGACGCCGTCTTCCGGACGCATCTCCAATGCCAGGCGCGGCGCCTCGTCGCGTGCAGCGACGGCGGTCTGGCCGTCCTTGAGCACGACTCGTCCTTCGGCGTTCGAGGTTTCCACCTCTCCTTCGAATACCGTGACCTGGCCGCCCTGCGGTCCTGCCTTGATGAGGAACTCGGTGCCTTTGATGGCGGCGTTGATGAATGGGGTCCGGATATCGAGGGGCTTGGGCGTTCGGCTGCGGGCATACAAGGCGCCGGTAAGCAGCTCGAGCCAGGACGGCTCTTCCGCCTTCACCTTGGAAAACACCACGGTGGTGTCCTGATCAAGCGAAATATAAGTTTGATTCGGCAGTAGCAGCGATGCGCGGCTGCGAATCATGGTTCGGATTTTGTCGCCGGGACAGAAGACCTGTTCGGCCTCCACCGGCGCCCATGACGGCTTTCCCGAGGACTGGATCTCGACCTGGCCCTGCGCCGACACCAGGCGGGCGGCCCATTGTTCGCATGTGGCGGCGATACCGGGATTGCTTGCGACGAGTGCGGCAGCGATCGTCAGGAACAATTTGGCAGATATGTGCATCGAGCTGCGAAAAGTATTTTTGAGTTATTGTTAATGGACTTACGCATGTGCTCCGGTCCCCCAGGTAAGCTCCAATGTCGTTAATTAAGCCCGACCTCGTCATTCCGGCATGAATCCAGAAGCCAGGGATGACATTGGCCTTGAATCACATCCTTGTGCTCTGGATGCCCCCCATTCCAATCGTAAACGGCGACTTGTCGGCAAGGGATTGCCGACCTACGATCGTGTCACCCTGTAGGTCGGGAATCCTTTCCCGACGTAACGGCCCGGCCCACGGCTTCGTCGGCAAAGGATTGCCGACCTACGACCGTGTCACCTTGTAGGTCGGGAATCCTTTCCCGACGCCACGGCCCGGCCCACGCCTTCGTCGGCAAAGGATTGCCGACCTACGACCGTGCCGCTTTGTAGGTCGGGAATCCCTTCCCGACGTAACGAGTCAGCCCGCGGACTTCGTCGGCAAGGGATTGCCGACCTACGATCGTGCCTCCCTGTAGGTCGGGAATCCCTTCCCGACGTAACGAGTCAGCCCGCGGACTTTGTCGGCAAGGGATTGCCGACCTACGTCTAAACGCCGGTGCCTGCCTGGTGAATTAAAAACCCATTGCGTCGCTACCGCGTCATTTGGTCAACGGACGGGCCGAATCCGATTTTTCGATGCGAATGCCGAGCGGCCGGCCGCCGGCCGGATGCGCTCCCCCGAGACGCGTCTCGCATGTCTTGAGATAAAATCGGGCCGGTCCGTCATCGGGTAATTGTAGGACAAGCTGATTGAAAGCGGCATAGGCTTCGGGCCACCGTTCTGCCTCGAAATGCCCCAGGGCAATCTGAAACCGGGCATTGAGTTCTTGCCAGCGGGACATTTCCGGTTCCGAGGGAGAAATCAACTGCGCTACGGATACCGGCCTGGTTTTTCCGGCCAGGAGAAATTGCCCCAAGTGTCTGGCCCGGATCTCGGCAATGTCCGCCAGCACCGCTTCCGACACCAGGATTTCGGTGCCGAGTATCTTGTTCAAGGCTTCCAGTCGCGCGGCGATGTTGACCGTATCGCCGACCGCCCGGATTTCGCCGCGGCTGTCGGTGCCGATATAACCGATGCGGAGCTCGCCGCAGTGAATCCCGATCCGCACCGGAAAATCGAGCCCATGAGTTTGTTCGAACCGGCGGACCGCTTGCTGGATTTCCAAGGCGGCCTGCAGCACGTTGCGCCTCGTTTCCGAATCGTCTCCCTCGGTGATCCAAATCGCCAGCATGGCATCCCCGATTACGTCGGAGATCCAACCCCCGTGCCGCGCCACGGGCTGAAAGATGACCCGGTAATAATCGTTCATAAGATCGGCGAGAGCCATCGGCTCCATGGTCTCGGCCAAGGATGAGTAGCGCCCCGCGTCGGTGGCGAGGCAGATGCCGTGGGTCAAACGCCCGTACGACGGCAATGCCTTTATGTCCTCATCGCGGGTGAGCTGGCTGAACACGTCGACCGGAATGAAGCGCTCGATCACCGACTGCATTTTTTCCTCGCGCCGAACCCGCCGCAGATGGCTAATGAGCACACTGCTCATTACGGCTGCCGGTGCCTGCCAAATCAGCGGGATGAACAGGGGCAGCCACAAGCCGTCGGCGCGGAATAGCGCCCATGCCGTCAACAAATACCCGCCGCTCAGCGCCGCGATAAAGACCATAGCCCTTTGAATCGAGAGCAGTTGAGCGCATGAACCGAGCGCAAGTCCCCAAAGGAATAGCCAAATGAGTTCCTTCAGCGGTGTAAGCGCCGGCAGCACCGATTTGTCTTCGAGCAGGTTGGCCAGCGCCGTCGCCGCCAGCTCCACCGAACTGACCGTGGAGTACGGTGAATTGAACAGACCTTCGGTATATTCGGGTTGAAAATCCTCGAGATACCCGATCAGGACGATCTTGCCCCCGAGCGACTTCAAGAGTTCTTCGGATGACGACTCGGCAAGTTTGTAATAGGGAATGGTCGGAAAGGTGCGAGTGGGTCCGTAGTGATTGAAATAACGCGACCGCCCGTTTTCATGAACACGGAACAGGGCGCGCAGCATCAGGCGCGTTTTTTCCGGTATGAGTCTTTGCTGTAGGGTCTTTTCGAGAATTGAAAGCAGATCGGACCGCGATTGGAGCAGTGCGGTGAGTTCCCTCTGCAAGGTATCGAATTGCTCCCGCTCGGTCGGCTGATTTTTGAGGAAGTCTGCGGCGCCCGGTGCAGCGTCCCCGAAAACGCGTAACAAATCGTCACGGGCCTTAAGCAAGGCATGGGCCAACAACAGCCGGGTGGGCAAGGTCGCCTGACCTTCTTCTCCGAAGAAGGTGAGAAAGCGGTTTATCCCATTGTCCTCCCTCGGCAGCAGAAACGGCGCGGTCGCCAGAGCCGCATCGGCCAATCGGTCCGTGGAATGTACCACCGATTCCAGGTATACGCCCTCGGAAACCTGGCGCGGCTTGACGTAATCGGTCAGTACGACGCGCCCCATCCGGCGCATGGCGTCGGCCATGTCCCGGTCGTCGTCCGGATCGGACGCCGGACTGAAAAAAAACACATTGAACGCGAGCAGTTCGGCATCGGATGCTTGAATGTTCCGAATGACCTGCGCATTGAGCCGGCGAGGCCATGACTGCGGATCGTTCGGCGTCTGCAGGCGCAACGCGGACTCGTGATCAATGCCGACGATCACGATATCCTCGGGAGGTTTTTCTGCGCCTCTCAGACGGTAAAGCAGGCCGAGATCGAATTCCTGTTCGAGTTGTGTCAGTGCGGGTACGACGCCGAGCATTAAACCGCTGAGCGCGATCAGAAGCGGCGCTCGGACGCGCCGAAGGCCCTCAAGCACCAGGCGGATACGAATGCTCATAAGGTGTTTCGAGTCCCGTGATTCGCACTTTGACGATGGGAACGGTTATTGGCTGATGTCACTACAACAAATCCTGAAAGGAATCCGTCCTGATCGCAAGAATCCTTCGCCGGTTGGGGGGAACTGTCCAGAACAGTCCACGGTCCCGCCGGCACTAGCCCGCATTTCTCACACCCCTCCAATCGCAAACAGAGGCAGTAGGATGCGGTGAGGAACGAACCGCCCTTCGACTAAGCTCAGGACGGGCATCGTTCGCGATCTCGACGTAGTGTCGGCTACGCCTTCGCCGTCGCTCAGTCCGTGCGGCGCGCCACGGCGGCGCCTCGACGCCCTCGCTACGAAGGGGTGTGAGAAATGCGGGCTAGTTCCCGGAGCCGGCTACATTATACGGAGTGAAATTGGGAAATACGTCACGGAATTATCGTTTGCTTCGTCCTAGCCTAAGGCATCTACGAAACATTGGAGGGGCCCGGCCGATGAAGACAAATCCGCATAATGAAAGGGCGTCGGACCTGGAGATTTATACGTTTCGTTTGCGTTTCGAAGGTTCCACCGATATTCCCCTCGAGACCGGCGGGTATTGGTGCGATGCGGAGGGGCGCCTGATCGAGGGTGCCGATGCGGTCAACGGGAAACTGCTGCTGGCGCTGACGGAGCCGGAGCTCAAACATGGGCGCTTGCTCATTGCCCCGGTATCTCCCGACACGTTTCGCGCCGGCCGGCTCACGGCTGACGATCTGCGGTCGTACGATGCGTTCGAGCCGCGAGCGCTATTCGATCCCGGACTGCGGCATCACACTCTGCCGGAAATTCCGGAATCCGTGTGGCGATTCTGGTTCATATACCGACAGTTTGCGCTCGGACGGCCGAGACGGTCGCAAGCCGCCATTCAGAGCTGGTAGGGGCCGCGGAGCACCCTGTCTCCACGCTCAAAGCACCATGATCAGTTGACTTCCGAAAACGTCGACTTCGTAATGGGTCAGATTAATGATCTGAAAGGCACATGCCTGTGCCTGGGCGGGATCGTCGAAAAAGCCGATCACGACGCCCGCAACGGCATAGCCATATCCGTTAAACATGCGAATGACATTTTTGATTACCGTTTCCATCGGTACCTCCTTGGCAATCTGCGTACGCCATTCATTTCGGCAGATAAATCCGCTCGATGGGCGGAAGAATCGAAACGCTCCGATCGCCTCGCACTCGGCGGTCCCCTGCCTTGCCAAATCCCCTTTCATGCTTTAGCTTAGCCCCATATCCGTAAGGCTGGGGGTGCCCTGCTGCCGTTCTCGGCGTGGTCGATCATTTGCGAACCGGCTCACCGACGACCGTGTCCCGCAGGGCTGAGAAACACCCTTCGAACCTGATCCGGTTAACACCGGCGTAGGAAAGCCTGTCCTGAGCCTGGCGATGGACCCGTCTTGCCTGCGCCCCCTTTTTCCGTTTTTGAACCAGGAGAAAGCGATGAGCGCATTTCCCGAAGAATTCCTGCATGAAGCAGTAACCGCCAAACGAGCTTCCATACGGCCGTTCGCCGCTTCAGAAAAGATTTATGTCCAGGGCAGCCGTCCCGATGTCCGCGTGCCCATGCGCCAGGTCGTTCAATCCGACACTCCGGCCAGTTTCGGCGCCGAAAAGAACCCGCCGATTTATGTCTATGACACATCCGGGCCTTATACCGATCCGCAAGTAAGTATTAATCTGCGTCTGGGCTTGCCGCCTTTGCGCGAAGCCTGGATCGGGGAGCGCGGCGATACCGAGGAGCTTTCCGGGCCGAGTTCCGAGTATGGACGGAAGCGCCAGGCCGACCCCGCTCTCGCCCATTTCCGCTTCGAGCATATCCGCCGGCCGCGCCGGGCCAAAACCGGGACTAACGTGACTCAGATGCATTACGCGAGGAAAGGCATCGTCACGCCGGAAATGGAATTCATCGCCATCCGCGAAAATCAGCGCCTGGAAGCGGTCAGCGAGATGTACAAGCTCCAGCATCCGGGCGAATCCTACGGCGCGTCCATCCCCAAGGTCATCACCCCGGAGTTCGTCCGGGACGAAGTCGCCCGCGGCCGCGCCATCATCCCGGCCAATATCAATCATCCGGAATCCGAGCCGATGATCATCGGCCGCAATTTCCTGGTGAAGATCAACTGCAACCTGGGCAACTCGGCCGTCACCTCCTCGATCGAGGAAGAGGTGGAAAAAATGCTGTGGTCGATCCGCTGGGGCGGGGACACGGTGATGGATTTGTCCACCGGCAAAAACATCCACGAGACCCGCGAGTGGATCATCCGCAATTCGCCGGTGCCGATCGGTACGGTACCCATTTATCAGGCCTTGGAAAAAGTGGACGGCAAAGCCGAGGAACTGACCTGGGAGATTTTCCGCGATACCCTGATCGAACAGGCCGAGCAGGGCGTGGATTATTTCACCATCCATGCCGGTGTGCGCTTAGGCTTCATTCCGCTGACCGCAAAACGCGTGACCGGCATCGTGTCGCGCGGCGGCTCGATCCTGGCCAAGTGGTGCCTGGCCCATCACCAGGAGAATTTCCTCTACACGCATTTCGAGGAAATCTGCGAGATCATGAAGGCCTATGACGTGAGCTTCAGTCTCGGTGACGGCCTCCGGCCCGGTTCCATCGCCGACGCCAACGACGAGGCGCAGTTCGCCGAACTCAAGACCTTGGGCGAGCTGACGGAAATCGCCTGGAAACACGACGTGCAGACCATGATCGAAGGCCCCGGCCACGTGCCCATGCACATGATCAAGGAAAACGTTGAAAAGCAATTGGAACTTTGCCGGGAAGCGCCCTTCTACACCCTGGGGCCGCTCACCACCGACATCGCGCCGGGCTACGATCACATCACCTCGGCCATCGGCGCCGCCATGATCGGCTGGTTCGGAACCGCCATGCTCTGCTACGTCACGCCCAAGGAGCACTTGGGACTGCCCAACAAGCAGGATGTCCGCGACGGCATCATCGCCTACAAGATCGCCGCCCACGCCGCCGATCTCGCCAAGGGCCATCCGGGTGCTCAGGTTCGCGACAACGCCTTGTCCAAGGCGCGTTTCGAATTCCGCTGGGCGGACCAGTTCAATCTCAGCCTGGACCCGGAAAAGGCCCTGGAATTCCACGACGAAACACTGCCCCAGGAAGGCGCCAAGCTGGCCCATTTCTGCTCCATGTGCGGCCCGCACTTCTGCTCGATGCGGATTACCCAGGACGTGCGCGATTACGCGCAAACCCATGGACTCAAGGAAAACGAGGCCTTGACGGCGGGCATGGAGGAGAAGGCGGAGGAATTCGTGAAGAGCGGGGCGGAGATTTACCGTAAGGCGTGACCGTTGCCGAATGGAATCTTGCTCATATCGTGGTGACGCTCGCCTGCGGTCGCAATACGCGGTTGCAGGCTGTCCCCTCTCTGATGCCCCATAGCAGTGCCGTGCCGCGCAGAAAAATTTTATCGAGGCGGCGGTTGAGTTGACGGCAGGTGACCTAATGTATCGTGATTTTTGCTATAGTCGCCTGCGTTTCCAACCATAAGAAAAGAGAGGAAATCATGGAATCGAACGTCGTCAAAGGCGCAATCGGGTTCGCCATCGTCATGATCGTCGGTTTTATCATCGTCGGCACGACGCGCGAAACTCAGCAGGAAAAAATGCAAGGCGCCTTCCTGCAAACATCGAACCTGCTCAGCAGTTTGGCTTTGGACAAATGCACCGAGGCGGTAAAGAGTGAAATCGGCACTCATCCCTACAGCCCGTCCGAATCCGACAGCGATCACGTTAAATACGTCACCTTGATCTGGAACAACGTCGGCTCGGCGAAACGCGCCGAATGCCGTTACGTCATGGATCAGGGCATCACCCTTCTGAAGATCGACGACCGCACCATCATCGAGAACGATGTAGCCGCGACCACCGCTCCCAGCGCGCCGCGTCCGGTACACCACCAATAAGCCTCGGAGAACGAAGACCCGCCTGCAGGGATCGAGCGGATCGCGACGGCGATTCCGCCGCGGGCGGTCTCCGGCGGCGCGACGAAAATCTGCGCTAAGAACCGATTCGAGGCTATCTTTCCCCTCTGCGCGAGGTTTTCCAAATCGAGATCAGCACCCATAATCCGCCGATGCCGGCGGCGGTAAACCCCAAAACGCCGAGGGCGGGCAGGCCGAACAGGGTGGGGCCGCCGCTGACGGTCATGACGATGGACGATCCGATGATGAGCGAAGCGGTCACCATGCCTACGGTTAATCGGCTGGCGGCCCGGTCCATGAGCATCCCGAAACGGTCCAACTGGCTGAGGTCTACGTGAACGTTGACGGCTCCGCTCCGGAGGAGCCTCATTAGTCTTCGGATGTCTTGCGGCAGGGCACTCAGGACCGACATCAGGCTGGCCAGATTGCGCCGGCCTTTTCGAAGCAGTGTGTCCGGGTGGTACCGAAGCACGCTGGCTTGCTGCAATAGCGGAGTCGCTTGCGCGACGATGTCGAAATCGGGATCGAGCTGGCGTCCGGTACCCTCGAGTGTGATCAGCGCCTTGAACAGCATGGTCAAATCTGGCGGCAGGGTAAGCTGGTGGTCCCGCATCAGACTCGTCATTTCTGTGAGCATGTCGCCCAGACGGAGCTGTTTGAGCGCGACGCCGTGATATTTATCGATGAACATGCCCACTTCGGCGACCAGTCGCTCGGTGCTGGGCGCGGCTTCGCCTGCCCAATCCAGCAATACGTCCACCACCGTGGCGGCATCCCGGACCACGATGGCATTGAGCATGTCCACCACTTGGTCCCGCCGCGATTCCGACAGCGAGCCGACCATGCCGAAATCGATGAAAGCCAGCCTGTTTTCGGGTAGAAAAATAAAGTTGCCGGGGTGTGGGTCGGCATGGAAAAAGCCGTCGATCAATACCATCTTGAGCACGGCGTCCGCGCCGCGTTGAGCCAGAATCTTGCGATCGAGTCCCGTGGCGTCGAGCGCCTTGAGATCCCGTCCGGCTATCCCTTCGATATATTGCTGAACATTGATCCGCTCGCCGCAGTATTCCCAGTAAACTTTGGGGATCACGATCGTGGGGTCGCCCGCGAAATTATCGGCGGCCCGCTCGGTGTTCCGTCCCTCGGTCAGCAGATCGAGCTCGTTGCGCAGGGAGATCTTGAATTGCCGCAGTACTTCTTGCGGATGGAATCGACTGACGTCGGGGAATTCGTACTCGACGATTCCAACCAGACGCTCAAGCAGGCGTAAATCCGCTTCGATGGTCGGGCGGATACCGGGGCGGCGAATCTTGACGATCACCTGTTGACCGTCGGGAAGACGGGCTCGATGGACCTGTGCGATGGAGGCGGCGGCCAAAGGCGTTTCGTCGAACTCGACAAACACTTCGCTGACCGACCCGCTCAAATCTTCCTCGATCTGCGATCGCAGTTTCTCGAAAGGAAGCGGCGGCACCCGGTCGTGCAGTTTTTCGAATTCCGTGATCCAGTCCGGTGGAAACAAGTCCACGCGAGTGGCAAGGATTTGGCCGAACTTGATGAAGGTCGGCCCCATCTCTTCCATGGCCTTGCGCACGCGTTGCGGCGGATCGAGGCGAAGCAGCTCCTCGAAGCGGGTCCAGTTGAGCGCCCGCCCGGCCTTTTCCAGCAGCCGCTCGAGTCCCAGGCGCTTGACCATGTCGCCGAAACCATAGCGGATCAGGATGGACGCGATGTCGTGCAATCGCCCGAGATCACGCATTGCACTCAGAGTTTCAAGTATCATCGTCGAATGATTCGCTATTGGAGGAAACGCTCAAAATCCGTGCCGATCGCCGCGACGGAATTCGACGAGCGCGGTTATGTGGCGGGCTGCCTGAACGCCGCTATCCTAACCCGCATTCCTTACACCCTCCAATCGCAAACGGTCATCCGGGGAACACCCGGACGACCCTTCCAATCGCAAACGGTTGCTTTAGCCGCAACCCTTCCAATCGCAAACGTCATCCGGGGAGCACCCGGACGACCCTTCCAATCGCAAACGGTCGCTTCGGGAAGGGGCTGGCCGGCGCTCCCGGCCAGGCCGTTTGCGATTGGAGCACCGAAGCGCCCCTTCCAATCGCAAACGGCATCTCTGGGAGCGCCAGAGATGCCCATCCTGCTGCGGACGCCGATTCGCTCGCCGAACCCTTAGATCGGTTGCCAAGGGGGATATTTCTTACCTTATGTTACACGATTGGCTTATCGCGCCAGCCAGCCGAGCGTCTGCTGGACATCGTACCTATCTAGGTCGGTTTCCCGGCTGCGCGTCGGGGCGCATTCAGCTTTCGTCGGCAGCGGCGTCGACGCTTGGCTGAGGGTCATTATGGCGTGTCATTCAGCGCCGTGGACTTCGCTTGCGCTCGTTATCTTCGGGCAGGACGATATTGAGTTCCAAAATCTCGCGGTTTTCATCCTGTTCCATGGAAACCGTGATGGCGTTTTGGTCTATGTTCACGTATTTGCGGATCACTTCCAGCAAATCCTTTTGCATGGCGGCGAGATATTCGGGTTGAGAGCGCTGCGAGCGTTCGTGCGCCACCAGGATCTGAAGACGCTCTTTGGCGATAGCCGCACTCGACGGCCGAGAACTTCGAAAATAATCCAAGAGTCCCATAATTAACCCCCGAACAGCCGACCGAACAAGCCTTTCCTTTCCTCTTCGAGGAAGCGATGGGGGACATTTTCGCCTAAGTACCGGCGTATCACATCGGCATATGCCTGGCCGGCATCGCTCTTGTCGTCGAGAATGACCGGCGTTCCCGCGTTGGATGCACTGAGCACGGCTTTCGATTCCGGTATTACGCCGAGCAGATGCAAGGAGAGAATCTCCTGTACGTCGTCCACGCTGAGCATTTCGCCCAGTTTGACCCGTTGCGGGGAATAGCGGGTCAAGAGGAGATATTCCTTGATCGGTTCAAGTCCCTGTTCGGCGCGGCGGGACTTGCTGGCGAGTATGCCCAGCATGCGATCCGAGTCGCGGACCGAAGAAACTTCCGGGTTGGTGACGACAATCGCGTCGTCGGCAAAATACATCGCCAGATTCGCGCCGCGTTCGATGCCGGCGGGGGAGTCGCAGACGATGTATTCGAAGGTTTCGGACAACTCGTTCAGAACTCGCTCGACACCATCCAGGGTGAGCGCGTCCTTATCGCGGGTTTGCGAAGCGGGCAGAATGTAAAGGTTCTCGCAGCGTTTGTCTCGGATCAGGGCCTGATTCAAGGTGGCTTCCTGATTGATGACGTTCACGAAGTCATAGACCACGCGTCTCTCGCACCCCATGATGAGATCCAGGTTGCGCAGCCCGATGTCGAAATCGATGACAGCGGTGCGGTGGCCTTTCAACGCCAATCCCATGGAAACGGCGGCGCTGGTGGTCGTTTTGCCAACACCCCCCTTTCCGGAAGTCACAACGATAATTCTCGCCACTCGTGCTCTCCAGATTCAAAAAGCTTTGTTTACAGGTTTTCGATGATTAACGAACTGTCGCGCAGATAAATTTGCACCGGCTTGCCGCGCATGGATTCGTCCAAATTTTCGCTGATCTTGTAGTGTCCGCCGATGGCAATCAGTTCTGCTTGCAGGTCCGCGCAGAAAATCCGCGCATCCAGGTTTCCCTGTACCCCCGCCAATGCACGTCCGCGGAGTGAGCCGTAAATATGGATATTTCCGTCCGCCATGACCTCCGCCCCGGGACTGACTTGGGACAGAACGATCAGGTCGGCGCCGGAGGCGTAAATCCGCTGCCCGGAACGGACCGGCTGCTCGATCAGTTTGCTTCCGCTCGGCAGCTTGGCCGTCGCGCGCGATGAGGATTTCGAAGCGGAAGGCGCAGGCGCTGGTCCGGCGACGGTTTCGTGCTTGTGTTCCGGAAATATGGCCAGTTTCGCGTCTTGCGCCGCCGCTTGCAGCCTTGAACTTCCGCCGCGGGTGCCGACCGGAACCAAATGATGATCGTGCAGGATGTCGATCAAATCGAAGAAGTCGACATAGGCGTTGTTGGGAAGGTCGCTGAGATCGATCACCACCGGGGCGTTACGGAAAAATTCCGGTGCTTGCCGGATCTTGTCTCTGAGCTGTTGGGCGACAAGCGCGTTGTCGCTGTTCGAAAGCTTCAGGATCGGCAGCGTAATGGAACCCGATTTGATTTCGAGCGAAACGGACCGGGCCGACTGTTCGTTAGACTTGACGGGCATCCTGATTGGGCGGGGCTCATCGGCGGAATTTGCGATGGGCGCATTCTATCACTCCCTTAAAATTTGCGTAAACGCAAGCCGCGAAAAGCGAATTTCTCGACTGAGGTTCCATCGAGCGAGCAGGGCGCGCGCCAACGATGCTATGATCTTCGAAACGATCGCCAGTTTGCTGCGTCGCGCGTAGCCAGGAGGGAAGCTTCATGAGCCAAAGAGAGATAGATGGTACCGGCATTAGGGTTGTGCCCGTTGGGCTAGGTGCCATGCCGTTGTCCATCCAAGGCAGGCCCAGCGAAGAACAAGCGTTTCAGGTCATCGAGACCTTTCTCGCCGAGGGCGGCAATTTTATCGATACGGCAAACGTTTATTGTCTGGACGATTCCGACATCGGGCACAATGAACGCCTCATCGCCAAAGTTCTGGACCAACTCGGCAAACGGGATCAGGTTGTCATCGCAACCAAAGGCGGTCTCAGGCGCCCGGGCGGCGAGTGGGTGATCGACGGGGACCCGAAATTTTTGCGGGAGTCCTGCGAACGAAGCCTCAAAGACCTGAAGACGGATTGCATCGAGTTATATCAGCTTCATGCCGTTGATCCCAATATCGGCTTGCTGCCTTCTCTGGAAGAGCTGATAAAGCTCCGGGACGAAGGCAAAATCAGGCATATCGGGCTATCCAATATCACTAGCCTGGACATTCTCCAGGCCGCTCTCGATCACGCGCCTATCGTTTCCGTCCAGAACCGTTGCAATCCGTTCGAAAAGCAGGATTTCGCCAACGGCGTGATCGACTATTGCGGTTTGAAAGGCATCACCTATATCCCTCATAGTCCGGTAGGCGGACACTACGGTCACGTTCGTCTCGGTCACAGCGAATTGTTCGAACGTCTGGCCGAAAAGTACCGATCGTCCCGTTACGGCATCGCCTTGGCCTGGCTGCTGGCCAAAGGCGAGCATATCATTCCCATTCCGGGAGCCAGCAAGCCGACCAGCATCGCGGACAGCATGCGCGCCTTGCACGTCCACCTCGATCCGGAGGATGTTCGCGCAATCGACAACATACCGGAACTTCGGTGACTCATTGGCTTTTGCCCGCGACGACGGCATTCATCTGCTGGGGAATTTGGGCATTTCTGCCGAAACTCACCACGCGCTATATCGATCCCAAAAGCGCCATTATTTACGAGGCTGCCGGCGGGCTCGTCGTAGCGTTGGTTGTTCTGGCCCTTTTTGTCTTCAAGCCGGCCACGGAGCCGCGCGGCATGGTGTTGGCGTTGAGCACCGGGGTCCTCGGGGCCATGGGAGCTTTCGCTTATCTTTATGCCATGACCAAAGGCCCGGTTGTGTTGGTCTCCACGGCTACGGCCTTGTATCCGACCGTCGCCGTGGTTCTGGCCTATTTTTTCTTGAACGAGTCGGTTACTCTCAAGCAAGCGATCGGGATCGTACTAGGTCTGATCGCGATGGTATTGGTTAGCACTTGAAGAGCGATTAGTCGGTTCTGCGCAACGCGCCTTAAGGTTGCGTAGCCCATACCGGCAATGATGCTTGCCAGGGAATAAAACGCGCATGCAATTACCGGACTATCAAGGCGCCGGCATCGTAAATCTGCTCAGCTCGCTCATTACCGGGCTCGGTGGCGAGCCGAACGGCTATGCGCCCCTCAACGGCCTATCATCGGCGGAGGTGGGCGCTTACCGCAATGTTGTTCTGATCGTAGTCGATGGACTCGGTTATGAATACTTGATCAGGCAGGACCGCGGCAGTTTCTTGCGGCAACATCTCCGCGGACGCATGACATCGGTCTTTCCGTCCACTACCGCGACGGCCATAACGAGCTTCTTGACCGGACTGGCGCCGCAACAGCACGGTTTGACCGGATGGCACATGTATTTCAAGGAATTGGGTGCCGTACTGTCGGTATTGCCTGGTGTGCCTCGATACGGCGGGATACCGCTGGGGAAATGCGGCATCGAAGCCGAAAAATTTTTCGGCCATGTGCCGATCTTCAATCGCATTCCGCTGCCTTGCTATATCGTTTCCCCGCGCCGTATAGCCCATTCGGACTTCAATTTGGCGCATCAAGGCAGAGCCGAATTGCGAGATTTCGATACGATCGAGGAATTTTTCGGCGTGATCGTTCGGACTCTCCGGAAGGATGTTCATCGCAAATTCATTTATGCCTACTGGTCTGAGCTCGACCATATCGGCCATGAGAATGGATCGGCAAGCCCGGAGGCGGAACAGCATCTGGCTGAACTGGACAGCGCCTTCGAGGCGTTTTTCGGAAACATTGCGGGAAGCGATACGCTGCTCATCGTCGCGGCGGACCACGGTCAAATCGATACCAGCCCCGAGCGTGTCATCGAGTTGGACGATCATTCGGAGCTGAATGAATGCCTGATATTACCTTTATGCGGTGAAAGACGGGCTGCATATTGCTATGTGAAATCGGGCGAGACGCAACGCTTCGAACGTTATGTACAAGATAACTTGGCCGCTTACCTCGAATTGCATCTCAGTCGGGATCTTCTCGCTTCCGGCTGTTTCGGTTCAGGCACGCCTCACCCCCGGTTGACCGAACGCATAGGCGATTACATGCTGATCATGAAGGAGAATTACGTGATCAAGGATTGGCTCCCCGGCGAACGCCCATATCGGCAGATCGGTGTCCACGGCGGCATGAGCCCGGAGGAGATGTTCGTCCCGCTTATCGTGGCGGCGGCTTAGGCGGGAAGGCTGCGTACGAGTAGGCTCGGGTTATGCGGAGACTCGGTTAGATGCGGCCTCGGAGATCGCACTTCGACCCGAAGAGTCGAAGCTTTGTCTGTCACGATGCGAATGGATTCGAAGGTAGGCGTGCAAAGAAAAAAACCGGCACGGGAACGTCCGGTGCCGGTTTATGCGTCTTCTGACGTAGCGCTTAGAGCGTTTTCCATCCCGGTGTACGGATTCGTGCCAGGAGGGGAGAACGTAGGTCGGCAATCCCTTGCCGACAAAGCCCTTCGCCGAGCCGATACGTCGGCAAGGGATTGCCGACCTACATATCCGAATCCCTTACACCGATTCGGAAAACGGGCTAAAGCTGTTCGTTTTCCGGTTTTTCCTTCTTTTCGGTATCTCCGTTGCTTGGGCTCAAGCCTTCCAATTCAAGGTCCATTTCCTGCTCGAACTCATCCTCCAGAGGAGGGTTGCCGTCATGGATCAGGTAATTGCGCTGCTGAAAGTAAGCGTTACGAATAAACTCGTAACGGTCGACCGAGGCCTCGTCAACGATTTTGGTGGCGCTCAGCAGGTCGGCGCGCATGTCGACCGTTTTCAGAGTGCCCGTTCCATAGGGAATCGCGGCCGGAGTGATCCAGTTAATGGGGTTGGCGGCGGTGTCTCCGGCCAAGCCGAGGGCGCCGCGGGGCGTGCTCGGTCCGATGAACGGCAGAACCAGATAGGGACCCGACGGAATGCCCCAGGCGCCCAAGGTCTGATCAGTATCTTCGTTGTGTTTCGGTAGATCGAGCTTGGAGGCGACATCGATGAATCCGCCCACACCCAGAACCGTATTGACCAGGAATCGGCCGGTGTCTTGCCCGGTTTGGAGAAGCTTGAATTGCAATAGGTCGTTGGCGATTACGCCAATGTCGTCCACATTGCTGAAGAAGTTGGTGATACCCTTATCGACGAACGACGGCGTGATATATTGATAGCCCTGACTGACGGGCTTCATGACATAATCGTCCAGAGTATCGTTAAATTTCTGAACGCCGCGGTTCCACCCTTCCCAAGGGTCGCGTGGATCATGCTTGGTGGCGGTCGCGCAGCCGGCAAGACTCACGATAAGCGCGAGTCCGAAGACCGGCAATGAAGGGCGTAACTGGCGAGTTGTTTTCATTTTTTTTGTTCCTTTCCCGAAGTCGATCAGGCTTTCTCTAAAATTAGCATATCCAGGGCGAAGCTTCGAGCTACCGTGAACTTAAATTCGAGTTGACGGGAAAATATAATGAGCTTAGCGAACCTAGTCGAGAAAAAAATGCGATCGAATAATGCCTGATCATCATCTCGCCAGTTTGGCGCGCCGCTTCCGCGGCTATTTGCCTGTCGTCGTCGACGTCGAAACCTCGGGTCTAAGCCCTTCGGAACATGCTTTGCTGGAAATTGCCGTGGTTATTCCCGAGATGAACGGCAACGGCCATCTCCAGATCTGTGAGACCCATTCCACTCATATCAAGCCGTTTCCAGGTGCTCGCATGGATCCGGCTGCCTTGAGTTTCAACAAGATCGATCCTTATCACCCGTTTCGATTCGCGGTGGATGAGAAGGAAGCGCTCTCGAAGATCTTCCAGCCCATTCGCGCCGCCGTCCGGCGCACCGAGTGTACTCGGGCGATCCTGGTCGGGCACAATCCCGCCTTCGACATCGGTTTTTTGAACGCGGCAGTGGCGCGGTGCGGGATCAAGCGGAATCCTTTTCACCCTTTCAGCACTTTCGATACCGCTACTTTAAGCGGTCTGGTTTACGGCCAAACCGTGCTGGCGAAGGCGGTGCAAGCGGCGGGATTCGAGTGGAACAACGACCAAGCGCATTCCGCGATTTATGACGCCGAGCAAACCGCTCGCCTGTTCTGTACGATCGTAAATCGCTGGAAAGACCTGGTAACGATTGAAAAAGGCAGCCCGGAGGATTTACTCGGATGAATCCACCGAAGTAGGAGCCGCTTCGCTCAGCCGCTTCTGCAACTCGCCGCTTTCGAACAACTCCAACATGATATCGCTTCCGCCGACCAGCTCGCCGTTAATGTAAAGCTGCGGAAACGTCGGCCATTGAGAAAATACCTTCAGCCCCTCTCTCAGCTCGGGATCTTCGAAGATGTTCACGTAAGCGTACTCGACGCCGCAGCGTTCCAAAATTTGCACTGCCCGTCCCGAAAAGCCGCACTGAGGAAAATCGGGAGACCCCTTCATGTAAAGGATCACCGGATTCTCGGCGAGTTGTTTCTTGATGCGTTCTGTAACATCCATACCGGCTGTCTCAAATTAAAGTGGATAAAATACCTTAGTGAATCTATCAGAAATGATCGGCGCTCGGAAGGCCGACTCTGATGCTTAAACTTTGTCGTTTACTGTTGGATAATCCGCTAAAGCGACAATTTCATCACTCAAAATAAATAAGGAATTCTCTGCATGCATCAGATTACCCTCATTCCCGGTGACGGTATCGGACCTTCCATCGTCGATGCCGCGGTCAGCGTGATCGAAGCGACCGGCGTAAGAATCCACTGGGATCGGCAATTAGCCGGCATGGCGGCTGTCGAAAAACATGCCGATCCATTGCCCGATGCGACCATCGAATCAATCCGGAACAATCGAATTTGCTTCAAAGGCCCGCTGACCACGCCGGTCGGCGGGGGTTACCGAAGCGTCAACGTAACCTTGCGACAGACATTCAACTTGTATGCGAATGTTCGTCCGGCCATTTCTTTCGAAGGCACCAGCACACCGTTTCAAAATGTAAACCTGGTGACGGTTCGCGAGAATACGGAAGGCCTCTACGCCGGTATCGAGCATTTCATCAAGGTCGATGCGGAAAAACTGGGAGCAGAAAGCATCGCGATCGTTACCAAGAAAGGCTCCGAACGGATCATCGAATACGCCTTTCAATATGCGCGCAAAACCCAGCGCAAAAAAGTGACGCTGGTGCACAAAGCCAACATTTTGAAGTGTACCTCCGGGCTGTTTTTGGAAATCGGTCGGGAAGTCGCCAAGGCTTATCCGGAGATCGAGTTCGAAGACAAGATCGTCGACGCCTGCTCGATGCAACTGGTCATGAGGCCGGAAGTGTTCGATGTGATCGTTACCACCAACTTATTCGGGGATATTCTGTCCGACTTGGCGGCAGGTCTCATCGGCGGGTTGGGATTGACCGCAGGCGCGAACATCGGCACCGATGCCGCTTTATTCGAGGCCGTGCACGGCAGCGCGCCGGATATTGCCGACAAGGGCATTGCCAATCCGACGGCCATGATCCTGGCGGGCGCCATGATGCTCGAACATATCGGGGAGCTCGACGCTGCCCGGAAAATCGAACAAGCCGTCCGTAAGGTCATCCGCGACGGCAGAATCGTGACGCCCGACCTAAACGCGAATTCGCCCTACGGAACGCAACATATGGCCGATGCCATAATCCGCGAGCTCATCGAGCAAGGCTGATCGGAAAGCACCGTTCTCGTAGAAGTTTTCTGCTGCCAGGCAGCCCAACACAGTATCTCAAGATTGGCCCCATGACCGACTTACATGGGGCCAAACGTAGACGGACCTTGTTCGCCAAGGCGCGAATAGGAAAAATTGGATTTGATCAATCGGACGTCTCGCGTTAATCTATTAGGCCTTCCGCTACGTCCCCATCGTCTAGCGGCCCAGGACTCCGCCCTCTCACGGCGGCAACAGGGGTTCGAACCCCCTTGGGGACGCCAAGTTTATATAACCTTGGGACAGCAAGGTCCCGACGGTCGTTTGTCCTTCCGCCCGCAATACTTTCTTGCCTTTCCGTTCCACCGGAATACACCGAATCGGTTCCTTGAGCAGTTGCCGGAGCGCTTTTCGTGCCGCGGCCACATCGCGCTGCATCCAGCGCGTCAAACCTCTGGAGTGACGCTCATTTGCGCCAGTAGGCCGGCGTGAACAGGATCAGCGCCGTGAACACCTCGATGCGGCCAAGAAACATGGCCAAGGTGCAGATCCACGTTTGAAAGTCGGTCAATCCGCCGTAGTTCGTGGCGGGTCCCACTTCCCCCAATCCGGGACCCGCATTGTTGATGCTGGCGAGCACGGCGGAGAACGATGACAGGAAATCGAGTCCACTGATTACGAGCAATAAGGTAAGGACCACGACGCTCATGAAATAGACAAAAATAAATCCGAGCACCGACAGGACGATCGGTGACTGAATGACCATATTGCCGAGTTTGAGCGGGTTGACCGAAGTGGGGTGAGTCAGCAGGAACATCTGGAGCTGGCTTTGTTTGACGAGAATCAGGGTCCGCATCATCTTGATGCCGCCGCCGGTGGATCCGGTGCAGACGGCAACGCAACTCACGAAGAACATCCACAGCGGCGCAAAAATCGGCCACTCGTTGAAATCGGCGGTGACAAACCCGCAGTCGGTGCCGATGGACACCAAGCTGAAGCTCGCGTGGCGAAGGGCGGTCGGAAAATCCGCATAAGTGCCCTGAAGCCACAGATAAAGCCCAATTGCCACGCAACTGCCCACCACAAGCACCAGATAAGGTAGCAACTCGACATCATGCTTGTACGGCATCAGGCTCCTGCCGCGGAGCGCCAGAAAATGCGTGGCGAAGTTCATCCCCGCCAGCAGCATGAAAACGATCAAAACCGCCTCGATTGCGGGCGAATTGAAATGGCCGACACCGGCGTCGTAGGTGGAGAACCCGCCGAGCGACAAGGTTGCAAATGCATGGCAGACAGCGTCCAGCCACGTCATCCCTGCCCATTTCAAGGCAAAAATACAGGCCACGGTGATGCTGCCGTAAACCAGCCAGAGATTCTTGGCCGTCTCGGTAATGCGCGGCGTGAGCTGGGTGTCTTTCATGGGGCCGGGCGTTTCAGCCATAAACAGCTGGCGGCCACCGACACCGAGCACCGGGAGAATCGCCACCGCCAAGACGATGATTCCCATGCCGCCCAACCAGTTGAGTTCATGCCGCCATAAATTGATGGCGGGCGGCAGCCGATCCAATCCGGTCAGAGTCGTGGCGCCGGTAGTCGAAAGTCCGGACATCGTTTCGAAGTAGGCGTCGGTAAACGACAGGTTCTTCAGATACGACATCAGTGGAAAAGTTGCAAAGGCGGCCATTCCCGTCCAGGCGAGCACCACCAGCATAAAGCCCTGTTTGGCCTTCAACTCCCTATCGAATTGGCGGGTCAGTATCCAAAGTAGCAAACCCGCACCCAAGGTGAGCAGCATGTCCTCGATGAAAAGCAGTTCCGTCCCATCCCGATAAATGAGCGACGTCAAAATAGGCAAGGTGTAGGTCATGCTGAAGACCATTAGCATCAGCCCGAAAACCCGGGCCAGCGACAGAAATTGAATCATGCTGAAATGCTTTTTTGTTCTTATTAACCCGGCCTATAAATATAGGCCGGGTTAATCCGGGGCAGGGATGCCCCGGCGCGGCGACAAGCCGCGTGAGCCCAGGCCGGGCGTGTACCGGCCTGGGCGGCGGCCCGAAATACCAGGAGGGTATTTACGGGCCTGATTAATAAGATTTCTGTATGCGCAGAATAAAAGGCATCGGAATTTCCATCCGTAAGCGATCACTATCCCATTTTCTTTGAGACGATAGCTATTCCAGAACTTACCGGGCGCGCTAAAAATACCGGGCATTGATCACGAAATGCGCGACTATGCTGCCGGCATACCCGAGCGCAATGGCCGGAACCCATTTCAGGTGTGTGCTGAAGGTATAGAAGCCTTTGGCTTGACCGAGAAGTCCCACACCCGCCGCCGAGCCGATGGCGAGCAGGCTTCCCCCTACACCCGCCGTCAGCGTCACCAATAACCATTGCCCCTGTGAGATATCGGGCATCATCGTCAGCACGGCGAACATGATGGTGCCGTTATCGATGAAGGCGGAGATGATGCCCACCAGCACGTTGGCGATGGTGGGGTCGAGATCGGTATAAAGGAACTGCGAGGCGTAGTTCAAATAGCCGATGAAGCTCAAACCCCCGACGCTGACCATGACGCCGTAGAAGAACAGCAGCGTGTCCCATTCCAATCGCGAGACGTTGTGGAATACGTCGAAATGATGCCGTTCCTCCAGGTCGTAGGGGATTTCCATGGCATCGGTATCGGCGACTTCGCCCGAATTGCCGCGTGGCGCCGCAGTCTTCTGCAGGTAATAGCTGAAGAATTTCAGATAGGTGAGCCCCGCCAACATGCCGGCGGCCGGCGGGAGACTCAGGAAGTTCTCGAAACAGACGGCGGTGACGATGGTCAACAGAAACAACAGAATAATCGTTTTCGCCCCGCGCCGCAGGGCGAAAGCCTCCAGAGCGGGTGCCGGCTTTTCCTTGGGAACCCAGAAGTACATGATGGCTGCCGGCAGGACAAAATTGACGATGGAGGGGACCAGCAACGAATAGAACTCGATGAACGGCACGACCCCTTTTTGCCAGACCAGGAGGGTCGTGATATCGCCGAACGGACTGAAGGAGCCGCCGGCATTGGTGGCAACCACCACGTTGACGCAGGCCACGCCGATGAAGCGGCGGTTATCCCGCCCCATCGCCATGATCACGGTGCCCATCAAAAGGGCGGTGGTGAGATTGTTGCACACCGAGGACAGCAAGAAGGACAGGCATCCGGTGATCCAAAACAGCTGCCGATAGCTGAAGCCCTTGCGCAGCAGCCAGATACGCAGGGATTCGAACACCCCCCGATCTTCCATGGCGTTGAGGTAGGTCATCGAAACCAGTATGAACAGGAATAGCTCCGCGTACCCCTCCAACCCAGTGCGGAATGCTTGCTCGGCCTGCTCGCCAAGGCCGTCCCGGACGTATACGGCAGCAATCAAGACCCAGATGAGGCTGGCGGCAAGAACCATCGGCTTCGATTTCCTGAGTTCCGTGACCTCCTCGATCATGGCCAGCGCATAAGCTCCGAGGAAGATCGCGACGGCCAGATAGCCGACGGCATGATGGGTCAGATCCAGCGGCGGCGGTAGGCTGCCCTCGGCGCTCAGGGCCGGGACCGGTAAGGCGGCAAGCACGATCATCAGCCATTTCTTATTCATGATTGATCGGCTTGTTGGTGAGTACGATGTAGCCGTGTTTCTTGACCGATCAGCCGCTGATGACGGCTGCCCGCTTGTCTCGTTATTAAGACGTGAAGCATGGATGGCATTCCGCCGTTTAATGTTGAACGAAAAGGCAATGCAGACCTGATCATGCAAAGGCGAGCGCCGCCGGTCATTGCTTGGCTGCATCAATGCACGCGCTCGTGGGTCTTCGATCATTCGTCGTCGCACAGACGGTATCCCACACCGGGTTCCGTCAGGAGATAGCGGGGTCTGGCGGGATCGGCCTCGATCTTGTGTCGCAACTGGCCCATGTAAATCCGGACGTAATGGCTGTGCTCGGTATGGCCCGGACCCCAGACCTCGTTCAGCAGCTGTCTGTGGGTGACGACACTTCCCGCATGACTGATCAGGGCGGTCAGTAGGCGATACTCGATCGGCGTGAGATGGATCTCGCGGTCTTCGAGAGAAACTTTCCGCCGGGTCAGTTCGACCTTTAGGTCGCCGACTTGAAACACATCTCGCGGCGGTCCCCACGAACGCTGCGAGGCGCGCCGCAGCAATGCCCGGATACGCGCCACGAGTTCCGCCGTACTGAAGGGTTTGGTCAGGTAATCGTCCGCGCCGGCATCGAGGGCCTGGGTGATGTCGTTTTCGTGATTTCGGGCCGACAGGATGATCAGAGGGACTCCAGTGCGTTTCCGTAACCGATCCACCACCTCCACGCCATCCATGTCCGGCAGTCCAAGATCGAGGATCACGAGTGCCGGTTTGACGCTTCGCGCCGAAGCCAAACCCTCGGTCCCGGTCTCGGCCGTGATCACCGACCAACCGTCCTGGCCGCTCAGACATGTGCTCAAGAACATCCGCAAGTGCGGATCGTCCTCGATGACCAATATGACGGGGCGGGTTTCCGTCATGACCGCGATAAAGCCTCGTTTTCCAGCTCGATGTCCGGCGGTGTTTCCGTGAGCGGCAGTTCCAAGCGGAAGACGGATCCTCCGCCGGCCCGGGGCTCGACGCGAATGTCGCCGCCGTGTGCGCTGATGATGGCCCGGCAGATGGCCAAGCCGAGTCCGGCGCCGCCCTGAGGCGCTTCCGGGTAAACGCGGAAGAACTTGTCGAAGATCTGGTGCTCGAGTTTTTCCGGAATGCCGGGACCCCGGTCGGCTATGAAGAGGGTCAGCAATTTCGGGGACAGTTCTGCGGTAATCTCGATGGGGCTCGCTTCCGGCGTATATTTGACGGCATTCTCGAGAAGGTTGACCAAGACTTGCTGCATCAAGACCGCGTCGACATGGACCAGCGTCAATCCGTTATCCAGTTCGACCGTGACCGGTCGGTCTTGAAGCTGTTTTCGCATCCGGCGCAGGGCGCTGCCGATGATTTCCTCAAGGGCGTACCACTGTCGATTCAGAGCAACCTTCCCGGCTTCGAGCCGGGCCATGTCCAGGATCTTATGCGTGAGATCGGACATTCGCTTCGCGTCCTCATGGATCGCTCGGATCAGCTTTTGGCGGTGCTCGGCATCCAGGTGTTCGTCGCCTTCGACCAGCGTTCCCGAGGCGCCGACGATCGTCGAAAGCGGGGTGCGGAGATCGTGGGAAATGGCGCTCAGCAGCGAATTCCTCAGGGTTTCCGCCTCTATTCGGATGGCTGTGCAGCGAGCTTGTTCGGCAGCCCGAACCCGCTCCAGAGATTGAACGATTTGATGGAGAAAGAGATCCAGGAGCGTCCGTTCTTCCGGCGAAAGCCTTCGGTGGGCCGGGAGCGCCATCACCCATACGCCGAGGACGCCTTCGGAGCCGACCAGCGGCCAGTAGAGCGAGGTCCCTACAGAATTTGTGTCGGTGCCGCCGCCGGGCGGCTGCGGTTGCCCCTGGTCAAAAGCCTGTTGTGCAAGGGCAAGATCCAGATCCGGCATGCCTGGCGGCCAAAGATCGCCTTCCGGACAGTGCAGCCGGGCTTGGCCGTCCGGAACGAGCAGGGTGTTCGGGAGCCCAAATTCGGAGTAGATATGTTTGATGCCGGCTGCGATCACGTCCGCCTCCTGGCGCGTACCGGCCAGTTCCTTGCTCAGCCGGTACAGCGTCGAGGCGCGCTGTTCCCCCTGCGCCGCCACGGCGGCCTGCGATCGAAGCGCATCCATCAGGCTGCTGGTCACGACCGCAACGATCAGCATGACGGCAAGGCCGATCAGATGCTCCGTATCGGAGACGGCGAAGGAAAAAATCGGAGGGGCAACGAAAAAGGCGAAAGTCCCGGCGCTCTGAAGAGAGGCCAGGATGGAGGGGCCGCGTCCGAACCGGATAGCCACGAAAAACACGCCCAGCAAGTAAATCATCAGGATGTTCGCTGGGCTGATCTGACCGCGCAGCGGCCAATTGATCAACGTGCAAAGCGTGGGAGCCGCCAACCCCCAGAAATATCCAACCGCTCGGCGGTAGGGCCTATGCAAGGAAGTAGGGGCGTGGGATGAGGTGCTCGTGGCGGATACCATGCGCTTTGGCTGCTCTAAAAGGCCGGAATTGACCGAGGCGAACTCGCCGTATTCGTGACTTCGGCCGGCCTCAATCGCGTCTTTGGACTAATCCTAGTGTGCCGATATCCTTGCTAAAGCTCTCTCGAAGCATGCGTAGCCGAGGTACTGTTCCGACGGGTCTGCGCCGTTCACTCTAGGCTTTCGGATCTAAAGATGGTGTAAATTTTGCGTCAATAATGAGTGGCATATTTATTTCAAAACAGAAAGCAATCGAGATGTCAGCCATCGCCCTCCACCGTGATCGATATCAAACCGCTCCCCCGGCGATTGACCTACCGCGCTGCCTCCAAGCGTACTCTGGCCTATCGGGGCCGCGGCGTTACCTCGGAACCAAGGCCGTAACCCGCCGAGCGACCTCGAATCGGTGGGTTACGCTCCGCTAACCCACCCTACGTTTCATGTTCACTCGAATGCCGAATGGAATTAGGAATCGCGTTCGGGGCAAGAGCCGGGCACTTCTCGGAATTGCCAAGACAATGCCGGTTTCATACGATTTCATCGGCGTTCGTTATTGAAACGCTAAGTCATTAGTACCAGTTACAGAATTACAATCCAATGAATCAGAAGTTGAGTCGGCGCGGATTCTTGAAATCCGCTTCCTTAGTAGCCTTAGGGGGAACGCTTTTCAACGTGGCTCGGGCTGTCCCGCCTGCGTCCGAAGGGCTTCGTTTGGGCCCTGGTCAGCTCTTTTCCTTTGAGGCGCTGATCGAGCGGGCTGCTGCCATGGCCAAGGCGCCCTATGAATCACCACCCAAACCCCTGCCCAAAGTCGTTCAGCAGATCGATTACGATGCTTGGGGGAATATCCGTTACCGTCCCGATTATGCTTTGTTCGCGAATGGGCCGTCCCTCTATCCGGCTACTTTTTTTCACGTGGGCCAGTTCTTCCAGAAGTCGGTCAAGATGCACGTTCTGGAGCACGGAGTGGCGCGGGAAATCTTGTACAGACCCAAGTATTTTTCGATGCCCAAGGACAGCATCGCCCGCAAGCTGCCTGAAGATACGGGCTTTGCAGGTTTTCGCCTGCAGGAATCTCGGAAGCGCAAGGACTGGCGAACCCAAGACTGGATAGCCTTTCTCGGCGCCTCATATTTTCGGGCTATCGGCGCCTTGGGCCAGTACGGACTGTCCGCCCGCGGCGTTATCGTGGACTCCGCCGAACCCACGCCTGAAGAATTTCCGGATTTCACCGAATTTTTCATCGAGGGCGCTCGGAAAGAGGACCAGCCGGTCTCGGTTTACGCTCTGCTGAATAGCCCCAGCCTTACCGGTGCTTATCATTTTTCGATCCGGCGTACCGAGGGCGTGATACAGGACGTCGAGGTGGTTCTTTTCCTGCGCAAGGACATCACCCGGTTGGGACTGGCCCCATTGACCTCCATGTATTGGTTCAGCGAAAAGGAGAAACGCCAACGCGAGGACTGGCGCCCGGAAGTCCACGATTCCGACGGTCTCGCGATCTGGAACGGCAACGGCGAACGGCTCTGGCGTCCGTTGATCAATCAGCCCTTCGCCGTGACCTCCAGCTTCGCCGACAAGGGGCCGAAAGGTTTCGGCCTGATGCAGCGCGACCGGGTGTACGAAAACTATCTCGACGGCGTCAACTACGAACGGCGGCCCAGCCTGTGGGTGGAGCCGCTGGACGACTGGGGCCCCGGCGCCGTCCAATTGGTGGAACTGCCTACGGACGACGAAATCCACGACAACATCGTGGCTTACTGGCGGCCGGACGGACCGGCGCGTGCCGGCAACTCCTACCGGCTGCGCTATCGGCTGCACTGGCTGGGGGACGAGCCCTACCCGGCGCAGGTGGCCCGCTGCGTGGCGACCCGGATCGGGCGTGGCGGTCAGCCGGGAAAACCTCGGCCGAAGGGCGTGTACAAGATATGCGTCGAATTCGCGGGCTCGGCGCTGGATCCGCTGTGGGGCGATTCGGTCAAGGCCGAACCGGTCGTCTCCGCGTCCGGCGGAACCGTCTCCGGCGCCTTCATCGAGCCGGTGCCGGGCACGCGCCGCTGGAGGGCTATCTTCGACCTCGTCCCGACCGGCAGCGATCCTGTCGAGCTCCGGCTCTACATCCGCGGCAACGGCGATGCGCTGACCGAAACCTGGCTCTACCAGTTCCGCGCGGGCCCGGCCTAATTCCAAATCGCTTTCAATCAGGAATTGATTTTTGTAGGGTGGGTTAGGCCGCGAGGCCGTAACCCACCGAGCGGCCTCGGACCTGTCCTGAACCAAGTCGAAGGGTCGGTGGGTTACGCTTCGCTAACCCACCCTACAAGTCTACAGATCGATCACGAGCCGGTTCAGATTCGGTGCCTTGATGAGATCGCCGTCGATCTCGCACGGTTTGCCGTCGGCGTGGGCTTGCCGCGCGCCGGGATAGCGAAGGACGATCCGTTTCGGCGCGGTTCCGGTCACGCTCAGATCGACCGTTACCCGCGATTCGTTGCGGCGGGCTTTGAGACTGACTGTTCCGAAGCAGGTCGGTAGCTCGTTCAGCGTAATGCCTTCGCCTTCCCACCAGGCATCGGGGACGGCTCGAAAAAGTTCGAGCGTGCCGCCGTTTTCCCTAACCAACATGCGGCGGATCGCGGTGGCGAATTCGGCGCCGATCCAGGTGTGAGGCATATCGCCGATATAGTCCGGCACGCGCGGGTCGGCCCAGACGACCTCGGCCCAATGACGCCAACCGGCGGGTCTTCGCCAGGTGAGCGCATCCCCGAGGAGCCGGAAGGCCTCCTCGGTTCGACCCAGCGCCACGAGCGCGTTCAGATTGCGAATCTCGTACGGCGTAAAGCCCCCTTCGAAACCGGGCGCCCGGATTACCTCGAGATGATCGCGATAAAGGTCATAAGTCGCCTGGAGATACTCGGCCGGAAGCACATCCTCCACACGGCAGGGTTCGAAAGCGATGGAGGTCGACGTGGGATCGACATCCTCGCGATCGGCGGAGGCATGGACCAGCCCCGAACCGAGCTCTTCGGTCGTCATTCGCAATGAGCGGGCCAGGTTTGCGGCGAACTCCTGTTCCTTGGTTTCGGCCAGGTTCGCGATTTCCGCATCGCCGATCTCGGCGGCCAGATAGGCGCAGTCGCGCCACGCCCGCAACGCGAAAAAGTTGTCCCAGTAGCTGTAGGTCGGCTTGTTGTAACCCTCGTGGCTGATGGATGGCGCCAAAAGCCCATGGAACCGCGTTTCGGGCCCGTGCAGCGCATTGGTTCGCGCGCAGAGTTCCTCGATGAATCGGGTGGCCCGGACGACGGGTTCGAAAATGGCTTCGAGAAAGGCGCGATCCCGGCTGAAGCGATAGGTGTCGGCTGCGATCGCCACGAACTGGCCCTGGGCGTCGAATTCGATGTCGCTGCCGTAGCCGCGGTTCACGCTGCCGTCGGGATTGAGGATAGGCGGGACCATGCCGTTGTCGTAGATGCGTTTCGAGTACCACAGCACGTAGCGCTCGGCCTCTTCGATCAAACCGGCGTAGAGCAGGGCAAGGGCCTGCGAGGAGCCGTCGCGTATCCAGGTTCGGTCGTAATTGCGCGGACCGGGCTTGAAGGCATAGCGGGTGGCGTTCACCAGGATGAGTCCCGTCTGTGCCTCGACCGTATCGCTGACTTCGCGGTCTCCCACCGTGATTCTGCGCGGGCCGATCTTCTCGCGCCAAACTCGAGCGACCTTCTCGCGAATGCTGGCGAAGTCGACCTCCGTGTCGGGTGCGATACCGTCCCTGAGCGGAGCCGATACGACGAAGGAAGCGGTCTCGCCCGGGGCCAGGGAAAAGTCGAACTCGCATGCGGCACTCAGGAGACCGGAATCGGAATGCAAGCAGCGTTCGGTGTGCTGCGGCTGGTTCTCGATCAGTTTCACCACGTCTCCGTCGTGAAATTCGGCGATCGTCGCGACATCGGGGGCACTCGAAAAACCGGCATACCACCCATCGTTGACCCGAACCTCCTTTCCGTCGATGGCTATCGAGTTGATGATCGCGTGTCCGCCGTGTTGCCAATACGGGTTGATTTGGGCGGGGCGCAGCGCGAGGACGAGCGCCCCTTGCTGCGGCACGCCGGCGCGGTTCGTGATGCGGTACTCGACTATCGCTTGCCCTGCATCGGCGAGGGCGGTCGCCCTAAGTTCCACCTCCCGCGCCGACCACGCGACGGAAGGAATGGGCAGCGCGCCGTCGGCCAGCGTTTGAGTGATCGCGGAAGCGCCGGGCGCGCCGTGAAGCGTTCCGTCCAGTCGAAACAACGGCATGAGTTGGCCGGAACCGGGGCGGGGCTCGAGATTGCCGTATTCGTCGAAAAGGGCATCCTCGGACCGATCGATCTCCCCGAGCACGGTCCAATAGACCTGCCGCTCCAGAAGAGCCTGCGGATAAAGATCGCTGCGCGCCACTTGCGCCGCGCGCTCCAGTTGGCCGATCGGCATTCTGTCCTTGTTCAGGATGCGGAGCTTGAGTTCGTCGACGACAGCCCCTTCCGGACTGCTTGCCTCGTGAACCGTGAAGCGCAGATAGCGGCTCGTGGTGGATCGCCAATAAAAGCTGTCGTAGTCGCCGTTGCCGAGGATGATGCGGCCGACCTCCCGAAAGTTCTTGCCGTCGTCGGAAAGCTCGACCGAAAAGTCGGTTCCGTAAGTCTCTCCCCATTGGACCAGCACGCCGAGCGGCGATCGCGTATACCCGAAATCGACGGTAATGCTCTCGCCTGGCGGAATCTTGACCGGCCCACGGCCCAACGCCGCGATTCGCCCCGGCTCTTGCACCGACGCGGCCTCGCCCGGACCGTACAGGTTGATTTCGACGATTTCGAGGCCCCGCTCCGGCTCCGGATCGGCGCAAGTCCAGCGCACGAATCGAGCCTCCGTCGGCGGAAACGCGAAGACGTCTTGACCGCCCTCGCCGTGGCGGGTGGCACAAAGAGGCGTCCACGCTTCGCCGTCGAGCGAGGACACGAAGGAATATACCTTGGGCGCATGCCTGCCCCAGTAAACCTCGAGTCCTCCGAGGATCGCGATCCGGCCGAAATCGATCTCGAGCCAGGGGGCCACCGACGGTTCGGAGACCCATCGCGTCGAGTAGGAGTCGTCGATGGCGGCTCGGGGATCGCCGCCGCTGGCAGTCACCGTCCATCGGCCTTTGTAGGGGACATTCATGCGCACTCCGCAGTCGGGTGTAGTGAGTTGGCTCAGAAGATTAACACCATTGCAGCGCTGATCCGACTGCTGGCTTCACCCTTCCGCGGCAGGCGGCTCGAGGTATTCTTGCGCCACAATTTCGTGCAGAAAGAGATAGCCGAATCCTCGGCACATCCACTGCGCACGGAATACCGGTGAAGACGTCAACTTCGCCCCATGCCATGCCCTTGTTTTCGAAGAAAGCCAATGATCAACGAGTTGACACGCTCGGGCGCGTCCGCCTGAACCCAGTGACTCGCCTCGGGGATGCGTTCGACCCGGATATTCGGAACCCATCGTTCCAAACCCTGGGTCAGCCCGATACCGAGATAGCGATCCTGCTCACCCCAGATCAAAAGTGTCGGCGCATGAATGGGGCGGATCTGCCGCCGGAATCGGAGAAGGTTGCGGCGGAACAGGGCACGGTAATAATGAATCGCCGCAGTCAGCGCGCCCGGCTGCGCCAGGGCTTGCTTGTAGCACTGAATGTCGGCTTCGGTGAACGCATCGGGCCGCACCGGATCGGTCCGCAATATCCGGCCTAATCCGGCATAATCATCCGCTCGAATCAGCCTTTCGGGCAGCCACGGGAGCTGGAAGAAGAATACGTACCAGGACTTCCGCAACTGCGCCGGCGTCCTGAGTTCCTGAAAGAAACGCTCCGGATGCGGGGCATTCAGGACGATCAAATTCTCTACCGCCTGCGGATGGCGCATGGCCAGAAACCAGGCGATGGCACCGCCCCAATCATGTCCGACCACCGCGCATCGCTCTTGGCCCAGCGCGTGAATGATCGCGAGCACGTCGTCCGCCAGGGTTTCCAGGCGATAACGCCTGATTCCAGCGGGTTTTTCGGACTCGTTGTAGCCGCGGAGATCCGGGGCGACTACGCGAAAGCCCGCTTCCGCCAGTGCCGGGATTTGGTGACGCCATGAGTACCAGAATTCCGGAAATCCGTGCAGCAACACGACGAGAGGCCCGGTTCCGGCTTCCACCCAGTGCAGGCGTATTCCGTTGACTACCGCGTAGCGGTGATTCCAGTCCCGGGATGATGCCTCTCCGGGTGCCATACCTTATCGATAGCTGCTGCGCGGAAGTCAGCTGTGCGAGGTCCCCGGCTTCTCGGCGAGCAGGGCCCGCAGCGCGGCCTTGGGCTCGTCGAGGAGGGGGCGGCCATGGTCGAAGCAGAGCACCGCGAAGTCCAGGTCCAGCAAATTCCGCACGCTCTGCCGAGTTAGCGCCGGGTTCTCGTGATACTCGGCCGGAACAAAGGCCAAGGCCTCGCCGGCTCCGTGCGACAGAAGATCCGGGCAAAACAGGATGCCGGGACGCTTCGGCAAGAAGAAGGCGTAATGCGCGGATTCCGGTCCCGGCGTGTGGATCGCCCGAAGGCCCCCCGGCAGCACATCGCCTGCCCGGTAGCGCAGGTCCGGTTCCTCGTCCATGGGCCGCGTGCCGTCGGGCGCATACACCTTCACGCCCAAACGACGGCGGTAATGCCAGGCGGCCCGCTGATGGCAGGCGGCGGTGAGGCAAATCGCCTCCACCGGCCCTAAGCGTTCGAGGACCGCTGTCTCGACCCTCAAGGGATCGATAAGGACCATGCGGTTACCCGACGCGATGGCGTGCGCATCGCTCTCGTAACCGATACGATCATCCTGTACGGACCAGCGCCACACCCCGGGCACCACGGTTTCGATCGTTGCCGCAATGGCTTTCGGTTCGGACATCACACTTCCTTTCGGATCGTCTTCTTTGTTTAGACGCCGGCCTCATCCGTATGCTCCTGTCGGTCGCGCGGCGTGCTCGATCGCGCCACTTCGCACGGTGATCGGCGAATAGCCGACGGAATTTCCGAATCACCCGCAATCCGTTCGGCCGCCTTTTTCATTTCGGTAACACTCGCGTGCAACTCCCTTTCGGGAGACGAGTCTGATTAGTCAGGCGAGCGCAGTACGGAACACTCCGAGGAGAATGCCATGAAGCGGAACTCAACACTGTACGGGGCGGCCGTGGGGGCCGCGTTGATGTATTTGCTCGACCCGGATCGCGGGCGATATCGCCGGGCCGTTCTCCGCGACAAGACGACGAGCAGCATGAACCGATTCGATGACGCGTTTCAGGTGGCCCTGCGCGACCTTCGCAATCGCGCGGTCGGCATGGTCGCGGAGCTCAACGGGTGGCTGACGGCGGGGCCTGTCCCCGACGACTTGCTGGTTGATAGGGTACGGTCCAATATCGGACGGGTGGTCTCCCATCCCAAAGTCATCGACGTCAAGGTGCAGGACGGTTTTGTGACGCTCTCCGGTCCGGTACTGGCGCATGAGCACAAGCCGCTCTACCGGTGTGTGGCCTCGGTACGCGGAGTCAGGGGTGTGGACGATCGGCTGGAAGTACATGAGACCGCGGAGCAGATCCCCGAACTTCAGGGCGGAGTTCCGCGCCGCCGGATACGCCCGGACATCTTGCAGGAGAACTGGGCGCCGGCCACCCGGCTGATCGCCGGCGCAACCGGAACCACCCTGGCGGTCAATGCCCTGCGGCATGCGAGTCCGCTTACGGCCGTTTTGGGTTTGGCGGGTTCCACCCTGATTCTGCGGGCACTGACCAACAAACCGCTCACGAGCGGACCGAGCGTCGCCGAGGGCTACCGTCCCGAAGCAATTCAATCGCCTCGCCCCGCGCCCGAGACGACCCAACAGCCTCCCCCGTCCGAACGGGAGGAAGCGCTCCATTAAGAGAAGAGAGACTCAGGATGAAAGTCCTCATACTCAGTTCAGACTATTTCGAGGATGCCGAACTCCTCGTGCCGTACTACCGGCTGAAAGAGGAGGGAATTCCGGTCGAGATCGCTTCCGACAAAACCGGGACGATCATCGGCAAGCACGGCTACGAAGTGGCGGTCGACAAGAAGCTTTCGGAAATCGTTCCGCAAGATTACGACGTTCTTCTGCTCCCCGGCGGCAAAGCGCCGGCCGCATTGCGGGAGGAACCCTCGGCCTTGGCGATCGCCAAGGCTTTCATGCAGAACGATCGGCCGGTAGCGGCCGTTTGCCACGGGCCGCAGATCCTGATTTCGGCCGGTGTGCTGAAAAATCGGCACGCCACTTGTTATCGGGCCGTCGCGGACGAAATGAGGCAAGCCGGAGCCCATTATGAAGACCGGGAGGTCGTCGTGGACGGCAATCTGGTAACGTCGAGACAACCCGCGGATCTCCCGGCGTTCATGCGGGAATTCATGAAGCTCCTGAAAAACAGGGCTTCTCGTTGATACGGAAGAATTACCGGAACAGCCATGAATACCGAACAAGCCCGCTTGCGGGAACTCCAAATGCAAATGGAGGAATGGCAAGCCGAACTCGACCGGCTGGAAGCGTGGCCAGCGACCCGGCTCGAGCAAAAGGAGCGGATCGAGGCGCTAAGGGAAAAACTGCGGATCGGCGCGGAACAGCTGAGCGAGTGGCGCGGCGGACGCTTGGAAATACCGTAAAGCAGAAATACCAGCCGAGTTGAGGAACGAAACTCGGGTTTTCAGCCGTTGTTGGGACTCCTATGGATACACTTTTCGAAAACCGCACGGACGCCGGCCGCAAATTGGCGGAGGCCTTGGGTGCTTATGCCGGCCGTTCCGACCTGATCGTTCTCGCCCTGCCGCGCGGCGGGGTGCCGGTGGCATACGAAGTCGCCCGTGCCCTGAAAGCGCCCTTGGACCTTTTGATCGTGCGCAAGCTCGGAACACCCGGCAATCCGGAGTTGGCCATGGGCGCGATCGCCAGCGGAGGCGCCTCCGTCCTGAACCGCGATGTGGTATCGATCTACCGGATCAGCGACGAAGTTATCGAGAACGCCGCCGCGAAAGAGCGCCAGGAACTGGAGCGCCGCGAGCGGCTTTACCGGGGCGATCGTCCGTACCCCGATATCGAGAACCGCTGCATCATCGTGGTGGACGACGGCATCGCCACGGGAGCGACCATGCGCGCCGGCCTCGCCGCCCTGCGCCAGCGAAACCCGGCTTGCGTCGTGGTCGCCGTGCCGCTGGCGCCGGTGGATACGGTGGAGCGTTTGCGCGCCGAAGTCGACGAGGTGGTCTGCTTGATGACTCCCGAGCCGTTTTTTGCAGTGGGTCAAGGATACCGGGACTTTTCCCAGACCACCGATGACGAGGTTCGGGAGATTCTTACCCGAGCCTGGGGCGAGACATCGGATTAAACAAGCTTTTTGTTCGGCAGGGAGATGAAGAGATGAATCAAGCCGCACCCTCGGATTCCATTGAATTTCCGGTAGGTCCGGCGGGCGTGACGCTGTCCGGCTCGCTGTTCATTCCGGACCAGCCTCAAGGACTCGTGATCTTCGCCCACGGCAGCGGCAGCAGCCGGTTCAGCCCGCGCAACCGCGCCGTCGCCGATTTCCTCAACCGCGCCGACCTCGCTACGCTGCTGTTCGATCTTCTCACCGCGGAGGAACACGAGGTCGACCAGTACACCCGTCAATTCCGTTTCGACATCGGCCTCTTGACCGATCGCCTGGTGGGCGCGATCGACTGGGCCACGCAATACGAATTGACCACCGACCTTTCCTTCGGATTGTTCGGCGCCAGCACCGGCGCGGCGGCGGCGCTCCGGGCCGCCGCCGAGCGTCCGGAATCGGTGGCGGCCGTGGTATCGCGGGGCGGACGGCCGGATCTCGCGGAGGAGCGATTGCCCGAGGTTCTGGCACCCACGCTCCTGATCGTCGGCGGTTACGACGATGTGGTCATCGAGCTCAACCGCTTGGCGGCGGAGCGCATGAATGCCGTGAACCGGCTGGAGATAGTCCCCGGCGCGACCCATCTGTTCGAGGAACCCGGCACGCTGGAAAAGGTGGAAGAACTCGCCCGCGACTGGTTCCTGAAGTATCTGCGTCGATGAACCGCGGCCCGCTTCGCCTGTTCGCGCTGAGCGAAAGCCGGACATTGGGAGAAAACATCGCCCGCGCATTGGGTTCTGACTTGTCCTTAGTCGAGGAAAAAGATTTCGACGACGGCGAGCACAAGGCGTATCCGGCCGAGAACGTGCGGGACTCCGACGTATTCGTGGTGCAATCGCTGTACGACGAGCCCGGCAAGACCGTCAACGACAAACTGTGCCGCCTGTGGTTTTTTGTCGGTGCGCTCAAGGATGCGTCCGCCGCCTCGGTGACTGCGGTCGTGCCGTATTTGGCCTATGCTCGGGCCGACCGGAAAACCCGGCCGCGCGAACCGGTCACGCTGCGTTATGTGGCGCAGCTGTTCGAGGCCGCGGGCGCGGACCGGGTTATCACCCTCGACGTCCACGATCTGGCGGGTTTTCAGAATGCCTTCCGCTGCCGGACCGACCATTTGGAAGCCGGGAAGCTGCTGATCGAGCATTTCGCGGCGAAACTCCACGGAGACGTGGCCGTGGTCTCGCCCGACGCAGGTGGGCTCAAACGGGCAGAGAGCTTCCGCCGCAAGTTGTCCCGGCGGCTCGGCGCGACTGTCGGCAGCGCCCTCATGGAAAAGTACCGCAGCGATGACACGGTACGCGGTGCGATTCTGGCGGGAAATGTGCGCGGCAAAACGGCCCTCATCGTCGATGACATGATCAGCACCGGCGGCACCGTAGCGCGCGCCGCCCAGGTTTGCCGCGAACAAGGCGCCTTAGCCGTCCACGTCGCCTCAACCCACGGGCTGTTCGTCGGCGAGGCCGCGAGCGTCGTGGCCGATCCCGTCCTGGACAGCCTGGCCGTCACCGACAGCGTTCCGCTTTTCAGGCTTCCTCCGGAAACGGCTCAGGGGAAGCTGACGGTCATCCCGATCGCGCCGCTGTTCGCGGAAGCCGTCCGGCAGATCCATGCCGGCGGTTCCGTCAGCGCGTTGATGGAGGATTGAAAGAGCCGGCCGAAACCGCTGAGCGCCCAACAAGTAAGTCGGGAATCCTTTCCCGACGTTAACGGGTCGGCACGCAGGCTTGTCGGCAAAGGATTGCCGACCTACTAACTTCGTTCAGCACATCCTACGAACGGGTCCGTCGGCCAAGGATTGCCGACCTGCGAACCTGAGCTTGGATCGATAAACGCCAGCCCGGGTTAATGTTTGCCGCCTTTATGTCCGCCCTTGCGCGTCGGCTCGCGATCCTCTTCTTTTCCGTGACCGCTGCCGCCCCGCTTTTTCCCGCCGCCGTGAATTTTGTTCACCGTGGCCCACGCGCGCCGCTCGGCTTCCTCTTCGGGGACGCCGCGCGATTCGTAACCTTCCTCGATGTGCCGAGCCTGCCGTTTCTGCTTCTCGGTGTACTTTTCTTTACTTCCTCTGGCCATAGCCCTGTCCTCTGCCGTTCGGACCGATGTTCGAATGGGAACAAGCCGACCTCGGTCGAACTTATTCCAAACCGTTTTCGAGAAGGGATTCATGTTTGTAGGGTGGGTTAGGCCGTCAGGCCGTAACCCGCTGAGCGGCCTCGGACCTGTCCTGAGCCAAGTCGAAGGGTCGGTGGGTTACGCGGAGCCTGTCCTGAGCCTGTCGAAGGGCTAACCCGCCATCGATGGGTTTCGCTTCGCTCTACCCATCCTACGATGAATGTTCACTCGAACGCCGGATAAAATTAGACCGGCTCAGGGCCGACGAGTTTGGTCTGGCCGGTGAGTTTTATGACGGCGCCGGCCGCGAACTCGCATGGGAATCCGGCGGTCTCAGTTGAGGAAGTCCTATCGTGGAATTCTTACGGCAACTGGAGTTTCGAGCGTCATGACAAGCGTTCTCATCACGGGGAGCAACCGCGGATTGGGGCTGGAATGGTGCCGCCAATACGCCCAGGCCGGATGGCAGGTCTTCGCTACCTGCCGATACCCCGACGAGGCGGATGAATTGGCGCGGTTGGCGGACCGTTACAGAGCCGTGCGCATCCACCAGCTGGACGTGACGAACGCCGGCCGGATCGTTGCCTTAGCCGAGGAACTGCGGGAAACGCCCATCGATCTCCTGCTCAACAATGCCGGGGTTTATACCGAGAAATACCTGCCCTTGAACGCGCCCCTCAATTACGATGACTGGGCATACACGTTTCAGGTCAACACCATGGGTCCGCTCCGCATCACCAAGGCATTCGTCGAATCTCTGGCGCGCAGCGAAAAGCGGTTGGTGGTGGCGATCACCAGTCATATGGGCTCCATTGCCGAGATCGACAGCCCCGGCAGTTACTTCTACCGATCCAGCAAGGCCGCGCTGAACGCGGTGATGAAGGGACTCTCGCTGGAACTCAAGCCGTTGAACATCGGCGTGCTTCTATTTCACCCCGGCTGGGTGGGGACTCGGATGGGCGGCACCGGCGCGCCTTTGACGCCGGAAGAAAGCGTGCGCGGCATGCGAAAGCTCATCGACAAGTTCACGCTGGCGGATACCGGCCGTTTCTTTCGCTATGACGGCACCGAGATCCCCTGGTAAGAAATGCGCCCGGCTCGTGCGATGCCGACCGCTCCTCGGAACCGGAGTCATATAGCGCTCGCGGCGGCTTTCGCCAAGCGATGGGCAGCTTGATTGTGCTCTCGCGGCACTGCGCACAGGTCGAGCCGCTCGAACCGACGGGCCAAACGGCGGATTGCGGCGAATCGATGATCGTGCGGGTGCCGCTGCCAGAGCTGAACCAGAGCGGGGCAGTCGGTGTGTACTCGGAGAACGGTCCCGCGGGACTCCAATGCCAGCTCCAAAGCCCGTTCCAACGCCCCGATCTCGGTTTCGAAGGGTGGGAGAACGGACGGCACCCGCCCGGCGCTCTTCGCCACGACTTCTCCATGAGCATCGGTCACGATCGCCCCGATTCCGTTCGCTGCGCCCGAAGCCGTGCGGACGCTCGAGCCGTCGCACCAGGCTGAAAATCCTTCCGGGGGAAGCGGGCTCGCATAAACCAGCCAAATCAGGCGATCGCGGATTTGCAGGATCGTTTGCGCCCGCGCGGGTTGTAGGCGCACCTGCCGCGCGCTGCGCTGCCGGATGCGTTCGGCTAGCGCTGCCGGACCTGCCTGCTTGGCCGCAGCGATCAGCTCGGCCGTATCCGAGTCCGCGTCGAGCAGCCCATCGATCATCCGGTTGAGATGTCGGGATTCGTTGCGACTGGTATTCATCACCGGTTGGAGTCGGGAAGAGGGAGCAAGTTTTCCTGCCCACGCCCACAGACGCCGCCGGACGCTGATTTCGCGACTCGCATTTTTTCCTAGCGTTTTCGGAAACGGTCTAGTGCCTGCTCTCCTTGGTAAAGCCAACGGCCGTTGGTTTTTCATGTCTGGATTATTTCAAAAATGGAAACATTATCGTAAATAAAAAGACTTTTATGATGTTTAATTAAACTATCTGATCTAATCCATAAGAAATCGTTATTAAACAAAAGGAACAATCGTGACGATACTGATACTAACTGGATGTACATCAGCAAGGGGAAATCACTATGACGAGCGTTGAAATATTCTTGGCATTGGTATTTTTCGGCACCACCGGCGGGTCCATCGGGTTCTGCCTGAAGAATTACGACCGGATGGACGATAAGGACAAACAATGAGCAAGCGTTCGCGCCATACGCGCATAAAAAGCCGGGGTTTGGAAGCCCCGGCTTTTTTATGTCGAACAAGAACCCGGCGGCTCGAATGACGAATGCCCGCCAATCGCCTTCGATCGCGGGCTGAAGCCTGTCTTGAGCTGTGTCGAAAGGCCCGCTCCCGCAAGAAATTATCCATAATCCGCATCCGGGCGCCTCTGATCAGACAAGCGTGACCCTGCCGAAAGACCGAAGAGCGTTTTGCGGCATTCTTCACGCATTTTCATGTCTGAATGATCAAATCACTTTGAAAAAAGCCATCGGCTTTTTCACTCCGGCTCGAGAGGCACGCAATGCCCGAAACGATTGTGATCGTTCACAATAAGGTCCCGGCCCGAATCCGCATCCGGGTGCCTCTGATCAGAAATAAGCGGACTATGGCCGAGCTGCTCAAGCAAAGCCTGCTCGGGGACGCTCAGGCGAGGGGGATCTACCATGCCGAACCGAACATCACTACGGGGACCTTTCTGATCAAATATCACCCCGCCCTGCATACCGAGGCGGAGGTCATCGATCGGGTCCGGGCCATTGCACGGAACATCTCCGCCGGAACCATCGAGATTACCGCCAAGCACAAGAATCCCAAGCTCGGCAAGATGCAACCGCAGGCCTTTTTCACGCGGGAGCTGTTCGTGAGCATCGGCGGGAATGTCATTGCGGGACTCGTATTGGCGGCTCTGATCGCCCGCGGATAGTACGTCTGTCTGCCGGATCCGTGTCGATACGAGTCTTTCTATCCGGCGCATGGCCCGCCGAAACGGACCGGCCCGGTTCGGATGCGCGAACGACAATTCGTGGTTTTGCGGGAAGAGCCCGTGTCGCATCGGAAATCCGCTTCGGGGTGCAAGATTCCGCGCCCGCGGCGGATATTCGAATGAACCGCCCGGATATCGTACTCTTTCCTTTTTCGGCGACGGCCATTGCCATTTTGTTGGAGGCTCCGGCGGTGCTGGCGTGGCCGAGCGGAATAGCGGACGATAATCCGGATCGTCAGGCAAAAAGTTATTCGTTTGCCGGAATCGGAGAGAGAACCGTAGGAGCGCTTCACGCCATAAACATGAATGATGCAGCGAACGGAGAGGCGCGTTCATGATCGACGGAATACGCGTACCCATCGATTCGGAGTCGCAAATTCTAATCGCTCGGCAGCAGGCCCGATTGTTGGCGGCGGAGCTGGGCTTCTGGTCGGTCGAACAAAGCTTTATCGCCATGGCCATCTCGGAGGTGGCCCTCAACATCCTTCAGTACGCCGGAAAAGGCGAAGTCATTCTGAGCAAGGCTCAAAAGAACGGCAGCCAGGGCATCGTCGTCGTGGCCCGCGACGATGGGCCGGGTATTCCCGATGTCGAATTGGCCATGCAGGAGGGATATTCGACGAGCGGGGGAGCCGGGCTGGGTCTGGCGGGTGCCAAGCGGCTGATGGACGAGTTCGAGGTCGTGTCCGACGTCGGGAAAGGGACGACCGTGACGATGAAGAAATGGGTGCGGTAGGTTGCGGTCCAGCGGTCTATGGGTGAAGCGCCGCAGGCCGACTTCCGGCGGATTGAATTGAGCGGCGGTCCGGGAGTCCAATAGCCGAGCAAGTCGTTATTTTGCCCCGTGAAAATGCAGCGTTTTTCCGGCCAGATGCCGTACCGCCGTGTCTTGGAGACATGCAATGAATGACGAAACGGTCGAGAGTGAACTCGCGGCCCAATACACGGCAGCATTGCGCGACTATTTGGCCGGCGTGGAAGGAAATCCTTTACTGCGGGCCTATCGGCTGGGACGCCAGGCCGTGGCGGAGAATTTGAGCCTCTCGGCGGTGGCCGCGATTCATCATAAAGCGCTGGCGGGCCTTTCGGCTCGAGCCATCGCTCCTTCCGAAGGCGTCGATGTTGAATTGCAGGCGGAGGTATTTTTTCGAGAGACGCTCGCGCCTTTCGAAAGGACGTCGCGCAGCCATGATGACGCCATGACCCGAATGCGCCTGCTCAACGAGAGTTTGGAAAGGACCAATAAGCGCCTGACCGAGATCTACCGCGACAAGGAACAAGCCATCGCCGAATTGAGCCAAAGCGAGGAAGCCTTACGCATGTGTCACCTCGAGCTGGAAAAGCAGGCGAAGACGCAGAGCATGGAGCTTACAACGGCCAAAGCGACCCTGCATGCGGAGATCGCCGAACGCAAGCTCACCGAAATCGCTCTCAGGGAAAGCGAAGCCCGGTTCCGGGCGATTTTCGAGCGGGCCGGCATCGGCATCGCACTCTTGGACAAGAACGGAAGGATCAGGGAATGCAATTTCGCCCTGCAGGAGATGCTGGGCTTTAGTGCCGAGGAGCTGCACGGCCGGGTCATTTTCGACCTGAGCTACCCGGACGATCTCGAAGTCAGCATTCAGCGGTTCAAGGGCTTGGTCGAGGGGAAATACAAGCACTATAGCCTGGAAAAGCGCTTTATCCGGAAAAACGGCACGGTGGTCTGGGTCCGCAAGATCGTTTCCGGAACCTACGGGTTCAGGGGCGAACTGCAATTCGCCATCGATATGGTCGAGGACATCACCGAAAGCAAGGTCGCCGAGGAGTCTTTGCGGGAAAGCGAGGCCCGGTTCCGTCAGATCGTCGATATGACTTGCGAGTGGATCTGGGAACAGGATGCGGAAGGCCGCTACACCTATTCCAGCACCGCGGTTAAAAGTATTCTCGGTTATGACGCCGAGGAAATCATCGGAAAACCCTATTACGAGCTCTTCTTCCCGGAAGACAGAGAACGCTCTGCGGTGCTGGCACCGGAACTGATCGCTCGCGAAGAGTCCTTTGTTCGCCTGATCAACCGGTATCAGCATAAGGACGGCCGTGAAGTGTTTACCGAATCGACCGGCATCCCGCTCTCCGACAGCCGGGGCCACTTGCTGAGGTGGCGCGGGGTGGATAACGACGTTACCGAACGCAAACGCTTCGTGGACGCCCTAAGGCTTAGGGACCGGGCCATCGCCGCGTCCAGCGTGGGTATCATCATCACCGATCCCCATCAGCCGGGGAATCCCATCATCTACGCCAATCCCGCCTTCATCCAGATGACGGGCCGCAGCCGGGACGAGGTGGTCGGGTGGAATCCCCGCTTTCTGCAAGGTCCGGAAACCGATCCGAAGGCGATCGAGGAGATTCGGAAAGCCGTATGGGAAGAGCGTGATTGCCATCTGACGCTGAAAAATTACCGCAAGGACGGCACGCCGTTTTGGAACGAGCTGTTCATTTCTCCGGTGAGGGACGAAAACGGCCGGGTGACCCATTTTATCGGCACCCAGACCGACGTCACGGTATTGCGGCGCATCGAGGAAGAGCGTCACGAAATGGAAATCGCAAGGCAGATCCAGTTGTCCCTCTTGCCGAGCGTTCCGTTGCGGATGGAAGGCGTTCAGGTGGCAGGGTATTGCCTGCCGGCGGTCCATGTCGGCGGCGATTATTTCGACTATTTCGCCACTGAAGAGGGGGTCGATATCGTGATCGCCGACGTGTCCGGGCACTCGGTGGGCGCCGCTCTGATCATGGCCGAAACCCGCAGCACGCTGAAAATGGGAACCGACTGGATGGCGAAAGGACAGGCGAGGCTCCGCAACGGCGCAAAAAGGACTCTGTCGGTCTTGAATGATCTCCTGTTCGAGGATTTGAACCAGGCCAGCTTTTTCATCTCCATGTTCTACCTGAGCTACCGTTCGGATACCCGGCGGATCAGCTACGCCAATGCGGGGCACAACCGTCCGCTGTTGCTGCGTAAAGGCGAGCGGAACTGCACGGAACTGGATGCCGAGGGGCTCATTTTGGGGGTAAAGAAAGGAGTGATCTTCGAAGAGAAAGCACTCGCCTTGAACGAGGGCGATATGGTGCTTCTCTATACCGATGGGATTACCGAGGCGCGCAATAAACAAGGGGAGTTTTTCGGCGAATCCCGTCTCTGCGAGCTCGTTATCGCGCATGCTCAGGCATCCCCTCAAGAGCTGATCCAGATTATCGTCGACGAGCTCGGCGTGTTTTGTCAAAGCCGGTCCTTCGATGACGACATTTCTCTCGTGGTGCTGAAAGCACTTTAAGCCGAGGAGCGTTTTTCGAATGCCGGGGGTCCAATGATTGGATTTTCGACTTATCAAAGAGGTGGCTTGTGTCCACGCCGATTCGGACCGGAGCTTCGGATATTGCCGCGAAAGAACCGCCCTTGTTCAGTCTGAAGCGTCTGGTGCTGGTACTGGCGAGCTATGCGGCGCTCTACCTGACGGCTCGCTGGTATGAGGGGACTTACGCGTGGTCGACCGGGCTCGACGCCTTTGCGCCGGAGTTCGAGACCTACTGGATGAATCTCTTTTACGCCGAAATCTTGGTGGAAACGATCGTGGCCGCTCTTCTTTGGGGCTGGCTATGGCGGAGCCGGGATCGCAATTTGGAGAGGTACTGGGCGCACTTCATCGACACCGAGACAGCGCTGTCCAGAGCGAAAGGCGAAGCCTTGCGCGAACTGTTATGGAAAACGCGTGATCGCGATGTCGTGACATTGACCCCGCGCGAGGAGCTGCGCCGGAACATGACCCACCTGATCTGGCTGGCCGCTTATGCGTGGGCTTTCTATTGGGGAACCAGCTTCTTCACGGAGCAGGATGCGACCTGGCATCAAACGGTCGTGCGCGACACCGACTTTACCCCCAATCACATCATCGTGTTCTACATGAGCTACCCCGTTTACATCATTACGGGCTGGGGTGCCTTTCTGTACGCGAAGACGCGCCTGCCATACTTCGCCAAGGGATTTTCCGTGCCCTACCTGTTTTCCGTGGTCGGCCCGTTCACGCTTTTGCCGAACGTCGGTTACAACGAATGGGGTCACACCTTCTGGTTCATGGAAGAAGTGTTCGTAGCGCCCCTGCACTACGGCTTCGTCGTTTTCGCCTGGTTCGCGCTGTCGATCGGCGGCGTATTGCTGCAGGTTTTTGCCAGCATTTTGTATCTGATCAAAAAAGACTTATCGCCCGAGCCGGATTCGCGACCAACGCCGAACGGCTGAAAGCGCGAGATCACGGCGGCGTGAAAGTGGTTGCCTTGGGGGCCGACATCGACAATCATTGCGACATCGCCGTCGTCCGGTCTCGGCTCAAGACCGACCGTGGCAAGAATTGCTTTAGCACCGACTCTTTATCATCGACCGATGGAGCAAAGGGCATGGATACATTCATGCAGGCTGCGTTCGAAGAAGCCGAGAAGGGATTGCAGACCGGGGGAATACCGATCGGATCGGTGCTGATGCATCGGGATCGCATCATCGGTCGCGGCCACAACCGGCGCGTACAGCAGGGGAGCCCCATTCTGCATGCGGAAATGGACGCCTTGGCGAATGCCGGACGTCAGCCCGCATCGGTTTATCGCGAGAGCACGCTTTATACGACGCTATCGCCCTGCGCCATGTGCACGGGAGCGATTTTGCTGTACCAAATTCCCAGGGTCGTGATCGGCGAGAACCGGACATTCCTCGGTGAAGAGGAACTGCTGCGGTCGCGCGGCATTTCCGTCGAGGTACGCAACGACCCCGACTGTATTCGCCTCATGTCGCGCTTCATCGAGACTCACCCCGAGCTGTGGGGAGAAGATATCGGTGTCTAAAACGAGCTCAAACTATTAACCCGGCCTATGAATATAGGCCGGGTTAATCCGGGGCAGGGTTTCCTTAGCGCGGCGACAAGCGAGTGAGCTAAGGCCTAAGCGTGTACCGGCCTGGGCGGCGGCCCGAAATACCAGGAGGGTATTTACGGGCCTGACTATTAACCCGGCCTATAAATATAGGCCGGGTTAATCCGGGGCAAGGATGCCCCGGCGCGGCGACAAGCCGCGTGAGCCCAGGCCGGGCGTGTACCGGCCTGGGCGGCGGCCCGAAATACCAGGAGGGTATTTACGGGCCTGATTAATAGGGTGATCGCGCTACGGGGCAACGCCCCTCGTGAGTCGTAGGTCGGCAATCCATTGCCGACAAACTGTGTCTGTCAGGATGGAGCCCCGCCCCTTACGGGTTGTAGGTCGATACTCCCTTGCCGACAACCGCTAGAGCATTTTTATACCTACTGTACGGGCATTCTGCGTAGGTCGGGAATCCCTTCCCGACGCCGAAGCCGCCCTTCCCGACGGTGCAGTTGGGCCAGCGGGTTCGTCGGCAAAGGATTGCCGACCTACGAAAGCTTGAGTCGATCTACCCTGGCCGAAGGCGCCAACGACTCCGGCCAGGCCTGTTTTGCCGTAGAGCGAGATGAAAACGCTCTAAAACGCGGACAGCCGGCGTATTCTCCATGGAAGCGCCTGCATGACCTTGGGAAACCGGCGCGTCACGACCTCGCCGATACCGCCGCGCGCAGTCACCATATAGCGGTGGAGCGGCAAGGCTTCCGTCCTCATGCTCAGCGGCAGCGCGGCCGTCTTGACGGCGCAGCTGTCCAGCCATTCGATTCCGGTGCCTAGGAGGTCCGCATCGTCATGGAGGCGGTGAATGCCCTCCAAATCCAGCAGAAAACCCGGACCGCATCGGGCATAGGGCGGACTCTCGTCGTAGGCCATCTTGAACCCGAAGCATCCCGGAGGCGCGAGGAAGGCGCTGCGCGCCGCGACCAGCCTGTCGCCGACCCGCAAAGTAAGCAGCGAGAGGCGCTTACGGCGGTGCGCCTCTTTGAGAATGTCCTTGGCGATCGCAGCGCCATCGGGCATGGATGCCATGGAGGTGCCGATCTTTCCCTTCCATTGGCTGAATTCCAGGGAGATGAATTCGTCGAAAAGACGGTCGACGTCGTCGGATCTGTCGAGATCGGCGACCCGTACCGGTCCTAGATCCTCGAGCAGGCGGCGCAAGCGCCTGAGATGTCGGCGCCGTTTGCCCGACAGTACGCGTGCGAAATAGGTCTCGGCATCCGTTTGGCGGCGGTACAGGTGCGATTCGCGGACATCATGTACATGGCACAATCGATGGTCCTCGGTAAGCCAGCACTCGGCCGCGCGGAGGATCTCGCTGTCGCCGGGCAGGTCCTTGAACAGGATGATAGTCGGCGGGTGCTGCCGGGCGAGCAGCCATCGGCCCAATGCCGCCAGGCTGTTGCCGACCGCCCCGTAGCGGAGCAGCGGCGTGCGGCGCAGCGTCCAACGATAGGCGTCCTGCCACGGACGCAGACAGCGAACCGGGCACAGCGGGTGAAGCAGTGTCTGCTCGAACGGGAAGAATCCGATCAGCGTTTCGGGCGCTTCCGAACCGCTGTCGTCGGTCCCGTGAACGAGCAGAAAACGCAGGCGCCGCTTCCTTTTCGAGATCTTGAGCAGCGGCAGAAAATACCACGGTTCGTAGAAAGGATTGGGGTGCGCCGCTTTTTCCGCCAGGTCTTCGAGAGCCTCGCGATGGTGTTCGATGCCTTCGATCGTGTCGATGACGGTGACCGAACCTAGGCGCGCATCCCCGAACGGAAATATACTCGGCCGAGAGACGCCGCGCGCGGCTCGGGCAGTTCGGTTCAACCAGTCATTCCTGCCCGTCGAGTGCCGTTTCAATACCCGCCTCCGAGCGTCCCGCGCGGGACAAGGGTTTGCGCAGTCCTTTCATGTTTGGAGGAGTGGAGCGCTCTCGAACCCTATCGGGCTCGATTGGAAACCTGATCACATCGTCGGGAGGAGAGAGGAATCTTGTTTGCTCTCGGTTCGACAGGATCGGCTCGGGGCCGGAAATGCGTGATGACTCGTTCATGGAATCCCTTCGCAGAAAACGTAAAGAACGTCAGTGTAGAAGCCTTGGCGTCCCTGATCGTGAAATAATGGGATTTGGACAAAATGTCGTCAAGAGGCGATCCGAAACGATCATCGAGGTGCCGAGCCATGCGTGTTACCGTTCGATCCCGATTTAAACCGAGCGTGCCGGCGGCTCTGCTGGCCGCGCTGGCGGGTTGCGCTTCGCAGCCGGATTTGGGGTCGTCCGGCCGGTGGGTGGACCTCACCCATTCTTTTTCTGCCGAGACCGTGTACTGGCCCACTGCGACGCCCTTCCGTCTGGAACCGGTGTTTGTCGGGACGACCGAAAAGGGCTTTCATTACGAGGCCTATCAGTTCCAAGCGGCGGAACATGGCGGCACTCATCTGGATGCCTCGAATCATTTTTCCGCTCACGGTCTCGCGGTCGACCGGATTCCGCTCGACCGGCTGATCGGTCCAGCCGTCGTGATCGACGTATCGTCCAATGCCGCGAAAAATCCCGATTACAGGGTGGGCCAAGACGATTTTGCCGCTTGGGAAAAGAGCCACGGACCGATACCCGAAGAGGCGATCGTATTGCTGCATACGGGCTATGGCCGGTTTTGGCCGGACCCGGTCAAGTATTTGGGTACCGCCGAGCGGGGCGAGGCGGCGGTGGCGAAACTCCACTTTCCCGGCCTGGCCCCCGAAGCCGCGCGCTGGTTGGCCGAACGGCGCCGCATCAAAGCCGTCGGATTGGATACGGCGAGCATCGACTATGGGCAGTCATCGCATTTCGAGGCCCATAGAATTCTCTCGGAAAAGCGCATTCCGATTTTCGAAAACGTCGCCCGGCTCGGCGAACTGCCCACGACGGGCGCCATGGTGGTGGCCCTGCCGATGAAGATCGAGGGCGGCAGCGGCGCGCCTCTCCGGATTATCGCGTGGGTGCCTGGAAAGAATCGATAAGGCGGTTGCGGGACTAATTTACGGCTTGTGGGAGCGGGCTAAAGTGAAGTAGGTCGGCAATCCTTTGCCGACGCACCGGGTCGACAACGGGCTTGGTCGGCAAAGGATTGCCGACCTACGACCTGTCGTTTCCCGGTTCACGACTTCCGGTCCTGCCCGGCATCCGCTGCGAAAAACGATATCCCCTGCGCCAGCGGGAGAGCCTCTCCCCAATTGATGGTATTGGTCTGCCGCCGCATGTACATCTTCCAGGCATCGGAACCCGCTTCGCGACCGCCTCCGGTATCTTTCTCGCCGCCGAAGGCTCCGCCAATTTCGGCGCCCGACGTGCCGACGTTGACATTGGCGATACCGCAGTCGCTGCCCGAAGCCGACAAGAACCGCTCGGCCGATCTGAGATTCAGGGTGAACAGCGACGAGGACAGTCCTTGCGATGCGCTGTTCTGCAGGGCGATCGCCTCTTCCAGACGGCGGAACGTCATCACGTAGACGATAGGCGCGAAGGTTTCGCGTTGCACGATGTCCCAATGGTTTTCCGCCCGGATCAAGGTCGGCTCGACGAAACAGCCGGGCCGCTTGAGCACCCGACCGCCGTAGAGCACCTCGCCGCCTTGGCGCCGTGCTGCGTCCACGGCGTTACGGTACGCCTCGACGGCTGAGGGATCGATGAGGGGCCCCATGAGGGTCGAAGGGTCCAGGGGATCGCCGATCCGCACTTGGCCGTAAGCCCGGATCAGCCTGTCGACCAGTTCGTCATGGACATCCTCGTGGACGATCAGCCGCCGAATGCTGGTGCAGCGCTGGCCGGCCGTTCCCGCGGCACCGAACACGATGGCCTGGAGCGCGAGGTTCAGGTCGGCGGTCTCGTCGACGATGACGGCATTGTTGCCGGACAGCTCCAGAAGGCTCCGCCCCAAGCGTTCGGCGACTTTCACCGCCACCTGGCGGCCCACGGCCGTGGAACCGGTGAAGGAGATCAAGGGCAGCCGCGCATCGCGGACGAAACGGTCCAGCAATTCCGGATTTTCCGGCAAGAAGGTGGAAAAGATACCCGGATACCCCATCTCCGCCACGGCTCGGTCGCACAGGTGCTGGACCGCCATGGCGCAAAGAGGCGTCTTGGGGGATGGCTTCCAGACCACGGTATCGCCGCACACCGCCGCGACGAACGCATTCCAGGACCAAACCGCCACCGGGAAATTGAAGCCCGTGATGACGCCTATCGGCCCCAAGGGATGCCATTGCTCGTAGAGCCGGTGTTCGGGGCGCTCGGAAGGCATCGTGATCCCGTACAACATGCGCGACAGCCCGACGGCATAGTCGGCCATGTCGATCATCTCCTGCACCTCGCCATCCCCTTCCGCCTTGATCTTTCCCGTTTCGAGCGCCACCAGGCTGCCCAAGGCATCCTTGTGTTCGCGCAAGGCATCGCCGATCCGGCGGACCAGCTCGCCCCGCTCGGGCGCCGGGACCAGGCGCCACTCCTCGTAGGCTTTCCGGGCCTCTTCCAGCACGGTTTCGTACTGCGCTTCCGAGCACAGCGTGACTTCGGCGATAATCTCGCCGGTAGCCGGATTGCAGGAGCTTAGCCGCGGAGCATCGCGAGCCTCCAGCCATCCTTCGTAGGCGGCATAGCTGCCGACGTTGACGTCCAGAAGATGCAAAGTCTCGAACAGTCGATCCTTGAAGGCGTTGTCGTGAATGTGCATAGGCGTTTTCCGGTTTGAGGCATAGAGCCTTGTGCCAGTTAGATTCGGGGCGGCAGGGAGAGGTTCGGATAGCCGAGATCATCAACCTTCCGAGACTTCGGCTGTCTAATCTATCGTAGGTCGGCAATCCCTTGCCGACACCGGGGGCGGCAAGCGGGTTCGTCGGCAAGGGATTGCCGACCTACGAAATCTGTCAATCGCCCCGAGTAGATCGGGGACTCTTTCCCAATCGCCAATAGTCGCTAAGTCGCGACCTTCCTTTTGGGAGAACGGTTTGGGACGAGGGTTTGCCTTAATCCCGCCCTATCGTACGCTTTTCACAGAGGCAGAGAGGTCTTGCAATGTCCAGCCCACATGATGACTTTGCCCACAGCCTGGTCCGCGAGGTGCTCGCGGGTCCCACCACCCTTCGCGCCCATCCCGATCGTCCTGCCAAGCTGCTGGTACCGCGCCCCGACGGCCGGATGGCCGGCATCGATCTCACGCCTTTCGAAGCGGAACCCCAGCCGATGACCGCCGGCCATTATTTTCACGGAATCAGATCCGTAGATGAACTGCTGACGGCTTATCGGGAAGCTCGGCAGTCGAAACCGTTCGAAGAGGATCTGCCGGAAGCCTTGGAACACGTGGACCCTTATGCCCGCGAGTTTCTCGACGGCGTGCTGGCCCGAGCCCGGAGTTTTCTGACCGATGCCGAGGCGAAGCTGATCGGCGACTGGGTCGGCCGGCTCGATGTCTACGTGGCGGTCAAGGCCATCGAATCGCTGCTGTACAGCCAGGCCGATCTGACCTTGCTGAAGATCGCGCCGCGCCTGGGCTGGACCGTCCATTTCGATCATCTCGCGATCCGCTGCGGCTCGTCGGCCCACAGGGATGCCGAACGGGTCGTGGAAAACCTGCGCCGCCATCACGGCTATGTGCCCTCGCAAGTCGAAGGCGAAGATTTCTATCAGTTCGAGGACGGCTGGAACGCCTACCTGCTCTACAAAATCCTGGAAAACGGCCAGGTGCTGCGGCTGTTCATCGATCAGTCGGATGCCGATAATCCCACCCAGATCATCCAGCATTGGAATCACGTTTACGGCTACACCGCCCATCATCTGGCGATCCGGGCCACGCGGTTCGAGGAAGGCCGGCGCGTCGCGGTCGGTTTGTCGAAGCTGATGCATACCATGGAGGCGGAAGGCATAGCCATCATGACCCCGACGGGTGACTACACCGATCGGCTGCTGCTACAGGTATTCACCCGGCCCGAGCGGAACCGGGAAGTTCCGGAACGGATTCGGGAGGTCTTGAGGACTCACGGTGCGGAGCTGGAAACCGTCATCGAAAACGCCAAGCTCCTCGAACTTCTGTCGCGCCGGGAAACGAGCCCGGAACTGGCCGAGCGATTCTTCGCGCTGTACGACATTCCTTACGAGCGGGACAATCCGCTTCATTCCGCCCCGATCTACAACTATTTCCTGCCGGAACAGGCGGCCCATGTCATTCGTACCTCGGTCCAGACCGCCGCCTAGCGAGGAGACCATGTCATGCGGAACGTCTGCGTCCTGGGCGCCGGCACCATCGGTTCCCTGATTGCCGGCCTGCTTTCCCGAGCGGGCGACTATACCGTTCATCTGGTCGATCACGATGAAAACGCCCTGAAGCGGGCTGCCGAGGACATCGATCGGCAAAACCTGACGACCCTCGCCGTGGATGCGATCCACGGCAGCGGGCTCCGACATTGCCTGTCGGATTATCCTTTCGGAGCAATCATCTCTGCGCTGCCGTACTACTGCAACCCGCTGGTGGCCGAGTACGCCATCGAATCGGGCCTGCATTATTTCGATCTGACCGAGGACGTGACCGTTACCCGTTACGTCCAGAACCTCAGTCAAGGCGCGGAGACCGCTTTCGTTCCGCAATGCGGCCTGGCGCCCGGTTTCATCAACATCGTGGCGAACGATCTGATGGGACATTTCGACGAACTGGACACCGTGAAGCTGCGGGTCGGCGCGCTGCCGGTGCATCCCAGCAACGTCCTGAAATACTCTCTTACCTGGTCCACCGACGGATTGATCAATGAATACGGCAATTTCTGCTATGGGCTCGAGGACGGCCACGAAGTCGTCCTGATGCCGCTGGAAGGCTATGAAACCATCGAAATCGACGGGCTGCTCTACGAAGCCTTCAACACCTCGGGCGGCCTCGGCACCCTGGCCGATACCTACAGCGGCAGGGTCAAGACGCTGAACTACAAAACCCTGCGCTATCCCGGCCACTGCGAGAAGATTCACTTCCTGATGCGGGACCTCAAGCTCAACAAAGATCGGGAAACCCTCAAACGCATCCTCGAAAACGCCATCCCCAAGACCGTGCAGGACGTGGTGCTGGTTTATGTCTCGGTTAGCGGCAAGCAGCGCGGCGAACTGTACGAAGAGAACTACGTGAAGAAAATTTATCCGCAGACGATCTACGGGAAGCTGTGGTCGGCCATCCAGGTGACCACCGCCGCCGCCGTGTGCGCAGTCGTCGATCAGGTGTTGAACCGGACCGAGCTCTACCAAGGCTTCGTGACGCAGGAGAGCTTTCGGCTCGAGGATTTTTTGGAGAACCGGTTCGGGCGGTATTACCGATGAGGTGAATCGCCTGGATGCGAGGGTGTAGGATGCGCTGACGACGGAAGCGCATCGTTCGAGTCATTCACCCGCATCAAGGTCGAATTTCCCCATGTGGCTGGATAGATTCCCCGTTCGACAAAGTAATGAAAACTCGAATACGGCCAATTGCTAACCCGCTTTACCCAACGCGAACGATGCGCTTCGTCCCTCAACGCACCCCATGGCTCTAAACCGCTGTAATCCGGTTATACGGAAGTGGAGGATAGGTTTTCCTTTTCCCCACGTGATAGCGGTCTATCCTCCGGATGGCGGGAGCCCGCCATGAGAGCCGCATGGCGCAGGGCGTCCAGGCGTTTGGCGTAGTGATGGTCCCGATGAATCAAGCTCAACACGTCCAGACCCCTCAATACCTTGACCAGTTGCGGCTGCATACCCACGAAGAAGAGGTGTTGTTTGTGCTCCCGCGTCATGCGGATCATGTCTTCCACCGCCTTGGCTGCCGAAGTATCGATGAAAGGTACATCGGATAGGTCCAGGACCACGCTCTTGAAGGTGCTGAATTGCCGTACCCGCTCCAGGCGGCGGACCATGTTGTTGGCCGAGCCGAAACTCATGGGCCCATCGATATGGATAAGTATGATCTGGCCGTTGTTGCGGGCCAGGATGGCCGCCTCCTCGGAGATCAGGGGCGGTTCCGGAGCCTCGTGGGTGATGATGCGCAGCCTCGATTCTTCGAATTCCCCCATGCGCTTTACGAACAGGAGGTTCGCCAGTACCACGCCAACGCCCACCGCCTGGATGAGATCCACGAATACCGTCAGGCCCAGCACCACCAGCATGATCAGCACGTCGGCCCGTGGCGCATGAACGACATGCCGCACGAACCACCAGTCGATGATATCGATGCCCACCTTGAGCAGGATGCCGGCGAGTACGGCAAGCGGGATCTTTTCGGCTAATGGGCCTAGCCCCAATAGGATGGCCAGGAGGAACACTGCGTGGAGCATGCCCGAAAGGGGCGTGCGTCCACCGGTGCGGACGTTGACCACCGAGCGCATGGTGGCCCCGGCTCCGGGTAATCCGCCGAAGAACCCGGCGACTATGTTGCCGATGCCCTGGCCGATACACTCCCGATTCGAATCGTGCTGGGTCCGGGTGAGATTGTCGCAAATCAGCGAGGTTAGCAGGCTGTCGATGGTTCCCAAAAGGGCCAGGATCGCCGCCGATTCCAGCATCACCAGCAAGAGATCGGCCTGAAAAGTCGGGATGATGAGGGTGGGAAAGCCTTCCGGCACCTCTCCGATAACCGGCGCGGCCGGTAGCCAGAAATAGGCGGTGAGCGTGCCGATTACCAGGGCCAGGACCGGCGGCGGAACCCACTGGCCAATACGGACGGGGGTCAGCGACACGATCCCCAGTGAGAGGAGGGTGAGTCCGACCGCCTGGGGATTGAGGCTGTCCCAGAACTCCGGGATTGCCCGCAGCGTGGCCAGTACCCCTTCCGGTTTGGGGGAGTGCCCCAGCAGGGCGGGAATTTGCAGAATGAGAATGATGCAGCCGATCCCGCTCATAAAGCCGGAAATCACCGGAAACGGGACCAGCCGAATGTAGCGCCCCCATTTGAGGAGGCCGATGAGAATCTGGATGACGCCGCCCATCATCACGACAGTGAAGGCGAGGGCGGGTTGATGGACATAGAGCAGGAGGACTTCGGCCATGACCACGGTCATCGGACCCGTGGGGCCGGAGACCTGAGCGGGCGTTCCGCCGAACAAGGCGGCGAAAAAACCCACGAAGATGGCTCCATAGAGTCCGGCGATGGCCCCTGCCCCGGAGGTTACGCCGAAGGCAAGCGCCAAAGGAAGGGCCACGACCGTGGCAACGAGGCCGCCGTAGATGTCGCCGCGAAGATTATTGAAGTGAAGACCGTAGATCAGCGGTTTCATGGTTCGATCTCTCTTGCCACATTTCAGGCGGCGACAATCTTAGCGGCAACTGCTTATCGGCAGCCTATCTGTGGGCAAGTGTACATCTCCGGTATAGACGGACGAAATGGCGCACCCGAGAACGGATTCCTCGAGCCGCAAGCCCGGCGGGCGATCCTGATGCAGGAGAGCGATATGAGCTTCAAGGCATTAGATGATTCGTTTGACGGCAAGCTGCATGGCGGAGGGGATGGGTACGGACGGGTGCTCCGGCAGAGCGAGAAACTGGCCGCGTCCAGGGACATAGGCGAAAACTTCGGCCTTATCGATCTTGTAAACCCAGCCATAGAGCTTGATAGTCCCTCGGACGAGTCCCGCGGCAACCACGGGGTGCGTACGCAGGTTTTCCAATTGAACTAAAACATTCTCTTGCACGGCGGCCGTCAAGAGGGAATTGCCTTCCAGATGAGCGTAATTTTCCCGAGTGATCCGGCGGGTCGCCTCGGCATGGCCGAGCCAAGCGCGAGCGGCCGGGAGGTCGGCCACGCTTTCCGGGCCGCTCAGCAGCGCCTGCATGGCCCCGCAATAGGTATGGCCGCAAACGATGATTTCCTTCACTCCCAGATTGGCGACGGCGTACTCGATGGTGGCCGCTTCCCCGCCGCCGCTAGCCCCATAAGGAGGAATGATATTCCCCGCATTCCGCAGGATGAACAGGTCGCCCGGTTTCGACTGCGTGATCCAGTTCGGGTCGATACGCGAATCTGAGCAGGTAATGAAAAGGGCAAGTGGATTCTGCCCGCCCGCCAGCTTTTTGAATGACTCTCTCTCTGACTTCGAGAGGCTCTGCTGAAACCTGTGAAAGCCTTCCACCAGTTCTTTCATGGGATTAACCTTCCTCACCATGGGCACACGCGCAGGGACGTCTTATTCAGCTCAGAGTGATACCGCCCCGCCGACTCACAGATACAAATTCGGTGGTTTAATCTCTTTGACCGTACCGGGCTTCTTGGTTCAGCAACCGCTTTTGGAAGCCGTGCCGGAAAACCGCTGCGACTCCTAATTCCATTCGGCATTCGAGTGAACATTCATCGTAGGATGGGTAGAGCGAAGCGAAACCCATCGATGGCGGGTTGGCCCCTAGTCTCAGCTCGGGACAGGCCCTTCGACAGGCTCAGGACAGGCTCCGCGTAACCCGCCGACCCTTCGACTTGGCTCAGGACAGAGGCCGTTCGGTGGGTTACGGCGCACGCGAAGCGCAGTGATCGACGGTCGGTCAGTGCTGATGTGCGCCTAACCCACCCTACGAAAATGAATGCCTGATTGAAAGCGATTTGAAATAAGGGAAGCTCCGGCCAAAGTAAATTTCGGCACTATGAATTAGGTCCACAGGATATGCGGAGGCACGACGCGTCCTACGAGCTGAGCTCAGTCGAGAGAGCCCCTCCCACAAGCTTGTATTTTCATGGCAATCCCATCGCCATAAGCATCACCTCGACAGGGTGATAGGCCCGCACCCCGAGCCCGTCGGCGATTTGGCGGCGGCAGCTGGTGCCGAGAGCAACGATCAGCGCATCGGTTCCAGCCTCACGGATGGCGGGAAACAGGACCAGTTCGGCAATGTCCAGCGATACGGCGTAGTGCTCCTCCTCGTACCCGAAAACGCCCGCCATGCCGCAGCAGCCGGAGGGAATGGGTCGAACTTCGACGCCGGGAATCAGGGACAGCGTCTTTAAAAGCGGCTGCATTCCGATTAGCGCCTTCTGATGGCAATGGCCGTGCACCAGCAGTGTCTTGCCCGCTAGCGCGTCGCCGAAGGGATTTTTGCCGAGCCGACCGCTCTCATGAACGATGAATTCCTCGAAGGTCAGGGTGCGATCCGCCACGATACGCGCCTTTTTTCTGAGCTCCTCGCCCTCCAGTAAATCCGCCGCTTCGTCACGGAAGGTCAGGATTTCCGAAGGTTCGAGCCCGATGATCCAGCGGCCGGTCACCGCGGAAGGATACAGCCGCTCGACGGCCCGGCTCAGCCGTTTCCGGGCGGCGCTCAAAAGACCTTGGCTGATCTGTATCCGCCCGGATTCGAGACAGGGCGTTGCCGCCATGCGAAACCCGAGCCGTTCCAAGACCTCCAAGGCTGCGATTGCCAACTGGGGTTCGTAGTATTCGGTAAAGGGATCATTGAACAGCAGGACCTCTTCCTGCTGGCCGGCGGGTTCGGCCGGACGCCTCTGCTTCAGCCATAGGCTGAAAGGCGCGGCGGCGAGAGGCGGCAAGGGACGCTCCGGATGAAAGCCCAGCCGGGATTTGAGCCATGGCCGCGCCAGCACGGCGTTGGACAGGGCGGGCGCGAAGCTCGCGATCCGGCTGAGCCGGTCGAAGTTCCCCACGATACGCGCCCGCCACGGCACTCCGGCCCGGTCGTAGTGCTGCTGCAGGAATTCCGCCTTCATGCGGGCCATGTCCACGTTGGCCGGACATTCCGATTTGCAGCCCTTGCAGGCGAGGCAAAGGTCGAGGACTTCCCGCAGGAGCTCGCGATCCATCGCCGTCCAGGGTTCGGGGCTGTCCATGACTTGCCGGAAGACATTGGCGCGGCCTCGGGTGCCGTGTTTTTCCTCCCGTGTCGCCATGTAGGAGGGGCACATCGTGCCGCGCCCGGCGCTCTTCAGGCAGGCCCCGGCGCCGTTGCACTTCGAAGCGGCGATTCTTAAGCCCGCTTCGCGGCTCCAGTCGAAGTAGGCGGCAACCGGTTTCCCGTTCTCATGGGCTCTCAGATCCGAAACCAACGGCGGAGGATCGAAAATCTTGTGCGGGTTCAAAAGATCGTGAGGATCGAAGGCGGCCTTGATCCCGTGCAGGAGCACATAAAGTTCCCCACCCAAAAGACCTTCCAAATAAGGCGATCTCAGGCGGCCGTCGCCATGCTTGGCGCTGATCGTCCCGCCGAAACGGATCGCCCGTTCGAACACTTCTTCGACGATGCGCTCGTAAAGACGCCGGCCTTCCCGGCTGCGCAGATCGAGCAAGGGGCGGAAATGCAACACGCCCCATCCGGCCGGACCGAAGACGACGCAATCTACACCATGGCGGGCCATGACCGAGAAAACCGCCTCGGCATAAGCGGGCAGATCCTTGACTGACACTGCCGTGTCTTCGATGCCGGTGACGGCCTTGACCGGGCCCGGCATGCCCATGAGCAGACCCAATCCCGCCGCGCGCAGGGCCAGCGCCCGCTCCCGGAGCGGCGAATCGAGCACTTTCCGGGCATAACCCAAATTCCGCGAGCGCAATTCGGCCATCAGATTTGAGACCGTGGCGTCGACTTCACCGCCGGTTTCGTTCACGAAATCGATCAGCAGCACGGCGGCCGGATCGCCTTCGATCCAGAACCGGTTACGTTGCTGTTCCAGATTGGTCTTGGTGAGCTCCAGGATATGCCGGTCCACCAATTCCAATGCCGACGGCTTATGGTTCAGCGTCACGGCCACCGCCGAAAGCGCTTGCGGCAGGCTGTCGAACTGGACGCAGACCAAGCGGCGCCGGGCAGGCAGCGGCACGAGCCCGACTTCGATTTCGCCGACCAGAGCCAGGGTTCCCTCGCTGCCGCACAGCAATCGGGCCAGATTGAAAGGCGGCCCCCGAGATTCCCAAGGCTGCCCGCGCGCCAGCACGTCCAGGGGGTAGCCCGCGTTGCGGGGAATGCCGTCGGGGCGGGGAAAGCGATCGAGAATCAGCGCCCGATGGCGGTCGATCGCCTGATACACGGCGCGGTAAATCCGCCCCTCCAGATTGTCCAGCGCTAATTTTTCCCGAAGCTGTTCGCCTCCAAGTGATTCGAACCGGGCGATGCTGCCGTCGCTCAAGACCGCCTCGACGGACAGACCGTGATCGCGGGTCGTGCCGTAGCGCAAGGCATGGCTGCCCCAGGCGTTGTTGCCGAACATGCCGCCGATCGTGCAGCGGTTGGAGGTGGAGGGATCGGGGGCGAACATCAGCCCGAACGGGCTCAGCGCATCGTTGAGATCGTCGCGGATCACGCCCGGCTGGACCCGCGCCCGCCGCTGCACGGGGTCGATCGCGAGAATCCGGTTCATGTGGCGGGTGAAGTCGATCACCACGCCCTCACCGACGCACTGCCCCGCCAGGCTGGTTCCGGCTGCGCGGGGAATCAGCGGCAGCCGTTCCTGCGCGGCGAATCTCATCAGCGTCACGCAATCGTCCCGGTGCTTGGGCCGCGCCACGGCCAGAGGCATCTTCTGGTGGGGCGAGGCGTCCGTGGCGTAAAGCAGGCGCGAGAGCCGGTCGGTCAAAAGCTCCCCTTCGAGCGCTCGGCTTAAAACCGAGAGTTTTGATAGCGGTTCGGATGTCATGACGGATGGCCTCGTTGACTGCTTAGACCGGGGATAGAATCGGGGGTTAGAGCCTTCCATGTCGAGGTCTGACGGAAAACCGGGATTTCGTAGGGTGGGTTAGGCGCACTCCAGCATACTCCGATGTCAATCACTGTGCTTTGCGTGCGCCGTAACCCACCAACGCGCGGTGTGGTGGGTTACGGTGCGCGCCTGACTCGGTGGGCCGCGTACAGGCGGTATGTAGGCGCACCTAACCCACCCTACGACATGGATCAACCCGGCGAAACGGGTTTATGGCACACGCTGATCATTCGTTGTAAGGTTTGCAGAAAACCGATGGGAGCGATCTCGATGGGATTACTGGATGGTAAAAGGGCGCTGGTGTGCGGCAGCAGTCAAGGGATCGGCCGGGCCGTCGCCATGCATTTCGCGGATCAAGGCGCCGAGGTCATTCTTCTCGCCCGCAACGAGTCGGCCTTGAAGCTTGTCTGCGGTGAGCTCGGTACCGCGCATCGGCAAAAACACAGCTACTTGGTGGCCGATTTCGGCCATCCTGATCGCCTGAGGCAGCTCCTGAAAGAACGCCTGCCGGCGCTTCTTCCCATTCACATTCTGGTCAACAACACAGGCGGACCGCCGGGCGGGGTTCTATATGAAGCCGGGGTTGAGGAATTCACCGAGGCCTTCACCCGCCACCTCATCTGCAGCCATATCCTGGTCCAGGCCCTGCTCCCCGGCATGAGGAGCGAGAGCTACGGCCGGATCATCAATATCGTTTCGACCTCGGTCAAGCAGCCGATTCCGGGACTCGGCGTCTCCAACACGGTGCGCGGCGCCATGGCCAACTGGGCCAAGACTCTGGCCGGAGAACTCGCGCCCTTCGGCATCACCGTGAACAACATCCTTCCGGGAGCGACCGAGACGGCGAGGCTCAGGGCTATCATGGAGGCCAAAGCCCGAAGCTCGAACAAATCCATCGATGACGTGGTCGAACAGACTAAACGCTCGATTCCCCTGGGACGTTTCGGAAAGCCCGAAGAAATTGCCTACGCGGCGGGCTTTCTCGCGTCCGATTTGGCTTCGTATATCACCGGGATCAACCTGCCCGTCGACGGGGGACGTACGATGAGCTTGTAAATATGCAACGAATCGCGAATTACATTGCCGGCGAACTCGTTCCGCCCGTCTCCGGCCGCTATCTCGAAAACATCGAACCGGCCACCGGCCGTTTGTTTTCGGAAGTGCCGGACTCCGATTCCGCCGATATCGACCGCGCCGCAGCCGCCGCAAGGACGGCGTTTCCCGCCTGGGCCGAGGCTCCGCTGGAAGAGCGATCCAGGCTGCTGCGCCGGATCGCGGATCTGATCGAAGCCAAGGCGGACGCGCTCGCCCGCGCGGAATCGGTCGATGCCGGAAAGCCTCTGAGCGCGGCGCGCCAGGTCGACATTCCGAGAGCCGCCGCCAATTTCCAATTCTTCAGCTCAGCCATCCAGCATTTCTTCTCCGAATCCCATGCCATGGGAAGCCAAGCGCTGAATTACACGCTCCGCGTGCCGCTCGGCGTCGTCGGCTGTATTTCGCCGTGGAACCTCCCGCTTTATCTCTTTACCTGGAAAGTCGCGCCCGCGCTGGCCGCGGGGAACACTGTCGTGGCCAAGCCCTCGGAACTGACGCCGATGACGGCGTTTTATCTCTCGGAAATCTGCCGGGAAGCGGGGCTTCCGCCGGGGGTTCTGAACATCGTCCACGGCACCGGCGCCAAGGCCGGGCAACGCCTGGTCGAGCATCCGAACGTCGAAGCCATCTCCTTCACCGGCGGCACCCAAACCGGAGCCCGGATCGCCCAAACCGCGGCTCCCAAGTTCAAAAAGCTCTCCCTGGAACTCGGCGGCAAGAATCCGAACATCATCTTTGCCGATTGCGATTTCGAACGCGCCGTGAGCACCACGGTCCGCTCGTCCTTTTTCAATCAGGGCGAAATCTGTCTGTCGGGGTCGCGGATCTTCGTCGAACGGCCGATCTACGAAACGTTCAGGGACGAATTCCTGCGACGGACCCAGGCGCTGCGCGTGGCCGATCCACTGAGCGGAGACTGCGACGTCGGCGCGCTCATTTCGGAAAGCCACCTCCGCAAGGTGCTGTCCTACATCGATCTGGCGCAGACCGAGGGCGGGCGGATCCTGACCGGCGGCAGGCAGGTGCGTCTTGAGGGCCGCTGCGAAAACGGATTCTTCGTCGAGCCGACCATCATCGAAGGTCTCTCCCCGGACTGCCGGGTCAATCAGGAGGAAATCTTCGGCCCCGTGGTCACCCTGATGCCTTTCGATGGCGAAGACCAAGCGGTCGAGTATGCCAACAGCACGATGTACGGGCTTTCCGCCACAGTCTGGAGCGAAAGCCTCAAGCGCTGCCATCGCCTGGCGAACCGGATCCATTCCGGGGTGATCTGGATCAACTGCTGGCTGCTCCGCGACCTCCGGACGCCTTTCGGCGGCATGAAGCAATCGGGCGTGGGCCGGGAAGGCGGCTTCGAGGCGCTCAAGTTTTTCACCGAAGCCAAGAACGTCTGCGTTTATCTCGGAGGATAGCGCGTATGGCGGGTCAGCGTATCGACTCGGAAAAAGCACCGGAACCCGTAGGCCTCTATCCCCACGCCAGGCGGGTGGGGAATCTCTTGTTCCTGTCAGGGGTCGGGCCGAGAAAACGCGGAAGCAAGATTATTCCGGGCGTCGAGCTGGACGAGGACGGGAATATCGTTGCCTACGAAATCGAGGCGCAATGCCGCTCGGTCTTCGAAAACGTCCGCCTGATCCTCGAGGAAGCGGGCTCCCACTGGGACAAGCTGGTGGACGTCACCGTTTTCCTGACGAATATGGAAAAGGATTTTCCGGCTTACAACCGGCTCTACGCGGAATACTTCAGGACCAATCAGCCCTGCCGGACGACCGTCGAAGTGTCGCGGCTGCCGACCCCCATCGCGATCGAGCTGAAGTGCATCGCGACCATCGAATGAGAACGGAGAATCGCCGTGAGAGAGCTCAAGCCTTTCAACTTCCGCGAGTGGATAGACCAACACCGCCATCTGCTCAAGCCCCCGGTGTGCAACAAACAGGTGTTCGAGGACGCGGAATTCATCGTCATGGTGGTGGGCGGCCCCAACCGGCGCAAGGATTATCACTACGACGAAGGCGAGGAGTTCTTCTACCAGATAGAAGGCGACATGGTTCTCAAGATCATGGAGGACGGAAACCCCAAGGACATCCGCATCCGGGAAGGCGATATCTTTCTGCTTCCGCCGCGCATCCCCCATTCCCCTCAGCGCTTCGCCGACACGGTGGGGCTGGTCATAGAGCGAAAGCGAGGACCGGCGGAAAACGACGGTCTCCTATGGTACTGCGACAACTGTTCGAATTTGCTCTACGAGGAATATTTCCACCTCGAAAACATCGAGAAGGACTTGCCGCCGGTTTTCGAGCGGTTCTATTCCAGCGAGGAAAACCGGACGTGCAAGAAGTGCGGGACGGTGATGGAGGCGCCTTGAATACACACTCGCGGCACACGGTAGGATGGGCAAAGGCCGGTGGTAGTCTGTGCCCATTACTTCGGCCCTCAGTTCCCTCTCCCTCCGGGAGAGGGTTAGGGTGAGGGGATCGAAACTAGGTTTTCTTCCGATGAAACAACTGGCCCGAACGCTACGAAAACAACAGACCAACGCGGAGAAATTATTGTGGAGCTGGTTGAGAAACCGCCAGCTGGAAGGTTGCAAGTTCCGTCGGCAACAACCCATTGGCCCCTACATCGCAGATTTCCTCAGCCTAGAACCGAAGCTGATCATTGAACTCGATGGTGGACAGCATTCCGAGCAACAGGAACAGGACAATCAGCGAACCCGATACTTACAGGCTTTGGGTTATCGGGTGTTGCGGTTTTGGAATCATGAAGTGCTCGGCGATCTTGAGGCAGTGTTAGAGGCAATTCCGATTGCCATAGTTGTTCGATCCCCTCACCCCATCCCTCTCCCGGAGGGAGAGGGAGAAAGACCGGTACTTCGTAAAAAGGAAGGGGCTTGAGAACGGCTCATTATTAGGCACATGGAAAACAAACATGCTCAAAATCGACATCCATACCCACATCCTCCCCAAGAACTGGCCCGATCTTCGGGAGCGGTATGGCTATGGCGGGTTTATTCAGCTCGATCATCACCGGCCGGGCTGCGCCCGCATGCTCAGGAACGGCGAATGCTTCCGGGAAATCAGGAGCAACTGCTGGGATGCCGGGACCCGGCTCAAGGACTACGATGAATTCGGCGTGCAGGTTCAGGTGCTTTCCACCGTGCCGGTCATGTTCTCTTACTGGGCGAAACCGGAGCACACACTCGATCTCTCTAAACTGCTGAACGATCACATCGCCGGCGTCGTCGCCGAGTTCCCCAAGCGCTTTGTCGGGCTGGGCACTCTGCCCATGCAGGCGCCGAAACTCGCGGTCGGGGAGCTGGAGCGTTGCGTCCGCGATCTGAAGCTGGCGGGCGTCGAAATCGGCACCCACGTCAACGGCTTCAACCTGAACGAGACGCTTTTCTTCCCTGTCTACGAGGCAGCGGAAGATTTGGGAGCGGCCCTCTTCGTGCACCCTTGGGACGTTCTCGCCACCGAGCGGATGAAGAAATACTGGCTGAGCTGGCTGGTCGGCATGCCCGCGGAAACCGCCCTGGCCATCTGCTCGATGATTTTCGGCGGCGTCTTCGAGCGATTTCCCCGGCTTCGTGTTGCGTTTGCCCACGGCGGCGGGGCGTTCCCGGGTACTTTCGGCCGTGTTCAGCACGGATTCGAGGTGCGCCCCGATCTTTGCGCCGTGGACAATGCCGTGGAGCCTGCCGAATACCTGGGGCGCTTCTATGTGGATTCATGCGTTAACGATCCACGCCTCCTGAGTTGCCTGATCGATCTTTTGGGCGCGAACTCGATCGCCCTCGGCTCAGACTATCCGTTCCCGCTCGGCGAGCTCCGCCCCGGCAGGATGATAGCCGAGATGGAGCTGCCGCAGTCGACCAAGGCGCGGTTGTTTCACGGGACCGCTCTGGAATGGCTCGGCCTCACAGCGGAATCCTTCGCATGACCGCCGTCGATGTCCATATCGGACGACGGATCTTCCGTATCGACTCGGCGAAATACTTCGATCTTTCCGTTCACATCGACGGCGGCGTCGAAGGACTCAGCGCCTTCGGGGTACCGCCCGCCGGAGTGCAAACGGTGGAAAACGCCTGGTTCGTCGGCGACACCCGGCGCGGCGGCAGCTGCAATGTGAGGGAATACCGTTTCATCCCCCATTGCCACGGCACCCATACCGAATGCGTGGGCCATATCGTGGATCAGGACGTATCGGTAACGGCATTTCTGAAGGATGCCTGGATTCCTGCCACCCTGATTTCCGTGAAGCCGGAAAAAGGCATGGATTGCCCGGAAAGTTATATCCCCGGCAAAGCGGAAGGCGATGCGCTCATTACCCGGAGGGCGCTAGTCGAAAAGTTAAGAACGCTGGATGACGAAGATTTTCACCAAGTGCTCGTCATCCGCTCGCTGCCCAATTCACCGTCCAAGAGAACACGGCAGTACTTGGCGACGCCTTATTTTTCCAATGAGGCGATGGCGGAAATCGTCCGACGCGGCGTCAAGGATCTTTTGGTGGATATGCCGTCCGTCGACCGCATGGAAGACGAGGGCAAGTTGTCGAATCACCGCCTTTTCTGGGAGCTGCCGCCCGACGCCCACGATTTGAATCGCTGCAAAGCGCCTTTTCGAACGATTACCGAACTCATCTTCGTGGCCGACGACATTCGGGACGGTTATTACCTGCTCAATCTTCAAATCGCGCCTTTCCGCGGCGATGCGGCACCCAGCCGGCCGCTGATCTTTCCCGTGGAGGTTCCATGAGGTTCGAAGCGCACCGATCTCTCGCCGAGGCGCTGGACCGAGCGGATATTCTTGGTTCGTACCGAAGCGACTTTCACATCCCGAAGCGGGAAGATGGCTCGGAAGAGATTTATTTTTGCGGCAATTCTCTGGGACTTCAGCCGAAATCGGCGCGGCGCTACGTGGAGGAGGTGCTGGCCGCGTGGGCGCGGATGGGAGTGCGGGGACACTTCGAGGGAGATCATCCCTGGCTGCCTTATCACGAGTTCGCGACGGAGAAACTGTCCCGGTTGGTCGGAGCCCTGCCCGTCGAAGTGGCGGCGATGAACTCCCTGACGGTCAACCTTCATCTCCTGATGGTGAGCTTTTACCGTCCGACGCCGGAGCGCCATAAGATCCTGATCGAGGAACACGCTTTCCCGTCGGACCGCTACACCATGGCTTCCCAAATCGCCTTTCACGGCTTCGACCCGGAAGAGTCGCTGATCGAAGCCAGGTCCCGTCCGGGCGAAGTGACTCTTCGCACGGAGGACATATTGGAGCTCATCGAACGGGAAGGAGACGGCATCGCGCTGATCCTGTGGCCGGGCGTGCAGTTCTACACGGGCCAAGCCTTCGCCATGGACGAAATCGCCGGAGCGGGGCACGAGAAAGGCTGCGTGGTCGGGTTCGACCTGGCCCACGCCGTCGGCAATCTGGTCTTGAAACTGCACGACTGGAACGCGGATTTCGCCGTTTGGTGTTCCTACAAATATTTGAACGCGGGACCCGGAGCCGTCGCGGGCTGTTTCGTCCACGAGCGGCATGCCGAACGCTTCGATCTTCCCCGCTTCGCCGGCTGGTGGGGGCATGACAAATCCACCCGGTTCGTCATGCCGCCGAGGTTCAGTCCCTTGCCCGGGGCCGAAGGCTGGCAGCTCAGCAATCCGCCCGTTCTCTCCCTGGCGCCCCTGCTTGCGTCCCTGGATCTGTTCGATCGAGCCGGAATGACGGCGCTGCGGACCAAGTCGGAATCATTGACCGGTTATCTGGAACGCCTGCTCAAGGAACGGTTCGACGACGAGATCGCCATCCTCACGCCGCCCGCCACCGCCGAACGGGGTTGCCAGCTTTCGCTCAGATTGAAGGACGGCAAGCGGGTGTTCGAAAAGCTGAGCGCTTCCGGGATCGTTTGCGACTGGCGGGAGCCTGACGTGATCCGCGTGGCGCCGGTCCCGTTTTACAACCGCTACATCGAAATCTTCGATTTCGTGGAGCGGCTCAAGGGAGTGATCGAACATGCGGACTAAAGTTATCACCCTGATCGGCGGAGGGCTCGCCGGATGCCTACTCGCCATGTTCCTGGCCCGGCGGCGGTTTCCCGTGCGGGTTTTCGAGCGCTTGCCGGACATGCGTAAACACAGGATTCCGGCGGGGCGGTCGATCAACCTCTCGCTGTCCACCCGCGGCATCCATGCCCTGAAGGAAGTCGGTCTATACCGGAATATCGAAAAACATCTGGTCGCCATGCCCGGCCGCATGATCCACGACAGGGACGGAAAGCTGCTCTATCAGCCCTATGGCAGGGACGAATCCGCCGTTCATTATTCGGTGGAAAGGGCCGCGCTCAACAAGATCCTGCTCGATGGGGCCGAAGCCGCCGGGGCCGAGCTTTTTTTCGGTGAAAAGTGCGAAGGACTGGATTTCGAAAACCGGCATCTGCTGCTCCGGCGTGAAGACGACGATAACCAGCGCATTCTGCCTTTCGATACGCTGATCGGCACCGACGGCGCGGGTTCCGCGGTGCGCCAGGCCATGATCGTACAGAAAGGCATCGACTGCCGAGACGAGCACCTGCCGCACGGCTACAAGGAGCTGGCCATCCCGCCAGGACCCGAAGGCGCTTTCAGGCTGGAAAAGAACGCCCTGCATATCTGGCCGCGCGGCGGCTTCATGCTGATCGCCCTGCCCAATCGGGACGGCAGTTTTACCGCCACCTTGTTCCTGCCCCATTCGGGCCTCGAGAGTTTCCGGACGCTCAGCGACGAGGGCGCCATCCTGCATTTCCTGGAAACCGAGTTTCCCGACGTGCTTCCCCTGATGTCCGACCCGGTTCACGATTTTCTGAACCATCCCACCGGGACCTTGGGCACGATCCGCTGCTTTCCCTGGCATGTCGGCGATCAGGCGCTGATTCTGGGCGATGCCGCCCACGCGGTGGTTCCCTTTCACGGGCAAGGGATGAACTGCGCCTTCGAGGATTGCGTCGTTCTCGACCGGTTGCTCGATGAACACGATAACTTCGAAAGCCTTTACCGAAACTTCGAAGCCCAAAGAAAGCCGAATGCCGAGGCCATCGCCGACATGGCGCTGGAAAACTATATCGAGATGCGCGATTCCGTCCGTGACCCCAAGTTTCACTTGCGGAAGCACATCGAATGGTTGCTCGAAGAGCGCCACCCGGCGAGATTCATCCCTCGCTACGCCATGGTCATGTTTCACCGCATTCCCTATGCCGTCGCCAAAGAACGCGGCGACGTCCAGGCCGGCATCATCGAGCGTTTGTCGGAATCCATAAACCGGGTAGACGACGTAGACGTAGACCTCGACCTGGCCGACCGGCTCGTCACGGAAAGCTTGCCGCCCTTGGCCGCAATGCCATCGCGTCGGTGAGCCGGGTGGGGTGGATTAGGTGCGCCCCGCACTACCCGCACATTACCCAGCGAGGCTGGCGCGCAACCCACCGAAGCGAGCGGCACGACCATCGAGCATTGGTCCGGCGGGTTACGGCGCACGGAAAGCATGGTGATCAGCGGCCAGCGGATTCCGGCGTGCGCCTAACCCGCCCTACGACATTCCGGTTTCCGTCACCCGCCGAAAGAGCAGTAGGTATCCGGAACCAATAGATTGATCGGCAATTCAAATCTAGAACTACCCCGATCCGATTTATCTCCGATAGATGGCTCGCAAGGAGGTGTTATGCGATTCCGGAACAAGGCGATTTCTAGCAGCGCTGCCCGTTGGTTCCTCGGCGGCTTTGTTTTTCCCGTGGCCGTAGCGGCCGCTCAGACCAACGGCAAGCCGTTGGATGCCGTTGCCGAGGCGCAAACGCCGAGAGCCGCTCCCTCTTCACGGCCGGAGTCGCAGAAATCCGAGCATGATCGCTCTGGCGCTTTCCGCGCCCCCCATGCCCAGCCTTCCTCGAACGCCTTTGGCGGCCAGCCCGATCAGGGCAAGGTGCTGGGCTTCGATTTCTACCGCGATCCCCTCAATGCCAAGAGGCCCATGCAGACTTTCGAGGAGATCATGCAGGAGGACAAGGCGGCCAAGCCCAAGATCACCGCCGATCAGCGAAAACTGCTGGAAAGCCGCTATGATCTGACCCCAAGACTCCATCGAGAGGCGAAAATGTCGCGGGGTAAACCCATTCCGGTAGGTCCCACCGCGCGGCTGCGCAACGGCATGACCTGGGACACGCTGGCCGCGATGACGCCCGAGGAGATTCGCGAAAAGGGACTCTTCCCTTATCCCGCCCTGCCGCATCCGAAGCAAGCCACCGGCGGCCAGGTCTTCCCGAAAATGCAGATCGAGATGTTCCCGCGGCTGGAGCGCTTCGATGTGGAATTCGATCTGCCGGACGCCTTTCTGCCGGAGTTCCCGCCCGCCATGTTCCTGCAAAACCGGCCGGAACTGGGTGACGTATCCCGGGGCGAGGTCGTCTCGATCAACAATTACTATGCGCTTTTCAAGGACCTGCTGACGCCCGTTCAGCTCGACGGCCTGCGCCTGCTGCTTACGCCGTTTCCCCAGGAAGAATTCAATCCCACCGACGACCGGAAAAGCGAACAGCCGAGCCTAGGCGTCACCTGCCTCGATTGCCATATCAACGGTCATACGACCGGACAATTCCACCTCAATCCGGACAACCGGCCGCAAGAGCGGCGCCTCCGCCTCGACACGGTCAGCCTGCGCGGCGTGTTCAATCAACAACTGCACGGTTCCAAGCGGAGTCTCCGCTCGGTCGAGGACTTCACCGAATTCGAATTCCGCACTGCCTATTTCAACGGCGATCCCATCCACGCCATGAAGAAAGGTTTTACCCAGTTCGATCGGGTGCAGGTTTCGCACATGGCGCAGATGCAGAACATGTTCGACTTCCCGCCGGCGCCCAAGCTCGACGTTGCCACCGCCAGGCTCGACCCCGCCAAGGCCACCGAAGCCGAGCGCCGCGGCGAGGAAGTGTTTTTCGGCAAGGGCAAATGCGCCGAATGCCATGTGCCGCCCGTCTATCTCGATGACCGCATGCACGATCTTCGCCTCGAACGCTTCGTCAATGAGGCGCCTCCGGGACCGATGAAAACGTTCACCCTGCGCGGCATTAAGGACAGCCCGCCCTACATGCACGACGGGCGCTGCCTGACCCTGGAGGACACGGTGGAGTTTTTCAACCTGGTGCTGGGGCTCAAATTGAACACGCAGGAAAAGTCGGACCTGGCGGCGTTCATGCGGGCGCTGTAAAAATCGCTTTTTCCAAGCGCTTGAAGTTTAGATTGGTTCCCAAACTCCCGTTTGGGAACCCAAAGCGAGAAGTTCCCGCTTCTCGATTCGACTGCGGTTTCGAGAAGCGGGAGCTTCTCGGGTATGGCTCCCAAGTAGGAACTTGGGAGCCAGCGAATCTTAGGTCATCATTGGCTTCTCTCCGGCACAATGCCGAAGCCGGCGCTGTGAAGCGCGGCGAGCAGTGTTGTCTGTTCGTCTGCGGCGAGCGGCAATAGCGGCGGCCGGGGCGCAAGCCAGGCGGGATCGCCCGTCTGCGCGGCGCGAATCGCCTTGAATGCGGGAACGAAAGGGTAGCGCAGGACGATGTCCAGGAACATACGGACTCGCGTTTCGTCGTCCGGCGGCACGTCCGGCTTGAGCAGTGCTGCGATAAGGTCCGGAAAGAGGTTCGCGATGCCGCAGATGGTTCCGGCTCCGCCAGCGCGCATCAGGCGCGGCAGATGCGATTCGTGGCCGACCAGGACCGAAAGCTGAGGCACGCGTCTCAACAGCCCGGCGGTATGTTCGAAATCGCCGCCGCTGTCCTTCACCCCTGCAATGATGCCGGGATAAGCGGCCGCCAGCCGGGCGACGACTTCCGGCCGGATCGGCACGGCCGAGAGTTGCGGAATGTGATACAGATAAACGCGCAGACGCGTATCGCCCACCGTATCGATCAGCATCGAGTAGTAACGGAACACCGCCTCATCGGTCAAATTTTTCCAGAAGAACGGCGGAAGGATCAGGCACCGCGGGCAGCCGGTTTTCAGCGCGTGCCGGGTCAGCGCCACGGTGTCGGAGAGTGCGGCGCATCCGGTGGCGGCGAGCAGGCGGTCCGGCGCGATGCCGGCAGCCAGCAGCGCGTCAAGCCCCTCGCAGCGCTCGGCCACCGAGAAGGAGGGACCTTCGCCGGTCGTGCCAAACGGCACGATACCGGCCACGCCTTTCGCGAGCAGTTCCCGCACCAGTGCGGCGAGTCTCGCATGATCCACGCCGCCGTCCCGGCCGAGCGGCGTCAGCGTTGCACACCAAAGTCCGCGTATGGGAGCGGGTTCCGTCATGGTGAAGTCCTCCTCAGAATCCGGGTGAGGATGCGCCTATCTTATTAATCAGGCCCGTAAATACCCTCCTGGTATTTCGGGCCGCCGCCCAGGCCGGTACACGCCCGGCCTGGGCTCACGCGGCTTGTCGCCGCGCCGGGGCATCCCTGCCCCGGATTAACCCGGCCTATATTTATAGGCCGGGTTAATAAGGAAGCTCTGATTAAGTCCTTCGACAGGCTCAGGACGAACGGAATCCACTTGTTCAGAGCTTCCTTAAGTACGCACCGACTGCCGCGCTTTTCAGGCAAGGTTACCGGGGAATCACGGTGAAATCTACGGGATGGGGGTGCCGGCGGATCTTGTGGGTCGCCTCGCCCGTTGCCGTCGACCACCAGGTTTTAACTCCATTCGGCATCCGAGTGAACATTAATTGTAGGACGGGTAGAGCGAAGCGAAACCCATCGATGGTGGGTTAGCCCCTCGGCTCCGCTCGGGACAGGCCCTTCGACAGGCTCAGGACAGGCTCCGCGTAACTCACCGATTGGAATAAGAGGCAGAATCCATGAACGAAGACCAGGGAAAGATCACCGTCTATTACGATGGCGCCTGCCCGCGCTGTGTCCGGGAGCGCCGCCGCTACGAGCGGCTGGCGGGAAAAAGCGGCGAGCGGGTCTGTTGGTTCGATATCACGGGACGGGAGGACAGACTCCGCGAGATCGGCATCGATCCCCGCAAGGCCCTGACCGAACTGCATGTCCGCGACGAAAACGGGCGGATCGCGTCCGAGCTGGATGCTTACATCCTATTGCTGGAGAGAGTCGCGTTTCTAAGACCCTTGGCCTGGCTGATCGGACTGCCGGCGATCCGCCCGCTGCTGGCTCGTCTCTATCACAAAATGGTAATCCGCCGGTTGAAAAAGAGCGGGCGGCTGTAGCGGGCTCGCCGAGCACTATCGCTCCAAGAATCGGGCTTTTTATTTCGTTCAATCCTTCCGCCCACCATCGGACGAGCCATGCCGAGAAGCAAACCTGTCGCTCACGATTGACCGCACAGGGATACTATTTGACCTGATCGCCGCCGTCGATCGGGTGATCGGCAGAGCCGGTGCTTTTCATGGCGCATTGCGGAGCGTCGGCTTCCGTAGTCATCCCGCCAGGCGGAGGATCTTCGCAGAAATCCTTAGCCACGGTCACGCCGGTCGGTTGCACGATGCCGGGATCGGTGATGGACGTCAGCAGGGTCCCGGTGTTCGCGTCGTACACCCTCAAGGCATCGGGTTGCGAGACGTACAATTTCGCTTTCTTCGGATGCAGCGCCATCTGATCCATTCCGTAGAATTCGGGAGCGTTGGAAATCGGAACCGAAAACAGCGGTTCGTTGCTGAAGGTCGCGTTCTTGGCGTCATAACGATAGACGTCCAGGAAACCCGCATCTCCCGGGGATTCGCCGTTACTCCGGGCAAAGGCCCGGTCTACTGCAAAGTCGACCAAACCGGAAATCCCGGAGGACGTGCCGGATAATGCGCGCATGTCGACCCGTTCCAGTCCCGGAATCGCAAACGACGTTATTTCGGGAGCGCCACGGGCGATGACGAGGCCCGATCCGCCGTCCGGAGCGCAGAAGACATTATTGGGTTCGGCGAAACCGAGAGACAGCATCTCGCCGGTATCTCTCAAGGTCCCGGTGTCGCTGAGCGTGAGCCGGCGCACCGTTGCATCGGCGGACGAGGTGGCCAGTACCGAGCCGTCGCTGCAAACCTCGACCGAATTGGTATCGGTACCCACGGACAAGGTGCTGATCTCGGCCTGTTTGGCGATGTCGATGACCGAGATCGGCTGAGTGAAGAGGCCATCGGACACCAGCAGGAACTTCCCGTCGGGGCTGATCGAGAGATCCTCGCCATTGTTGGCGATGGGAATCGGATTCGTGCCTTCGGCGAGGCGGGGAGGCGACGCGGTCAGGTCGATGACGAAGACTTCGCTGTTGAAATTCGTCACGAATCCCCGGGTCTGATCCGGCGTGATGAGAACGTCACCGATCGCCAGGCCGGCGGTCGCTATGGTCACCGATCCCAGTACGGTGTCGGTATCGGCATCGAATATCGTGACCGAAGCCGTGGTGTTGTCCGCCACCATGCCGAGAGTCCTTGCGGACGCCGAAGACGCCTGTAAGGCCAGGACCAAGATGGCACCCATGAGAATCGCTGCCAGGCCGGTCCTTTTCCTGTAATCGCTGTTCATGTGACTTCATCCCTGCTGTTGCGATCGAGCGATGGCCGCGGTTTTTCGATGCGCGGAATCCGCTCCTTGCTGCGCTTGTTTGGTTAATGAGACTTGTCTTTGGGAAAGGAGTTGCACGCCGAGACGAATCATCCAAAAACGGCGCGACGGCTAGTTTCGAAAGGAACATGCAAACCCGTATGCGCAGAGTGAGTTCCCGCTGCTAAGAGAGTGATCGCTTTCGGGAGTGTCTCATTATGGTGCGCGCTCCCCTATTTTTGTGCGCCGGATCGATATGCTGCCGTATGTCCTTGGCATACAAGATATTCCCCGCAATCGGCCCGATTCCGGGTAATCGCGTCGACCGGTTCTCTGCGCTTACGCATGGCATGCATTATGTATTCTCGTCATGGAGTGCTAAACGGGGCACGAATCAACGGACAACGGCGTCCATCGGCGGTCATTACGACCCCGCTGGACGCTTTTTTTTGCCCGACGATCGCTCAGGCTGCAAACAGCTCCTAATTGCAAGGGAACATCCATGTACAACGTGCTTCGGCCAGCCATCGTTTTGCTGAGCCATCTTCGCTTTCCTTATAAATTTCTGTTCATCGGCTTGATCTTCGTCCTGCCGCTTGCCGTTTACCTGTACCTGCTGATCGTCGAAATGAACGCCGGCAGCGCATTCGCCCGCGAAGAGCGGTCCGGTGTGGAATACCTGAAGGCTTTGCAGCCTTTGCTGCAGGATTTTCCGAAACACCGTGGGATGGTTTACGCCGCACTCAACGGCGACCGGTCTTTCGATGACGATATTCGGGCCTTGCGAGCCCGCATCGAGGAAGCTAAAGCCGCGGTGAACGAGATCGACAGTCGGCTGGATTCCACGTTGCACACCGCAACCCGATGGAATGCCGTGAAACAAGCGTGGAATCGTCTTGCGAATCAATCCGCGGGCGCGGATGCGAAGGAAAATTTTGCCGCCCACACGTCCCTGATCGCCGGCTTACAGGGGCTGATCGGCCACATCGGAGAGACCTCCAATCTCGTCCTGGATCCCGTTCTCGATAGCGCCTACCTCGCCGATGCCGCAATCCTCAAACTTCCGGCCCTGATGGAGAACCTGGGGCAGGCGCGGGGCTTGGGCACCGGAATGGCCGCTCGCCAGGCGAACGACCCGGACGAGAAATCCCGCCTGATCATGCTGAACACGCTTATCCTGGAAAATCAGCGCGCCATCGAGCGAGGCATGGACGTCGTTTTCCAGACCAACTCGTCGGTCAAGCCCGCGCTGGCTGCCGGTCTCGAACAGAGTCTCACTCATCTCAAGACTTTCCTGGATTTACAGTGGAACGAGCTGATCTCCAACGATTCCATCGTGATGGCGCCTTCCGACTATTTTGCCGCCGGAACCCGCGCTATCGACGCCCAGTTCGCCCTCTACGATGCGGTTCTGCCCACGCTGGATCGCTTGCTGGAGGAGCGTATCGCCGCCTTTGACGCCAAAAACCGTCTGGTCGTCGTGATCGCCGTCACCACGGCTTTGCTGTCCGTCTATCTATTTGCCGCCTTTTATCTGTCGGTACGGCAGACAGTCCACACTTTGGTCAGCAGCGGCCGGCGTCTGGCCGCCGGTGATCTGACCGCGAAAACGCACATAAACTCGCGGGATGAGCTGGTGCAGGTGGCGGACGGCTTCAACGGCGTCGCCCGCGAGTTCAGCCGCTTTATTGCCGGCGTAGTCGCATCGGCCGAGGAATTGAGCAATGCCGCGAGCGAACTCTCCGGCGCCACCGAGCGGGTCGCCTACAGCGCGAATCTTCAGTCCGACGCAGCCGGAAGTACGGCGGCTGCCATGGAGGAGATGACGGTCAGCATCGGCGAGGTCGCCCGCCACGCCGGCGAAGCGGAGCGGATTTCCAGCCGGGCCAGGGAATTGTCCGCGCAAGGCGAGATCGTCGTCCGCCGCACCGCCGGTGAAATGGAAAGACTGGCCGACTCGGTCCATCAATCCTCCGAGATGATCACGGCGCTCGGCGCGCGCTCCAACGAAATCAGCGCGATCGTCAAGGTCATCACCGAAATCGCGGATCAGACCAATCTGCTCGCTCTCAATGCCGCTATCGAGGCGGCCCGCGCCGGCGAACAGGGACGCGGTTTTGCCGTCGTCGCCGACGAGGTCCGGCAGCTCGCCGCCCGTACCCGCCATGCGACGGACGAAATCAGGCAGACCATCGTGTCCATCCAGGACAGCATCGACCGGGCCGTGAGCACGATGCGGACCGGCAGCGAACAGGTCTCGGCCGGGGTTTCACTGGCGACCGAGGCGGCGAGCTCCCTCGCATCCATCCATGAAGGCGCGTTGCAGACCGTGCAGAGCATCACGACCATTGCGGCTGCCACTCAGGAGCAAAGCGTCGTCAGCCAGGATATCGCGCAGCACGTCGAGCAAATTGCCGGGAAGGCCGACGAAAGCACGACGGTTGCCCAGGAAACGTCCGCCATTGCCCGGCATCTCGAACAACTGGCAGCGAACCTCAAGACGATGGTTCACCACTTCCAGATTTGATTCCGCATCCGTAGAGGAGATTCTCATGTTTCCGATTCTGACCGGCCTGACCCTGTTACTGGCTTTTCTGGTGCTCCTCGTTGCCGTCGAGCAGCGATTCGAGAGAGCGCTGCTCGACCGTAAAGCGGCCGGTATCCTCCATTTGCGCCGAACCACGGAATTGATGATCAGTCTTCAGCAACACCGGGGCATGGCCAATTCCTGTCTGAACGGAGATACGGCTTTCAGGGCGCGTCTGCCGTCCGTTCAGAAGAACATCGAAGAGCAGTTGCGGGCGACAATGCCTCTCGCCGACGAAGGTGCCGATGCGCATGCCGGGCAGTTGTCCCGCTGGCGAGCCATTCACGATTCCTGGCAGGAACTGAAACGCGGGCTCTTCGACCTCTCTCCCGCGGAGAGTTTCGCCGCCCATACGCGGATCATCAGGGAAGTCCTGTGCCTCATGGAGGAGGCGGCGGATGGCTCCGGGATAATGTTCGATCCCGATCCGTCCAATCGGCGCATGGCGGCGATTCTGGTACGCCGGCTTCCCGAACTGATCGAGCAGATCGGGCAGGGACGCGGCCTTGGGGCGGGTGTGATCGCGTCCGGAAAATGCCCGCCGGTGTTCCGGATCAAACTCGGTTTTTTGGCCCATCGCATCGACAGTCTGTTGAACGAGACTCAGGCGGCGCTGCGGGACCTTTCTCCGCCGACCGGCCAGGATCTGCAAGCAGGATTGGCGCACTGCCGCGAATCGACCGGGAAATTCGTGAATCTCCTCAATGAACGCATCATTCAGCCGAGCCGCATCGAGCTCAAGCTCAAGCCCTATTTTACGGAGGCGACCCGGGCAATCGAGGCCAATATCGCTCTGATCGATCAACTCATGGATACGCTCCACGGCGTATTTGCCTTGCGAGCCAACGAACTGGCAAGGCCAAAGCGCTATGTGCCGTTGTTCGCCGCGGCCGTTTCGATCCTGGTTGCCCTTGTTCCATTGACAAGGCTGCTGCCTTAAGTCCGTATCGGGAGATTCCCGAATCGTTGTAGGTCGGCAATCCCTTGCCGACAAACCTGCCTGCCGGCCCGTTAGTGTCGGGAAAGTATTCCCGACCTACAACAGGAGGGAGCCACACCAAACCGAAAAATCTCCCAGGCTCTTTTCCCCGGTGCGGAAGGCACAAGACGCGTGAATCCCGTTCGCTGCGCTGCAATGAATGGTCCGAACCGCGGTCGAAAGAAATAGTTCGCGTGTTCTTGAATGGGAAGATGAGGCGATACGGATCGCCGTGCATGCACGGGTTATTGGCAATCTTTTTGTCGCTCCTGGTGTTCGCCAGCGGGAGTAGAGCGGATATGAAGGCTTTTGTCGGCGGTACCCTGATCGATGGAACCGGCGGCGCGCCACGCGCCGATGCCGTAATCGTGGTGGAGGGCGAGCGGATTGCGGCGGTGGGGAACCGGGGCGAGATACCGATTCCTCCCGAAGCGCGGGTGATCGACGCGAGCGGGAAATGGATCGTTCCCGGCTTGATCGATGCGCACATACATTTCTTTCAATCGGGCGGTCTTTATACCCGTCCGGATGTGATCGATCTGCGGGATGTTCGCCCTTATGCGGACGAGATCACCGGGATCAGGCAGCGCGTCCCCGACACCTTGGCTCGATACGTGGCGAGCGGCGTGACTTCGGTGGTGGATGTCGGCGGTCCGTTCTGGACCTTCGAGGTGCGGGATCTCGCGAGGCGGACCGAACGGGCGCCGCGCGTCGCGGTGGCTGGACCCTTGATCGCGACTTACTTTCCGCAGGAACTCAAGGCCGAGGATCCGGCGCTGATCAAGGTCGATTCTGCCGAGGAAAGCCGCGCCACGGTGCGAGAGATTTTGGCGCGCAAGCCGGACCTCATCAAAATCTGGTTCATTCCCTTGCCGGGCCGGAGTCTTGCGTTTCAGACCGCCATAGTGCAGGCCGCGATCGAGGCGAGCCATGCCGCCGGCACTCGGGTCGTGGTGCACGCGACCGAACTGGAGACCGCACGGGCGGCGGTGCAGGCGGGTGCGGACATTCTCGCCCACAGCGTGGAGGACCGCCGGGTCGACGAGGCCTTCATCAAGCTACTGAAGGATCGGAACGTGGTGTACGTGACCACCCTCGTCGTCAACGAGGGTTATCAGGAGGTGCTGGGACGGAAGGTTCGGCTGACCGACATCGAACGCCGCCTCGGCGATCCCGAGGCGATCGCGACGTTCGACGAGCTGGCTAGCCTGCCCGTCTGGAAAAAGCCCTGGGCCTTCCACTGGTTCAGCCGGGATATCGCATTCTGGAATCTGAAGCGTTTGCAGCAGAGCGGCGTGACGGTCGCCGCCGGGACCGATGCCGGCAATATCGGCACCTTGCACGGGCCGGCGCTGCACCGGGAGTTCGAGCTGATGGCCGAGGCCGGCTTGTCGCCCCACGAGATTCTGACTGCCGCGACGCAAGGCGGAGCTCGCGTCATGGGGCGAAGCGCCGAATTGGGGACCGTGGAGCAGGGCAAAATCGCCGATTTCGTGCTGCTCGACGCCGATCCGCTGGCCGATGTCATTCATTTGCGCCGCATTTTCCGCGTGGTCAAGGGAGGGGCCGTTTTCGATCCCCGAGCGTGGGACGAGCAAAAGCCGTCGATGCGATCCCGGCTTTGAAACGAACTTCGAACAAAGTACGCTGTTGAATTTCGAGGAGATATCCATGGAAGCCAAACCGAAAATTCTCGCTTTTGCCGGCAGTGCGCGAGAACGCTCCTACAACAAAATGCTGGTGCGGATCGCCGCGGCAGGCGCCCGTCGGGCCGGCGCCGAGGTGACGGTGGCAGACCTGCGCGATTTTCCGATGCCGATCTATGACGGTGACTTGGAGAGCCGCGATGGCATTCCCGCCAACGCCCTGAAATTCAGACATCTGATGATGGCGCATCAGGGGCTCTTGATCGCTTCGCCCGAGTACAACAGCTCGATTTCGCCGCTCCTCAAGAACACCATCGACTGGATATCCCGGCCGGTCGGCGGCGAGGATGGCCTGGCGCCTTTCCGGAACAAGGTCGCCACCCTGCTGTCGGCTTCGCCCGGAGGCTTCGGCGGTCTCCGCGGCCTGGTTCACTTGCGGGCGATCCTGGGCAACATCGGTGTCATCGTCCTGCCCGACCAATTGGCGGTGGCCAAGGCTCACGAAGCGTTCCAGCCCGAGGGCACGCTGACCGATCCCAAACAACACGCCGCCGTCGAAGCCTTGGGGGCAAATCTCGCCGCCACTTTGGCGAAATTGCATGGACAGACCCTAATGCCCGAGCCGGAGGAGCGTCGGCACGATCTGAGCCGAATCGGGTAAGGTTCGGCCACAGAGCGAGAAAGGCCGAGCGGTCGTGGAACAACAACGCCTTGGCTGTCTTCATGCCGCTACGCGCCGTATTTCAGCATACGCCTACGGCGAATCGAGCGGGCGGAATACCAGGTAGAACTGCGTCTCCGTTGCCATGGCTTCGAGGTAGATGCCCCGGCGGGTGTACGGCGCGGCGGAATCGGGGACGGTGCCCACAAACACCCGCTGCAGCTCGGCGCCGGCGATCGCCAGGGCAAACCGGCGGCCG